>AR_comb_assmDRAFT_10363980_pt1 | contig 10598 bp, 7 predicted proteins | sample ArasoioldDNA_FD_10543 | JGI IMG/M metagenome (IMG submission 10543) | reverse complement strand
GACGCAGAGGGTCCGGACATCGACAAGTGGATCTGTGCGCTCGGACGCTGTGTCGATGACATCTCGCCTTATCTTGAACTACTTCTGACGGAAGCGTCAGAAGAGAAGCTGTTGAGTTTCATGGAGTGGAACCAGACAGCACTCACGGAAGGAAAACTGGCTAACGCTTTTTGGGATTCACCCACCAACGAACTCAGATTACTGGAGTGGATTAAAAGTGAACCTGTGAAAGCCTTGCTGAAGGAAAACTATTAAAACCTCAGTTTGGTTTCACTGCATTCTTAAACTGCGCCAACGGAAGCGCATTCAGCACCTCGCCTTTTCGCACCCAGCCTCGACGCGCCATCGCCACACCATACTTCACGTTGTGCAATGCGCCAGTTGAATGCGCATCGACAGAAATCGTGAACTTAATTTTTCTCTTGCGCGCTTCCCTCACCCAACGTGGTTCCATATCTAAACGATACGGGTCGCCATTGATTTCAACGGCAGCATTCGATTCAGCTATCACGTCCAGGATACGGAGCATGTCACAGTCGAAAGGTGGACGACTCTGAATCAAACGGCCCTGCGCATGTCCCCAGATCTTGAAGACTGGTTGCTGCATTGCCGTGATCACTCGATGCGTCATCTTCGCTGAGTCCATCTTGTAACGAGAATGGACGCTCGCCACGATGACATCAAACTTTTCTAACACCTTGTCTGGATAATCCAGAGCTCCACTCGCTAGAATATCTGACTCGGTGCCACGCAGAATCTTTACCTTAACTTTCTCCTGCACCTGATCGATCTCGTCCCACTGTCGTTGCAATCGATCCAGCTCAACACCGCCTGCATAAAAGGCAGTTGGAGAGTGATCGGTTATGGTGATGTACTGCATGCCCATAGCTTCCGCTGCAAGGGCCATTTCTTCAATCGAATGTTTTCCGTCTGAATAAGTCGTATGACAATGAACCATGCCGCAAATGTCTGCCAGATCAATTAAATCAGTCGGCAACTTATCCTTCAGCGCTGCTTCGATCTCTCCATTATCTTCGCGCAATTCGGGCGGGATGTATTGGAGTCCGAGTTGATGATAGACCTCGGAATCGCCGTTCACATCTGCGTGAGCACTGCGCTTCCTTTTTGGTGTGCCCTGCGTAAACAGCCTGGCTATCTTGGAAACATGCTTGCTTGATCCCGTTTCTGCAAACAGTGTGGCAGCGAACTCATCAGGTGGCACAGCAACAAGCGAAACTCGACTGCCATCTGCCAAAACGACTGTTGCATGATTCTCTTTTTGAGTTTCCGTTTGAACGATTAGAGGAAAGCGCAGGAAGTGTTGGACCAACGCCGCCGGCTGATTCGTGCTGCCAACAAACCTGATCGTGCCTACTGTTTCGTCCCACCTCCGCAGCGAACCAGCGATGCTTAACTTCTTTAGCCCACGTGCTGTCGAAAGGTAGCTTTCGATCTGTTCTGCAGTTCTCCAGGCACGATGCAGGTGCAATCGTTTTGGCTTGCGACTTCGCTTTGCGTAATTAGTTAGAGACTCCAGTAACTTGCTTTCTGTCTTCTCTCCAAAACCCTTGAGCTTTCGTATCTTACCTGCCTCAGCTGCATTCTTGAGTTCTTCCGCTGACTTGATGCCCAGCCCTTCGTGAAGCTGCTTAATCTTTGCAACTGTGAGCCCGGGCACTGTAGACAACTCGATGATCCCGGGTGGAAACTCTTCGCGCAACGCCTTCAAGACTGACGACTCCCCCGTCAGATACAGTTGCTTGATTTGCGAAGCGAGAGCGTTGCCGATCCCGGGCAGTGTCGTCAGACGATCTTGAGCCACTAGATCGCCCAGGTCTGCAGAGACTCCTGCTATTGAACGCGCGCCAGCGTTGTAAGCCCGCGCCTTGAATTTGTTGGTACCACCCTTTAACTCCATCAACGCAGCAATCTCCTGCAGCGCCGCGGCGATAGCGAATTTATCCAACTTTTGTGGGGACTTTGACATGGCCTAAATAGTTACCAAACGAGTTTCCGTTTTCAATGGAGGTTTTGCAAATAGAGACCACAGACTTTATGTCGGTGGTGCTTCACCTTCAACCTACAATGACCCCCAAAACCTCCGGCGCGCTTCGCGCCAACAATTAATTTGGGATTTGATTAGGCCGAAGTTGAAATCTCCACCGACTTGAAGTCGGTGGTGTCTTCAGATACCGATTAGCCCCTCGCTGAATCGTTCACTATAATCAGAGTAAATCAACCCCCGATGCGTCGTTATCTTTGTTAGGGAATCATCATGGCTATTGCATCAATTAATCCAACTACGGGAGAAACGCTCAAAACCTTCGAACCTCATTCACCAGCTCAAGTCGAGCAGAAACTTCAGCTAGCAGCCGAGACGTTTCAGTCTCACCGTCACACAAGTTTGGAAGAACGCGCCGCAAAGATGACGCGCGTTGCTGAGATTCTCGAAACGGAAAAGCTCGCTTTCGGGAAGTTGATGACGACCGAAATGGGGAAGCCAATCAAGGCGGCGATTGGTGAAGCTGAAAAGTGCGCGTGGGTCTGCAGGTACTATGCCGAAAACGCCAGGGCTCACCTCGCAGATCAATTAGTCGAGACTAACGCGAAGAAAAGCTTCGTTCGATTTCAACCGCTTGGTCCAGTGCTCGCGGTCATGCCGTGGAACTTCCCCTTCTGGCAAGTACTGCGTTTCGCTGCACCAGCTGTGATGGCCGGTAATGTTGGTCTACTCAAACACGCTTCAAACGTGCCGCAGTGCGCGCTTGCGATCGAAGATCTTTTTCGTCGGGCCGGTTTTGCGGACGGTATCTTTCAAACTCTTCTCGTTGGATCTGAAGCAGTCGAACGCATACTCGCAGATGAACGAGTAGCAGCCGCAACACTGACGGGTAGTGAACCCGCAGGGAGCAGCGTCGCAGCTATCGCCGGTAAACACATTAAGACGACCGTGCTCGAACTTGGCGGCAGCGATCCATTCATCGTGATGCCGTCAGCAGACTTCGAAGGCGCAGTAACGACAGCGGTGAAAGCCCGCACTATCAACAATGGACAGTCGTGTATCGCTGCAAAGCGATTCATAGTCGCCGCCGAGATCTATGAACAGTTTGAGAAACGCTTTGTCGAAGAGATGGAGGCGTTACGCGTAGGAGATCCACTGGAAGAATCCACCGAAATTGGACCGCTGGCAACACCGCAAATCGTGAAAGACCTCGAGCGACAAGTGAACGATGCTGTCGCCCAGGGTGCGCGCGTCCTCACTGGCGGTAAACGAATACAGCGCGCGGGCAATTATTACGAACCGACAGTGTTGGTAGACGTGAGTCCGTCGACAAAAATCTCGTGCGAGGAAATCTTTGGACCAGTAGCGATGTTGTTTCGTGTATCCGACATAAATGAAGCCATTGATCTGGCAAACTCAACAACGTTCGGTCTCGGCTCTGCGGCATGGACCAACGATGCACAGGAGCAGGAACGTTTTATTAATGAGATCGAAGCCGGCACGGTGTTCATCAACGGCATGGTCGCCTCTGATCCCCGTCTGCCGTTTGGCGGAATTAAGCATTCAGGCTACGGTCGTGAGCTGTCAGAATTTGGTATTCGCGAGTTCGTCAACATCAAAACAGTCTGGATCAGTCAATGAGCAATCTAGACGGATACCCCTTTGCAGATGTTTCTCTGGCGCGACGATTGGAACGCGCGGAAGCCCTCTCGAACGCCGACTTCATTGAAGGCCGAGCAAGGGCGTTCCCTGACAAGGGCGCAACGTGGAAAGAGATAGCCGGCACGTATGCAATGTATGACGGACGCAGCTCGCCTGTGACTCAAACTTTTGGCATGGGCATGTTCCAACGGCTAACTGAACGTGAACTAAAAGCTATCGAGCAGTTCTTTCTTGATCGCGGTGCGCCAGTTTGCCACGAAGTTTCGCCCCATGCCGACTCCTCAGTGCTGCCACTGTTGAATGATGGAGGATATCAACCGATTGAGTTCACGAGTGTGATGTATCGACCGATCTCAAAGGAGTCTCCGCTTTTGGCTGCGACGAACGACAAAATCCGGGTCATGCTGACGGGTCCTTCCGAAGCTGATCTTTGGGCTGAAATCGCATTCAAGGGGTGGAGTGAATTTGGTGAGCTGGCTGACTTTCTGCATGATGTCGGACGTGTGAACGCGCGACGCGATAATGCTCAATCATTTCTCGCCATCCTCGATGGCCGGCCTATCGCCACTGGCTTGATGAATATCTTTGATGGTGTGGCCTTACTCGCGGGCGCGAGCACGATCCCTGAAGGACGTAAGAAAGGGGCACAACTCGCTCTACTTGAAGAACGTCTTCGCTACGCAGCGCAACATGATTGCGACATCGCGATGATGTGCGCGCTGCCCGGTTCAGCCTCGCAACGGAATGCTGAACGAAACGGATTTCGCATTGCTTACACCCGCATCAAATGGCAGCGTTATTAATTCCCGGCATTTCTCTCGAGGACAAAAATAAACCGTGAATGACTACGAAAAACTAGGAGCCTTCTATCTCGGCAGTCCGTACGATCTGCGAGAGAAGAAGCGCAAAGAAGGATTACTTCTCTACGACTCAAAAGATCTTGTTACACATGCCGTTTGTGTTGGTATGACGGGCAGCGGCAAGACTGGTCTTTGTATCAGCTTGCTTGAAGAAGCAGCGATCGATGGGATTCCTGCCATTGTCATAGATCCCAAAGGTGATTTGTCGAATCTGCTTCTAACGTTTCCGGACCTTAAGCCGGAAGACTTTCTACCTTGGATCAATGAAGACGACGCGCAGAAGAAGAATCTGTCGCCTGCCGAATATGCGGCCCAACAGGCGGAGCTTTGGAAAAAAGGACTTGCCGAGTGGGGCCAGGACGGCAGTCGCATAAAACGGCTGCGCGATGCGGCCGACTTTTGTGTTTACACGCCCGGGAGCAATGCCGGCATTTCTATTTCGATTCTCAAGTCGTTTGCCGCACCACCGCCCGCGATTCGCGATGAACCTGAGTTACTCGCCGAGCGCGTGAACACAACCGCAACCAGCTTGCTTGGTCTAATCGGAGTCGAAGCTGATCCGATTGAAAGCCGTGAACACGTCCTGCTCTCAACGATATTTACAAAGCAATGGGCGGAGGGGTTGGACCTTGATCTACCAACGTTAATTCAACAGATTCAACAACCTCCAATAACGAAGCTGGGCGTAATGGACCTGGAGTCAGTCTTTCCGGCGCAGGATCGATTTCACCTGGCGATGGGTCTCAACAATCTGGTGGCAGCGCCGAGCTTTGCATCGTGGATGGAGGGCGATTCGCTCGATATTCAACAGATTCTGCACACGTCACAAGGTAAACCGCGAATCGCGATCTTCTCGATTGCGCATCTTGATGATGCGCAACGAATGTTCTTTGTGTCGCTGCTCTTGAACGAGGTTCTCGGTTGGATGAGAACGCAGTCAGGAACCATAAGCCTGCGCGCGATTGTCTACATGGATGAGATCTTTGGTTACTTTCCGCCAGTCGCAAATCCGCCGTCGAAACTTCCCTTGTTGACTCTATTGAAACAGGGACGAGCGTTTGGTCTTGGCGTTGTCCTCGCAACACAGAACCCTGTCGATCTCGATTACAAGGGGCTTTCGAATACGGGCACGTGGTTTATCGGCAGACTGCAAACCGAGCGCGACAAGGCGCGCGTTCTGGAAGGACTTGAAGGGGCAGCCGCCGGCAGTGGACAAAGATTTGATCGTCAGCAGATGGAAGAAATTCTAGCAGGTCTGAGCAACAGGATCTTTGTACTCAACAACACGCACGATGACGCACCGGAGGTGTTTGAGAGTCGTTGGGCCATGTCGTACCTGCGTGGTCCACTGACGAGAGTTCAGATTAAAGAGTTGATGGCGAAGGTCAAAGTCCAACCGACACCACCGTCTGCGCAACCTTCAACTGTCTCCGTAGCGCCATCGACCTCTGTCGTTGTCCCTCCAGAGAGCAAACACGACGCACAGCGCCCAGTGTTGCCCGCAGACATTACGCAATACTTTCTGCCGATTCGTTCGTCAGCCAATAGCGGCGAACGTTTGGTGTATCAACCAATGGTTATGGGCGCAGCTGAGATCCATTACAGCGACGCTAAAACGATCGATATGACGCAGCAACTGACAATGCTCTGTCCCATCGCAGACGGACCCATCGCTATTGATTGGGAACAAGCCACAGTGATCGATGTACCTGTTGACGAATTGGAAAATGAAGCTGGGTCGAATGCGGGCTTCGCTAGTGCACCAAGTGCTGCTAGCAAAGTGAAGAACTATGAGAAGTGGAACAAAGACCTGGCAACCTGGATTTACCGCAACCAGCGAATCGAGTTGTTTGAGAGTCCCGGTCTGGATGTCGCTTCAAATCCAGGTGAGTCAGAACGCGATTTTCGCGTAAGGCTCCAGCAGTTCTCGCGGGAGAATCGCGATAAGGCGGTTGAGAAGCTGCGCCAGCGATATGCACCGAAGATCGCGCAGCTTGAAGAGAAGAAACGACGAGCGGAACAAGTAGTGGAACGTGAAGCAGAACAGGCGAAGACTCAAAAATATCAGACAGCGATTTCGTTTGGCGCGACTCTGCTCTCATCATTCCTCGGTCGAAAGACGGCGAGTCTTGGAACACTCGGTCGCGCAACCACAGCGGCCCGTGGCGTCAGTCGCTCGATGAAGGAGGCCGGGGATGTCGGGCGTGCGCAAGAAACACTGGCAGCGGTCAACCAACAGCTTCTCGATCTCGATGGAGAATTTCAGGCCGAGGCGAAGGCGTTGGAAACGTCAATCGATCCACAAACGGAACAACTGGAGAGGGTTAGTCTGAAGCCAAAGAAGACGAATATCAGCGTTAAGTTGTTGACGTTCGTCTGGGCGCCGCTCTGGAAGAGTGGTGATGGGAATTCGCGACCAGCGTGGGAATGAACCAAAGTTGGCAGAAGTAGAAAGGAGCAAAAATGGAAGAACTAATTAAACAGGTAGCAGCGAAGACCGGAATCTCCGAGGATCAAGCTCGGACGGCCGTAACAACCGTCCTTGGCTTTTTAAAGACGAAGTTGCCAGCACCGATTGCCGGACAAATCGACAATGCGGTCGGTGGCGGCGGCGAAAGCGCTCTTGGAGATGCAGCCGCAAAGGTTGGAGGGCTGTTCAAATAGTTGATATGAATCCTTGGAGTGCGCCGACCGGTCGGCGCTTTGTTGCCCGGACGAACGCGTGAAAGGTCGACGCGCTCACAAGGACTCGCGTTTACATTTAACCTAGATTCGTTTACAACCTCTGGCCACGATGAAGAAAATCGCCATTAGGTATGGCTTAGTTATCGCTGCCATTGCGGCGGCTTGGGTGATCGTTGCGCACGCGTTCGTCGCAAATCTTCAGTCGATCATTCACACGCTTGGCACACCTGTCTTTTTCAACGTCGTGCTGTTCATCGGAATCTTCCTTGGCATATCCGCCTTTCGCAGACAGTATGACGGCGAGGCCACATTCAAACAGTCATTAAAGACAGGTGTTTGGATCTCGCTTGTGTACTCGCTAGCGATCGCCTTGTTCTTTGCCGGAGTGCTGCTTGTTATAGGTACGCGATGGATGGGAGTTGAGGCTGGCGCCCAACAGTTACCGATGCGCCTGGTCGCCATCCAGGCATTTCTCGGATTGTTTCTCGGTTCGATGTTGTTCGGCTTGGGCTACTCGACGCTGATCGCTTTCTTCCTCGCGAAGCGTTTACCTAAATCAGCTTGAGCAGTTAATAAGTCAAGGTACATAACAGCAGTCACTCAATCTTCATTAACACCATTCAAGCTAAATAATTTGCAGGTGAGGAAGGGTGGTTTATCCCCGCTCAAGACTCTTTTGCGCTCAACATAGAATCAACAGCATCTTCAGCGGGGGTGAACGGCGCTTCCTTACCCGCGGTTTATTTGTGTTGACCTATTGGAGTGGAGTTGAGCGATTGATGTTATGAACCTCGAACTGCTTGTCGCGGATTCAGCTTATGCAACGCGAGCAGTTTTGACCAAGTCAGGGGACTAGCATCACCTTCCCAATGTTCTTTCGTTGCTCTAAATATTTGTGCGCTTCGCCCGCCTGATCGAAGGTAAACGACCGATCCACATGGGGCTTGATCCAACCTTCATCGACTCCTTTTAGAATCTCCTCCATCCAGACTCTCACTTTGTCTGGTTCGTGCCACATGTGACCCAGATTCAGACCAAACACTCCGCGATTTTTGTTTAGCATTCCCAATGGATGAAAAAGTGGCATTTGCAACGCCGCCTTCACGAGCTTCAACTTTCCCGTAAGACCATTTGCCGACGCGGTGGACACACCGAACATTCCTAAACGTCCGGTATGTCGTAATGCTGCATAACTCTTCTTCCAATGCGCGCCACCAATTGGATCGAGTATCAGATCGACTCCACGTCCTTGCGTTAAATCCTTCAAGATCGGCAACCAGTCTTGCCCTCGATAATCGATTGCATGGTCCAGCCCGCGTTCGGTGAGGAATTGATGTTTCGACGGACTCGCCGTGCCGAAAGTTAACGCACCGATCTTCTTCGCGATCTCGAGCGCTGCCAATCCGACACCACCCCCGGCGTTGTGAATCAGTATTGATTCGCCTTCATGCAGTGAACCCATCACGACAATCAACGCATACGCCGTCAAGTAGTTGACCGGAATCGCAGCTGCTTCTTCAAACGACAGCTTCTGAGGTTTTTCAAACAACTGTGTAGCATTCACGACTACGAGATCCGATTGACCTCCAAAGCGCGTCATCGCAACGACCGCTTTCCCAATCCATTCATTCTCGACTCCGTCACCGGCCCCTTCAATCACTCCACTTACTTCATAGCCCATTACGCACGGCTTCGGAGGGCTGTCAGGATAAAGACCCTGACGCGACAGAATGTCGGCAAAGTTTAAGCCTGCAGCTTTGACTCGAATCAATACCTCACCCGGTCCGGGTCTTGGATCGGGTTTCTCCTGGACCTTGAGCACATCAACGTCGCCGGTTGTTGTAGTAACGACTTGTCTCATTCTACGGTGCGCGAGAGCGTAGCACTTAAGATACCCTCGATCCATCTCACGACTGGCCCACCGGAACCCACAACCGAAGATTTGCTGCTTGCCTAACGGCTTTGCCGCTCGATGTGAGGCGACGGCTCTGCCTCGCCGTAACGTGCTTCTTCCGAGTCGGGCTATGCCCCTGGTTTGGGCTTCGCCCCTTCCATTCACATGCTCCAGTCAATGTTGAGTGGGAAGTCAAAGACCGCACGTTACGGCGAGGCGAAGCCGTCGCCTCACATCGAGCGCCAAAGCCGTAATCAAAAGCTTTCGCATATGCGTGTGCTATTCTTTGCCGCAATCATGAAGACGAATGCCCGCACCGATCACTCGTCACCACTCTGATAGTGAGCTTGGTCCTATCAGTCAGCTGTCAGCGCTCAACAGCACCCACAAAGGAATTAACGCTCGCCGTCAATTCAGGTGTCGAAGGCGATGCACTAAAGCAGGCGGCACGTGACTACGAAGCGCAGACCGGCGTGCACATCAACATTGCTGAGTTTCCCTACGCAAACCTCTTCGAAAAAGAATTGATCGATCTAAACTCGCGAACCGGTGCGTACGACCTGATCATGCTCGACGATCCATGGTTTCCGCGCTTTGCTGCAAAACAATTTCTGACTGACTTAGCTCCGCTTCTTCAAAAGAAAGGAGTGCCAGGTGCCGACGCTGATTTTGTCCAAACGTCATTGGCGCTGTGCAAGCACCCTTACGAAACAGGAGCGCTTTACGCACTGCCGTACGTGGGTAACTCTCAGCTCTTCTTCTATCGCAAGGATCTATTCGAAAAGCATCAATTGAAAGAACCAGCTACCTGGGACGATGTGCTGGCTGCCGCCAAAACGATTCAAGACAAAGAAAGCGCTGGCGCCAACAAGATGTATGGGTACGTCATGCGAGCGGCACAAGGGAATGCTGCCGTCGCAGACTTCATGCCGATCTTCTGGGCGTTCGGAGCGGAGATGTTTGACGCATCAGGAAAGCCGACTGTCAACAGTGCTGAAGGCATCGCAGCATTGAAGTTTATGCTCGAGCTCGGCAAATACTCGCCACCCGGTTACGCCAGTTTCAATGCCGATGAAGTCGGCGCACATCTTTTGCAGGGCACCGCAGCGATGTCGATCAATTGGCCCGCGTGGATCACCTCGTTTTCTGATGCGGCTAAATCGAAAGTAATTGGCAAGATGGCCTTCACAACTCTTCCCGGCGCAAAGCGTTCGGGACAAGCGGAGATCGGCAATTGGCTGATCGCCATTCCGCGCGATGCGAAGAACGCCGAAGCAGCAATCGATTTCTTGCTGTGGGCGACCACCGCGAACGAGATGAAGCGGTCTGCGCTCCGTGGGAATCCGCCGACACGGAAATCAGTTTTTACAGATCCAGAGCTCGTCGCGCGATTCCCTTCGTATCCTGCGCAGATGCGATCACTCGAAACATCTCGGCCACGTCCGCGCACTCCTCAGTGGAACGAGATCGAGAACGCCTTTGGCATCTTTCTCTC
>AR_comb_assmDRAFT_10275252_pt1 | contig 10599 bp, 10 predicted proteins | sample ArasoioldDNA_FD_10543 | JGI IMG/M metagenome (IMG submission 10543) | reverse complement strand
CGCTATGTTCCGGAAGAGAATCGTTACTATGAAAGCCTGGGGCCGCGACAGACCCCCTGCGAGATGCTGCCAAAATATTAACGACGATCAAAAATTAGGTATCCTGACAAGCATGCTCACGCTTAAGAGGAGATGACCATGGCACGACCGGAAACAATTGGCCAACCTTTAGAAGCCATCGAAGCGATGCTCCACTATCTCGAGGAAGGCAGCGAAAAGCCGGCCAGCTACGGCGGCATAAGACAAGCGGTGGCCGACCAGCAGCGCAAGGGCAACTATCTAGAGCACAAGATGACGATTTACAACGCCCGCGCCATCGCCGATCGATTGTCTTTGGAGCGTGAAGGATTCATCTTCGTCAATCATGAGACCCGGATGAATAACTTCTACGACGAGGCCGAAGTCCGCGAACTTTACTACCGGGAGACCGAGGAGTTGGTTAAAAAAACCTCCGGCGCGAAGCGGGTGGTGGTTTTCGACCATACCCTGCGCTCCGCCGACCCGACGACGCGTGAAGAAAAGCAGATCAGCGGGCCGGTACGTAACGCCCATAACGACTACACTGATTGGTCTGGACCCCAGCGCGTGCGCGACCTACTCCCAGACGAAGCCGAAGAGCTGCTCAAACGCCGCTTTGCCATCGTCCAAACCTGGCGGCCGATCAACAAGTCTGTGCAGCGGGAGCCGCTGGCGATTGCCGATGCGCGCAGCATCGGAACGAGGGAAATGGTCACCACCGCGAGGATTTACCCGGATCGGGTCGGCGAAACAGCTCACATGACTTTCAATCCCGACCATGTCTGGTACTATTTCCCCAACATGCAGCGCAATGAAGCGATCGTATTTAAGACTTTCGATTCGGCCAGAGACGGGCGCGCCCGATGGACCGCGCATTGCGCGTTCGATGATCCCACAAGCCGCTCCGAGGCGCCGCCGCGCGAGAGTATCGAGATGCGCACCCTCGCGTTCTTTTAAGTTATAGAAGCTTTCAGCGATCCAAAGAAGGCCCGCATTTAGAACGCGGGCCTTCTTTACTACCCTCCGTGCGTGAAACGCTCAATTCCGGACACGGTTCAACCAACTATTTGTTCTTTTGCTTTTTTCTCGGCCGTTTCCGGCAGGTCATGCAATCGATTTTAGCGGCCATTTTCTTCCTCCCTCGTGTGGTGTGAGACAACGCATACCACCCCATCCTTAGACGTCAATCATGGCAGGCCATATCGAGAGGAAAAAACCGGTCTTTAGTTCTGGAATTTCAATAAGTTAGGATTATTAGGTCTGAGTAGGGAAGGCACTTGGAGGACAACAGCGAACCATAGCTTACCTTTCGCTGGTTAAGCATTGAAAAAGCCGGGCAAAAGAGCGTGCGCCATGAACTGCAGAATCGCGTAAAATTCCGCTTTCCCCGTTTGAAGCCCAAGGCGCCATGATTCTGCTCCGCGACAATGCCGCCACAGCTAGTCTGTTTCCCCACCAATGTTTCCCCCTTGTCTTCGCACCGCAACTTCCGGTAAAGTCGCGGTTATCTCGGAACCAGGCAAACTTTAACTTACGAGGAGGAAGAAAGATGCCGAAAATCGATAAGATTACTATCGTGGACACAGAGAAGGAGGCGAAATGGGGCCGGCCTACCGGGCGCAACTACGCCCGCCCTACCCAGACAGACAAAGTCCATATCGCCTTGAATAGCTATGAGCCTGGGGTCAATGACGAATTGCACTGCCATCCAGGATCCGACCACACCTTTTTTGTGGTTCAGGGCCAATGCACAATGAAGGGGTTGAAAGAAGGCGAAGAATTCGTCCTGAAACAGCACCAGGCCGTGCATGTTCCGGCGGGCTTCTTCTACCAGCTAAACAATACTGGCAACGAGCGTTTAATCCTGTACCAGGTAAGCACCGAACCGCTCAAAAGGCCCAAGATCGGCAAAGTCATCTACGGGGTTCACACCAGCTTGAAGGATCATCTGTTCCATCCAGTTCAGCCCAAAACCGCTGAGGCGCAGAATTCATGACCTTTGCCGAAGTATTGGACTGGTGCCGAAAGAATCACGCCGACGTCCGCGGTGTTTATCGTAACAAGGACATCTCTATTTCACATCAGGACGCGAAGCTTCCCGAGTCGCTGCCACCAATCGACGCAATTTTCCATTGGGATCTCAGGATGCCCGAACTAAAGCACTACGTCAGCAGTTCGGACTTCGAGCGTATCGTCGACGGAAGGCTGACCATAGAAGGTTTCAAGAGCACATTGCGGGGCAGCGATTAGGACAAGAAAGCTCGGCCCGTACCGGTTCATTGCGAAATCGCCACCATCGGTCAACAACCGGGTGGCGATTTCGCTGTTAAACCGGGAAAGCGTATTAGACGGGCGGCAAATTGGGATTTTTCACTTCCGGGGAACTCCACTTCAGATGCCGCTCGAGAAAATCCGTCACCAACGGCCATGACAAATCAGCGGTGTGGGCGTTGTAGCCGGGCGCTCCCGGATCCACATAGCCATGCCCACCGAACGGAAAGAAGTGCCACTCCAAGGGTTGGCCGTTCTCCTTGAACGCCTGCCACATCTTTTCCTGCACGGGCAATACCGTGGTCACGTCATCGGCGCCATAAAGATTGATCGACGGGCAACGAATCTTGCGCACGGCAACCGTAGGATGCACTGGTCGCAGCTGCGTCTCGGGCTCGTCGCGCACCGTCGGATAGTAACCGACGAAGGCGCGCACTTCGGAGGTCGCCGCAACGAAATGAATCGCGATGCGCCCTCCCATGCAGTACCCGCAGACGGCAACGCGCTGTTTGTTCACGTTCGGCTGTGACAGCAGATGACGCCAGCCCTCCGTGAGAACCCGCGTGAACTCTGGGTCCGTGGTCTTGGCCTGAATTTGCGACCCCGTTTCGATATGAGTCGCGGCCGGGTAACCAAGCTGCTCGAAAACGTTAATCGCAAACGTGCTGTAACCGAGCTTCGCGAACTTGCGCGTCTCGGTTTTGATGTACTCGCCGAGCCCACCCTTCGGATGGATAAGAAACAGTGCCGGCCCTGGCTCCTTTCTTTCGGGATAAGCCATGAAGCCCGCTATCCCGTCGTCTTTCGTGCTATATGACCGCTCGATGATTTTCATAGATCTTTTCCCTCGCGTCGTTCGATAGTAGATCCGGAGCCTAACATGATCTCCGCCGGGTCGTAAAGGGATTCAACCACCAAGGCGTCAGGAATAAAGATCCGTGGGTTGCGGTGTGTGTTGCTTGACGCTAAGAAACCGCCTATTTTTACCCGAGAAGATTGAACGATGGATCGACAACTCGTCTAAACCCGGGAGGATAATTGAGGCACTATCAGATTTTTCATAAAGCCCTTCTCACGTTTGCTTTTAGCATTTGTGCGCTGGCGACTTTGACTGCTTCGGCCCTGAGCGCGGACAAAGTCAAGTTTGCCCTGCCCGGCAATTCGATGGGCTACCTGCCGCTGTTCGTGGCAGTTCATCGGGGCTTCTTCAAGGATGAAGGCATCGATATCGATTTGCCCCGGTTGATTCCTGCAATGGCTCAAAACGCGTTGATGTCGGGAGACGTTCACTATCATGGGCTCGCCGATTCCGGGCTGCGGCTCGCCGCGCGAGGCGCGCCCATCAAAGCGATTTTCTACGGCGCGGACCGTCCCATGTACTATCTAGTGGCGCAAAAAGAGATCCGTTCGGTCACAGAGCTGAAGGGAAAGCGGGTCGGCGTCAGCCAATTCGGCGGCACCTCCGATCTGTCCGCCCGTCTTGCCCTCAAACATTTCGGAGTCGAGCCTGAGCGTGACGCCTTGATTATTCAAATCGGCAGTGAGGGTACCCGCATGGCGGCGCTGAGAGCGGGCTCCGTCGCCGCGATCATCGTCCCCGTCCCCGCCGTCGTATTACTGAAGCGGGACGGCTTCAATGAGATTTCATTCGTCGGCGACGTGGTGGAGTTCGCCAGCAATGGGTATTCCACGACGGACCAGCGGATCAAGGAAAACCCACAAGAGGTGAAGAAAGTCCTGCGAGCCATGTATCGCGGTTTACGTTTCGCCAAGGAGAATCCCGAGGGAACCATCGAAGTGATTCAGAAAGAATGGAAAGTCGATCCGGAGGTGGCCAAAGAATCCTACTCGGCCATCGTCAAAGCTCTCAATGATGACGGTATCATCGGCGAAAAACAGTTGAAGATCCATTTTGACATCATTCGCAAGACAGAAAAGAATATCGGCGAGATTCCCGTGGAAAAAGTGGTCGATTTTCGCCTGCTCAGGGAGGTTCGGCGCGAGCTTAGCGGAAAATAAGCAGTCGCAATTGAACGCAGCCCACGATCACGAAATCACTTGTACAGTTTGTCAATGAACCCGGTCTGGTCGATGGCCTTGAGAAGACCGGCATCGATAAATTGACTCACGTTTTTGTCTTTGGCTCCGGGAAATTCTCGGTCGAGCTCCTCGAGAGAAAAGCGCACCGTGACCTCATCGGGATAGGGTTTTGTGGGAAAAGTATCCATCACGAAAGTCCGATATTGCGCTTCTAGAATCCGCGGGTCATTTTCTTTTAGTTGCTTGCTGATCATTCGCAGGGCGCGATCTTTCTGGGTGCGCGCCATATGGATGCCTTCAACGATCGCCATCATGAAACGTCGCGCGACGTCCGGCTTTTCCTTGAGAAAACGTCGCGACGTCATGATATCTCCTCCCGTGGCGCGGTAGCCCGTCTCCAGAAGGCCTCCGAGCACCGAGACTTCTTTTCCCAGCTTGATCTGGGCCAACAGGATAGTATCCACCTGGGTGAGGGTGGCATCCATTGTCCCACTTAACATAGCCATGAGTCGCTGGGTGGCACCGGCAATGCCGGTTTGTAAAAGCACCACATCCTTTTCTGGATTGAGCCCGATGTGGCGAAGCACTCGACGCGACGCAAAATCGGTGAACGATCCGAAGCGGCTGATCCCCACCCGCTTTCCCTTGAGCGCTTCCGTATTCCGAATCTGCGGCAGCGCCGCAAGCTTGTATTCAATGACTCCCAGGCTACCGATGATTACGACATCCGCGCCGCGGAGTGCGGCGGCAACCGCCGTCGCACCGGTAGCGGACAAGATCTGTACTTCGCCCGCCACTAGAGCTTGGACTCCGGTCGTCCCGCTCGGTATGAGAAGCAACTCGGCGTCGATTCCGTGACGCGCAAAAATTCCCGCCTCTTGTCCGAGCCAAAGCGGCAACCGATTCGCAGTAATCGATGAATAGCCGAGCCGCACTCGGTCCGCAGCGTGACCCTCGACACAAATCATCAAGAGGAAAAAAACTTTCAATGCCGCCTTGAGAATTGCCTCCATATCCTCCAGGAACTATCACATCTTCATGCAGTCAAACCAGGCTATACTCAAAGTGGTCCGACTTTAGAGGCCACTGCCGGCTTCGAAGTTTGACTTGATCCGTCCAGCTGCGATAACTGTGAGCGCCAAACAGCCGGTTGGAGGCCCTATGAAAACTTTCATCGCTCTTGTTCTGTGCTTGCTGCTATGGAGCGTGTCCGCTGCTCATGCTCAATCTCCATTTTATCAGGGCAAAACAATTCGAGTGATCGTTGGAACGCCTCCCGGCAACCTCTATGACCTGTGGGCCCGCCTCATCGTCGCCCACTGGGGAAAGCACATTCCTGGTAACCCCGAGTTCATCGTTCAGAATATGCCGGGTGCCGGGCACGTGGTCGCGACCAACCACCTCTATTCCATCGCCAAGCCCGACGGCTTGACCTTGATCGGCTCCATCATTCCGTCGCTCTATCTCAACCAGCTCCTGGGCAGGACAGAAATCCAATTTGACTGGGCGAAGTTTGGTTGGATCGGCTCGCCGGCGACGGGGCCATCGCAGATGTACATGCGCGCCGACACGCCGTACAAGAGCATCGAAGAGGTTCGCACGGCCAAGGAACCACCCAAGTGCGGCGCCACAGGAGTGACCGGGCCCGATTCATACTTGCCCAAACTGTTGCAGGAGGTCGCGGGCGCAAAATTCACCATCGTAACGGGTTATCCGGGCGGAACCGATATCGACCTGGGAGTCGAGCGTGGCGAGATCCACTGCCGCGCCTTCACCATCGAGGCTTTCTTCGGACGCGAACCCTACACGACGTGGCGTAAGAAAGGGTTTGTGCGCAATCTCTTCCAGACGGGAAACAAACGGGACCCAAAACTACCTGATACCCCTACCGTCGCGGAGATCATGGACCAATACAAAACTCCAGAGGCAGGCCGACGTCTCGCTAAAGTTTTACTCGCCGCCGGCGACATGGGACGGCCCGTGCTCGGCCCTCCGGGACTTCCCGCGGATCGCTTGCGGCTTCTGCGGGAATCGTTCAAAAAAACCATGAGCGATCCGCAGTTCCAGGCGGAAGTGAAGAAGAGAGACTACGAGTTTGATCCGGTAACCGGCGAAGAGCTCGAGGCAACGGCCAAAGAAGTCATCAGCCAGCCCCCGGAGGTCATCGAGCGCTTGAAGAAGGTGTTGGGCAACTGAGCACACAGCTGCAGTACGCTGGAGCAACGGGTAATCAACGCAGCTTCTACTTCTCGCCGGATTGCAGCGCGTCCAGCGCCTTCTGCACCAGCTTGCGGCGCAGGTCTTTTTCTTCCTCCGGCGCCAATTTGGCATCGCCGGTAACATGGATGATGCCGTTTCCCAAAACGATGCGGTTGGACCCGACCATCTTGGCAATCGACATGGCCGAGGTAATTTGCACCACTGGAATCCCTGCCTTCTCTAATTCGGTTGTGATCGCAGCGCCGCTGCGAGTGCTCGTTCCTCACGTCGACGTAAGGATGACGGCATCGACGCCCTCCCGCTTTGCCTTTTCAGCCATTTCCCGGCCGAGTCGGCGCGTGTTCGAAAGCGGATTCGCGCGGCCCGAAGTCGAAATAAATTCGTCGTGGAGCTTGCCGATGACGCCGCGCTGTTCCATCTCGCGCATGGCGTCGAGAGGCACAAGACGATCTGGATCTTCCTGAACAAACCGGGCGTCATAACCACCGTGGGAAATTTCGTAGTCTTTGCCCCTAAGGTCGTCACGACCTTTTATATCGTAAGAACCCCAGCGCGTCGCCGCCGTTCCAAGGATCTTGTCCGGATTGCCTTTCGGAACCAGGCCGCCATCGGTGATGAGCATCACTCTAGCTTTGGAAAGATCTTTGATCCCGGAGGGCATCGGTATCGATTCAAATGATGTGGGCAACATCTCTGACTCGAACGACTCGCCTTTGACTTTCGCCACCAGCATGTCGATGAGCCGTCTCGCCGCCGTCTGTTCGACCACCTGGTCGCGCAGCAATCCGCGTCGCAGGTAGCCTTCCTCGGCAGGTAAACCGATGGCGTTCTTATTAACTAGCTTTCTCCCAAGGTTCGCCATCTTCGCCAGTACATCGCGCATCCGAGCAGCGTTGGTGCCCGAGTCGATGATGTATAGCGCGTCGCGATAAAGATCCACGCCGGGGTTTTCTTCGCTCATCCCGGTGATGACGGGAATGCCGAATTGCGATTGGACGGCAACACAGAGGGCGCCGGCCGCCATTCCATATCGGCCCGCTTCGAAGCACGGTCCGGCGACGAATAGATCGGCACCTGCTTCGCGGACTTTTTTCAGAACAGAATTAACCAACTCTTCCTCATGTTCGACGGCATAGTTATCGCCGCAAACCAGCGTCATCACGATCTCGGCGCCTTCGCCCAACAGTTGCTCCAAGACCTTGCCGGGACCCACTGCTCCATCGCGCGCTTCGAGACCTACGCCTGCTTGTTCTTCCGCGCCGATGCCACCAAAGAATTGATTCAGATAATGTACGACTCGCATTTCATAACTCCTTACTCACCGAGAGATCGCTTGGAACTTTTGGAACGGCTTGAACGTCTGGAACCAGAGGCAACTCGTCTGTTCAAGTCGTTCCAATTCGTTCCAGCCGTTCCATCCGATCGCATGCTACTGGCTCAGTAGACCAGTGCTCGCATTCGCGACGCTCCCTGCTGGTTCGTAACGCCAACGACGTTCCACGCCCCGATCATCATGGGTCCTCCCAGCAGTTCCGCCAGCGCCGGCGTTGCCGTGATAATTCGCTCCACTCGCGGTATTTCCCACTGAGTTCCGTTGCCGCCGTTATAGACGATAGCGTTCACTTCGGGAAAGTTGAACAGCAACGCCGATTCTACACGGCGGTCTTTGGACATGTCGGAAACCATAACGGCGGTCCGAACGTCCATGTCTTCCAGCAGCCGAGCGGTTTCCGCCAGGTCCGCGTGAGGCAGTCCGCCGCCCCACTTTGTCAGAGCCACAGCATCGGCCTTCAAATTCCACTTTACTAGATTAGCCGCCGCCCGGCAGTGCCGATCCCGGTCGAAGTTATCGGAACCGGCAATCGTAGCGATGGTTCCGACGAAGTTAATTTCCCCCGCATGATGGCGCCGGTAAAGTTCCAGGATTACGGGATGATTTTGATAGAAATAAGTTTCTGTGCCGCCGAACCAGGACTGCAGCGACGGCACGATGGCTCCGTCCAACCATTCGTCGGGATGCAGTACGATCGGCAGCATTCCCTCCGTGTTAGCGCCGTAAAGAATGGGCTCGTCCACCGCAGGTTTCCGCTGGCGGGAAAAAATTTGGCCGACGTAGGCGAAGCGAGGCAACCCCGCACGTCCCGACTCGCCCGGACCCACCGGTTCGAAGGTCTGGGTCGATTCCGGAGTTCGATTGATGCCCGCACGGCCAAGGTGAACAGCAACTTTTATGCCTGCGTTCCGGTACGCCTTGTCGATAGTGTGAATCGGCAATCCGGCTCGAGTGTTCGGGATGACCACCAAGTGTTGCAGCGAAGAGTACACTGTCGCTTCGGCAGCAACGCCGCTCATCTCCAAGACCCGGCCCGTCACGCTTCTCGATTCTCCCGGAGATCGTTCGGCCAGAACTGAAACTGCGGCTCCTTCGAGAACATGCGTTGTCCCCATCCCCGCGCTCGTCGGCGGACCCAAAATGCCGGGGAAATCAGGACTTGATCCAGTTTCTTTTGCTCGTGGTTGGACAATGTCGAAGATCGGCCCGGCGCGGCAGTTCTCGCCGGGGCGGACGATTTCGAAATTCACGCTTTCGATTGTTTCGTCTTCCTGGACCACGCGGCGCAGCTCATCCGGGTCGACGACGAGCGTCGTCCCGTCTAGTTGCGTCTGAGTTCCAAAATGGATTTCCGTGATCGGATGGCGTACCAAAGTCAGCTGCATTCTTCTCTCCTCTCCTCCCAGACCCTGAGGTATTCTTACGGCCGGCCACCTGGTTTTGTCAACGTCCGGCAAGCGCTTGCGGGAGATTTAGAAACCTGCCCCTACAAATTCCTGCGCCACAAACTTCCTCAGCGAACACTTCAATACTGAACGTCCGTTCTTCGCTTCTTCTTCAACGTGAATGATGATAAAAGCGACGAAGAGTAGTTCATAATTCTTCGTACTTATGATTCGCTTCTCGCCAAATCCAAACCGGGCAAATCTCATTCGCTGGAATGAGTGGGGTGACGAACCTTTTCGCAAGGCCCGGGAGCAAGACAAACCGCTCATGCTCTTTCTGACGGCATTTTGGTGCCGCTTTTGCCAGCGCATGGACGAAGGCGCGTTTTCGGACGATGAAAACACTGCCTTGCTGAACGCCTACTTTATCGCCGTTCGTGCTGAAGACATGCAACGGCCCGATGTCAACACGCGCTACAATTTAAACGGCTGGCCGACCATTGCTTTCATGGCTCCCGAGGGGGAACTTCTCGGCGCCACGAATTATCTTCCGCCGGAGGAGTTCGGCAGTCTCTTGGTCCGCCTCCATCTGCTCTATCAGGAAAAAAAAGATGAAATCCGGGCAGTGCGAAACGCGTCGGCCGAAACTTCTTCCAGTACAACGGCAGCGGTAACGCGCGACCACCCAAATGACTCCAGCCTATCGGCTGTCACCAGCGTGATTATGGAGCTTGCGGACCGGGTTAACGGCGGCTACGGCCGGGGGCAGAAATTCATTCACCCGGAAGCGAGCGATTTCTTGCTTTCCCGATATGAGACGACCAAGGACGCTAGTTACCTCGACCACGTTTGTCTGACCTTAGACAGAATGAGAGCAGGCGAGATGCACGATCCGGAAGAGGGCGGTTATTTTCGCACGTGCTCCAACGCCGACTGGAGCCGGCCCCACCGCGAGAAGCTACTAGCGGAGCAGGCCGGTCTCTTGGCAAATTGCCTTCGGACGTTTCGGATCACGCAGCATGCGGATTATATCCTGATGGCGGAAGACATCATCGGCTACATCGACCGCAAGCTTTCCGACTCCGCCAGCCAGGCCTTTTACGGCTGCGAGGATTTCCTTCGCAATGAAGCTCCCGAAGGTCAACCGGACGGAAAGTATTTTACGATCATCGACGACTGCGTCTACACCGATGCCAATGCGCAAGCCATCGGCGCCTATTTAGAAGCAACTGAGCTTTTGAAAAGGCCAAGTTACAAAGAGCGCGCGTTGAAAGCACTGGAGTTTCTTTGGGACCATTGCCGCTGTCCCGATGGAGGAATGTATCATTACTT
>AR_comb_assmDRAFT_10142051_pt1 | contig 10599 bp, 11 predicted proteins | sample ArasoioldDNA_FD_10543 | JGI IMG/M metagenome (IMG submission 10543) | reverse complement strand
AGGGAGAAAGAAATTCTTGAACTGCTTTCCCGTGGATTGATGTATAAAGAAATTGCCGCGGCCTTATTTATCAGCCAGGAAACGGTTCGCAAGCACGTGTATCATGTCTATGAAAAATTGCACGTCAGCAACAGGGTGGAAGCTGTCAACAAATTTTACGGTCGTTAACATAAAGTATAAAACAACCAAGTATAACCATTAACATTAATCTTCTTATCTATTTTTTCTTGAGCGGGACCTAATCAAAAACAAAGCCCTCCTGACCCGAGGGCTTTACTATTTTCGTTAATGCCACTAAAACACAGAAACACGGAGATTTCTTTCTGACTTTTGTGGCTACTGTAAAAGCTGACTCATTACCATTTTAACTCCAACCTGTTATTTTTCCTGTCAATGTCTGCCATTCTTTGTGACGGGTCGATCTCAGCAACAATAATATCTGTCAGTTTTCGGCTTGTTTGTACAGTGTATGTTGCACTTGTCCAATGCCAGGGTTGATATACTGTCCTCGGAATAGAATCTGTTTCCGTTGCTTTTGCTCCATACATAAGGTCGAGTGGTACATAGTGCAATTCTTTCGTGCTGTCTTTAAAAGTAAGTTGCAAGTCAATAGGCATTGGTATCAACCCAATGTCCTTTATCCTGATATTCGTTTTTCCGTTTTCCTCCCATAGACTATCGATGGCATAATCGATCGTCTTCGTGGAATTGATCCAAAATTCTTTATACCAGTCCAGCTTCAGGTTGCTGACCTTCTCGGCTACGTTTACAAAATCTTGCGCATTCGGATGCTTATATCGCCACAGCCTGTAATATTCCAATAGAATTTTATCCCTTGTTTGGGCTCCGACAATGTAACCAAGTTGCTCCATGAATACAGCTCCCTTTGAATAGACCGCAGACCCGTAGGCAAAGTTTGTGTTGTAGTGATCCGCATGCGTTGTTAGAGGCTCCTCCTTTCCACTCCTGGCCAAATTAACATAGCCCGCGTACTCATCACTATAGGGAAATGTAGTAGCGTTGTTCAAAAAAGCAGTAACTCTTGCTTCAGCGTACTGGGTGAATCCTTCATCCATCCATGGATACATCGATTCATTTGTTCCAAGCAAACCGTAATACCAGCTATGCATCCATTCATGAATAGCGGCTCCCGGGCCAATGATCAAGGTAGCCATCGGGTATTCCATGCCACCATCTCCACCATGGATAAATGAATATTGCTTGTATGGATAAGTACCAAATGTTTTTTCAATAAAAGGCAATGCTTTTTGAGCCATATCCAGCAACGCTTGCCATTGTTGCGCTGTAGCATTGGTTGGTTTATAAAAAACATGCACTGTTAAACTGTCTTTTAATTTTCTTGACACATGAACATATTCCGGGTCGGCGGCCCAAACAAAATCGTGCACATTTGGCGCAATAAAGTGCCATGTCAATTTTGTACCCGCTGGTCGATTGACAGCCGCACCGTTTGCTTCATATCCGTAACCAATTTGATTTGGATTTTGCAAATAACCTGTAGCGGCAAGGATGTAACTTTTATCAATAGAAATGGTCACGTCGAAATCTCCCCATACGCCATAAAACTCGCGGGCAACATAGGGAGTTGGATGCCAGCCTTCATAATCGTACTCGCAGATCTTCGGATACCATTGACTCATTGAATAACGAACCTTTGAAGTTGGATTATCTCTCCCGCTCCTTCGGATCTGCAATGGCACCTGCGATTCAAACTCCATTTCAAAAGTTACTCTTGATCTTGGAAGGATCGGTTTATCCAATTCGACTTCCAAAATTGTTTCTTCCATTTTAAACTTTTGCGATCGTCCATTCATTTTCAGGGAAAGAATTTTTTGATAGCCATATTCTTCCGGTTTTAGATTTTGTATACGGTCACGAACTCTTTGATCCCAGTCCACAATATCACCTCCATTTCTTCCCTGGCGCAATACAATGCTACCCTGGCGGCGACTGCGGTTATCCATCATGCTGTTGGGTTGAAATGCATTCCAGTATAAGTGATAAAATACCCTCGTCAAAGTGTCAGGGGAATTATTCCAGTATTCCAATCTTTGTTTCCCGGCAAAACGGTTTGTTTGCACATTGACATCAACTGTCATTGCATATTTTACTCGCTGTTGCCAACGATCAGGCTGTGCGATGCAAGAGAGTACAAAGCACAAAGAACAAGGAGCAAGTATTAATTTTCTAATCATCTCCATTTTTTAAAGCGTCGAAAGTACAAAGAAAGCAAACAGTTGATTTCTAAATCCTGTTAAATAGCCGCAACAAACATTGCTAATTTTTTCCCGCGACTACAATTACAATTTCACCCTTTGGGGCCTTTTGTCTGAAATGATCCCAGACTTCGTGCAAGGTGCCCCGCTTATTCTCTTCAAATAGTTTTGTCAATTCACGACTAACACAACAAAATCTTCCGGCTCCAAAATATTGAATAAATTCCTGCAGAGTTTTTACCAGCCTGACAGGTGATTCGTAAAAGATCATTGTTCTGTCTTCCTCAGCTAATTTTTTTAACAGGGTTTGTCTTCCTTTTTTAAGAGGTAAGAAGCCTTCAAATACAAAACGGTTGGATGGAATACCACTATTAACAAGCGCAGGCACAAATGCAGTGGGTCCGGGGAGACATTCCACCTTTATACCTGACTTTATGCATTCCCGTACCAATAAATATGCAGGATCAGAAATTCCCGGCGTACCGGCATCAGTGACAAGGGCCATTTTCTTGCCGTGTGATAACTGATCAATTAAATGTTGTAATACCTTATGCTCATTGTGCTGATGGTAGGGCGAAAGTGGTTTTGTAATTTGATAATGATTTAGCAGGTTTGACGTCGTGCGGGTGTCTTCGGCGAGAATAAGGTCAACCTCTTTCAATGTGTCAAGGGTCCGTAAAGTAATGTCTTTTAAATTACCAATTGGAGTAGGAACGATATATAGCATGGCTGCGAGTTACGAGTTGCGAGCGCCGAGCTATTTATCTCGAAGCTCAAGGGTCGTGGCTCAAGCTTTAATTAAATGATATCTCGTAGTATTCCATCACAGGATTTGCCAGTAATTTTTTGCTGGCCTCTTCTGCAATTTGTTTTGCTTTTTCTTCTGAATCAGCGTCAATTTGTAAAGAGATACTCTTCCCGATCCTGACGTCTTCAACATTGTTTAATCCAAGATTTTGCAGGCCACTCATGACTGCTTTTCCCTGTGGATCCAACAACTCTTTCAATGGCATCACTTTTATCTGCACTGTATACGTCATGTAGCTTTATTTTTAAAGGCCAAAGATATGATAACATAAAGTATGAAGATAACGGGTGCAGCAAACCATTTTAAACTGATAACTGCAATGATCCCGAGAAAGAATAAAATGTACAGTGCGCGATTATTTTTTGCGCTAAGGTCTTTTATTTTCATGCTCATGAATGGCAGGTCGCTTATCATGAGATAGCTGAGTAAAAGAATAATGGCGTACAAGAGCCACCTGTTAATAAAGGCAAACTGAAGATGTAACGTTTGGAAAAAGATGATCAATGGAAACGAGGCGACGACTAATCCGACTGCAGGTGTCGGAGCCCCTTTAAAAGAAATTTGTTGTTCATCATCTAAATTAAATTTCGCAAGTCGCCAGGCAGCCGCTGCAGGGATCAAGAATGCGGGAAGCAACCATGCCATTGAAATATCAAGACCATTTTCTTCTTGTGCATAACTGATGCGCAGCAGTTGGTAGAGAATTAAACCGGGAGCTACGCCGAAACTAACGACATCGGCCAGTGAATCTAACTGCTTGCCCATGTTTGAGCTGGCCTTAAAAAGACGGGCAATAAAACCATCTAAAAAATCAACAGCTCCGGCGGCGAAAATAAAAAAGCTACCCCAGGTTATTTTTTCAGGAAGATTGACGTCAGTAAATCCTTCCTGCTGAAGCAGAACAATACTTTCGCCCGTCTGAAGAATGAACACAATTGCAATGCAGCCGAAAATAAGATTGAGAAGGGTGAATAAGTTTGGGAGTTGTTTCATAATAAGTCCATAGTCCATAGTCAACAGACCATGGTCTTAGTCAGTTAGTGAATTAATTAGTGCTGAATCATTTTAACCAAGGTTTCAATTTTACCCAGAGTTCGGCAAATTTATCATTATTAATATATCTTCTTCGCAGTGCCAAACTTTCAAATTTTCAAATTCGAATGCCATTTTATTCTTCCGAGTGACCGTGGACCTTGGACTATGGGCTATTTCTTCATAAGTGACTCAATCTCTTCAACAGTTATTGGTATGTTCTTCATCAAGTCTTTATTTCCGTTCCTGGTGATCCAGACATTATTTTCTATTCTTACCCCCATTTGCTCGTGTTCGATATAAATGCCGGGTTCAACGGTGAAAACCATTCCCGCTCTTATTGGTTCGGTCCTCGTGCCGAGATCGTGAACATCAATGCCGAGATGATGTGAAATACCATGATACAAATATTTTTTGTATGCCCTGTTCTCAGGGTCCTCATTCTTTACATCTGATTTCTTTAATAATCCAATTTTCAGGAATTGCTGAGTTGCTTCTTCACCCACCTTTTCCGTGTAATCCGTTATCCTGATTCCCGGCTTTAGTAAACTTTTTGCAAAGTCATGTAAATGAAGGCATGCATTGTAAACCGTTTTTTGGCGGCGACTGAACTTTCCATTGACAGGAATCGTTCTTGTCAGGTCGGCATTAAAACCTCCATACTCTGCACCAAAGTCCATTAATATCAATTCTCCATCTCTACACTCCTGGTCATTGCTTATGTAATGCAAGGTTCGTGCTCTGTCCCCGCTTGCAATAATACTTCCATAGGCAGGGCCTGTGGCACGTTGGCTTAAAAATGAATGCCAGATCTCTGCCTCTATCTCGTACTCCATTACGCCAGGTTTAATGAATTTCAACAAGCGACGAAACGCATTATCCGTTATATCAATCGCCTTTTGTAATACTTCGATCTCCAGGGCGGTTTTTATTCCTCTCAACTCTTTCATGATCCTTGCAGCCCTTTCAAACTTGTGCAAGGGGTAACGGGCCCTCAATTCATCTGCATAACGATAATCCCTGGTCCTTAACAAATTTGCTTTCCTGTCGTTTTCATTCGTGTCGAGATAGATCGTATCCGCTAAATGTATCCATGGTTGCAGCAGGCCATCCAGGCTATCCAGCCAAACAATATTTTTGATCCCACTTATTTTTTGAGCTTCCTGTACACGCAATCTTTTCCCGTCCCATTTTTCCTTTAATTCATTTGGACGAACAAGTACCAGTACCTCTCGATACTTCGGATCCGGGTTGTCAGGGAACAGGATCACCATAGTATCTTCCTGCACAATACCACTCAACCAGAAAAGATCGCTGTTTTGTTTGAAAGGATATAAAGCATCGCCGTTTACAGGCACTTCATCATTGCTTACGAATATGGCGATCGAGCCAGGTTTCATCTCTTTTGTAAACCTTTCCCTGTTCTTTATAAATATTTCCGGATTTAACGGCAGATACTTCATATATTATTTTTAAAGATTAAAGATAGGAAGGCTTCCCGCACGGGCATCAAACAAATTGTATCCAAGAGATTTACAGAACTTCCGTTGATTAATAACCTCGAATCTTCGAAAAGTTCTATGCTGAAATTTTATTTTTTTCAACAAAAAGCATCCAATCTTCAACCCTTTTCAATGTATTGTTCATATTACTGAACTTGAGCATGGACTTAGAGAAAAATATTTGATAGCCACACACAATTACGCTAACGATTGTTCGTTTTTTATTTTATTTTTGTCCCCGGAAACACTTTGCTTTTTATGTCAATTGAAACTACCTCCCTGCAAGCCGCCAAACTGTTCAAGAATTTGTTGAGTCCCAGGCTGCAATCATCACAAAAAGTACATTACCAGTTAGCACCCAGTGATTTGTTGGCTGATTCCCTCGGCAAGGGACAGGGTGTGTTAAATGACACCGGGGCGCTGGTTATAGGTACTGGAGAGTTTACCGGGAGGTCTCCCAAAGATAAATTCATACTAAGGGATGAAGCCACATGGAATGCGATCAACTGGAATGAGTTTAATATACCGATCGAACCAAAGTACTTCGATATCATCTACAAGAAAGTAGCAAATTATTTGGACGAACTTCCCGAATTATGGGTTCGGGATTGTTGCGCCTGCGCAGATCCCAAATATCGCCTCAACATCAGGGTCATCAATGAACAGCCCTGGGGCAATCTGTTTGCTTATAATATGCTTCTGCGTCCTTCTGAAAACGAACTTGAAAATTTTTTGCCTGAGTGGAATGTGATAAGTGTGCCGGGATTAAAACTGGATGCGAAAGAATGTGGCATCCGTCACTCCAATGTTTCATTGATCTCTTTCAAACATAAATTGATCATCGTTGCAGGCAGCGCCTATACGGGCGAGATCAAGAAAGGAATCTTCACGATCCTCAATTATATTTTGCCTCATGAAAAAAATGTATTGAGCATGCACTGCAGTGCCAATATGGGTGATGACGGGGATACGGCAATATTTTTTGGGTTGAGCGGCACGGGTAAAACAACACTAAGCGCTGATCCAAACCGAAAACTGATTGGTGACGATGAACATGGATGGACCGAGGAAAATATTTTCAATTTTGAAGGGGGCTGCTATGCAAAATGTATAAATCTGAGTGAGGAAAAAGAACCGGAGATCTTTCATGCGATTCGCACTGGCGCGTTGGTTGAGAATGTAGTTTTCTTTCCTGGCACCAATCAAATCAATTTTGAAGATGCATCTATCACAGAAAACACGAGAGTTTCATATCCGCTGAATTATATCTGCAATGCACAAGAACCCTCTATTGGAAATTTGCCTAAAAATATTTTCTTTCTAACCTGTGATGCATTCGGCGTCCTCCCGCCCATTTCAAAGCTGACTGCCGGCCAGGCCATGTATCAATTTATCTCAGGCTACACAGCAAAGGTCGCCGGAACTGAGACCGGGATCACAGAGCCTAAGCCGACCTTCAGCGCATGCTTCGGAGCACCATTCATGCCTTTACATCCTGCTGTATATGCCCACATGCTCGGCGATAAAATGCAAAAACACAAAACAAATGTCTGGCTCATCAACACCGGTTGGACGGGAGGGCCTTACGGTGTCGGACGAAGAATAAAATTGTCGTACACAAGAGCGATGATTACCGCTGCGATAGAAAACAAATTTGATAAAATAGAGTTTAACAATCATCCTGTATTCGGAATAGCAGTCCCGAAGGAATGTCCTTTTGTGCCAGCGGACATATTAGATCCACGCAATACATGGTCTAACAAAGGGGCCTATGATGAAAAAGCGAAATACCTTGCTACGATGTTTGTAAGGAATTTTGAAAAATATGCCGGCGGCGTAAATGAAGAAGTGCTTACCGCAGCACCAAATTTGTGATGGACGGTTTTTGACGATTGTTTGCCTACAAACCCCGTGATCATCTCGCGGGGTTTTTTAATTTTCTTTAACCTATCTCTATAATGATTTTAAAATAATTTAATTCAATTTGCCGTTGACATAATGCAATGAGGTCCCTTTTAAAAATAATCATCACAGTTTTCGTCTTTTTACCCTCATCGGGCTTTGCACAAAATGACCAGTTCATTGAATGGTCAGCTGTGAAAAGATTGACGTGGGATGACTACCTGGCCAAGCCTTCGTCGTTATCGGATGCGGCTGCTATTACGAGTACCGCACTTGGGGTTGAGTATCATTTAAAGAACAATACTCTTACTTATACCATAACGTGTCGTTTTTCAAAGGCCAGTTCCTGGGGCCGCCATAAAACGGATTATATTCTTCAGCATGAACAAGGACATTTCGATATCACGGAATTGTTTGCCCGCAAATTGGCAAAAGAATTGAAAACCTATAAGTTCAATTCGCATAAATACCAGGATGACGTTAGCAAGATCTATAAAAAGTTAATGGACGAAAAAGAAGAATACCAGAACAAATACGACAAGGAGACTGATTTCAGCCGCAATAAGGAACTACAAGCAGAATGGTTGCAAAAAATCAGGGATGCGTTGGATGATCTGGATGAATATGCGAACTATGGAACTTCGATTAAGGTGTAGCCCTGGAATACCGAATATTGTTTGTTAAGCAAGCCGCCCCTGCAGAAGACCACATTTTTAAAACAGTCCGTATAACTCACTGTCAACTCTCCGGATGATCTCTCCAAGATGTTCTTCGTTTTCGGGAAACTTGTTTTTGTCTACGTCGACCACTAACAATGATCCTTCTTTATAATTCTCGATCCATTTGTTATAGTATTCATTCAACCTCTTCAGGTAATCCAATCGTATGTTCTCCTCATATTCTCTTCCCCGTTTTTGGATCTGACCCACCAGTGTCGGTACAGATGCTTTTAAATAGATCAGAAGGTCCGGGGGCTGTATCATGCCCTTAAGGGTTTGAAAAAAAAGATAGTAATTGTCAAAATCCCTTTTGCTCATCAAACCCATCTCATGCAAGTTCGGAGCAAAGATGTTTGCATCTTCATAGATAGTCCGGTCCTGGATCACGGTCTCAGTGCCCTTTTGTATTTCTACCAGTTGTTGCAGACGGCTGTTCAGAAAATAGATCTGCAGGTTGAAGCTCCACCGTGGCATATCCTCATAAAAGTCCATGAGGTAAGGATTATGATCAACATCTTCAAAGTGAGGTATCCATTTATAATGTTTACTCAGTAGTTCGGTCAGCGTAGTTTTGCCGGCGCCAATATTTCCGGCAACTGCGATGTGCTTTGGTTTTTTTGTTTTAGCCATTTCTACTAATCAGATTTCTAATGTCCCCGAAGGGAGTTCTCCATACAATTCTCAATTAAAGATATCGGATTCATCAGCAAGTAACAATATACAATATTCAGCTTAAAAATAATTCAATCTCATTGCTTCTCTTACAAGTTTTATTGTAGCATTCGCACTCGCCCTTGCTTTTTCCGCACCTTTTTCCATTACCTCTTTCAAATATTTTTCATCCGCAAGAATAGATTCTGCCTTCTCCCGGATCGGTGAGATATATTTTACCATATCTTCTGCCAACTGCTTTTTCATATCACCGTAACGAATGCTGCAGTTGTTGAAGTCCTCCTCAAATTTTTTCACGCTGTCATTAGCGCTCACCAACTTCATCAGTAGAAAAAGATTCTCTATATAGTCTGGTTTCTTCGAATTTTTTTCTGTTGGACCGCTATCTGTTTTTGCTCTCATTACTTTCTTCCGGATCAGTTCGTCTTCATCATTTAAATACAAGGTAGCATATTGATTTACACTTTTGCTCATTTTACCTGAACCGTCAAGACTTGGCACCTTTACGAGTTCCTCTCCGAAATTGAAAGCAACGGGCTCCGGGAAAACTTCACCATAACGATGATTGAAACGATTCACAAAATTTCTCGCCATTTCCAAATGCTGTTCCTGGTCCTTTCCTACCGGTACGTATAAAGCCCGGTGAATAATTACGTCAGCAGTCATTAAAACCGGGTAAGTTAGTAAACCAACATTGGCATTATCTGGTTGCTGTCGCACCTTCTCTTTAAACGTTGCGGTTTTTTCAAGTTCTCCTTTATAAGCAAGCATGTTCAAATAAAGATAAAGTTCACAGGTTTCATAAAGATGACTTTGACAATATAATGCAGCTTTATCGGGATCCAGTCCGCAAGCAATGTACTCCGCAAGTACCCGGTTGACATTTGTTTTTAGCTCCGTGGTATCGGGATGAGTCGTTAATGAATGCAGATCAGCGATCATGAAATAACATTCATATTCCTCCTGCATGCGAACATAATTAAGGAGAGCGCCGAAATAATTCCCGAGATGAAGGAAACCGGTGGGCCTTATCCCACTCATCACTACCTGTTTCTTCCTTTCCATAAGGCGGCGAAGATAAGGATAGTTCGGAGTTCAGAGTTATGAGTTCAGCTTAGTAGTATTTACCTGATTATTGGTTCTCGACCGCCAACTCTTAACTCCAGACTGCCGACTAAGAACTATATTTGTCCGATGGAAGTAAACGATGCATTGGTTGATAAATTGGCTCACCTGGCGAGACTGAAATTCGACGCCTCCGAAAAAGAAGAGATAAAAAAGGATCTTCAAAAAATGATCGCTTTTGTGGAAAAGCTGAACGAACTTGATACAACAGGCGTAGAACCCCTGCTGCATATGAGCGATGAAATAAATGTATTGAGAGAAGATGAAGTGAGGGGTTCTATCAGTCGTGAAGATGCATTGAAAAGCGCCCCCCTGCATGATGGGCAATTTTTCAAAGTACCAAAGGTGATTAGAAAAATGAGTAATGAATGATGAGTAATGAGCCATTCCACGACTCATTACTGATTACTTATCACTCATTGCGGCTGAAACTTGGTTGCGATAAGACTAAAGAAACAAAAAAATAATATGCAAGGCATTATACATCTTGAAGGAATAAGGAAAAGTTATTTCATGGGCAAGCAGGTACTCGAGGTATTAAAAGGTGTGTCTCTTGATATTTTTAAAAATGAATACGTGGCACTGATGGGACCTTCGGGCTC
>AR_comb_assmDRAFT_10427966_pt1 | contig 10600 bp, 9 predicted proteins | sample ArasoioldDNA_FD_10543 | JGI IMG/M metagenome (IMG submission 10543) | reverse complement strand
ATTTCGAACAGCAGGGCCTGGCCGGCCGGCTCGAGGTCGCCGACGGCGAGCGGCTGCCATTTCCGGACGACAGCTTCGACCTCGTCTACGCACACGGCGTCGTGCAGTACACCGCCAGCCCGCAGCAGCTGGTCGACGAGTGCCGCCGCGTCCTGAAGCCTGGCGGCCAGGCGATTTTCCAGGTGTACAACCGCGTCTCCTGGCTGAACGGCCTCGGCAAGCTGATGAAGGTCAAACTCGAGCACGAAGATGCCCCGGTTCTGCTCAAGTTCAGCATCGGAGAATTCCGGGAGCTCCTGCACGGGTTCAGCCAGATTCGGATCGTACCGGAGCGGTTTCCCGTGAAGTCCCGGCTCCACGGCGGATGGAAGGGCACGCTGTTCAACACGTTCTTCGTCGGGGCGTTCAACGCGCTGCCACGCGCCGCCGTCCGGCGATTCGGCTGGCACCTGCTGGCCTTTTGCACCAAGTGATCCCCTTCATCAAGGCACACGCGTACGGGAACGATTTTCTCTACGTCCAGAACGATCAGGTGGCGGGCGTTGCTCGCGACCGTCTCGCACAGCGCCTGTGCGATCGCCACACGGGCATTGGCGCTGACGGGCTCGTGTTCTACTCGTCGGCGGCCGACGGCGCATCCATGCAGCTGTTCAACGCTGACGGCAGCCGGTCGGAGGTCTCCGGCAACGGCGTCCGCGGCCTGGCCGCTATCCTCACGCGCGAAGCCGGCAGCGGGGAGCGCCAGGTCGTGATCCACACCGACGCGGGTCCCAAGGCGCTCAAGCGGGTCGGGCTCGAAGGCACCCGCCAGACGTACATCGCCGCGATGGGCGTGCCTCGGGATCTCCGTCAAGTGGCTGCCGACGCCTGCGGCGAACCGTTGCAGCTGTGCGTCATGGATTTTGGCAACCCCCAATGCGTCGTCCTCGGCCCGCTGCCAGACGAGGCGCGATTCGCCCGGCTCGGACCGGCGCTCGAGCGTCACGAGCTGTTTCCCGCGCGGACGAACGTGGAATTCGCGTTCGTGGAACGGCCCAACGTCGTGCGCATCCTCATCTGGGAACGGGGCGTCGGACCCACGATGTCGTCCGGCACCGGATCGTGCGCGTCGCTCATCGCCGCGTCAGCGTTCGGTGGGGCCTCGCGTGACGCCGACGTTATCGCGCCGGGAGGTTCGCAGCGTGTCGAGTGGCGTGCCGATAGCGTCTATCTCACCGGGTGGGCAGAAGTCGTCTGCGAAGGAACGTGGATCGCAGATGGCGGGTAAGGCGGGAAGGGCAGGAGGGAAGGCGATGGAGCGCGAAGGCTTTAGCCGAGCGGCCGTTGCAATAACTGCCAACCAGCTAGTGCCGCCGCCGGGCTCCCGGCGGCATCGCGGCCTGGAGATCCTGCGCAACTCCTTGTAAACGTGGCATCGCCGTCTTCAACAGGTCCACGACCTCGAGATAATCCCCGCGGTCGCGCGCTGCGCCTGCTTTTTGCACGGCCTGTTCGACGCTTGCGATCGTGTGACGGGCTTCAGCGAGCGTGCGCGTCCCGACGCGTGCCGCTTCGGCGGCCCTCAGTCGCGTGTGCGCTTCGCTCAGCGCCGGGCCGATGGCGACCATTGCGCGTTCGGCTTCAGAACGGACGGCCGCTTTGCGGTCCGTGGCGTCCTTGGCGGCGCTCTGCGCGCGTTCGCGTGCGTCGAGCGCGTGGTTGAGCGCCAGCCGGTAGTCGCGCTGCACGACGGCGTCGTTGGCCTGCTTGAGCGCCTCCCGGGCGGCGTTGAAATCGTCAGCGGCGTAGCGGTCGGCGCCAGCGTTCTTTGCTGTGTCGATCGCCTCCTGCGCCTGCTGGAGTTCCTTGTCGGGAGGACCGGCGCACGCCGCGGTCAATGTTGCCAGGGCCGCCAGCGCCGCAAGCAAGGCAAGCGACGAGAGAAAACGGCGCGCGGGCATCCGTTCAAGTATACGTGCGGCTGTAGTACGATGAAAGAACTGTCGCTCGACGATCGTCCGCGAGAGAAGCTGTTGCGCCACGGCGCGGCGTCGCTCGGCGACAACGAACTGCTTGCGCTGGTCGTCGGACAAGGATCGCGGCAGGGCGGCGCGCTGAGCGTCGCGAACGCCTTGCTGGCAGCGCACGGTGGCTTGCACGGTCTGGTGCGCGGCGCGCCCGACGATCTCAGCCGCGTCGCAGGCATCGGCCGAGCGCGCGCCGTCCAGATTCTGGCCGCGCTGGAGCTGGGGCGCCGGACGCTGACGCGCGGATCGAGCGCGCGGGTGCACTTGAGAAATGCGCGCGAGGCGGCCGCATACCTGTTGCCGCGGTTCGGCTGGCGGCCGGTCGAGCAATTCGGCGTGATCCTGCTCGACTCGCGGCACCGCGTGACGCGGACGACGGTTCTCGTGAGCGGCACGCTGAACACGTCGATCGTCGAGCCCCGGGAAGTCTTTCGCGAAGCGGCGATCGGCGGCGCCGCCGCGATCGTCGCGTTCCATAACCACCCCTCCGGCGATCCCTCACCGAGCCCCGAGGACGTGGAGTTGACGCGGCGCCTGGCGGCGGCGGGCGTGCTGATGGGCATCGATCTCGTGGATCACATCGTGCTCGGGGACGCGCGATACTGCAGTCTGAAGGAGCTGGGACAGCTGTGAAGGTGGCGTATTTCGATTGCTTCTCCGGGCTGTCGGGCGACATGGCGCTCGGCGCGCTGCTCGACGCTGGCCTGCCGCTGGCCGATCTCAGGACCGCGCTCGGCGGGCTGGCGCTCGGCGACGCGCACGTCCACGCCAAGAAGGTTCTGCGTGCCGGCGTCTCGGCGACGAAGTTCACGGTCCACGCGCACAAGCACGATCACCAGCCCGAGCACGGTCACGATCACCGTGAGCACGGTCATGATCACGGTGAGCACGGTCATCATCAGGAGGCGCACCATCACGGTCCCGAGGAGCACGGTCATCACCATGAGGCGCACCACCATGATCATGCTGAGCACGGTCATGATCATGGCGAACACCGCAGCCTTCCCGAGATTTTTGGCCTGATCGATCGGTCCTCGCTCACACCCTCAGCGCGCGACCGCGCCAAGGGCATGTTTCAGCGGCTGGCGGAGGCCGAGGCGTCAATTCACCAGATGCCGGTCGAACGCGTGCACCTGCACGAGGTCGGCGCGCTCGACTCCATCATGGACATCGTCGGGATTGCCTTCGGCATGGAATGGGTCGGCGCCGACCGCGTGGTGTGCTCGCCGCTCAACGTCGGCGGCGGCATGGTCCATTCGGCACACGGACTCTTTCCGGTACCGGCACCCGCGACGGTCAAGCTTCTCGGCACGACGCCTATTTACAGCGGCGCCGTGCAGAAGGAGCTCGTGACCCCGACCGGCGCGCTCATCGCCACCGAATATGCCTCGTCGTTCGGGCCGGTGCCATCGATGTCGGTCGAACAGGTCGGATACGGCGCCGGCGATCGCGACGACCCGTCGACGCCCAATGTGTTTCGCGTACTGATCGGACGCAGCGACGAGCGGGCCGCCGCCGGCCGCGTGACGGTCGTCGAATGCGAGATCGACGACATGAACCCGCAAATCTTCGGGGTGGCGATGGAACGGCTCTATGCCGCCGGCGCCCTGGAGGTTTTCTACGTGCCGGTCCAGATGAAGAAAAATCGTCCGGGCACGCTGCTGACCGTCATCGTGCCGCCGGAACGGCTGGCGTCTATCAGCGACGTCATCTTCAGCGAAACGACGACCATCGGACTGCGTCATTACGAGGCGGAGCGCGAGTGCCTCGCACGCGAGATCGTCAGCGTCGACACGCCCCTCGGAGCCGTCCGCTTCAAGGTCTCGCGCCGCGACGGCCGCGTCGTCACCGCTACGCCGGAATTCGACGACTGCGCCCGCATCGCCGCAGCCAACCAGCTCGCCGTCAAGGACGTGCAGCGCATCGCCATCCAGGCCTATCGCCCGTGAAGCGTTTCTTCCTCACCACCGCCATCGATTTCGTCAACAGCGTGCCGCACCTGGGCACCGCGTACGAGAAGGTCTGCGCGGACGTCATCGCGCGCTACAAGCGGCTCGCCGGCTACGACACGCGGTTTCTGATGGGAAACGACGAGCATTCGCAGAACGTGTACAAGAAAGCCGTCGAGGAAGGGCTCTCGCCGGAAGCGTACTGCGACCGCATGGAAGGGCAGTTCCGCGCGGCCTGGCGTCACCTCGACGTATCGTTCGACGATTTCATCCGGACGACGCAGCCGCGGCACGCGAGGGGAGTGACGGAGCTCATTCAACGGCTCTACGACGCGGGCGACGTGTACGAAGGGACGTACGAGGGCTGGTACTGCGTGAGCTGCGAGGAGTTCAAGCAGGAAAAAGACCTCATCAACGGCTTCTGCCCGGTCCATCCGACGATCAAGCCGGAATGGATCCGCGAGAAGAACTACTTCTTCCGCCTGTCGAAGTATCAGCAGCCGCTCCTGCAGCACTTTGCGACGAACCCCGGGTTCCTGCAGCCCGAAGCGCGCCGCAACGAAATTCTCCGCCTGATCGAGGGTGGGCTGAACGATATCTCCGTGAGCCGCGCGGGCCAGTCGTGGGGAATTCCGCTGCCGTTCGACCCGACGAGCGTCGTGTACGTCTGGTTCGACGCTTTGATCAACTATGCCTCTGCGGTCGGGCTCGGCGACGCATCTGCCGACGGCGCGCGCATGTTCGAGAAGTGGTGGCCGGCGGACCTGCACGTCATCGGCAAGGACATCACGCGATTCCACACCGTCATCTGGCCCGCGATGCTCATGGCCGCCAATCTGCCGCTCCCGCGCCAGGTGTTCGGGCACGGCTTCATGACGATCAACGGTCAGCGGATGAGCAAGTCGCTCGGCACGATCATCGATCCAGTCGTCGCCGCAAGCCACGTCGGCGGCCCGGATCCGTTGCGCCTGTATCTGATCAAGGAAATCCCCTTTGGTGGGGACGGAGACTTCTCCTTCGAGCGACTGGACGAGCGGTACAACGCCGATCTTGCCAATAACCTCGGGAACCTCGTCAGCCGCGTTGCGGCGATGACGGGCCGCTACCGGGACGGCGTCCTGCGTCCTGCGACCAGTGTCAACGATCAGCTCGCGCGGCTGGGCGCCCAGTGTGTCGCCGACTACGAGCGGGGCATGGAAGCGCTGGCCATGCACGAAGCCGCGGCCGCGGTATTCCGTCTCATCGACGGTACCAACGAGTTCATCGCGGCAACCGCGCCGTGGACAATGGCAAAGGATCCAGCACAGGCCGACCGCCTGACGCAGACGTTGTTCGACTCCGCCGAAGCGGTCCGGCTGGCGGCCGTGCTGCTGTCACCAGTCATACCGGCGTCGGCACGCGAAATCCTGCGCCGTGTCGGCGTGGGTGCGGACAACCTGAAACTGGACCGTGACGCCCGGTGGCGCAACGACGGAGAGCGCACGCTGCTCCAGGAAGGCGCGCTCTGGCCGCGTAAGGAGACGACTATTGTGAGCGATCACCCGTTACCACCCGACGGCACGGCGCCGGGCGCACATGCGCCGGTCGGTGCACCCGGAACCCAGAACCCCGCACCCGGAACCCCGACCCCGGCACCAGGAACCCCGGCACCCGGAACCGCACCCAGCACCGCAGCACCCAGCACCCAGAACCCGACAGGTGTTGCGGATCGAATTTCCATCGACGACTTCATGAAAGTGGAGCTGCGAACGGCGAAAGTGCTGACCGCCGAGCGCGTCGAAAAATCGAAGAAGCTTCTCAAGCTCACGGTGGACGTGGGCACCGAGCAGCGGACGCTGGTCGCGGGTATCGCGGAAGCCTACGAACCCGAATCGCTCGTCGGGCGCACCGTGGTCATCGTCTTCAACCTGAAGCCGGCGAAGCTCATGGGCATCGAGTCCAACGGGATGGTGCTGGCGGCAAGCCCCGATGGCGGGAAACCCGAGGTCGTCACGTTTGCCAATCCGCCGGCGCCCGGCACGCGGGTGCGCTGAGCCTCCGCGGCTGCGGGCCGTCGATGATCGACAGCCATTGTCATCTCGCGGACGAGACCTTCGCAGGCGACCTCGCCGAGGTCGTTGATCGCGCTCGCGCGGCCGGCCTGGAGCGCGCGCTCGTCATTCTCGAGGCCGGCAACGATCGCGAGGCGGCGCAGGCGGTTCAGGTGAACGCGCTGTGGCCGGACGTGCGCGTGGCCATCGGCGTTCACCCACACCAGGCTCACGCGTTCGCGGACAATCCGGAACGCGCCGCGCAGGTCGTCGCCGAACAGTTCGCACGCACTCCCTCCGCCCGCGCCGTCGGCGAAATCGGTCTCGACTACCACTACGACTACTCGCCCCGCGACGTCCAGCAGCACGTATTCCGCGCGCAGCTGCGGCTGGCGCGCGAGCTCGAACGACCGATCGTCATTCACACACGCGAGGCAGACGATGACACGCTGGCCATTCTTGGCGAAGCCAGCGGCGGGCGGCTGAGCGGCGTGCTGCACTGTTTCACGGGCAGCGCAGCCCTGGCGGCGGCAGGGATCGCGCTCGGTCTGCACGTCTCGTTTGCGGGCATCCTGACGTTTCCGAAGGCCGGTGCGCTGCGCGAAACCGCCCGGGAGGTTCCGCTGGACCGCGTCCTGGCCGAGACCGACAGCCCGTTTCTGGCGCCCGTTCCGCACCGGGGAAAGCGCAACGAACCTGCATACGTCGAGAGGGTGATCGCGGCGCTTGCCGACGTGCACGGTATCGACCGCGCCGAGATCGCGCGCCGCACGACGGCCAACTTCCACAGCTTATTCAGGCCGTGATAAAGTCCACCTGACCCGCTGTGGAAAAGTCGCTCGCGCTCTCGCAGATCTTCGAACCGATCCGGGCGGACCTCGAGAAAGTCGACGAGGAATTCGGCCGGCACGTCCAGTCCCGGGTCTCGCTGATTCCACAGATCGGGCAGTACATCCGCACGAGCGGCGGAAAGCGCATGCGGCCCGCAGTTCTCCTGATGGCCTCGCGGCTGAGCGGGTACACCGGGGACCGCGCGGTCCTGTACGCCGCGGTCGTGGAATTCATCCACACGGCCACGCTGGTCCACGACGACATCATCGACGACGCGGATCTGCGCAGGGGACGGCTGGCGGTGCATTCGCGGTGGGGCAACGACATCACGGTCCTGCTCGGCGACTATCTCTACATCAAGTCCATGGCGCTGGCGTTGACGCACGACACGCTCGATATCGTGCGCTTGCTCTGCGATGTGACGCTCAAGATGATCGAAGGCGAGCTGTACCAGCTCACCAAGAACGGCGACGCCGACATCACCGAGGAAGAGCACTTCGACATCATGCGCCGCAAGACCGCCTATCTCTTCGGCGGCTGCGCGCAGATTGGCGGGCTGCTCGGATCGGTGTCGAAAGAGCGCGAGCAGGCGCTGCGCGAGTACGGCTTCAACCTGGGGATCGCGTTTCAGCTGGTCGACGACCTGCTCGACTACACGGGCGACGCCGAAACCGTCGGCAAGCCAATCGGCAGCGACCTGCGCGAAGGCAAGGTCACGCTGCCGCTCATCCACCTCCAGCGGCACGAAAAGGACGGCGCCGGCGCGCGCATCATCCGGGACGTGATCGCGTCGCGATCCGTGACGCAGGATCAGTGGAACGACCTGCGCCGGAGCCTGCGCGAGCACGCCTCCATCGACTACGCATACCGCCGCGCGGTCGAATACGCCGACGGCGCCAAGAAGCATCTCTACACGTTTCCGCCGAGCCCCGAACGCGACGCGCTGCTCGCCCTGCCTGACTACGTACTTTCAAGAGATCGATAACTCAGACAGAAGCGCCTGCGGCATTGCGGCGCCCGCGGCCATGCCGAGCAAGGGCCACAGTAATTAGCCCGCCGCCATAAGTGGAGAGACGTTGATCGCCTTCAGCGTGGGAACCATCCGTCTCGAGATTCTGGACGGCGACATCTCCGCCCAGGACGTCGACGCGGTCGTCAACGCGGCCAACAACCACTTCTGGATGGGCGCCGGTGTGGCCGGTGCCCTGAAAGCACGCGGCGGCCAGGAGATCGAGCGCGAGGCGATGCGGCTCGGCCCGGTCGAACCCGGCCGATGCGTGATCACGAGCGGCGGCCGGCTGCCAGCGCGCCACGTCATCCACGCGGCGGTCATGGGACAGGACCTCACCACCTCGGGCGAGCTCATCGCGACGGCGACTCGGAACAGTCTGGCGCTCGCAGAAAACCGGAATCTCTCGTCCCTGGCGTTCCCGTTGTTCGGAACCGGAGTTGGGGGATACTCGATCGCGGAATGCAGCCGCACGATGATCGAGGTGTTCCGCGCCCATCAGGCGCGCACGGTCACGCTGATCCGGCTCGTGGCATTCGGTCAGCCCGCATATCGCAGCGCCGCGTCCGTGGCTGCCGAACGGCTCGGCCCCGCGCTTCCGGGTCCGCCCGACTGTCCAATCTCCGGCTGACGCTCGCACACCCGTGGCCCCTGTGACCGATCCCGAACGGCGCGCCAGCGAACTGCGAGACGCCATCCGCCATCACGAAGAGCGGTACTACATTCACAATGCGCCGGAGATCTCTGATCAGGAATTCGACCAGCTGCTGCACGAGCTTCAGGACTTGGAAGCCGACCATCCAGAGCTCGTCACGCCCGATTCGCCGACCCAGCGCGTTGGTGGGCGCGCGGCCGAGGGATTCGAGACGGTTCAGCACCTGGTGCCGATGCTCAGCCTGGACAACACGTACAACGAGGACGAGCTCCGGGCGTTTGACGAGCGCGTTCGGCGGGGCGCCGGCCTTTCCGACGGGGCGCCGATCGCCTACGTCGCGGAGCTCAAGATCGACGGCCTGAGCATCGCGCTCACGTACGAGAATGGACGCCTGCGACGCGCCGCGACGCGCGGCGACGGCACCCTCGGCGAAGACGTCACCGCGAACGTCCGAACGATCCGCGCCGTTCCGCTCTCGCTCCGCGGAGGGCCGGGCGGCCGCGTCGAAGTCCGCGGCGAAGCGTATCTGCCACGCGAGTCATTCGACCGCATGAATCGCGAGCAGGCAGATGCCGGCGAGCCGCTCTACGCCAATCCCCGCAACACCGCGGCCGGAACGATGCGTAATCTCGATCCGTCGACCGTGGCGCGCCGGGAGCTTGGAGCCTTCGTGTACCAACTCGTGGCCGCCGATGGCAATGGCGGCCCGGTGTTCCGGAGCCACGCCGAGAACCTGAAGGCGTTCACCGCGTGGGGGCTGCCCGTCGAACCCCACTGGCAAGCGTGCGACGGCATCGACGCCGTGGTCACGTTCTGCCAGGAATGGGCCGAGAGGCGCCGCACGCTCGCCTTCGAGACCGACGGCGTCGTCGTCAAAGTCGACGACCTCGCGCTGAGGCAGCGGCTCGGAGCGACCGCCAAGTTTCCGCGGTGGGCAACCGCGTTCAAGTTTCCCGCCCAGCAGGCACACACGAAGCTGATTCGGATCGAGGTCAACGTCGGGCGCACCGGCGCCGTGACGCCGTATGCCGTGCTCGAGCCCGTGTTTCTCGCAGGCTCGACCATCTCGATGGCGACACTGCACAACGCAGAGGACATCGAGCGCAAGGACATCCGGGAAGGCGACACGGTTGTGATCGAGAAGGCCGGCGATGTCATTCCGAAGGTCGTCGCCCCGGTCGTCAGCCTCCGGCCCGAGGCCGCTGCGCGATGGCAGATGCCCGCCGCGTGTCCCGAATGCGGGAGCACGCTGCATCGGGACGAGGAAGAGGTCGTCTGGCGGTGTGAGAATACGTCCTGTCCCGCGCGGCTCCGACGGAGCCTCGAGCACTTCGCGTCGCGGAGCGCGATGAACATCGAGGGCCTCGGCGCCTCGCTGGTCGATCAGCTGCTCGAACAGCAGCTGGTCAAGGACTTCAGCGACCTCTATCACCTCGGCCCCGAGCTGCTCGAGAATCTGGTGGTGACACCGAAAGAACCGAGATCCGACCGCGCCGTTCCGCGAAAGCTGGGCAAGGTCGGTCGCAACGTGTTCGAGCAGATCCAGCGCAGCAAGGCGAACGATCTGTCCAGGCTGATCTACGGACTGGGCATCCGGCATGTCGGCGAGAAGGCGGCCTCGACCGTCGCCCGGCACTTGCGAACGATGGTCGCCATCCTCGAAGCGCCGCGCGAAACGCTCGAGGCTGTGCCCGAAATCGGCCCGGTCGTCGCCGATTCCATTCGGTCGTTCGCGGACGAGCCCCACAACCGCGCACTCATCGAGCGGCTCGCGGCCGCCGGCGTCTCGATGACGACCGCGCTTCCGGAGCCATCGCGTATTGCTGCCGGGCCGCTGGCGGGCCGAACGTTCGTCATCACGGGAACGCTCGCGGCGATGACCCGCGACGAGGCTGCGGAAAAACTTACGAACCTCGGCGCGACCGTCGCCTCGTCTGTGAGCAAGAAGACGTCGGCGCTGATCGCGGGCGACGAAGCCGGGAGCAAACTTGAGAAAGCACGCAAGCTCGGCGTGGAAGTCTTGTCGGAGGCCGACTTTCTGAAGCTTATAATGGACGCTCAGGACTGAAGGCCCTTGGAACAGCTGCCGCGATGAAGCGGTTCACGTACGTCACGGTCGG
>AR_comb_assmDRAFT_10043564_pt1 | contig 10601 bp, 7 predicted proteins | sample ArasoioldDNA_FD_10543 | JGI IMG/M metagenome (IMG submission 10543) | reverse complement strand
GTACCCGTCGTACCGACGCGTGGGCGCGAGTGCTCTTCAGCCGCGCCCAAACATCTGTCGACTTCGCCGCGTTCGACTTGTTGGGCAAAGCCCCTCAGAGAGACATGTCAGATCTGGCGGTGACGAGGTGCTGGCGTTGCCACATCAAATACGGGATTGCGACCAGGGCGTTCACGATCAGATACAGCAGGATGGTCGCGCCGAAGTGCTCCTCTGGAAAGTTCCGCGCCGCAATCGCAAGCGCGATCGCAGGGTGCCGGCTCGCCGTCGCCAGCCCCAACACGCTGGAATGATGCGGATTCGGTCCGCCAAGAACGTGGCCCATCACCAGACCGACGACGACGAATGTGAGGATCGCGAAGAGAGTGCCGTTGCCGACGAGCGCCCACACCGCTGAGGCCGCCCCTGCAAACAGCACAAGAGCAGCCAGCGGCAGCAGCACATTGCCGAAGATTCTCACGGCCTTCTCGATGCGATTCGCGATTCCCGGCAGAAACGCGCGGACAGCCATGCCGACGACGAGCGGGGCCAGGACGCTCTTCAGCACGACATTCACGATGAGCCCCGGCGGCATGGAAAACTGACGGCCGACAAGGAGTCCCAGAAGGATGAGCGACATGGGGATGGCCGCAATCGACAACAACCCCAGCCACGCCACGAGCCCCACCCCGTACGCGGCCTCCCCTCCCGCTTTGCTGCCCTGCTTCGGCAACAGCGGCGGCACCGGTGAGATCGAGAGCGCGAGCAGGGAGACTTCCAGCGTCGCCCGGAACTCGAAGAACCGATCGAGTCCGTACGCGACGATCGGCATGATCACGAACACCGACAGGAGCGAGCGCAGAAACAAGCCCGGCCGGCGCACGAGGTAGAGGAGATCGTTCGGCGTCGACCGGAGGCCGAAGCCGAACACCGTCGCCATGATGCTCAGCTGCAGCGCGAGGATGATGATTTGCTTCAGATCCATGGCGCGCTCGCGCCGCCGCCGCGATCAGAATCTGAAGACGACGCCGAATGTTCCCCGCGTGTAGTCCAGCTTTCCGGGTGAGTCGACGAGATCGATGCCGAGGATGTCGAGCGCCTCGAACGTGCGGAAATAGCGCACGTCGCCGCGGATGCCGACGTTGGTGCCGAAGAAGATGATGACGCCGCCGCCGAAGTCCCAGGCGAGCTTGTTCTCATCGACATTCCCCACGGGTCCGCCGAACTTGGCGCTGGAACGCATGAGGCCCATGCCGACCAGGCCGTACGGCCGGACCCCAAAGCCGCGTTGCCCGCCAAAGGGAATGCCCAGCACGAGATTCCCCATCAACGTCAACACGTGACTGCCTCCCGCGTCGGTCTTGCCGAAAAAGTCAGGGCTGTACCCGAGGTCCCCTTCGACGCCGAAGACGCCGGCGCCCATGGCCGCAAAGCTCACGCCCCAGTTGAACTGCTTCGAGTCGAACGCGTCCGAGAGATCCTTTCCCGCGTCGCCGCCGAAGTTGACGCCGAAGAACGGAATGAGGAGCACATCAGCCTGGGCGCGAGCCGGGATCAGAATGCCGGTGAGCAGGATCAGACCTGCTGCGAGAGTTCGTCCACGAGACATGTCGATTCTCCTTTCATGCACACGCACCCTTTGTATCGAACGATGAGTGCCTGCTCAGCACGTCGGAGCCCTCACGCGCTAGATCGTTTATATCCTGCTCAGCCCTGCCTCGCTCAGCGGATTTCGCGACATCGCGAGCCTACTGGCTCCCGCCAGGCCAGTTGCTAAACCACTAGAATGCAACCGCTTTGACCGCATCACGGGATTTCAGTCTGGCGTCGCTCTACGCGGCGCTCGACGCCCACCGGCAGTCACGCGGCCTGTCGTGGACACAGGCGGTGGCGGAGATCAACCGGACGTCGGTGCGAGTGTCGATTCACCCGATCAGCCGATCGACCGTTACCGGCATGCGCTCGAAAACGACCGTCGAGGCGGACGGCGTGCTGCAGATGCTCATCTGGCTCAATCGGACCCCGGAAAGTTTCGTCCCAGGCCTGGATGGCAACGGCGGCGACACACGGTGGCCCGCGATGCTCCCGCATCAGATTCTTCGATTCGACACCGCGAAGCTTCACCGCGCGATCGACGTGATCCGAGGAGAACGCGACCTGACATGGTCGCAGGTCGCAGAGGAGATCGGTGTGGGCCGCGCCCACGTGACACATCTGGCCAAAGGCGGACGAACCGCCTTTCCTCACGTGATGCGAATGGTGACCTGGCTGGGCCGGCCGGCCTCGGACTTCATGCGGGTTTCCGAGTGGTGAGGTCGGCCGCCGCGGGCGGCGCCGACGTCGGTGCGGCCGCGGGCGACATGTACCAATCCTTCTGCGCGACGACCTTCGGCTCCGACGGATCGCCCTCGTACGCGGGCGTCATGATCTGGACACCGTGCTCGTTGAAGCAGTCGAGGATATTGCGATGCAGCTCGGTATAGATCTGCCCCATCGCCTGCACGTCATGGCAGTACGCGTTGATCTCATAGGTCACCGCGAAGTCGGCCAGGCGCAGTTGCCGCACGAACGGCCGCGGATCCTTGAGCAGTGTGGCTGTCCGATCGGCGGCCATTATCAGCATGGCCTCGACCTGCCGCCAGGGCGTTTCGTAGCCGATGCCGACTTCCGTGTGAAGGATCAACCCTTGATCGCGCGCCAGGGTGCTGTAGTTGACGACCTCGCTGGCCAGGATCTGTGAATTCGGAATGATGATCTCCTCGTTCTTGATCGTCCGAAGATGCGTCGCCTGGAGCGTCGTCTCGATGACGTCGCCGAATGCCTCGCCGATCTTGACGCGCTCGCCGACTTTCAACGCGCGCCGGTACGTCAACATGTAGCCCGCGACGATATTGGCGATCGCCGACGTCGAGCCGAGCGAGAAGAGCACGCCGATGAACACCGTGATCCCGCTGAACGCCGCCGTCTGGGATCCTGGAATATACGGATAGGCCACGACCAGCGCGAACGCGATGACCGCGATGCGCACCATCTTGTAGGTGGGCTCCGCCCAGTCGGGATCGAACCGCTCGAGCCTGACCGAGCCGGTGCCCAGCGCGTCGAAGAAAAGGCGGATGAGCCGGAGCCCAATCCGGACGACCACGAACAGAACGGCCAGGAAAACTAGGCTGGGGATGCGCTCCACCAATCCGGCGGCCATCACCTGCAATGGACTGAGCGCGAACGCGGCCATGTTCCTCGACAACCCTCGCGTCCATGGAAACTGGCGGAGCACGTAACCGACATAGACGAGCACCAGCGCCAGGAAGCCGATCGTCCGCAGCAGGAGCACCGAATTTCGTACGAGCGCTCTGAGCCGCTCGCGGCGGATGAGCTCGAGCGACTGAATCTGGACCGACTGCAGCCGGTGCTTGAGGCGGCGTTCGACCCATCGCCAGAAGTAGAACAGCACGCCGAACGCCAGCGCGAGCGCAACCGTGGCGGCGAGCGCATTCACCGCCGACCACTGCAGCGCCCCAAGGGAGCGCGCCGTTCGATAGTCGACGATGGCCTGCCTGATGCGGCCGAGATGCGCCTCCGCAAGCGCCGCCCGCGTGACCTGCTCCCGCGTCGCATCGGCGTCGAGGACGCCCATGAGCATTTCATTGCCGGCGACAATCCGCGTCAGGCCATCGCCCTCAACGGCGCGCACCGATTCGGGCGCCATGGCCGGATTGGCCGCCGCGGCGCGAATCCGCTCCTCGATGACCTGAGCGCGGCTCTCGGCCGGCAGCGACGAGACCCCGCGTACCCGGAACAGCACGACGCCGTCGAGCGTGACCGGAGCGGTCGGAAGCTCCGCTTCGATCGCCGCTTGCGGCGGTGGCGGCGTCTGCTGCGCCGCCAGACGCACGTCCCCGATCAGGCCGGCGATGACCGTCAGCGACAGGAGGGCGGAAGCCCGCACGAGGGGACGGTTCATGGGGAACGTACTAGAACGCCAAACGCCTGCGGTTGTAAAGCCTTTCCCTTGGCGCTCATTTTGGATGGCCGGCTCCTCCGAACTCTACTAGCCACAGCTATACTTGACTATGTTATAGTTGGACCCGTCAGAGAGGCCCCATGAAGGATCCCAAGCCCGAGTCGCTCCTGCCGCTGCCGCCCGCCGTGTTCCACATTCTGATCGCGCTGGCGGATCGCGACCGCCACGGGTATTCGATCATGCAGGACGTGGCCACGCGAACCGGCGGCGCCGTCAAACTGAGCGCGGGCACCTTGTACAGCTCGATCCGCCGCATGCTCGAGCAGGGACTGATCGAGGAGCTGCGTGACAGTCCGGACCCGTCGAGTACCGACGAGCGTCGCCGCTACTACGCGTTGACAAAGTTCGGCAGGCGCGTCGCCGCCGCCGAAGTGACACGCCTGAATGCGCTCGTCCAGCAGGCACGGAAGACCGGGCTGGTGCCGGGCGCATGAGACGCGCCCACGCGGTCTACCGGGCGCTGCTGCACGGGTATCCGGCGCCGTTCCGGCACGAGTACGGCGAGCAGATGCGCTTGATGTTCGCGGAGCAGTTGGGCGAAGCGCGCCGTACGGGCGCGTGGGGTCATGAAGCGCAGTTGTGGGCGCGAGCCGTGCTCGATCTGCTCACGGTGGCGCCTCGGGAACATTGGCACGTTCTCAAGCAGGATCTCCGGTACGCCTTCCGCTCGATGAAGGCGAGACCCGGGTTCGCGTCGGTCGCAATCCTGTCGCTCGCGCTCGGCATCGGCGCGAACACGGCGATCTTCAGTCTGTGGAACAGCGTGCTGAATGCCGCGCTGCCGGGAGTCGACCATCCTCAGGCCCTGGTGATGCTCTCGAATCCCAACTCCATCGGCATGATGCGCGGCCGGTGGAACACCCGGACGGACGGCCCCCGGTCGTGGCTGAGCTACGCGGAGTTCGAGCAGCTGCGGGATCAGGCGTCCGTGTTCTCGATGTTGATGGCCTCCGAGACCAGCCTGAGCACCTGGCAGGGCCGCGTCGATCGGGGGCAACCGGAATCGATTCGCGGCCGCCTCGTCTCCGGCGGATTCTTTCAGGTTCTCGGAGCGCAACCGGCGATCGGGCGCCTGTTCACCACGCAGGAGGACTCCGGGGAGCCGGCGTACGCCGTGATCAGCCACGCATACTGGCAGCGGCGGTTCGGCGGGCGACCCGATGTGATCGGACGGACGCTGAGCCTGCGCGACACGGTCGTCGCGATCACCGGCGTAACGCGGGCGGGATTCGTCGGCGAAACCAGCGGCCAATTGCCTGACGTCTGGCTGCCGATCCGGTTGCAGCCTCGTGTACTTCCACCTGGCGACTGGCTGCACGAACAGCCGCCGGACAAGATGATGTGGCTTCACGTGTTCGGCCGCTTGAAGCCTGGTGTCAGCGAATCGCAGGCGGAAGCGCAGGCGAACGCGATCTTCCAGACCGGCCTGGAATCGTTCTACGGCGCCGCCATGACCGCGCGCCAGCGCGAATTTCTGGATCAGCGGCTGGTGCTGCAGTCGGCTGCGCGCGGCGCCTCGTCGACACGCCAGGACATCTCCTCATCGCTTCGGGTGCTCCTGGTTGCCGTGGGCATCCTGCTCCTGATTGCCTGCGCGAATCTGGCGAACCTCCTCCTGGCGCGGGGCGCCGCGCGTCGCGCCGAAGTCGCCATTCGACTCTCTCTGGGCGCCAGTCGCGCCCGCCTCATTCGTCAACTCGTGACCGAGAGTCTGGCGCTCTCGCTCATCGGAGGGATCGTCGCGATCGGCGTGGCCTACGCGCTGCACCGGCTCCTCGTGGCGATGCTCCGGGAAGTGGAGTCGCAGTTCTTCATGAGCTTCGCCTTCGATGTGCCGATGCTGGTCTTCGCGCTGGCCGCGACGATCGGCGCCGCCGTCGCATTCGGGGCGCTGCCGGCCTGGCAGATGACGAGGAGCGATCCAGGCGCACAACTCAAAGACAGCAGCCGCGGCGCCATCGGCTCGGTCCGCGAGCTCCGTTCGGGCAGATGGCTGGTGGGCGTGCAGCTCGTGCTGTCGCTGCCGCTGCTCGTGGCGGCAGGGCTGCTGGTCCGGACCGCCTACAACCTGCAACACGCCGATCTCGGGTTTCGTCCGGAGCGCCTGCTCCTGGCGCGCGTCGACCTCGGAACCCTTGCCCAAGATGTCGCTCGGCGCGACCGGCTTCTCCGCGACCTTCGGACGAGCCTGGAGCGAATTCCAGGTGTCGAGGCCGCCACGTTTTCACATCTGGGTCTCTTCGGCGGTGGCTTCTCCACCGCGATGATCGAGGTCGAAGGCGTCTCGACAGAGCCGGATCGCGAAGGGCCGCTCGATCGAGTCGGCGCCGGGTACTTCACGACACTCGGCATTCCGATTCGGCGCGGGCGCGACATCTCCGAAACTGACGGCGCCGACACGCGGAAGGTCTGCGTCATCAACGACGCCTTCAGTCAACGGTTTTTCGACCGGCGCGATCCGATGGGGCTGCACGTCACGACGGTTGGCGACGACGGTGCCCGCGTCGCCTACGAAATCGTCGGCATCGCCGGAAATGCCCGCACGGGCTCGTTGCGAGGCGACGTTGCGCCGCGATTCTTCGTGCCGGCCGAGCAACGGCCGTCGCTCGGAACGACCCGCACGTTCATGATTCGCGCAGCCGCAGGCGCAACGGTGATATCAGCCGTGCGAAAAACGGTGACGGACGCCGATAGCACCCTGTCGCTCTCGGAGATCGCGTCAATCGAAGAGCAGATGGCGCCGTACACCGCGGACGAGCGCAACATCGCCCAGCTCGGCGTCGTGTTCGGAACGGCGGCGCTGATGCTGGCGGCCATCGGTCTTTATGGCGTGCTTTCCTTCGGCGTGGCACGACGCGCGAGCGAGATCGCGATTCGAATCGCCCTGGGCGCGCTGCCGCATCACGTCATCGCACTGATCGTTCGCGAGAACACGGCGCTGGTCGTGGCCGGATTGGTCCTCGGCGGGACGGTGACGCTTTGGGGATCGCGGCTCCTCGAGGCCCGGCTCTATGGCGTCGCGCCTCAGGACCCGCTCACGCTGACGATAGCGCTTGGCGTCCTGCTGCTCGTCGCGTTCATCGCCACGTATCTGCCCGCTCGCCGCGCGTCGAAAGTCGATCCTGTCACGGCGCTTCGACAAGGCTGAGTCAATCTGAAATGTGGAATCGGGGAATCTGTAATCTGAACTGTAATCGGAAATCGGGGAATCTGGAATCTATCGGAAATCTGGAATCTATCGGAAATCTGGAATCTATCGGCAATCTGGAATCTATCGGCAATCTGGAATCTGGGAATCGGTGAGATTCCCCGATTTGAGGATTTCCAGATTCTCGATAGATTACCGATTCCCGATAGATTTCGGCGATTCCCCGATTATCAGATTGTAGTTAATAGATTACAGATTCCCAGATTTCACCTTTCAGATTCACAGTCCGCGCTTAGGCTTCAATGCGCGGACCACTCTCGGCGTTTCCTCGCGCGACAGCAGCACATCGGCGACGGGCCGGTCAGCGGACGGTGACGGGGCGTGCGCGCGCCACCAGCGTTCGGCGCGCTCGTGCGTCCAGGCCTCCGAGACCCGGCACGCGGAGAGCCGTTGCGCCAGCACGTCCGCGCTGGCAGGGCGACGCCCGGGATCTTTTTCGAGACACTCCATGATCAGTTGTTCGAGATCGGGCGGGATCGGAAGCTCGGTGCGCGTCTGCGGCGGCGGTGGCGTCGTACTGGCGTGGTTCATCAGCAGCTGCAGCGGCGTCTCGCCCTCGAACACGCGCTGACCGGTCACGAGCCAGTACGCCACGCATCCGACGGCATAGATGTCCACGCGATGGTCGTACCGGGACTCGCCCCGGGCGATTTCCGGCGCGGCGTACGCCGGGGTGCACGCGACGGAGACCTCGGCCGTGAGGTCGCCCCGATCCGTCCGTACGGACCGCAGCTGGACCAGGCCGAAGTCCAGGACCTTGACGAAATCCCGCTCCGTGCCCGTGCCGCTGACGAAGATATTTGCGGGCTTGATGTCGCGATGCGTCAGGCCGTTGCGGTGGGCTTCATCGAGCGAGTGGCACACCTGAACGAGGATGTGGATCGCGCGCTCTGCCGGGACGGGGCCGAAACGCGACACGAGCGTCTCGAGATCGATCCCCACCAGCAGCTCCATCACGTAGAACAGTGTGCCGTCGTCGGTCTCGCCGAAATCGTAGAGCTGCACGGTGTGGGGTGATCGCAACGACGCCGTGGCGAGGGCCTCACGCTCGAACCGACGCATCACGCGATCCTGGTCGGTCCGGGACTCTGCGAGGAAGTCGGGACGGATGAGCTTGATGGCGGCTGCGCGAACCAGCAGCCGGTGACGCGCGCGCCAGACTTCGCCCATGCCGCCGGCGCCCAGCTTTTCCTCGAGCGCGTACTGGCCGAGCTCGTTCGCTTCCCGGACGCGCCGGCGCAAGTCGTAGAGCGTCCGTGACGTGATCGTGGCCATCCACACCAGCGCGACCATCACGAGCGTCTGGAACACGGCCGTCATGATCACGATCGGCGAACGGGTGCCCGGCGGCGTCTGAAAGGCGCCCAGGAGCGCCCAGGTGAGCACCGTCACGGGAAGGACCGCCAGGACCGTCAAGCGAAGCGTCCGTCCAGCTTTCGACGGAACCATGATCGTCCGGGTCAGCACCGTCATCATCACCGAGGCGCCGGCGCCCTGAATTGTTGCGGCGACCGGCGGCTCAATGAGAAATGCCCACGCCGTGCAGCCGCCGATGAGTGCCAGGGCGTCGAGCCGCTCCAACGCGATCAGATTGAAACGGCGCCAACGGCACACGAACCACACGCCAGTCAGAACTAGAAGACCAGTCGCATGCGCGACCGGACGGAACGAGATGGTTTCGCGCAGTTGAAGCAGGATGCCGCCCACGGCGCCGACAATCAGGAACGCCAGGCCAATCAGCGCGATGAGGCCGGCGAAAAACCCGATGCGCTGCTGAACGAACTCGAGTCCGTTTGACGTATCGAGTCCAGATTCACGCGACCTGTCGCTGGCGACGGCGTCGGCCGGCATGCCGTCACTATACGTTGATGAAGTCGCTATTCAGCGTGGAGACGCGCGCCGCCGAGCCGCACCGCCCGAATCGTCGGAAGACCGCAGGCCAGGAGCGACGCGATTGATACGGCGGCCGCGACCTGCACGAGCGTCGGAAGATCGCCGGTCGTCAGCCCGAAGAGGAGCGTCGACAGCATCCGCATGAGCACCAGCGCCATGACCGTTCCGGCGGCCAGACCGATGACGATGAGCCGCGCTCCTTCGCCGAGAACGAGACGGACGATGCTCGATCGGCGAGCGCCCAGCGCGACGCGAATGCCGATTTCACGCGCACGCTGGCTGACGGAGTACGTGATGACCGCGTAAATGCCGGTGACGGCCAGCGCGATGGCCGCGAGGGCAAACGCGGCCATCAACGACACGCTGAATCGCCGTGACGCCACCGAATCGCGGAGGTAGTGATTGAGCGGCCTGACTTGCGACGCGACGACATCCGGATCCAGCCGCCGCAGTTCCTGGACGAACGCCGGCGCAAGCACCATCGGATCAGTGGTCGTCCGCACGATCCAGAACATGTTCGCGGTCGCCAGGCCAAGCGTGTCGGCGTGAATCTGAGGGTAGGTCAGATACAGGTCGAATGTCGGGTCCGGAGTATCGAGCGAGAGGTGCTGAACGTTGCCGACGACGCCGATGATTTCGACCGGCCTCGGCGTTCCGTCATTGTCGTCGACCAGAAGGCGCGCGCCGATCGGCTCGAGCCCGTCCAGCCATTGCCGGACCAGAGCCTCGTTGACAATCGCGACCGGCCGCGTGCGCTCAGTGTCGTCGGACGAAAATGTCCGGCCGCGTTGGAGCGGGATCCGCATCGTCTCGAAATAGCCCGGCGAGACCATGCGGAACTGCGCGATCGGCACGCGTTCCCGTTCGATCGTTCGCCCATCGACCGTGAACGGCACTCGCGACGTCAGGCCGATCAGGGGCAACAGCGTAATCGCTCCCGTCCGGGTGACGCCGGGCAAGGCCGAGACGCGCTCGGTGAACGCGCGTTGGAAGGTCACGATCGCGTCGCGGTTGGCGAAGCGTGTCGACGGCAGGGTGATCCGCGCCGACAGCACGCCGCTTGCGTCGAATCCGGGAACCACTGCTCGCGCATTGGCAAAGCTCTTTGCCAGCATCGTCACGGCGACCAGCAGGACGACGGCAAGCGCCACTTCAGAGACGACGAGCGCTCCGCGAATCCGCCGGCCTCCGGCAGTCGTGCCTCGGCTGCTTCCAATGAGCGCTTCCCGCACGTCGACGCCAGCGGCTGCGAACGCCGGAATCACTCCGAAGAGAATGCCGGTGAGCAGAGCGATCGTGAGTGAGAACAGCAGGACCACCACGTCAATCCGGATCTCGCCCGCCCGGGGCAATTCGCTCGGAGCCAGGGCAACAAGGGCGCGCACACCCCACTCGGCCATGACCACGCCCAGCACTCCACCCGAGATCCCGACGAGCAGCGTTTCGACAAGGCATTGGCGGGCGACCCGCCATCGTGACGAGCCGACCGCCAGCTGCACG
>AR_comb_assmDRAFT_10032454_pt1 | contig 10602 bp, 8 predicted proteins | sample ArasoioldDNA_FD_10543 | JGI IMG/M metagenome (IMG submission 10543) | reverse complement strand
AAAGAAATTTCTCATCGGCAGAAAATTTCAAGCCGTACCACGATTTTGGAATGCTGATGCTACTAAGGATCTTTTCACTTTTTACCTCAATCAACTGAATGGTTTGTACATCATAACCATTGTTGGTAACTGCAAGATATTTTTTTGATGAGGAGATCGCGATGTTCAAAGGCAAATCACCAAGAGGCAAGCTTTTTCCAACATGGGTGAGGCTCCATCCATTTGGGAGCCGCACCCTCTTTGCCTCGAGCTGTTGCAAGCTCTGGGAGTGCGCATAAAGAGTAATCAAAAAAGACGAATACAGTAGAAATCGTTTCCTCATTTTGAATTGAAACTAAAGGTACGGGCCAACAATGTTTTTTCCGTATTATATAATTGTGTTAATAACCAACCGGGGGGATGAAAACACCATGTTCCCGGCCGCAACAGTTTTTAGCTTCTGTGAATGTTTACGACCTATATTCCAACATGGAGAAGAGCACCATTCTTGCGATTTGTGTTGGCATTAATGATCGGTATCATTCTTCAATGGTATTTGCAGCTGCCCGTTCTGGCTGCATGGTGCGTATTTTCGACTTCTACGTTGCTACTCATTCTCTCCTTTTTGCTTTCCTATTATCGGCGTTATAGACTGTCGTTGGCATACGGTGTTGCTGTATCAACCCTCTTTCTTGCCGTTGGAAGTTTGATTACCTGGTATAATGATATTCGGCATAACAGTAGTTGGTACGGGAAATACTATCGACCGGGGCAACTCGTTGTGGCAACGTTGCGGGAGCGACCAGTTGCGAAGTTGAATTCCTTTCGGACGGTGGCTACGGTGACCGCTTTGGGGATGGACAATCAATTTCTTTCCACCAACGGAAAAGTTATCGTCTATTTCAGCAAAGATTCAATGCTCAACCTGGACTATGGTTCCCGAATCATCTTCTGCAGGCCATTACAAGAAATAAAAAACGCAGGCAATCCTGGAGGGTTCAATTACAAACGCTATAGTTTTTTCCAGGGGATTACTCACCAGGTCTATTTAAATCGAAATGACTTCGCCAGTATTAAAGGGGAAAAACAGCCTCCTTTTTACAAACTAATGTCTGCGATAAAAGCAAAAGTTCTCTCAATCCTGAACAAGTATATAAACGGAGAAAAAGAAATGGGACTTGCAGAGGCTCTGTTGATTGGATATAAAGATGATTTAGATAAGACACTGGTTCAGTCGTACACGAACACCGGTGTAGTGCACGTAATAGCGATCTCCGGATTGCATTTAGGACTGATATATTGGTTGCTGTTGCAACTCTTAAAGCCGCTTAAAAAAAGGAATAGTATTAAATGGCTTGTACCGGTTATCACTATTCCAGCTTTGTGGCTATTCAGTTTGGTTGCAGGCGGCCAGCCATCGGTTCTTCGTTCCGCCGTAATGTTTACGTGCATTGTAGTAGGCGAAAATCTTTCACGAAAATCCTCAATCTATAATACACTTTCTGTTTCCGCGTTCATCTTGCTTTGCATCAATCCCTTTTGGCTTTGGGATGTGGGTTTCCAGCTCTCTTATGCTGCAGTGCTGAGTATTGTCGTATTCATGAAGCCGATCTATAATTTGATCTTTACAAAAAACAGGATTCTTGATTTCATATGGAAACTAAATTCTGTCAGCATCGCCGCGCAGTTGCTGACAACACCATTCAGCATTTATCATTTCCACCAGTTCCCAAACTATTTTCTTCTGACAAATTTTGTCGCGGTGCCTTTATCAAGTGTTATTCTCACTGGGGAAATTTTTCTGTGCGTTGTTAGTCTTATGCCATTGTTTGCCGGCTACGCCGGCCAAATCTTATCATGGCTTATTTGGTTAATGAATTCTTGCATTGAAGAAATTGAGTCGCTTCCTTGTTCCTTATGGAAAGGAATGCAGATTAATACGGTGCAGGTGATATTGCTATTGGTCCTGGTAGCAGCATTCAGCGTTTGGTTATTGGAAAAACAAAGAGTAGGGATGTGGGTGGGACTGGTTGCGTTGCTGTTCTTCGCGTTGTTTCGGTCGATATCGTTTTATCAATCAAATCGGCAACAAAAGGTGATCGTGTATAATATTCCCATGTTCCGGGCCATTGATCTCGTGGCAGGGCGGAAATGTTATTTTATCGGTGACAGTAATTTACTCGTAAATGATTTCCTAAGAAATTTCAATTTGGAACCCTCTCGGGTTTTGTATCGTACGGAGTCAACCGCTCATTTCCCAGGTTTCATATACCCGGGAAACCTGTTGCAGTATGAACAAAAAAGGATATTGCTAATTGATGCCAGTTCCAATTTCGACTCAACTAGCATAAAGATTCCATTGGACCTACTGATCGTTTCGAAGAATCCAAAGCTATACCTGTTAACACTAGCTAAAACTTTCGATATAAGGCAAGTTATATTTGATGCTTCAGTGCCCGCCTGGAAATTAAAGTACTGGGCGAGACATTGTGACTCTCTGCGGATACCATATCATAATGTAAGGGAGAAAGGAGCTTTTGTCATGAATCTGAATTAAGGTAAATTTGCCGCTTCTTGTTGCTTGCCCGCCTTGTAATTTGTAATCATGAATAAAAGAATTCGCACAGCGCTTATCTCCGTTTTTTATAAAGACGGCCTGGAACCGATTGTGAAATCATTGTCCGGCCTCGGCGTTACTATTTATTCGACGGGAGGAACTCAAAAATTTATTGAAGAGGCCGGCGTTCCGGTCATTCCTGTGGAAAAACTCACGTCGTACCCTTCTATTCTCGGCGGCAGGGTAAAGACTCTCCATCCTTCGGTGTTTGGTGGAATACTTGGAAGGAGGAGCAATGAAACTGATAAGATGGAAATGCAGCAACATGATATCCCCGAAATAGACCTGGTGATTGTTGATCTTTATCCATTTGAAGAAACGGTAGCTGAGATTCTTTCTGCTTCGGCTGGACTCATTAAGGAGGAAGCCGAAGAAAGAATCATTGAGAAGATTGATATTGGCGGACCGTCTATGATTCGCGGTGCAGCAAAAAACTTCAAAGACGTAACGGTCATTGCGTCGAAATCTGATTACAACGTTCTGGTAAAAATATTGAAAGATCAAAACGGTGAAACAACACTGGTGCAGAGAAAGAGCTTTGCAGCGCGAGCATTTGAGGTAGTTAGACGATACGATATCGCCATTAGTGATTATTTCAATGGTCACAAGAATATTGCCGACAAGCGGCAGGTGAAGACTCTCCGATATGGAGAGAATCCACACCAGGAAGCTTCGTTCAGAGGAAATCTTGATGAAATATTTATTCAACTACACGGGAAAGAAATTTCTTACAACAACCTTGTTGATATTGACGCTGCCATCCAATTGATTCGCGAGTTCCCCGTTGCTGGTCAAAATGTAGCATTGCGCACGTTTGCAATCATAAAGCACACGAACGTTTGCGGCATTTCTTCGAGATCTACCACCGTCGAAGCCTGGAAGAATGCATTGGCAAGCGATCCCGAAAGTGCTTTTGGCGGCGTCCTTATAACTAATAGTCTCGTCGACGAAGAAACCGCAACTGCAATCAATGAGATATTTTTTGAGGTACTGATTGCTCCGGTGTTCGAAAAGGAAGCCCTTGCCATATTGCAATCGAAGAAAAACAGGATACTCCTCCAGGCGCAGCCCAAGTCGGAAAATACAATACCTGAAAACGTGATTATGGAAATGCACAGGTCGCTACTCAATGGTGAATTGATACAAACAATTGATGAAGGAAACTATAGCTATTGGAAAGAAGAAGGAGGAAGAGAAACGACTGCTGATGAAAGGGAAGATTTAATCTTTGCCAATCTTGTATGCAAACATTTAAAAAGCAATGCAATTGTATTAGTAAAAAACAGGCAATTGCTTGGTAAGGGTTGTGGCCAAACGAGTCGAATTGATTCCCTGCGTCAGGCAATTGAAAAGGCAAGGCAGTTCAATTTCGACCTACATGAGGCTGTAATGGCGAGCGACGCATTTTTCCCTTTTAACGATTGTGTGCGACTGGGGCATGAAGCGGGTATTACTGCATTTATTCAACCGGGAGGTTCAATTCGCGACAAGGATTCAATTGACTATTGTAAGGAAAACGATCTAGCGATGGTATTGACGGGTATGAGACATTTTAAGCATTAAAGAATCGGGATTTTTGGTTGTACTGATTATGAGGAAATAAGAACGGTGAGAAAAAGTACAAATACTCCTCTCTAATGAGCATTTTCGATATAAACAAAACCTTATACCAAACAGGTGATTCCATTAAACAATTAGCGGTATTGAACCCCCTGACGATTCATAAGAAGGGGACGAGAGCAAAAGCAATATTTGCGTTAGCATTGGTCTGTTTTTTTTGGGGGACGACATGGATTGCGTCAAAAGAGGGCGTAAAATACATGCCTGCACTTCAATTGGCTGGCATTAGGCAATTCATTGGCGGTGCTTGCTATGTAATTTTCTTTTTAATTAAGGGATACAGGTTGCCAAGGGGAAAAGAATGGATACCGATTCTCGTGCTTAGTTTTCTAAATTTTTTGATGAGTAATGGTTTGAGCACATGGAGTGTGAAATATATTTCAGCCGGTCTCGCGGCCATCATGGCGGCTATTTTTCCATTATGGCTGGTGGTCATCGGATTACTTGGATCACGCTCAAGAATTTCCATCCGAGCAATAGTTGGATTCATTACCGGCTTTAGTGGAGTTTGTATTATTTTTTATGAGCACTTACATGATTTTTTTAACCGCGATTTCCAGTTTGGTATTATCCTATCACTTGTTGCCACCTGGACCTGGGCTTTTGGAACCTTATATACGAAAAAGCAAGCGGCCAATTTTAATCCTTATTTCAGTTTGGGTTTGCAAATGGTAATCTCTGGCACATTTTTGTCGCTTGTCACAAACCTCGCCGGCCAGGCGGTTCCCTTAACCGCTATTCCATGGCAATCCTGGGCAGCAATGGGTTATTTGGTCGTCTTTGGCTCAATCATTTCATTTATCGCCTACTTATACGCGTTGCAAAACCTGTCGGCAGAGCAAACTTCGCTGTATGCATACATAAATCCCATTGTTGCTGTGTTGTTCGGCTGCATGATATTTTCGGAGAAGATGACAGTGTTTATTGCAGTAGGAGGGGTAATTACCTTGTTTGGTGTTTATCTCGTAAACAGAGCTTACAAAATTTCGTCATCGTAATGCTGAAATTTTCTAGAATTCATTTGAGTAAATGAATTGCTCATAAACTTCCCTCCAACCATTGAATAATTCGCCGGTACCAAGAAAACTGTTGTGCCAGATAGTGATGAGTGTCCCATTCACCGATCTAATGACATTGTAATACCGCTGAAGCTCGTCGTAAGCTTGTTGAGCTGAGAATTTTTGTTCAAAGAAAGAATTAGCCTCCATAAAACAGAACGGATAAACCAGCAGCCTGGTCTGTTGTTCTTTTCCCAGGTCATACCAGAAGAACGTTGACGCTACCGAGGCACGAAAACCATTTATGCTTCCATAGCCCATCGAAAACTCCTTTTCAATTCCGAGATCAATTAGCTGACGATATGTGTCAGGCAGTGTGAACCGGATAAAATGCTGGCGAGAGGAAATAATTTGCCTGCCGGAAATATGACCAAGTTTTAAAAGCTCAAATTTTAAATCGTCTCTCTTATCACCGCTTTGCCATGAGGGATGTATACCGACTGAATATCTTTTGCTGTGCTTGAGGATCAAATTCTGCATGGCTTTTTTTGCCGGTGCTATGTTTTTATCATATTTCCCGGTCCTGGCGGCCACAAGAAAAAAATACGTTGGATTGAGGTGGTACTTTTCGTGTAGCCCGTCCATCCACTCAAATGCATCATAGGGATCTTTTTTGTTCCCACTTAAGACATTGATTCTTTCGGATAGTCCGCGCGCGTGACCTTTAATAATTGACTTAATACTTCCTCCAAGGGTTCTCCACCATTGTTTGTGTTTATATGCATACGCTTCATCAATGTCATAGCTAGGTATAAATTTGAATTGTGACTGGTGGGTAATGAGGTCCGGAAATTTCGACTTAAGAGATTTTTTGAAGTCCTCTATCCAAATATTTACCAATGGCAAATGAAGGAAGTGCTGCACAAATGCGACAGAGTTTTCATGCGCGTAACGGCCGTATAGGTCTTTTTGGTGAGGTAAGTATTCTTCGTAGCGGCTCAGTAGGTAGAAACTAGCAGCAAAAATGTCGAAGGGAAAGTCACCGCCCGTTTTGAAAAATCCTATGTAACCATTGGTTTCAAAGCATTTCACCCGCTGCTCGCTAATCCCATTTTCAAACAACAATTCGGTATTGTGAATTTGAAACTCTGCCTCTGTGATTGGTTGCTTCCCGTAATTGATTTTCGGACCATTGTAATCCCGAAATGTTTCCGGGTCGCTGGTGAATTTAAATTGACCACCGATCGTTTCTTTGCCGACAAAATCTAAAATATAACGTAGCCGCGATGTAATAGTATGTGAAAAGACAATCACAACCGAGATTATTATCTGCTGCCGTACTTCTTTCTCCAGGCCTGGTTAAAAGATCTTGTTGGAAAGTTTATGTCAGCCCTGTGCTTTTTCCAGGAAGTCATGAATTTATTCACGATCCAATTCTTCATTTTGCTATTTCCCATGTTCATTAGGTTTCGATGAAGCATTGCCTGCTTCCAGAATTTCCACGCCATCCGTTCCGTCAAACTACTGTCACCTTCATCTACAGATTCATGGCGGTTTTCAAGCAGCAACTCATGCAGATTAATTTTAACGGCGCAGACCTCTGTGCAGTTTCCGCACAGTGAAGACGCATAGCTCAAATGCTTCCATTCATCCATATTTTTTAAATGTGGGGTAATAACCGAGCCTATTGGGCCACTGTAGGCTGTGGAATAGGTATGGCCACCAATATTCTTGTAGACTGGGCATGCGTTCAGGCAGGCGCCACATCGAATACAGTATAAACTCTCTCTTGCTTTTTCATTTGCCAATATTTTCGTACGGCCATTATCCAATAAGATGACATACATGTTTTGAGGGCCATCCGATTCGCCCGGTTGTTTAGGTCCGGTGATAATGGTATTGTAGACTGTTATTCGTTGGCCCGTTCCATAGGTGGCGAGCAAAGGCCAGAATAGCGCAAGATCGATCAACGAAGGAATTATTTTTTCGATACCCACGACGACAATATGCGTCTTTGGCCACGCACAGCTGAGCCGGGCGTTGCCTTCATTTTCTGTAACGGCAATGGCCCCGATATCAGCAACGATAAAGTTTGCCCCCGTAATCCCTACCTCTGCCCTGGTATATTTTTCGCGAAGTGTTTTTCTCGCAACAAGCGTCAATTCTTCTGGAGTAAGCCTTGGATCTGTGCCCAATTTTTCTGCAAACAACCTGGCCACATCTTCCTTGCTCTTATGCATGGCGGGAGTTACGATATGGTATGGCGCCTCATTATCGAGTTGCTGGATATATTCTCCAAGATCAGTCTCTACACTTTCAATGCTATGTTTTTCTAAAAAGTCATTCAGGTGAATTTCTTCCGTCACCATGCTTTTACTCTTCACAATAGTGTGGCAGTCTTTTTCTTCGCAGATCTTTAAGATCTCCTCTCTTGCCTGCTCAGCCGTTTCAGCCCATACCACTTTTGCGCCTCGTTTTGTGATTGCTGCCTCAAATTTTTCCAGTTGCTGATCCAATGACTCCAGCGCTTTCCACTTTAAGTTCTTGGCCTTTTCCCTCGCCAGGTTTATATTGGCAAATTGTTCCTTGCCCGTAGGTACAACGGCATTGTAACGCCCAATATTAAAGTTGATTTTTTGCCGGTGATCGCGGTCCGCCGCTTTTTCCGCGCTTTTGGCGATAAATTCTGACGCTGTTTCCTTCATTAGCTATTCGGTTTTCAATGCATCTTTTTCCTTTCTCTTCTTTCTGCCGATCGCATCAAGCGCTTCATAAAATTCTTCTCCGTATTTCCTTATCAGCGCCTCTTTTAAGAATTGGTAAGTCGGTATTTGCAATTTTTTACCAAGAGAACAAGCAGGACTGCAAAGCTTCTGTCTTGGCTCATAATTCACCATTTCCCTGCCGCTGTGCCTGCTCCGTTTGGTAATAATGGGGAATAGGTGACAGCTGATAGGCTTCTTCCATTTTATTTTTCCATCATAATAAGCCTGCTCAAACGCACATTTAATGATTCCATTTTTTTCCCGAACTCCGTACACACATATTTCTGAATCATTGCCCAGTGTTGGTGTCACCCAGCCAAACTCTTTGCTGTAAACGTATTTTCCCTTTCTCTCGATCTCAGCTACAGAAGCCTCAGGCAGGTAAGACTTGATTTGTTCATATACTTCTACAATCGTTTCCAGCTCTTCCTTGTCCAAAGGGGCGCCTGCATCGCCGTCTTCGCAACAGCCTCCTTTGCATTTTGCAAGGTCACACACAAATTGCTTCTCAACAACCTGATCACTCACTAAAACATTATCAATTACAATCACAGTAGAAGAGTTTCGCGCAAATTTAAGTTTTTTAGATAGTACATCGGTGCTTAGCGTATTCATTTCCAGTGCAAAGTATTGATGAGATGCCAAAGGTCTTTTTTCAAAAAGTCGTTTACTGTACTGATGGAATCCTCGTTTGGAGTGGCGGCAAAATACAATGCTCCCCTCAGGAAATGTTTCGTTGAATCTGTTAGAAAAAATTGGTTTGCTGTCGCCGTATTGCCAGCCAGGGTGAAATAGATGCCGTGCACATTATTTGGTGTAATGATTTCCTGCGATTCAATGGCCGATGCTTTATAAGTGTGTTGCTTATAGGAAAGTTGAAACGCGTCATTTACTAATGAATCGAATTTATTCTTGCCAATTTCTTTATAACTGATATGCACCCTGGCGGCAAACTGAGGGAAATCAATATTGATCCACCAGGGGTTTTCAGGCTTTGCCTCAAAAAATGTTGTATCCTTCAAAATGGCGGCGTAGGCTGGGTATTGAAATGTATAGGGATAACCTGGCTGGTCAAACTGCACATATTTCTTTTCAGGGAAGTCAATTTTAAAATAACCTCTGCGCTTACCAACGGTGTAATCGGTATTACAGGCAAGTAAAACAACGAAAAATAGCAGCAATAGTTTGTGCGGATGAACCATCTAAACTTCTAATTGATTTTTTATGGTGACCTTTACCTGTAGAATGCGATTCTTATCAACTTCCAATACCGTAAAATCAAAATCTCCACAACTAATCACATCGTTTACGTTCGGAAATTCACCAGCCAGCTCCAATACCAGTCCGCCTAATGATTCACTGTCTCCCCTGACCCTGTCAAATGTATCCTGTGAAAGTTTCATCGAACGACACATGTCATGTATCATCGTTTTTCCTACAAACACATAGTTGAAATCATCCAACTTGCGATTGCCTGTTTCATCTTCATCAAATTCATCCTTGATATCCCCAATAATTTCTTCCAGGATATCTTCCATCGTTACAATGCCGCTTGTACCCCCAAACTCGTCTACCACAATAGCAAAATGAATGTGCTTACTTTGAAAATCATGCAGAAGGTCTTCGATCAGTTTTGATTCGGGCACAAAATAAGGTTGACGCATCAGGAGGCGCCAGTCAAAATCGGGGGCCTGGTTTAGGTGAGGAAGCAAGTCCTTCGTATTTAAAATTCCGATCACCTCATCGAGATTGTTGCTATACACCGGGAGTCTTGAATAGTGAAGCTCCTCAATTTTCTTGATCAAGTCTGCGAAAGCAATGTTATGATCGATGCCACTCACGTCAAGCCTTGAGCGCATGATCTGCTTTACCGAAATATTCCCAAACTTCTCAATGCCCAAAAGAATATTTTTTTCTTCAATTGTTATTTCTTCAGACTTTCCCAATTCCTGTATACCAGAAGTTTGGATACGGTTGGCGCCCAGGCGATGTCCAATGCCGTCCGCCACTGAAACCATCCAGCGGCTAATGCGTCGGAGGAGTAAGTGCAGGCCTTCAATAATAAATGCTGAACCATAGGCAAACCGGAGATTATTTTGAGTGGCCCAAACTTTTGGTAGGATCTTTCCAAAAAAAACAATAACGAAGGCGATTATTATCACACGCAACACCACTTCAGCAATAAAGTCAAGGCCGCTTCTAAACCATTTTATGGTCCCATAAGGAAAGTATTGATTGAATAAAAAATTAGCCAGCACAATTATGCAAATGTTCATGAAGGTGCCGGCGATAAGCATAGAGGTGTAGACTTCCTTTGGCTCTTCAAGTAGATCTGTAATTCGCCGTGCGGCCGCATGTTGTTTCGTCTTTAGCATGTTTACGTCTTTGCTGTTCAAGGAAAACAATGCGACTTCGGCGCCAGATACAACAAAAGTGAGAAGCAGCAACGCCAATAACGTGATGATTAAAAAAGTTGTTCCCTGCGGTGTGGCTGCCAGCAAAACAAAAGAAATATGGTGTGAAAAATCGATAATGGCCGCTGGGCTATCCAATGGATCTTGTTTAAATGAACAATGCAATCAGAAAGGCAGGTCATAAGGCCTGCCTGTTGATCAGACACAAA
>AR_comb_assmDRAFT_10302383_pt1 | contig 10605 bp, 1 predicted proteins | sample ArasoioldDNA_FD_10543 | JGI IMG/M metagenome (IMG submission 10543) | reverse complement strand
GCTGGCATGTCCGACCGCTTCACCCCCACGCGAATGTCCCACGATCATGATCCGACTGGTATCGACTCTGCCATGCAATGGATGACCAGCACGTCCATTCCAAAGGACGAATTGGCGAATATGTTCCAGATGCACAATTGCCCGGGCATCATTCTCCCCGATTCTTGTTGCGTTTAAACAGCTCACGTCGATTGTGCCCGCAATAACGCCGTGCGAGGAGAGCAACTCGCACAGATAAATGTAGCCACGCGCAGAGTTGACATTCGCGGCGTGATTTCCATGAGCAAAGAGTGCCAGCGGGAAGGGGCCCGGCCCCTGCGGAACTCGCAAAAATCCGTTGAGGGGAAACTTTGTGTTGTCGAAAGGCCAGGCATTTAGCGTTTCCAGATCGGCAAAATCAGAGATGTCGATGGTACGAGTCTCAAAATTGGGGCTAGGGGCGTTGAAGGGGGCGAACTCGGGAAGAGCCGCGGGGTAGACCAATCCTGGGGATGCGTACACGAAGCTGTCAAAGGCCCGGGGGCCTGGGTCTGCGGGGTTAAAGATCGGTTCCACGGTCACCCTGAGATCGATCTGCTTGCCGGGTGCAGCACCGAACGTTAGTGGAATGACCACATCGGTCGTGGCATTCACTCTGCTCGGAGCGAAGAAGGTGAGCTTTGCCGGACGCCCGCCATCGGACGTGAGCCGCGCTTGCACGAACGCTTCCGGCACATTCGTCGGAGTGCCGATCACTCGCGGAGCGATGGATGCCCTGAATTCCTTGGTCCCCAAGGCGCTCACTGGACCGGGAACGACTTCTGTCACGGTGATCGGCGCAATCACGATTTCCAGGTCCTGGCAGACGTTGGTGAGATTCGCCGGGGGAAGTGTCACCTTTCCATGAGCCTTACCGCGCGCTTTGAATATGTCGTCATCGGGCTGGTAGGTACAAATGATCTGCAGGGTGTGCTTTTCCTCCACCGCGGCCGCCAGGGCGGGGGCGGTGAATGTGCGATCGTTGGTGATGACACCTTGAACGGCGGGTTGGGGCGGCGGATGAGGCACCTTGTACGCCAGCGCGTAGGTCAAGTTCTTTGCGCCGGTAACCACAAACGTATGGGCCTCGGTTTCGAACAGTGGACTATCATGTGTGAACTGCTTGTCGACTCCGAGCGCTTTCACATTGATCTTGCGCAGATCATTGAACGAGGCGGGAAAGAACGGAATGAACGGCGGCAGCCAGAGAGCCGGATCGACCATATCTTCGAGCGATTGTCCCTGTGACAGGACGGTGTACTCGCCGGGGGTGTTGGCGGCAAACATGGCCCCCATGGCATTCTCGATCTTTTCGTGCATCGGCAGCATGACTTCCTTGCGGAAGCGGACTTCGTCCGCGCCCACGCTGACCGACCCTGGCACCAGATCGACCGCCGTCTTGCCGACGGACGGTGATGGGGTCTTGACGGTGAGCGTGCGCGTGATCCCTCGACCTCGATGCGAAATGCCGCTTGCAAGGCCTTTCGCCCGGTCAGGCGGAACATAGGCGATGACCCGCGAGTATTCCCCTACAAATACCTCATTCGGGTACGAAACGCCGAAACCGCCACCACCTTTCCCATCGGGAAACAGGGCGCCGGATTGAAACGAAGCGTCCTGCTCGAAGTATATCTTTTGTTGCTTGAACCCAGAGCGAAGAAGAGCAATTGGATACAGGCCGAGCAACGGGAACCAACTCTCGCGATTGAGAAACGAAAGCAGCGTGCGGCCCCACGATGTCGGCAAGTGGTCTCCCCAGATCTGGGCGATGTTCAAGCTGAAAAGCTTGCTCACCTTGGAATTCATACGTTCGAAAGGACTGACGGTGACCTTCACCGCAGCGCCAACCGGAAACTCGTCTGGCTTCAGTTCAAAGCGCAGATCGAAGGTGTGACCGGCAACGGAAACCGTATCTACAATATTGAAGATCTTGTTGTCCCCGATTCCCACTTCCACCGGATCGCCATTTTCAAAGTGATTGATGGCATCCGCAGTCACGGAAGGATCGATGTCAATACGCTTGATGGTGGCGACGGTGCCGTCAACGGTAGTGGATGGGCCACCATCGCTGAAGCCAAGAGCAATGACGGAAAAAAGTTTGTCCAGAATGCCGAGGCTGGTCCATTTGGTGATCTTGTTGGCGGCGTGAGCGGCGCCGTCGCTCTTGAACTGGAAGCCGAGATCGATCAACCAGGGAATTGGTTGCGAGAAGAAGAAGGGACCGAGCACGGCGTATTGCCAGACGTGGCGCATTTCATGCAGAGGAATCGAGCGAGCCCGCGTGACAGGATCTTCATCGGGATCGGCAGGAATGAGTAGCAGAGACTCGTCCAGGCTTGCGTCCGGGGTAACGGCGCCGCTGGACTCCACCGAAGAGACCTGAATGGCCGCGCCTGCGCCGAAGTCCTTCGTGAATATGGGATCTTCCAGAATCAGATCGGCAGGGGCCACCGCGTTGAGCGCATTCACCTTGCCAAGGTACTCCTCGACGGTGTCGGTACAGTAGATCTCATCGTTGGCGTGAAAGGGACTGGCCCCGCTAGCGGTCAAGCGCAGCACCACCTCCTTGGCTGCTCCCTGTTTTGTCTTCGCCGCGTCTGCGGAGAAGGTCTGGATGGTGAGCTGGCTGAGGTTCGCGGGTGCACTGTCGACCTTGGCGACGACAAGGGGATCCCCCTTTACCTTGCGAAGCACAGGTGGATCGTTTCCGCTCGCCGACCGAACGAGCATCAGCGCATCCGCCGCCGGAGCCGATAGGTCATCGGACGGAACGTCGATGGTTTGATCGGCCCCCGCGTCGGGCGCCGGCCCAGATTCGCCGTCGATGGTCTTGAACGCCTTCAGGAGAACCACTGTCACGGCGATATTCGCGGGGAAATCTGCGGCCGGAGGATTCTCTGTGAACTGGATCGTTTCCGCTGCCGCTGTGACCAGCTTGATGGTCGTGTTGAATTCCTTGTTCGGCGCAGCGGAAACGCGAACCGGTTGATCCTTCTGAAATTGTTTCGCCCCGTCCTTGCCGGTCGTCACGGTGTCGACTGCAGTCAGCTTGCCGTTTGCCTTGATTGCGTCGGGCAACAACAGGTCCAGCTTCACTGGCTTCGTCTGCAATGGCGCCGGCAGAATGCTATCCAGAGCGCAACGCAAAAAGGTCTCCAGCACAATACGCCGCTCCACCACGATTGGCGGCCCGGCGAAAGTGATCGATAACCCGTCGCGTTTACGCAACGTACGGAGCGCGCCGACGGTTACCTTGTCAGCGACCGCCGTCTGGTTATTGACCGGAGCTTCGGTTTTAGCCGCCATCACGGCGACCTCCACCTTGGGAGCCGGCCCGACCACGGCGCGATCGAGTTCCAGGTCCAGAATCAGGTTGTTGCTTCCCTGCTTGCGCTCAACCTTGCGGCCGAAATAGCTGCTCCCGCTGAGAATCCTCAGAAAATCTCCGGCGGCATAACTGTCGATCGCGCCGGCCGGCAACTCAATCAGCACGAATTCCCTGTTCGTGCTGAAATTGGTGAGCTGGCGCTTGTCGGCGAATAGATACTCGGTCGCTTTCAGACCCGCGTCGGGGAAATCCTCGGGCAACTGCTTTTGAAAGTGGATGGAATTGCCACGCACAAAAGTGATGGAGCGCGCAACCGTTTTGCCGTCCTTCTCGATCTTCACCATCGGTTGATCGAGACGAAAGAACTCGACGGCTGCCCCATTGAACGCGGCAGGCAAAGCCTGGGTCAGGAGGATGTCCGCGCCTACGAAATTGCCGATATCAGAGAATTCGGCTAATCCGGCAGGTCCGATACGCACGCTAATCGGGTCGCCGAGCGAGAAGAAATCGGTGAGAACGGCGCCGGCGCCCAGACCTGCGTCGAGGACAATGCTCGTGATAGTGTCCGCGGCCGCGTTCATGGTTCCGGTGCCCTTTATGGCTGGCCGGGGAACTGCGAAGACGTCCACAGCGACGCTGTCCTTGAACGCTGCATAGGTGGCGGCATTCGTGCAGAGTAGAATGTCGCGCTTGGAGGATTGGGCCAGCGTGCGGTCCTCCGATCCGCGCATCCAGATCACGGAGCCCATGGTGAACGCAGTGCCCGGGGGGTTGTACAGACTGTTCAAGGGAAACGCCCACGGCACCATCAGACGCGAGGAGGCCACCAACGGCGGAATCGCGTTGAAGATGTTGACGCCCCAGAGCGGCTTGTCTTTGGCAGCGCTCACGATCAGGTCGATGAGACTCGGCAGAATCATGATGACAAAGTTCAACGCCGCCATCTGCAGCGCGTAGCTGGTTACGTGCATCTGCCAGAGGAAGAAAGAAATAATGGAGAAGAAAATGCCAAATCCCTCGCCCACGCTGTGGCCATTCGGATCGGCGAAGTTGACGGGATCGTAGTGGCACCAGACGTAGGCGGCCTGCGGCGTCTGGACGACATTCGTGCCTCCCGGCAGCGTGTCAAACACAGTCCGCATGGCAGGCGGCATGTGGTTCCAGCAGTCGGTGCCAAACCAGCCGTCGGGGGTGAGGAACTGCGCGGTGCGCGGATCAAACCAGCGTGTGCCGGCGTGATACAGACGCGTGGCCGGATCCGGAAACAGCGACGCGATGGCAGGAATTTGCGCATGGTCGAGTTGGTCCGCTCCATACGGGTCCCGCCAGTCCACAAGCTGCAGGGCACCGCCGGGGAAGCCAATCGCCGCGATGTTGCTCGAAACGCCGCGATGGAAGCTCCGCGCGAGCGCGGCACCGATCACACCGTCCACCGCCGCGACGCAGGCCGCGCCGAGCCACAGATAGCTGCGTTGCACCCGGCCGCGTGCGTCTGCCTCGGCGATGCGATGACCATCGAAATCGACGATGTAGTAAACGCACTCGCCGCCACATTCGCGGCCCACGAGCCTGCCGAAACCGTCGTAGAGATAGCGAACTGGCGGACCATCGGCGAGAGTCACCTCCGTCAACTGGCCGTAGAGATTGTAATGGTAGCGCGTGTTGCCACAGGCCGTGCGGCGGCCGAGTGCATCATAGGCGATCGCTTCGCCGTCGATGGCGGTGGGGGTGACCTGATCGACGTAGTGCAGGGCCGTCTTGCGTTGCTCCGAGCGGACTTCAGTGAGCCGGCCCTGTTCGTCGTATCGATACTCGCTCGCGCCGGACAGATGAACGAAGGAGGCGAGCCGCCCCGCCTCGTCGTAATGAAACGTGTGATCGCCCGATCGCTCCAGCCGCCGATTGTCGGCGGCGGAGAAAGCGGAGCTCGCAATCAGCGAGCCCTGCCCATCCCGATAATGAATCTCTCGGGCGGTTTGTGAGCTGGATGTGCCATCGGCGAAGGCGATGGTCAGTAATCCGTCGTGCATCGCCACATCGAAATAGGACTGTGCACCTGCGCTGAAGTTGCTGCGCACCTCGTTTCCTGTCTCACGGGCCGTCGTGCGCAACCAGTCGATGGCCTGAGGATAGCGGCACGCGCTGACGCGTCCCACGTGATCGCGTTCGTAGCCGATGGTCCACTCGAATCCATCGACGCGCTGCACCATGCGCACAGGAAAGCCGTGGTCATCGAACTCAACGGTGGTTTCACTGCGGGTATTGGCGGCGCGGAGGCACTTCTGCTCAGCGCGATGCTCGTATTCCACGCGCTCGCCTGAAGAGTGCTCCACCAGGCGTAGCGGGCCGTCCATCGTGTAGCGGAACTCGAGCGAGCTGCCATCCGGCTCCTGGATGCGGTGCAACTTCCCATCCAGTCCGTAGATCTCGACGCGTTCGGCGCCGTTGGGAAGCCGGCACGGGCGCGCCACCTGATCAGCGCGCAATCGCGGCCGTTTGTTCTCAAGCGGCGGAGACGGAAGCACTGACACTGACACTGGCGCCACCTCCTTCCGGAATCGCGTTGAGCACCTCATCGAGCGCCGCTTCAATCTCGGCCACGACCTCGGGCACTTGCGCGCGGACCTTGGCAATGGCGTCGATCAGCGGTTCCAGGATGATCTTCACGTCGATCTTGCCCAGTAGGTCCGCGACCGGCTTGAGACTCTCCACTGCGGGCTTAAGAATCTCGCTCGGCTTCAGGGCCGCGAGATCCTGCTGCAGTTTAACGAACTCCGATAGATCGGGTTGAATCTGGGTAACGAAATCGCGCAGCGTCTGAATGAGCACATCGCGCTGATGGTTGAGCTCATCCACGAGGATGGCGGGATCGAAAGCCTTCAACTGCGCCTTCACGATATCGAAAACGAGTTTCAGCTCGTCCTTGAACCGATCGGGGTGAAAGGCCAGAAGCTGATCTTTCACCGCCTGATGCAATCGATCGGCGAGGCCGAGCAAAGCGCCCGGGGTGATGGGGAGCACGAAGTCTTCCACCTGGCCCATCAGTTGATCGAGCCCTTTCATCAGCGGCTCCTGTAGGGCCACGATCCGCTTGCCGATCCGGTCATAGGCTGTGTTGATGGCGATGCGAATGGGAGACGGATCGAGGTCCTTCAAAAACTGGCGCAGCGAGGCCGCGGTAACCTGAGGCGCCTGCAGAAACGCGGGAAACATCGATTCGAGCGCGATGAGCTGCGACGCGACGTTCTGGATTCCGTCCAGGTGCACCCCGGCTTTGGCTTGCGCGGACGCCGCCATCAGCCCCTCCGATTGCGCCGGCGAAGGAGTCAGCAGCAGCGGATCGAGCTGTCCCAAGAGATTGCCGATGCGCCCGGCGACGACCGCGTCGGCGGGATTGAGATTCGCGGAAAGCGCGGTGAATTTGGCAACGAAGGATTGGAAAGCCAGCGCGGAATCGTCGAGCTTCCGCGTGATCAGGCTGGGATGGAACTCGCCGATCGCCGCTTGCAGACCGCCTTCCACCTCGAGACCGATCGACGCCGGGAGCAAGGCCCGCAGGCGTCCGGTGAGGTTGTGCTGGAATGCCTGGGCCGCTTGGCCGAGCACCTCCTCGCTGGCCCGATCGACAGCCTGCATGAACAGCCGATATATGTCGATGACGGGGAGCAACAGGTCGCCGGGGCGGTATCCAAACAGCTTCTCCTTGGTTTCAGCGGCTTCCGGGATGGACTGCAGCGCGGCGCGGGCGTTGTTGATGGCGGCGGGAGGATGGGCGGCCGAGGCCGTGGCCTCGGAGATGGGTCCGGCATGCGAGGTGGCCAGTGCGATCAGGCTCGACGGCTTCACCGCATCGATCGCATCCACTACCGGCTGGACCAGCTTGTCGAGTGGCGCGAAGATCACGTCGGGATTCAGCACCGCGTCCACCTTTGCGAACAGATCGGCAAACAGCTTTGTCACCGGAGACAGAACGTGCGCGAAATCGAGCTGGTGCAGCGCATCTTCAATGGGCCGGATGGCTTCGAGCAGCAAACCTTTGAGCTTCTCCGGGCCAAACTCATTCAGCACCTTCAACAGCTCGTCCACGGGCTTGTCGAGCTGCTTCACAACGTTCGATGGATCGATCGCGCGCAGATTGGCAGTGGCGCTAGAAAGTGTTGCGGTCACGCTTTGCAATTGCGGCGTCGGATCCACCTTCGCCAGCGCATCGTTGAGCGGCGGATTGACGGCGCCGGCGACATCCAGCCCGCGCAGCAACTGCGCTCCCACGTGCAAGCCGGAGAGCGCGGGACCGGGGATCTTCGAGAAATCGACGGCCGCCAACTTGTCGCGCAGCTCGTGCAAATCATCGATGATCACCGAAGCCGGTTCCTTCAAATCAAAGGATTCGAGCTGCGTTTTGATGGTGTTCACGCCCTCGCTGACGGAATCGAGCGTAGGCTGGATTTGCTGCATCAGATCCTTGACGTGACCGACCAAGCCCGTCAGCGTGTTCTTCAAATCCTCCAGCTGCGTGTTGATCTGTTGGAAGACATCCCGCACGCTCTGCCACACGGCGTTGATCGCCTGCTGAATGTCGGCGAGTGGAATCTCCTTGATCTTCGAATCGATCTTGTCGAAGAACTCGTGGATTGGTTTGCGAATCAGGTCCGGATCAACAATGTCGATTGCCTTCGCCACCTGGAGAAGCGCCTTCTCCACTTTGGCGGCGAGGTCACGAAACGGCAGCGACTCGATGGCCACCATCAGGCGATGATGGAAGCGCAGAAGCATGGCGCGCAGCTCGCCGAGCGGGCTTTCTTCCAGAAATGCGCGGAACGAGCCGGTGAGTCCGTTCACCAGGCCCTGCAGCTCTTCAGGAGTCGGCGCCCAACTCTCCAGGCTGGTGGCGAGCGATTCGATGTGGCTGCGAATGCCATCCATGATCTTCGCGATGCGAAACTCGGGTGGGCGCGCGATGGCGCTGATGGCTCCGTTCAATTGATCGAGCCCGCGAAAATTGAGACTAGTGAGATTGGAAAGCGAGACGGAAATGAGCCGGTCGCGTTTGGCGCGCAGATCAATCAACAGCTGCAGTTCTCCATGGAGGCTCGTCTCCAGGCCGGACCAATTGATGTTGGAAACAGCCAACTGCGTATTGGCCTGTGCCCAGAATTGGGAGCGTCCCTGAAACGCCCCACGCCACGCCGTCAGTTCCGGTCCCTCCGGCAGAACATGACTTAATGGATCCAATACTGCACGCAGCGCCGAATAGGGCTTCTGCAGCAGATCGGCCGGCACGCCGACAAAAAGCTGTCCCAGAAGATCGGCCAGCGCCTGAGCAGAAGGAGGCGTTTGATCCCACGACTGCAGCGAACGAAACATTTCAAAAAATTGTTCCAACTGGCCGAGGATGGGCACGCTGTCATCGCCGGGCTTGAGTAATCCACCGACGACATCGACCGCTTTTTGCGCACCCTGCTCCAGCGTGAGATTCAACTTCCCGGCGAGCAGCAGATCCTTCACCGGACCAAACACGCCCAGCATTTCGTCGACGCCACGCGTCAGGTGATCGATGCTGGCGAAACCGGCGTCGGGCAGATCCTTTGCCAGCGATTGAACAGGAGCCAGCACGGGACCAAGATCGGGCAGATTCGCCGTCTGCCCGGCGAGACCCTGGAAATTGCCGAGTAGCGCGCTGAACGGATTGCCCGCAGCTGCACCGGTGTGGATAGAGCTGAGGTTGCTCTGTGCACCGTTGACCAACGACTTCAATTGCTGCGGGATTGCCTGCAGGTCGGCCAGGCCGCTCGAAGAGATTTGCAGCGTTGCTGAAATGCTCGGCATGCGTCAGCTCGCTAAAGGTGCCGATGCGAACGGGTCATAAAAGATCGCGGCGGTTTCAATGCGCAGGTCGAGCACGCTGCGGGACAGCAACTGCAGATCCTGACCGACCCTCGCGTTGCCGGGCTGCAGCGCGTAGAACGACAGGAGACTTTGCGGCAGCGTGAATCCGTCGAGTGCGAATTCCTTAGGCGAGAGTGCATTGGCCCCTTGCATCAGATCGGCCACGACAGGCGCGCCGTTGCGTTCCACGCGGATGAGCGGCGCACGCGACATGGGCTCGGAGGAGCGATCGTGGAATAATTGCACCAGCAGAGAAGAGGGACTGGTCAGTTGCGGATCGGGCGCACCCCAGGTGGCGCCTTTGTCCAGGCTGACCAGGCTTGCGCCCTGCTCGCCGGATGCAAACCAATAGATGTCGCCCTTGGTCACGCGCACCACTACCCACAGCGCGGTGGATGCAGCCTTGAACGGCGTGGGCGGACATTCGAAATCGAGCCAGTCGCGAAAACCGGCATCGCACTGCTTGACGACCGGCTTGCCGATCAGGGCGCCGGGCGCCCCGGCGGCGTCCTCGTGCAGTTCCATCACGACCTCGGCCGCGCCCAGAGCGGCGAGACGCAACCGGACATCAACCAGCGGAAAGGCCGATCCCTCGAACCGGGCGCTTTGCGCAAGGGTGTTGGCTTGCGTCACGCGCAGGCCAGCCGAGGGGTCCTGCAGCGGCGGCTCCGGCGTGCCGGTATTGACTTCCCATCCCTTGCAGCGGGCCACCAGTCGGAACGCGCTGGATTGCGGCGTCAATCCGGCCGGTGCCTCGAGCGTGAGCGGCGCGCGCGCGCCGGCGAGCTTGATCGTGGCCGGCGTTTCGGCGAGCGGCCGCACGATGAAACCGGCCTGCAGCGTCCGCGCTACGATCCCCAGCGCGCCACCGCTTGCCGAGCTGAACTTGATGGTGAGCGGCAACGTGACGGCGTCGGCGCCCGCTGCGCCGAGGGCGGCGGTCAGCTGCTTCTGAGCCAATGGCGTGAAGCTGATGTCCTGGGTACCGGAAGACGGCAGCAGGAGCTGCGGGTTGCTCCACAGCGGCGTTTCGCCATCGGTGGTCGACAAGGTGACGGCAATGTCGGACGGCGATGCATCGAGCGTGACGCTGTGGATCGTGACCGCAATTGCCTCCGGTTTCAAGCTTACGGCCGAGTCGCCGCTGGCGATCTGAATGAGCCATGCATCGCCGAGCACGCTCGGCAGCCGCAACAGGAACCGGTTGCTGCCGAGGGCGGTCTGGCTCATGCCCGCCAGCGCGCGCGGGAACATCGGGCCGGGTCGATCGAAATCGTCGACCGCGAACAACGGCGTTCCAGCCTGCAGCCCGGAGGCATCTTTTTTTGCCGAACTGACTACGACGTGCATCGCAGCCTGCCCCGCCACGGGGG
>AR_comb_assmDRAFT_10159576_pt1 | contig 10607 bp, 7 predicted proteins | sample ArasoioldDNA_FD_10543 | JGI IMG/M metagenome (IMG submission 10543) | reverse complement strand
ATTAGACGGGAGTCGGGAGTCGGGAGCCGGGAGTCGGGAGTCGGGAGTCGGGAAGAAGTTGCGGCGATGCAAGTTAACTATTGCCCCGGAGGGGCAAAATGTCGGTAGAAAATAATGTGATGAATTGCAAGCGCTCCGTAGGAGGGCAACATTGATGATAAGCGAACCGAACGATGAAGTGAGTGACACAACAGGCGATCATAGTAGCAATGCCGCTGGCAAAATAAAAATGAAACATGACACAAAAAGAAATACATGATCAGCGATTAGTGCGGGAAGCCGAGCAAGCTGTCATGCGCATGAAAACCCGGAGGCATTTTATCAAAGAAAGTGCAATGGGTTTGGGTGCATTGGCATTGGGTTCGTTCCTCGGAAGTTGCGGGCGAAGAGATGCTGCGAGTGCGATCAACAATAATATTCCATTTGATCCCGCACACCCATTATTACCGAAGCTGCCGCCATTTCCCGGCAAAGCAAAAAGTGTGATCTACCTGCATATGGCTGGCGCACCTTCACAGTTGGAGTTGTTTGACTACAAACCTGAGTTGATGAAGATGGACGGCCAGGATTGTCCGCAATCATTGTTGGAAGGAAAACGATTTGCATTTATTCGTGGCGTACCGAAAATGTTGGGACCGCAGGCGAAGTTTGCGCAGCATGGACAAAGTGGAGCTTGGGTCAGCGAGAACATGCCGCACCTGGCGACGATTGCAGATGAATTATGTTTTTTAAAAGCAGTAACGACGGATCAATTCAATCATGCCCCGGCGCAATTGATGGTACATACAGGTTCGCCAAGATTGGGAAGACCAAGTTTGGGGTCATGGGTAACATATGGATTGGGAACAGAGAATCAAAACCTGCCTGGCTTTGTTGTATTGACGAGTGGTGGGAGAACACCGGATGCAGGTAAGAGTGTTTGGGGAAGCGGCTTCCTGCCGAGTGTTTACCAGGGTGTGCAATGCAGGAGTGAAGGCGATCCAGTGTTGTTTATGAAAGATCCGGATGGAATGAACCGGGATCTTCGCAGGGCATCCATCGATGCGATCAATGAAGTGAATAAACAAGAATACAATACTTATAATGATCCGGAGATATTGTCACGCATTTCGCAATATGAAATGGCGTTCAAGATGCAGATATCAGCACCGGATATCATGAACATTAATGAAGAGCCAGCTTATATTCATGAGATGTATGGCACCAAGCCTGGTAAAGCTTGTTTTGCCAATAATGTTTTGCTGGCAAGAAGATTAGTGGAGAAAGGCGTTCGCTTTGTGCAGTTGTTTGATTGGGGTTGGGATAGCCATGGTTCGGATGAAAGCCTCGCGATCGATTACGGTTTTATCAATAAATGCCGGCAGGTTGATAAATGTATTACGGCATTGATACTCGATTTGAAACAAAGAGGATTGTTGGATGAAACATTGGTGGTGTGGGGTGGTGAATTTGGTCGTACGCCGATGCAGGAAAACCGTGAAGGAAAGCAGATGCCATTCAAAGGAAGAGATCATCATACTGAAGCATTCACAATATGGATGGCGGGTGCAGGAATCAAGAAAGGATATTCGTATGGTGAAACTGATGAGATAGGGTACAGTGCGATCAGCGGTAAAGTGGAACCTTTCGATATACAGGCAACGATCTTGAATCAATTAGGGTTTGATCATGAAAAGTTCACGTATCATTTCCAGGGACGACCATTTAGATTGACGGACACGAGAGGGAGAGTGATTGAAGAAATTTTAGCTTAAGCTCGAATAAAGAAATTCGAAATTCGAAAAACGGAACCCTATATTTGGGATCAACAGCTGATGCTATAGTGTGTTTCGGATTTCGGATTTTCAATTTTCGGATTTTAATACCATGAATCGCAGAAATTTTATTGAAGCTTCCGGCGCAATCAGTACAGCATTGTTATTTTCGCCCGGAGAAATATTTGAGTCATCACCTCAATCCAATTCAGACATGAGCAATGGTTTTCAACTAAAAGTGCTGGCCACTAACTGGGGCTTCAATGGCACCCTCGATGAATATTGTGCCAAAGTAAAGAAGGATGGGTATGATGGCATCGAAATATGGTGGCCCGGTGAAAAGAAGGACCAGGACGAAATGTTTACAGCATTAAAAAAACATGCATTGGAGGTTGGTTTTCTTACCGGCGCTTACCAAAAAGATTTTAAAGAGCATCTCGATACTTTTGCGAAGTCGATAGATGAAGCGGCCAATAACAAGGTGCAGCGGCCGCTTTATATCAACTGCCATTCGGGAAGAGATTACTTTACTTATGATCAGGGCAAGGCATTCATTGATCATACAACTGCATTGTCAAAAGCTACCGGCATTAAGATCTGCCATGAAACACATCGTTCAAGATTGTTGTATGCTGCGCCACAGGCAAGACACTATATGGAAATGATTCCTGATCTGCGAATCACATTTGATGTTTCGCATTGGTGCAATGTGCATGAAAGTTTACTGGACGATCAGAAAGAAACAGTGGACATGACATTACAAAGGGTGGATCATGTGCATGCACGTATCGGTCATCCCGAAGGTCCGCAGGTAAATGATCCCCGTGCACCCGAATGGGATCATGCGGTGCAGGCTCATTTGGCATGGTGGGACAAAATAGCAGAGATGAAAAAGCAAAAAGGTGAAGTGATGACAGTGCTCACCGAATTTGGCCCAGCTGACTACATGCCCACAACACCTTATACCCGACAGCCGCTGGCGGATCAATGGGGCATTAACGTATACATGATGCAATTATTAAGAAAACGCTACTCATAAATCCATCGTGGTACCAGCCTCCATAACCGAATTTGTCGCCCATCTCCATCCATCGCTTGTGCATTTACCTATCGGCTTCCTGCTGGCAGGTTTATTACTGCAATGGTTGTCACACAAGGAAAAATTCCAGGCATTTCAAAAAGCTGCGGTTATCATTTTACTCTGGGGTGCTATCACTGCAACCTTATCTGCCATTACCGGTTATTTATTATCGATCAGCGATGATTACGATAAGACTTTAGTTGGATGGCATCAATGGATGGGAATTTCAACTGCTGTTGTTGCATGGATACTTTATGTTGGAGAAAAAAAGTCACGGTGGGGTGTTGGCAGAAAAGTAATTGCATTTGTTTTATTGTTAATGATCATCATCACCGGTCATCTCGGCGGTTCACTGACGCATGGTTCAGATTATCTCACCCGGCCATTGAGAAGTTCTGGCAAGGACAGTGCAAGCGGGATGATCAAACCGTTGCCGGATGTGCAGGAGGCGATTGCTTATAACGATATCATCCAACCAATTTTGCAGACCAAATGTTATTCCTGTCATGGCCCGAATAAACAAAAAGGTAAGTTGCGAATGGATGATCCGCAGGCATTGATGAAAGGTGGAAAAGATGGAAAAGTAATTGAAAACGGTAATGCAGATCAAAGCAAAATGATCAAACGGCTGCTGTTGCCGGTAGATAATGAAGATCATATGCCACCCAAGGAAAAGCCACAACCCACCGAAAGCCAGGTGGCTTTGCTGCATTGGTGGATCAACACTGGCGCTGATTTTTCAAAGAAAGTGAAAGAGCTTGATCAACCTGCGAAGATCAAGCCTGTATTACTTGCGTTACAAAAAGCACCGGAAGTAAAAAGCCAGTTGAGCTTTATTCCGACTGAAGTAGTTGACAAAGCAGATGAGAAGATCATTGATCAGCTAAAACAAAAAGGCATTGTTGTTTTACCGGTGGCACAGAACAGCAATTATCTCTCGGCAAATTTTGTTACACATCCATTAATTGATAGTTCGGGTTTGAGATTATTGTCTTCCTTAAAAAGACAATTGATATGGCTGAAGCTGGGATCAACGAGTATTGTTGATAGCGCTTTGAACACGATCGGCCAATTAACCGGTCTAACCCGACTAAACCTGGAACATACATCGGTCACCGATTCTGGTATTGCTAAATTGAAATCCTTATCAAACCTGCGATATTTAAACCTGGTTGATACAAAAGTGACTGCGAAGGGAGTTTTGCAATTAAAAGAGTTAAAGGAATTGCATTCATTATTCCTGTACCAGGCAAAGATCAATGAAGGTGATTGGGCCATTTTAAAAAATGCCTTTCCTAAAACGCAGATAGATTCGGGCGGTTATTCGGTTGAGTCATTGGCGACGGATACGGTAGAAGTTAAAGCCAAAAAGAAGTAACATAAAACGCTTTGTTAGTCTAATGTTTGAGGACTCGAATAGCTGAACCACATAGTAATATAGAAACATAGATAAAACACATAGAACTGGCTTTTTCATAATTTACTTCCACAATTAACCCATATTCGATGGATGAGCTGAACAAGAAATTATTGGAGATTTTACCACGGGAAAGAGTAAAGACAAGATTGATCGATCGCTATGCCTATGCAAGCGATGCAAGCCATTTTTATCTCGTGCCAAAAGCAATCGTGCAGCCGGTATCCATTGAAGAAGTACAACGCATATTTGAATTCTCGCACAGAGAAAAAATACATCTCACTTTTCGGGCAGGCGGTACAAGCTTGTCAGGACAAGGAGTGACTGATGGGATTCTTGTTGACCTCAGCAACTACTGGCGAAAGATCTTACCAGAAAATAATGGGGCGACGGTGCGTATTGAACCGGGGGCAATCGGTGCAAATGTCAATCATGCTTTAAAGAAATATGGAAGAAAGATTGGTCCTGATCCTGCATCCATCAATGCGGCGATGATGGGTGGCATTTTATCCAACAATGCAAGTGGCATGTGTTGCGGTGTGATACAAAATTCCTATCACACGTTAAAACATATGACGTTTGTGTTGCCGGATGGAAAGGTTTTTAATTCAGGGTTGCCGAACGATTACAAACGTTTCGAAACCGAAGCAGCCGATATTGCCAGAGAGTTATGTGAATTAAAAAAGGAAATAGCAGGGAACGCGGTGCTGGTAGAACGCATTCGCAAAAAATACAAGCAAAAGAATACCGTGGGGTATTGCATGAATGCCTTCCTGGATTATGAGCATCCGCTGGATATTCTTTCGCATCTTATTGTTGGTGGCGAAGGAACACTGGCATTCATTGCAGAAGCCGTTTTGAATACTGTACCCGATCTGCCATACAAGATGACAGCGATGCTTTATTTCGATAGCCCGGAAGTCGCGTGTAATTCGATTTATGATTTGAAGAATACGGGAGCTGAAGCATTGGAATTTATGGACAGGGCTTCACTGCGATCAGTTGAAGATATGTACGGAGTGCCGGCTCTGTTGAAGGACCTGCCTTCACGTGCCTCAGCAATATTATGCGAGTTCCAGGAAGCAACTGAGATTGGCTTGTTAGAGAAATTCAATAATGCGAAATCAACGATTACCCGGTTACCCTTATTATTGGATGCCAATTTCACCCGTGATGCGCATGAGCAGGCGATCATGTGGAAAATCCGGAAAGGAATGTATCCATCGGTTGCCGGTATGAGAGCCAACGGCACATCAGCGTTGATGGAAGATTTTACATTCCCGGTTGAAAGATTGGGTGAAGCGATTGTGGATGTTCAAAAATTATTTGAGAAATACAATTATCAAAACGGGATCATCTTCGGTCATGCGAAAGATGGCAATCTTCATTTCGTTGTATCACAAAGTTTTTTTACAAAAGAAGACGTTGCGCTATATGAAAGTTTTAATGATGATCTGTTTGATCTCATCTTAAACAAATACGATGGTGCTTTGAAAGCCGAGCATAGTTCCGGACGTGCTGTTTCGGCGTTTATTGAAAAGGAATGGGGGGAGGACGCTTACCGCATTATGAAAAGGTTAAAGCAGGTTATTGATCCAACGGGTTTGCTGAATCCCGGTATTATCATTACTGAAGATAAGCTGACGCATATTCATCATTTAAAGACGATGCCCATCGTCGAAGAAGAAGTAGATAAATGTATAGAATGTGGTTTTTGCGAGCAGCATTGCCCGAGTCGCGACCTCACTACAACGCCACGAAGAAGAATCGGTATTCGTCGTGCGTTGAAACGCCTGGAAGAAGAAGGCAATATTGCTGAACGAAAAGCCATATTGAAAGATTATGATTACGAAGTGATGGAAACCTGTGCGGTGGATGGTATGTGTGCGACGCAATGTCCTGTCAATATTAATACCGGTGATCTTGTAAAACGCTTACGAAGAGAGAATCATTCGGCATTTCAAAACAAAACTGCGCTTTATATAGCCAAGCATTTCCGATTATTTGAAAGCGGCGCAAGATCATTGTTAAAAACGGGTTTCTTCTTTAATCGTGTCTTCGGGAAAAATTTCATGAGAAGATTTACCAGTGGCATTAGGAAAATAATTCCTGCAATGCCGCTTTGGTCAAACCAGTTACGATATCCGGGTAAATTGATCAAAAGCGATCAATCTGCCGATGGCAAAGAACGTGTGATTTATTTTTCAACCTGTATTTCCCGGATGATGGGCGGTGATATCGGGAACCATTTTTTATCTGTTTGCCAGAAGGCAGGTTTTGATGTGATTGTTCCGGAAAATATAAAAGGCACTTGTTGCGGGCAGGTGTTTTCTTCCAAAGGATTTAATAAAGCATTCCAGCTTACGGCGAATAATACAATTGAGAAATTGTGGGAGTCTTCGGATGAAGGAAAGATCATCATCGTAACTGATGTCACCAGCTGCACTCAAACTATCCGGACATATCGCAATTATTTAACGGAAGAAAATAAAACGCGTTTCGACAAACTTATTATCGTTGATCTGATTGATTTTGCTGCAGAAAAATTATTACCTCAATTAAAGATTGCGAAACCAAAAGAGTCTATCGTTTTTCATCCTGTTTGTTCTGTACATAAAATGGGATTGATGACCCATCTTCAGGTGATTGGTAAAACGTGTTCTAAAAAATCCGAGATCCCATATTACTCCAAGTGTTGCGGTATGGCCGGCGATCGGGGCTTTTATTTTCCTGAGCTCACCGCATCTGCTACCAAACCTGAATCGGCAGAGGTTATACAAACGGAGTACGATGGCTATTATTCTACATCTACTACATGTGAGATAGCATTGACTGAATCGGTAGGAAAAAAATATGAATCTATTTTGAAGTTGATGGATGAGGTAGCGGATCGGAAATGACTTTTACGTCATTACTGTGAATAATGGCAATAGTGGATTCGCATTCTCAAACCTGAAGATATACTTATCATCAAATGGGGAATTTTTTCCCGTAAGTGTTTTATAGAGCAACGTGCAATCGTTCCCATCATTTTGCATACATTTTGTGGTCAATTTCATGTATGTTTTTGACCAATCCAACAGCTGCAGAACTTCACTTATTAGACGTCCCGGTCCTGATGGAGATGTTGTACAAACAAACAAATGATTATATACAGTTCTACAATGACGAAGGATTTACGAGCAGGACCCTGGCAGCAAAAGATCTACTTCACAGAATCCAGGAAGCAATTGAATCTAAAAGACAAGCGGTTAATCCGGTTGAAACGGCTAATTCAATCCTTCCTCAAACGACATTCGTTCAGGGGGCGCAATAGGCTAAAAGATTATTGCTTTCTTGCAATGAAACCAGTCCTACACATGCCGGGCTGGTTTTTTATTTGAACTATCTTGGTCCCACAAGAATTTAGTTGTTTTTCTTCAGCCATCTTAAAGCAAGAAACGATGATAAAAAAAATAATCATGTTAGCAGGTCTTTGCACCTCTATGATCATTACAATGGGCCAGGACAATCCCACCAGGAAGCTTTGGCTGCAATACATGGACAAAGTGGCAAGGCCAGTGATGATGAATCTTGCAGCGGGCAAACTGAAAGAGAAAATGCCGGTTAATCTTTCTCCACGCATTGACAATGCAGAGACGAGAAAGACTGTTGCTTACCTGGAAGCACTCGGCAGAACATTCAGCGGCATTGCTCCATGGTTAAATAGCGAAGGTGGATCAAAGGAAGAGGAAACTTTACGTAATCAATACCGGGAGTGGTCATTGAAAGCTATTGCCAATGCTGTCAATCCTGTTTCAAAAGATTATTTGAGGTGGGATGGCGGGCAACCTTTGGTAGATGCGTCTTTCCTGGCGCTTGGGTTGATCCGTTGTCCATGGGTTTGGCAACATTTGGATACGACAGTGAAGCAACAAGTGGTAAAAGCATTTATCACGACACGCAACACAGTACCTGCATATAGCAACTGGTTACTTTTTACGGCGATGATCGAAACTTTCTTTTGCAACTATGATCAACCATATGATCCTGTGAGGATAGATTATGGCTTAAAGGAATTTTCGGAGCACTGGTATACAGGTGACGGAATGTTTTCGGATGGCATGAATTTCCATCTGGATTATTACAATAGTTATGTGATACAACCTTACCTTTCTGTCATTCTCGATGTAATCAGTAAAAAGCGAAACAGCTATTCGAATTTTATAGTACAGTTTGATAAGATCACCAAACGTTATGCGGAAATACAAGAGAGGTTGATCAATACAGATGGTAGTTTTCCTGTTACGGGACGTTCGATTGTTTATCGTGGCGGCGCTTTTCAGCATCTTGCAGATATATCGTTAAGAAAAAAATTACCTGCAACTTTAAAGCCATCTCAGGTAAGAAGTGCATTGACGGCTGTTATTGAAAAAACATTGAACGCTGCAGCCAATTTTGATAAAGACGGTTGGTTGAATATAGGTCTGAGTGGTCATCAACCTGATATTGCAGATACATACATCACTACCGGAAGCTTATACTTGTGCAGTGAAATATTTTTACCATTGGGTTTGCCGGTTACTGATGAATTTTGGTCGGCGCCAGCAAAACCTTGGACGGCGGTGAAAGCGTGGAGCGGGCAGAATGTATCTGCGGATCATGCGTTGGATATTCGTTGAACCGGTCAGGCCGCTACTCAGTGGCCAGATCGGTCAAATTGAATCTTTCGCAATCACCACCCAATCCTCTTCGCCATGTCCTTTTTTGATCCAATCATCCATTAGTGTTGCGATCGCAGGCAGAAGAGTTGAATGTAAATTTGTTTTTTCTAATGTATCGAGAAAGAGACCAGTGTCCTTTCGTGCCATGTCAAGTGACCACGAAGGAGATTTATAGCTACCCGCGAGAATTCTTTTCAATCTTGCAGGAAGCTGTGTGCCGGGATTCCAGGAATTAAAAAGTGTGGTCACATCGGAAGAGGGAACATTGAGAGCCTTGGCCAATAGCAATGTATCAGCAATGCCAGTGGTAAAACAAACAAGAAAAGCATTGCCAATTAATTTCATGGCGGCTGCTTTTCCAGTCTCTTCGCCGAAGTTGACAAGATCACCTGTCATTTTTGATAAATGGGGTTTCAACTTATTTACAATAGCCTGGTCGCCGGAGATCAACATGTATCCGGTACTTTCCAGTGCATTGGGTGGTCCCATAAAAACCGGAGCATGCTGGTAAGTAAATCCTTTTTCTTTCCAATAAGCGGTTCGCTTGATTGCACCTTCTTTTGAAGTAGTAGTATGATCTATAATAATTGCACCAGGTGAGAGACCGGGTAACGTTTTTGCCAGCACATCATCTACTGACGCGTCATCTTTCAAAGTAAGATGAATGAATTCGGCACCTTTCACCGCGTCTTCTGCACGGGTAAAACTTTTTGCGCCGAATTGCTCCAGTTCTTTCGCTTTTGATGGCGTGCGGTTCCATACCTGTACCTTGTCTCCTTTTTGCAACATTGCCCGCACGAAGTTTGATCCAAGTAGTCCAATTCCTAAAAATGCTTTCATGAGATAATTGTTTATTAAGAAAAATAATCCCGCAACGGCACCACGTCGCGGCGGGGCAAAGTTCTGGTGAAATCGCGAAAGATTTGTTTCTGTTTATTCAACCAAAGGGATAAAAACTCAACAGTCTTTAGTGTTTTTTAGATTCGAGCGCAATAGGCATCACATCCATTAATTGCAGAGACTTTACCATGTCTTTGACTGTATCCTTATATTTCAGGAAATGTGGTTGCTTAATATGAAATTGATATGCTTTTTGATCGGCGTAAATCTCAAATACTGAAACATGGGTGGGTTGTTCTTTTTCGTAAACTGCATAAAGCATGATAACCCCTGGTTCAACCTTTACTGCTGTTTCGGCGTGTTCCTTCAGTGCTTTCTTATAATCCTCAAGTTTAGCCGAGTCAATTACGAGCCTGGCGATCCTGATGTAGTTTGAAGCGCTTTGCGCCGATGAGTTATTGTTACTAACAAGAATACCCATAACAATTGTAATGGCTAGTTTAGTTATCTGTCTTTTTATTTGCATGGTTAAAATTACGCGAACTTCTTTGCTTTTACGTTTCAGAAGTCAGCACGCATGCAGATTCGTTTAACTTTGCTGTGACATTATTGGTTCTTCGATATGCAGCTACAATTAATAACCAGAAATAACCATGAGTGTTTCGAGTAATACATCGCCCTTCACGTTCTCGGGAGATATTCCGCGGCATTATGACCGGTATTCCGGTCCGCTATTTTTTGAACCTTATGCCATTGAAGTAGCGAGCAGGATCGATATCAACTCTGTTCAAACGGCATTAGAACTTGCGTCG
>AR_comb_assmDRAFT_10441686_pt1 | contig 10608 bp, 9 predicted proteins | sample ArasoioldDNA_FD_10543 | JGI IMG/M metagenome (IMG submission 10543) | reverse complement strand
CAAACGATCCCATGGATTGAATACAACAATTCAACTAATGGGACTTCTCGGACGTTCGCGACTTCCGATGGATCGGCGAGTGTTAAGAGCATGCCGACCTACGAAATGCAATGTGTCGATTGCCATAACCGTCCAACCCATGCTTTCGACTTGCCAGAACGTGCGATGGATAAAGCCCTCGCTTTGGGTGAGATCTCGGTTACGTTGCCTTTCATTAAGAAGAGAGGCATTGAGGTGCTGAAGACGAGCTATAGCTCGCGTGAAGAGGCAAGCCAGAAGTTGCCAAGTGCGCTTCTTAGCTTTTATCAGCAGAGCTATCCCGATGTTTACGCAAAGCGGAAGCAGGATATCGATCAGGCATCTCAAGCGGTTCTAGCCATCTATAACCGCAATGTGTTCCCAGATTTGAAAGTCACCTGGGGTACTTACCCAAACAATCTTGGGCACACTGACTTCCCGGGTTGTTTCCGATGTCATGACGGTTCGCATAGTGCAACTGACGGAAATACGGTGACTCAGGACTGCAGTACCTGCCATGAACCTCTGGCAATGGAAGAGGCGTCTCCAGAAATCTTGAAAACACTTGGCGTCGCCGAACGAATCTCCCGTTTGCAGAAAAAATGACAGGCTTCAAGTGGCGTAACATCGCCATTGCGCTCGTTGGCCCTGGGGCGCGGCAAGGATTGGGCGTTGAGGAGTTGCACGTCGGGTAAGCCGGTCCCGTGAAGCAGAGTCGTCCTCCAGGGCCGACCAATCTTTCAACGAGGTTCGGCTTCTGGCGTATCCGCTTGCACTTCAGGGCATCGCTTTTCCAACACTGCTTATTTCTTGCCTTTGCCCTTGGCGGAAACAGTGTTCGCCTCTTTTGGCTGCCTGATCAGCTCGTCGATGCTCCAGTCCCTGCCCACGCCGAGCGCGTCGGCTACCCGATTGATGTAGTTGAACCAAGACGCGATCAGCGTGATCTGCAGAATGCCACGATCATCGAAGCCTACGGCCCGCAGACGCTCGTGGTTATCTCGGGAGCATTGCGTTGCGTCCTTGGTCAGCTTCACAACGTAGTCAAGCATCACACGGTCTTGCTGAGAGATTACTGCCTTTGTGTAGTCCGTTCGCAATGCTGATACCAGTTCCTCATCTAGGGTCGCTCTACGCAGAAACTCTGCGTGCGATTCGATTCAATAGAAGCATCGGTTGGTCACCGACACCATGGTCGTAATCATCTCGTGCTGCCGGCGAGTCAGAGGCAACTCGGGAGACATCAATACCCCAAAGGTGGAAAAGGCATGAAACAGAGCGTCGGGGATGAGGCTGTGCGACGCAACGATGCCGGCAAACTCGTTGTCACCACGAAAAACCGGCGACGCGTATTCTTCCGGGTAAAAAGGACGCTGCGCCTCCAAGGCGCGCAGCAAGCTTTCATTTGCCTCTGAGAGTGGAACGGTCTTAATCCAGGTCATAGCGGATGTGGAGCTTATCGAAGGCGTCTTTTCGGTGCACTAGTCAGAAAATACTAGGGCCCAAGTATTTCAAGCACATTGAACTTTACCGCTCGCGAAGAACACGCTACTCGCAGCTACTGACTAGAGCCAGCCATCTCTTCGACTCTCAGCAATGAAACCGAATACTTCGGAAGCAGGAGATTGAGCGCGGCCGCGACCGCCAACATAGTGGCCAGCAGCGCGAGCAGTGATGCATATGATCCGGTGAGATCGAACGCTCGGCCCAGTATTACCGGCCCAATAGCCCCTGCGGCCGCATAGAACGTCCAGGTGAGGCCGTAAAGTGTCGAAAACGCTCGCAAGCCGAAGTAGCGCGTGAGGAGATAGGGAGTGATGGCGGCTTCTCCCCCGGCGCCGATCCCAATCAGCGCGACCGCGAGACCGCCTGCAGCGAAACTTCCAGCGCGCGCCAGAAGAAATATTCCCAGTGCCGTAAGCAGGTTGATGCCAAGTGCGACGCGCGGCCCGAAGAAGCGATCGAGCAACGCCCCTACGGCAACCCTACCCAACAAGCTTGACCCGCCGAGGATGGCTGCGCACAACGCGGCGTCCTTTGGCGTGATGCCTCGGTCGGTCAGCAATGCGGAAAGATGAGTGATCGCTCCATTCATACTGATCGAACTCACAAAGAGGATGGCGGTTACGATCCAGAATGGAAACGACCGCACTCCCTGCTGCCATGTCGTTCCAGAATGCGCGACAGGGGCCGACGTTCGATCGGTTTCTCCGCGTTCACGAATGTACCGCCAGCTGAGAGGCAACCCCAGCAGAAATGCGATGCCAGCGAGAGAGGCGTACGCAGCGCGCCAACCAGAATGGCTAATCACGGATTGCGCGACGACGGGCAAAATCATCGAGCCCAGCCCCGCACCCACCATCACGAAAGCCAACGCCGTTCCCAATCTTCGCTCAAACCAACTGGAGATCGATCGCGAGTAGGCGAGATGGGCAGCGCCGTTGCCTACGGCTCCAAGCAGAAAACAGGTCGCGTAGAACTGCCAAATGCCCGAGCGCAGCAGAGCCAGCAAGGCGATGCCACACACGTAGATGGCATGCACGGCAGAATGATGCGCCGAGCGCCGAAGCGGTCGATCCATCGCCCCAAGAGAGGCGAAATCAGTCCAAGCGTAACCGCGGCAATCGCAAAGCCGCCTGAGATTGCTTCGCGACTCCATCCAAATTCGGCGGCCAGTGGTTTTACGAAGACGGAAAATGTGTAAACAAAGAGTGAGCCAAATCCGGCCATCACTCCGAGACACGCCGCCAGTACAACCCGCCATCCGTAGTAGCGAAGGCTAAACTCGGTTGGACCCGCCGCACCCTCGGTCGAAGCTGCAACGGGGTCGGCACTGCGTGGAGGAGATGCCTCACTCATTCGCAAAGGCCTCGCTCAAGAATGGCGTGGATAGCTCCCATCCCAAGTGGCATACGTGCGAAGGAGACTCTGAGAGATCGTAGAAATTGGAACGCGCAAGAAACTGTGACAGTAACGAAAGCCCTCCCCGTTCGAGCCAGATGCGCAAAGCTTACGCGATCTCTTCGGAGATTGAAGGAAAGTCGAGCCCGAACCTTTGCCGCTGAAGCGGAGCGTCTGATGATTTTCATCCATTAAGAGCGGTGACTGATTTCAGACGCCCCGGCTATCGGCTACGTTGCTGTGCCCGCTAAAACATGAACTTCAAGGCAAATTGCACTAACCGCGGCGGCTGAGCGTCGAGAATGTGATTGAACGTGGGTGAACTGATGTCACTGTCTGGCAAGCGGTAGTTTGTGTGATTCAGGAAATTGAAAAACTCCGCCCGGAATTGTAGTTCCTTTCCTTCAGTGATACGAATATTCTTAAAAGCAGAGAAGTCCCAATCTGCATAGCCGGGACCAATGGCGATGTTGCGTCCGGCCGATCCGAATTGCTGCACTGGAGAATTCGGATCTTGAACGATGGCCTGAAACGCATTCGCGTTGAGCCATGCATTCTTCGAGCGCGGCCCGGAGTTCGGATCTTGACCAGCAACAATGTTCGGTCGATTTGCGGAGAAGCCTGTGATCTCCGGTGCTGAACCCTGTACCGAATTATCGTGCGAATCAAACACCGTAAATGGCGTTCCGCTCATCAGGGTAGCGATCCCGTTCAGCTGCCACCCACCGAGCACGTACTGGTACCAGGCATGGGGCTGTCGCCAGAAAGGCAACTCCCACTGATAGCTGAAAACGAACCGGTGGCGTGCATCGAACAAGGAAAGTCCGCGTTCCGCCGCAAGATTGAACGGATCCTGCGCCAGGTCGTTCTCTCCGGCAACCGGTTTTGCCGCTGAGCCGGTCATGTTGAACGAAGATGCATCATCAATCGACTTCGAATATGTATAGGACGCGAGGAAAGACACGCCCTGCCTGAATCGTTTGCGCAAGCTCATTTCCAGCGCGTTGTAGGAAGAATTCGCAATGCCTGCGATCAATCCGGTCGAAGAATAGACGCAGGGTGGGCTGTCCGCGGCCAGTGTGCAACCCGAGAACAACCGCCGATTGTCTGCATTCCCAGAGGTCGAGTTCGGCTGGCCCGTTACCGGATCGAATCCCGGCACATAGATTGCCGGATTGCCTTCAATAAAGCGCGGCAGCTTTGTTCCTTTCGTCCCTACGTAGCCGACCTGGAGCAGGAAATCTTGACCGAGCGACCGCTGGACGTTCAGATCCCAATCCTGCGTGTAAGGAAGCGGCAGATTCGGCGTGACCGTCAAATTGGTAAGCGGCTTTGAGAAATCTCCTGCGATGGGAGGATTGCCATTGAATGGATCGGAGAAGTTAAAGAACGGCGATGGTCCGACTTGCGGGGTTTGCAAGAAGGGGGGTGCACTGATCGGCGACTGCAACGGTCCACCTTGGCCGGTGTAATAGGGCTCATAGAAGATTCCGTAAGCAGCGGTGATCAGCCACTTCGCATCTCCCGCGGGATCCCAAGCCATGCCGACTCGCGGAGCGAAACCTTTCTTGAAAGTTGGGATCAAGCCTGCGGGAACGCCGCTGTCGCCGGGATAAAGGAGGCCGTTGGGGGCACTTGGTATTACGGTGGATTGTCTTCCCGGAACCCACAACGTCTGCCGGTTGTGAATCTCGGTGTAGGGGAAAGGCAATTCATACCGCAATCCCATATTCAGCGTCAGGCGGCTATTCAGCTTGTAGGTGTCTTGCGCATATGCATTCAAGGAATTCCCGCGAATTCCACGATTAAAGTCGCCGCGCCCTTGGAGAAATACAACCGGCACACCCCACAAGAAGCTGGCGAATGAATTCGTCACCGGAAAAGGAGCAAATACGAAGAAGCCATTCGTAGCGATACCTTGCAGCGCATTGATCTGCAGATGCTGGTAGCCGCCTCCGAATTTCAGGTCATGCTTTCCGCGAATCCAACTCACGGAGCCGGAGAAATCGAATGCATTTTCGTACGTATCGCGCGGACCAGTGATCGGATCGCCGACGCTGGTGTATCCGTTCACCTGGATGAATGGCGGTCCGGCGGCAATGTCGAGACTGGGCGTATACGTGAATCCGAGGTCTGCAGGCGACGTGTGATTGAGGTGCTGGTCAAACAGAAACTTGTTTCGCAAATATGAGAAGCGAAAAACTCCGACCATCGCGGAAGAAAATGTGTGCGTCTCCTGGGCTACAAAACTCTGGGCGCGGTGATCTTCTCCAACTGGATATCCAGGGACGCTTGCACCCGCAGTTGAGAGCGGATCGGTGCGGTCCACATTACTGAACATGTAGCGGAAGTTGAGAGTGTCCCTGGGCGTGAGATAGTGATCGATCCGCACGCCGAACTGATCTCGATTGTCGCTCAATGTTCCGGTAGCGAGGAATCCATTCGTCCCGACATCCGGTAGTGGGAACTGGCTGAGAAGATTTACTGAGAACGGGTTCTGCGCCAGCGGATTGGCCGGGTTTGGCGCGGGAATCTGATTAAACGGATAGGGTTGGTTGAAGAAAACGTTGAAGAGCTGATGTGCGGGGTTCGGACAAAAACCTGAGATCGGGTCGATCCCCTCAGTGCACATCGCTGAGAAATCGCCTTGGCGCTCGGCAAGCGAAGGAACTGTGGCGATTTGGCTCTCGCCTTCGCGATTCCGGAAACCTTCGTAAAACACAAAGAAGAAAGTCTTGTCTCGGCGTATGGGTCCGCCAAAGCTGCCGCCGAACTGGTTTTGCTTTAGCGGCTCGACTGTCGTATTGGGGTACTTGGTCGCATCGAAGGCATCATTCCGCAGAAACTCCCACAGGGCTCCGTGAAAGCGGTTGGAACCCGAGCGCGTGATGATGTTGGTGGTCGAGCCGAGGTTATGACCGAACTCGGCATTGGAGTTGTGGGTAATAATTCTGAACTCTTCGATTGCATCAATCGGCGGTTCGAGTACGTATCCACCATCCACGCCGTTGAAATTGTTGGCTCCATCGATCAAGAAATTGTTCGACTCGGGCCGCTGACCATTCACCGCATATCCCTGCTGCGCCCGCAAAGAGCCTCCAGCTTCAAGCAGGCCGGGTGTTAGCGGCACGACCCCTGGCTGAAGGGTTCCGAGCTGGGCGAAGTTGCGCCCATTCAGCGGCAAATCAACAATTTCTTTTTGAAGCACCGCCTGGCCCAGGCTAGTCACGGTGGTTTGAATTAATACAGCGTCGGCCTCGACCTCCACTTGCTCCTTTTCTGAACCCACCGCGAGAGTCACGGGAACAACTGCGGTCTCGTTTACATTGAGAGACACGCCTTCCCGCACATACTTCTGGAACGTTTTCGCTGTGATTTCCAGGCGATAGTGACCAACGGGAAGTTCCACCAGGAGGAAGGTCCCGTCGCGATCGGTCGTTGTAGTGCGCGAAAATCCAGTTTCTGTTTGGATTGCCGTAACTGTGGCTCCCTGCACGACTGCACTGCTCGCGTCCGCCACAGTTCCACGAATGTTGCCGGTGATCTGCTGCCCCCAGGCAGAAAGGCACGCAATCAGTACGACCAAGACGAAATTCCTGACATTCGCCATAAACGCCCACTCTCCCCGTAACCTCTTTGTTGTTAGCGAAAACCCCATCGCCCGATAGCAGACAGAATTGTGCCGGCGGAAGTGCGGCGATTATAGGGAGGTGGAAAAATGAATCAATAATATGAAAGTAGTATGCACAAGGTTTGTGCGCAGGATCTAAACGTGACGGCCTTGCAGTCTTAGGAAACTGTCAATCGAAGGCGTTGGAGTGAAGTGGGCGAAGTCGCGCTTTGAAGAATCTGTCAGGAGCCGAAGTTCCCGCCGCTCGTTCCAGTACATGCCGCGAAGGTTGGCAGAAATTATCGCGCCGTTATGGCTAGCGACACGGTTGTTGTACGACTCCTGACTGACATTTTCAGTGAGTGCCTCGAGCCGCGACACGTCACTTTATTTTTGGTTGTGCTTCGGACGAGATTGCAGAATTCGCAACGGTCCGATGCTCGGCCCGATCGCTCCGTGGAAAAAAGGCTAAGGTGCAAGCGCTTCCTTAGGCCGCCGCCTTCTTGTGTTGCTTCAGAAACGACAGTAATTCCGAATTGATCTGGTCTTTCAAGGTCGAACACATGCCGTGAGGCGCACCCGGAATTACTTTTAAAATCGAGCCTTTCACAAGTTTCGCCGAGAGCGGAGCAGCATCGGCGAAGGGGACGATCTGGTCGTCGTCGCCGTGCAAAATGAGAGTCGGCACGTCGATCTTCTTCAAATCTTCGGTGAAATCGGTCTCCGAAAAGGCTTTGATGCACTCGTAGGCAGCCTTATGTCCGCACAGCATTGCTTGCATCCAGAATGACTCGCGCAAACCGTCAGAAACTCTGCTGGCCGGGCGATTCGCGCCGTAGAACGGTGCGCTGAGGTCCTTGAAGAACTGTGACCGGTCGTTCAACACGCCGGCACGGAGCTGGTCAAACACGTCCATCGGCAGTCCGCCCGGGTTGGCGGTCGTTTTGAGCATGAGCGGTGGCACAGCACTGACCAGGACAGCCATCGCCACACGTTTTGTCCCGTGGCGACCGATGTAACGCGCGACCTCTCCACCACCTGTGGAATGGCCAACATGTATGGCGTCAGTCAGGTTTAGCTTTTCAACCAAGGCCGCCAAGTCATCAGCGTAGGTGTTCATGTCGTTGCCATCCCACGGCTGATCCGAGCGTCCGTGCCCGCGCCGATCGTGCGCGATGCAGCGATAGCCGCGGGATGCAAGGAAGAACATCTGATCTTCAAACGCATCTGCGTCGAGCGGCCAACCGTGGCTGAACACGACCGGCTGACCAGTGCCCCAGTCTTTGTAGTAAATCTTCGTGCCGTCTTTGGTTGTAATCGTGGGCATGAAATCTCCTTATGATTTTGCGAATAACTGCCTGCGTCACGCGGACTGAGCGCGCTCCGGATGGAATCGAATGATGGAAAATACGGTTATGGTGGCGAAAGTCAGCAGAACGAGTAGTTGCACAAAAACAAATGGCAACTCTTTCTGGGTCGGAGCCAGCGCTTTGAGAGCGGGCACCTTTTCAAAGGATTGCACCACCAATACGAACACATTGAAGTAGAGCGCGATGGCACTGCCGAGAACGTAGATCGAGCGCCACGGCCCCGTCATGTGGAATATGTATCGTGCAGGTATTGCCAGCGCCAGAACGAGCAGGGATAGGATTCCGATGATGTGGGCGGGCCCCAGGTGATCAAACGGGAAACCGAAACCCGTGATGCTGGTTAGGGCGGTGGTCGCGAGGAAGACCGCAGTGAGGACATCAAGACGCCTCCCGTTGAGAAGGCCAAAGACGACCAGGAGGCCCGAACATATCCCCACGAGGCTGATTAAAACGTGCACAGCCGTATAAGTCGAGAGGCTCATTCCTAGAATCATCAGGCAGTCTCCATCCTATATTTGATTAAAGAGCCGGGTATTCTCGAGCCTCTCACGCAACCAGCATCGAGGTTCTACTATAACCACTCTCGGGTTGCTCGTTGCGTTTGCGTGCTCCGACCTTCGCTTTCTGCAGTTCGACCAACGGGGTGATAGGCGGTTGTTTCGCGGCGCTGGACCAGGACTTCGCAGCCGGTTCGTCCACTTCTGCAATCAGCGACTCAATGAAGATGCGCATGCATGGACTGAGATGAGCGGGGGGGAGGGTGCTAGCGTTCATCATCACTTCCTTTTTCAAAATTTCCGTGCAACTCAATTTCACAAAATGGAGCGGAGTTTCGCATCACGACATTCAGGACTTTTTTAATACCACGGCAGACTTGCCTTCACATCCCACTTTTGAGGTATCGCAGTTCTCGCCCACACTCAAACCAGATTAGATGGATCCCGGAGGACGAGGAGACTTCGGAATGACGATCTCGCGACGGCCGAAAAAATGCGAATCGAGAGAATAGGCGCCGGGGCCGACGCACGCCACCGAAGCTGCGATCACCGTCAGCAAAACTGCAGTGGAACGGTTTTCAAACAGCACAAAACGCGCCGGGGCAGGGACGAAAAACGCGCCACCCAGAATTGCAATTGCTGCCACTGCGGCGAGAACGCGCGTACGATAACCAACCGCGATCAAGATACCGACGATGATCGAAAGCATGAGAAGAGTGAGCGTTGCGACACTGAGATCATGGCCGGCACGGAGCTGAAGCCATGCGCTGATCGTAAGCGCGACTCCCAGCACGATCCGCAACAACAGCAAGCCGGACCCGGACCATCCGTCGGGAAATATTGAGAACATGCGACTTGGACATCGATCGGATGCCTTTAAGAAGAGTAGGCGGGACGAACTGCATGACGAATCCCTAGGGATTGGAATCTTTGACTACCACTTTCGAGGTAGGGGAATGATGCTGCTACGACTCGGGAGTCGTACTAGAGCTGAATGATTCCGCGTTTTACTCCAATTGCGACAGCCTGCGTGCGGTCCGAGGCGCCGAGTTTCTCCATGATGTGCTTGATGTGCACTTTGACTGTTTCTTCGGTAATGAAAAGCTTATCGGCGATATCGCGATTGCGATTCCCTCCGGCGACTTGCTGCAACACTTCGATCTCACGTCCAGTGAGCGCCTCGTCGCCGTAGTGCTCCGCGAGATGGGCGGCAATCTCAGGCGGGATCCTCACCTTCCCGGCATGTACCTGACGAATGACCTCAACCAGTTCTTTTGGAGGCATGCTCTTCAACACATATGCGCGTGCACCGGCGGAAAGTGCTCGCTGAATCTCGGCATCTCCGGCAAAAGTCGTGAGAATGATCACGCGGGCATCGCGGAACTCCGCTCGTATGCCCATCATGGCATCAATGCCGCTCATGTCCGGAAGTCTCAGGTCCATAAGCACAACATCCGGTTTGTGCTCACGGAATTGGCGAATAGCCTCCGTACCAGTAAAAGCTTCGGAAGCGAGCACCATATCCGGCTGGTTGCGGATAACGGTGGCGATGCCTTCATGCAGTAGCGGATGATCATCTACCGTCGAGATTCTGATTTGCGTAGTATTTGCCATGCCTGCGTCGCTTGGCTTCGATATATGTGTGATGGGGCCTACAGCTTGATCACCGACTTAGACGTCCTCGGCAGACTGCCAGATTCAAAAGCAATCCGTCCGGGAACCCGCAAATCGACCTCAGTACCGCTGGCGCCGCTACTCAATAACCTCAGCTTTGCGTCGATCCGTTCTGCGCGTTCGCGCATTCCAGCCAACCCCCAGTGGCCATCGCGTCCACGCTGAAGCACGCCAGGATCGATGCCGCAGCCATTATCTCTGACCGAAAGCCGCAATTCCCGTGGTGCGTATTCAACCACAACCTCTATGGTCTTGGCCCGGGAGTGGCGAAAAGCATTGGCGATGGCCTCGCGCACAATGCTGTAAACCTCGTCTCGGACCAGGGGACGCAACACGCGCGAAGCTCCTTCTACTACAACCCGGAAATCGGCCGTCCCATGCGTATCGAGATCTTGTGGAATTCGAGACAATGCCCGCTCCAGATCCTCAAGGTCAGAATCAACCGAGCGAAATCCGCGAAGCGCATTGCGTCCATCTTCAATAATTTCCTGGATGAGTTGCAATGATCGCATGAACAGAGGGCGCGCCGCAGAGTCCT
>AR_comb_assmDRAFT_10315987_pt1 | contig 10608 bp, 8 predicted proteins | sample ArasoioldDNA_FD_10543 | JGI IMG/M metagenome (IMG submission 10543) | reverse complement strand
ACCGCGCGCATCCTGATCGCGATCGTCAAGTACATCGAAGACAAGTACAACGTGCAACACGACACGCGGGCCATGGGCGTGCCCGTGCTCCTGGTGGTGGAAGACAACATTCGCTACTACTCGTCGTTTCTGCCGGTGATCTATACGGAACTCATCAAGCAGTCGCGGCGCGTGATTCAGGAAGGCATCAACGTCGCCCACAAGCTGGTACGCATGCAGGCGCGCCCGAAGATTCTGCTCGCCTCGAATTTCGAAGAAGCGTCGGAGCTGGTACAGAAGTATCGCGACTATATCTTCGGCATGGTTTCCGACGTTGAGTTTCCCTGGGACGACAAGCTCAGTCCAGAAGCAGGGTTTGAGCTGGCGCGCATGGTCAAGAGCCTGACGCCCGATGTGCCCGTGGTGCTGCAGACCAGCCGGACGGAGTTTCGTCCGCGGGCGCACGCCGAGGGATATTCGTTCCTGCGCAAGCGCTCTCCCACTTTGCTGAAGGATTTGCGGCGCATTCTTACCGATTCGTTCGGGTTCGGAGACTTTGTCTTCCGCATGCCCGATCAGAGTGAAGTCGGACGCGCCAAAGATTTGAATGAGCTCGAAGAGCAGTTACAGACGATCCCCGCCGACAGCCTGATGTTTCATGCGCAGCGCAACCACTTCTCGCACTGGCTGATGGCGCGCACCGAGTTTGCCCTGGCTGCCAAGCTTCGTCCGCGCAAAGTGTCTGACTTTAATGGTCCGGAACACCTGCGCAGCAACCTGATCGAATCGATCAACGACTACCGGCGCGAGCAGAACGAAGTCCTGATTGGCGACTTCAAGGCGGACACCTACAAGCCGTCGCAATCCAGTTTCCTGCGGATCGGCGCCGGCTCCCTCGGAGGCAAAGCACGCGGCCTGGCGTTTGTCCGGCATTTGCTGCGCACACGCCGCATTGGGAAACGGTTCCCGGGGGTACGCATCTCGGTTCCTCCGGCAGTGGTCGTCGCGACCGACATGTTCGAGCAGTTCCTGGCAGAAAACAATCTGAGCGACTTCGCGCTGCATTGCGATGACGACAGCGAGATTCAGCAGCGCTTTCTCGAGTCACCGCTGCCTGTTTCGCTACAGGCAAATCTGAGCGCGTTTCTTGAGGAGGTGCGCTATCCGCTTGCGGTGCGCTCGTCCAGCCTTCTGGAAGATTCGCAATATCAGCCATTCACGGGCGTCTACGAGACATTCATGCTGGGAAATCAGCAAGCCGGGCTTGAAGCGCGTTTCGACGAGCTCTCGGAAGCGATCAAACTGATCTACGCGTCCACGTTCAGCCAACACGCCAAGGCCTATGTGCGCGCCACACCGTATCGGCTGGAAGAAGAAAAGATGGCGGTCATTTTGCAGCAGGTGGTGGGAACGGCGCATGGGGCGCGCTTCTATCCGGATTTCTCCGGCGTGGTGCGGTCGCACAACTTCTATCCGGTCGAACCCATGACTTTTTCTGACGGCATTGCCGCAGTGGCGCTGGGCCTGGGCCGCACGGTTGTCGATGGCGGCAAGTGCATGAGTTTCTGCCCGCGCTATCCGCGAAATCTGCTGCAGTTCTCTTCCGTCGAAGACATTCTCGCCAATACGCAGACCGAATTCTGTGCCCTCGATCTGGATGGAGCGCCCCAAAACGCAGGTCCAGGACATTTGCGGGAAGTCCGCTACGGGCTCGATGTAGCCGAAGCCGACGGCACTCTTCACCCCGTGGCCTCGACGTACTCGGCGGACAACCATGCGGTCTACGACGGATTGAGCCGTCCGGGAGCGCGTGTGGTGACCTTCGCTCCCATGTTGAAGCATGGCCTCTTCCCGCTCGCGAACATTCTTGAGGTGCTGGTGCGGGCTGGCGAAGATGCGCTGGGCAATCCGGTGGAGATCGAATTCGCCGTGCGCCTGCCGCAAGACGAAGAGCCCGCCGAATTCGGATTTCTCCAGATTCGTCCGCTGACCTTGGCCCGTGATCATCAGGACCTGGCAATTGATGACGTGGATCCGGGGCAACTGATCTGCCGCTCCACGAAGGTTCTGGGGAACGGTCGCATCGATAATCTTCACGACATCGTTGTGGTGGATACGCAGCGGTTCGAGCGCAGCCGCAGCCAGGAAGTCGCGCAGGCTGTAGCCCACTTCAATGCGGCTCTGAGCGCAGAGAATCGTCCATACCTGCTGATTGGCGTGGGCCGCTGGGGATCGAACGATCCGTGGCTGGGCATTCCAGTCGAGTGGGATGAAATTGCCGGCGCGCGCGCGATTGTCGAAGCGGGCTTCCGCGATTTCCGCGTGACGCCGTCGCAGGGCAGCCACTTCTTCCAGAATCTGACCGCGTTTCAGGTTGGATACATCACGGTCAATCCAGATGCGGGTGAAGGATCGCTCGACTGGCAGTGGCTGGCGCAGCAGCCCGCGATCGAAGAGCAGGGCTGCGTGCGACATTTGCAGTTTGCACATCCGCTGCGCGTTGTGATGAACAGCCGGACGAGCCAGGGAGTGATCTTCAAGCCGTAAGGGAACTGATCAGCTATTCTCGTTCTGCTTCTCTTCTTCGATCTGCGATCAATTCGTCAGCCAGAGATACACCGGGTCTGACGTATTTTCTGGCGCGACGTTGGGCTTCTTCAACACGCCGCTGGAGCGTCACAATGCGAATTTCGTGGCGGTTCCAACGAACGACCAGGGGTTCGCCTGGGTTCATTCCGAGTGCTTTGCGCAATGCTGCAGGAATGAGCACACTCCCATTTTTCCAAACTTTCAAGTGCATCTGACGCACTGACGAATCGTTGAAATCTGCCGTGTTGAAATACTTTACATCGGCATCGGGAGCCCGATTGTTAGTTCTCAATGTTCCTCACATTTCATTGTGATCGTAATCACAGCCACGCCTATGTGACTCCGAACACAATTGTTCCGTAGGCATACGTCCGTTCCTTTGTCCTTCGGAGCGCCTGTGTTCAAAATCATCCACGCACAATTTCTTGCACCGGGGATCAAGCGCTTTGTCATTGACGCGCCCCGCATCGCGCGCAAACAGAAACCGGGGCAGTTCGTCATCCTGCGGATCTACGAAGAGGGCGAGCGCATCCCGGTCACCATCGAGAACTCTGACCCGGAGAAGGGCACCATCAACATCGTGGTGCAGGCGGCTGGCAAGACGACCACACTGCTGAACTCGCTCAATGCGGGTGATTCGATTCTTGATGTGGTCGGTCCGCTGGGCAAGCCCTCGGAGATTCGAAACTACGGTACGGCTGTGGTAGTCGGCGGAGGCGTGGGGACAGCGATGGCGTATCCGACCGCAGCAGCGCTGAAGCGGGCAGGGAATCGGGTGATTTCGATCGTCGGAGCGCGCAACAAGGAGCTCGTGATTCTCGAAAATGAAATGCGAGAAGTCAGTGACGCGCTGCTGATTACGACCGACGACGGCAGCTATGCCGACAAGGGATTCGTCACCGACAAGCTGCGGCAGTTGATTGATAACGGAACGCGCATCGATCTGGTGGTGGCCGTCGGACCGATCGTCATGATGAAGGCTGTGTCGGAACTGACCCGTCAAGAGCGCATCCACACGGTGGTCAGTTTGAATCCGATCATGATCGATGGCACCGGGATGTGTGGCGGATGCCGTGTGCTGATCGACGGCAAGAGTGAATTCGCTTGCGTCGATGGGCCGGAGTTCGATGGGCACAAGGTGGATTTCAGCGTTCTTGTGCAGCGGAATGCGATGTACCGGGACTCGGAACAGCGGTCAATGGAGGACTACAAGCGTAGCCGGGAAGCCGAGCATACCTGCGTGGCGCAAGGAGAGAAGCAATGAGTCCAACAGCCAGCAAATCGAAGAATCCGCTCTCTCCCAAAGATCGCATGAAGGTTCCACGACAGCTTATGCCAGAGCAGCCCGCAGATGTTCGAGCGCACAACTTTGAAGAAGTCAATCTTGGGTACAGCCCTGATCTGGCGCAACAGGAGGCGCTGCGTTGCCTGGAGTGCGCGAAGCCCACTTGTACCGACAATTGTCCCGTTGGCATCGACGTGAAGGAATTCGTGCAGCGCATCGTGATCGGGGACTTCCTCGGTGCGGCGGCGAAGATCCGCGAAGCCAATGTGCTGCCGGCGATTACCGGGCGCGTGTGTCCACAGGAAGATCAGTGTGAGGGGAAGTGTCTGCTCTCGAAAAAGGTGAAGCCACTTGGGATCGGCTACCTGGAGCGATTCGTCGCGGACTACGAGCAGCGCATGGGAACACACATCGTGCCGAGTGCGCCGCCCACGGGTAAAAAGGTTGCTGTCGTGGGGAGTGGGCCGTCGGGGCTCACGGTTGCAGGTGATCTGATTCAGAAGGGACACAAAGTCCGCGTGTTCGAAGCGCTGCATGAAATCGGCGGAGTGCTGGTGTATGGCATTCCTGAATTTCGTCTGCCCAAGCAGATCGTGCGCGAGCAGATCGACTATATGCGGCAGATGGGCGTGGAGTTTGAAACCGACGTAGTTGTTGGCCGCACCGTCACGATCGACGAGCTTCTGGAAGAAGAAGGTTACGATGCGGTGTACATCGGCACGGGCGCAGGGCTGCCGCAGTTCATGAGCATTCCCGGCGAACACCTGAACGGCGTTTACTCCGCGAATGAGTTTTTGACGCGTATCAACCTGATGAAGGCTTACAAGTTCCCGTCATATGACGAGCCAATGCTCGATCTGCACGGCAAGGATGTTGCTGTGATTGGTGGGGGCAATACGGCGCTGGATTCGATCCGCTCAGCCCTGCGGCTGGGTGCGCGCAAGGCCTATGTAATCTATCGGCGTAGTGATGCCGAGATGCCCGCGCGCGCCGAGGAAGTTCATCACGCGCGACAAGAAGGCATCGACTTCCAGATGCTGACGGCGCCGGTGGAATTCCTCTCTGATGGCAAGGGATGGCTTACCGCTGCCCGTTGCGTACGCATGGAGTTGGGTGAGCCCGACCCATCGGGACGTCGGCGTCCGGTGCCGAAAGCCGGATCGGAATTCGATCTGCCGCTGTCGGTCGCAATTATTGCCATCGGCACTACTGCGAATCCGATCGTGCAGAGCACCACGCCCGGGCTCGACACGAACAAGCGCGGATATATTCAGGCCAGCGAAGAGACACAGCGCACGACGCGCAAGGGAGTATTTGCCGGTGGAGATATCGTTACTGGCGCGGCAACGGTGATTCTCGCGATGGGAGCGGGACGGCGCGCGGCGAAGTCGATTCACGAGTATCTGACGACCGGCGTGTGGTGAGGAACAGTTCGTCAGTGCTCTTGATGACCGCGACTCGAAAGTTCACTTCTTACGGGCGATGAAGCGCAGTCGCATGTAATCGGCGGTCCAGCGACCCTTTTCGTCACAGAGCACGGGCCTTAACATCTCCGTCGTTTCGTCCAGGAAGTCTCCTCTTTGGTCTTCCGACAAAACTGCGCAAAACGGGTTGGCGAAGGTCTCCAGCCAGCCTCGCATGCCTGTGGGAAGCGGCGTCGGGCGCGGAATGAGCTGGACACTCTCTGCTGCAAATCCTGCGCGCTCCAGACGTTCGGTGTAATCGTCGACAGTCGGAAAGTACCACGGGCAAATTTCAGCGGCATTCTTGATGCCGCGTTTTTCCAGACCAACGATCAGAGCCAGGTTGACTGCAGCGACGCATCCGTGGCCGCCCATCTCGCCGACGAATCGACCCGGACGGCGTAGCGCCCGGAAGGCGGAGACGATGGCGGCATGCGGATCATCTTTAATCCAGTGCAGCACCGCGTTGGAAAACACGGCATCGAACTCGCCGTCGAAAGACAACTTCGTCGCGTCCATCACGCGGGCATCGACTCCGCGCTGACGGGCGGCGGAGACCATCTCTGGTGAGCTGTCCACGCCCACAACTACTGCGCCGACGGCCGCGAGTTTTTCGGTCAGCACGCCGTCGCCGCAACCGAGATCGAGGATGCGCTCCCCTGGCTGCGGCTGAAGCAACTCGAGCACAGGCTGGCCAAGGGCAGGGACAAATGCGGCGTTGGCCGCGTAACGGGAAGCGTTCCAGGTTTGCGTGGACATCCTAGGTATTGTAGCCGTGACGAAATCGAGTCACGAGCAGGCAAAATCCGAAGATTATTCGTAGCGCAGCGCGACGATCGGATCGACGCGCATTGCGCGCCTTGCCGGGATAGCACTTGCCGAACAAGGCAATCACAGCGAGGACAACTGCGGCTGCCACGAAAGCGATTGCATCTGTGGGGTACGCCGTAGAGGAGCGATGAGCCGCCGCACGGCATGACGAGAATGTTGAGCGAGTGGGGGTTCATCTTGGCTAAAAACCATCAACCACGAAGGACACGAAGGTACACGAAGGAATTTCTTAGGAAGTTTTCCTTCGTGAACCTTCGTGTCCTTTGTGGTTCATTGATTTTAAGGAAACGCGATTTCGAAGAATGCGTCGGCGCGGGAGAAGGGGGCTGTGATTCTCGCCATAAAATACTTTCGCGTCAAGGTTTTTCTGGCGCGACCCCATTCTTCCGGCGGCAAGAGTGTCGCCGTGGCTGAGAACTCTGGTCCGGTTACCTTGCCTCGAATGGTGCAGGGCGCGACTTTTACCTGCGGATTGTTGCGAAGGCGCTTTGTCTTGCCCATTTCAGCACGAGTCATGACATAGAGCTTCCCGTCTTCTTCTCCAAACCACACCGGGGTTGCGACACCTGCGCCTGTTTTGCGGAACGTGGTGAGGGAAATGTATTTCTGGCCTTGAATCGGGACGGGAATTTGGCTTGCCATGGCGTTCATTTGTTTGAAGTACGACCATTTTCAGATGAGCCCGCTGTGCGAAAGACTGCATAGGTCCTTCGGCCCGCAATACACGCGGCCCTCAGGATGACAAACCGAATACCTATTCCGGAGGCGTGGTCTGCGGCGTTAATGCTGGTGGCGGCCCCTCGGGATGATGAGCGACGTAGTCTTCAAACGGTTCGTTCCGCAGGATGAACTGGAATCCTCTCGCGCTGTTGGCGTCGACGGTTCTCTGCAAATCGAGGTCTTCGAAGGGAATCGCATGCTCGACCGGCTTCTGGCCGATCGCTTCCATCATCTTGAAATGAAGTTGCCCGTCTACGACCCAGTAATCGGTGACAGTGAGAATCGTGCCGTCTTTCAGGAAGAGTCGGGGAAAGTCTTGTGCGACCTCGCTATCAACATACACCTGACGTTCGACTGGTTGAGGAGCGTAACTGACGGGACCCGGGGAATACACGCTGGTGTAATTCAAGGGCCAAAGCCAGAACTGGTCACAACTCCAACTTCCCCACCAGCAGGAATTGGATCGCCAGAATGGGTTGCCAAACACGTATTGCGGACTGTAAATGAAGATCACCGGCTGAACGGGACGGATCGGGCGAATGGGGCGAATGGGAGGGAGAACGACGTAGTTAGGGACTCTCCCGGGATATGAAACGATTCCACTTCGAGGCGTGATGTAGATGGGAGAAGTGGTAATCGGTGGCCGCGCGATTGGCGTCTGCACGATGGGCGGACGGTAAACCGGAGCAGGAGATACTGGCATGGGTGCCACAGGCGGTCTCACGACTACCGGAGGACCGACGGTGCGTTGTGCCGAAGCCAGAGCGGACACGATCACTAGAACAACTGTCGTCTGAACGACGAGTGCGGCCCATGGTTGTCCGGAGATCGCGCGGCGCGCCAGCGACATCATCGGCTTTTCCCCCCTCGGTTCGTCCGTATTCGGATGACCGAGGATGCGTAACATCCACGCACGACCAGTCTAGTCCCTCAGCGAGTCGAATTCCACTGCGGAGAGATTCGTCTGGGCAGTGCTGCGCTGGACTTTCGAAGCTGACTCTACTGTGGCGAGTAGACCAAGCGTACGAGCCGGTTCTTGCTCCAACAGTCATCTCCCGTCTCCGGGCATAACGGATAGGACTCTCCCCATCCCGCCGCGACCTTAATGCGGCTCTCGGCAATGCCACGACTGACGAGGGTTTCTTTCACCCAGTTGGCGCGACGCTGCGAAAGATTGATGTTGTAGAGCCAGTCGCCTCTTGAGGAGGCGTATCCGTCAACGTAGAAGCGCACGTTGGGATGAGCCTTCAGCCATTGCACGTTGCGATCGACGGCCTCAGGATTCGAAGGATCGTCGTGATCGTTATAGGGGAACAGGATCACTTGCACGTTGCTGTAGAAGTCATCTTCTTCGGGGCCGAATATGGTCACGGGCGGGCGAGACCAGTGATCCACCCAGAATGCGACGTCGGTCTTTGGGTGCCCCGGATCTGTTTGCGCGAAGATTGGAGTGGCGAGAGATACGACGATCAGCAGAAGAGTCAGGTTCCGGCTCATCAGAGCCCTCCATCGCGGCTACGAGTCGTTCCTAGTGGGAGCGCAGCCGCGCTATTCGACGGTAGCGAAGTTCGTGGCTCTGAAGAACTGAGAAAGCTGACAGGAGAAGCCAGGAAAAAGGCGTGGACAACAGCGGCAGGGGACACGTTGCGGCGCGGGATAGGACGATTTCCGCTGACGGGCTTGGTTCGCAAGTGCCTCTCCAGATTGCTCTTATCCCGCCATCTGTGTTACAAGCCTGAACATGCGTAAATGGATGCGCGAGCGCATACAGCGCCGCAAGAAGAAGACCGACGACAAGGGGAGTGAGCCCGCACCTCCGCCGCTGCAGCCTGCATATTTCAACGCGGACGAGTCATCCGCAGCAAAATCCGAAGCTGATCGGCCCGAGCCAGAGAGCGTTTCCGCGGGGGAGTCCGAAGAGCCAGTTCGCGAGTCCTCGGTGGACGAGCCTGCTGCGGCAGAGAGTGAAAAGCCGCGGTCTCAGGGTTCAGGTGGATCAGGTTCAGGAGGATCCCAACGGGCCCGCGGACGACGCCGGCGCGGAGGGCGCGGACGCGGCGGGCGGGGACGAGAGCAGGCGGTAGCCCAGGCGTTTACACCGAAGGGAATTCCAGTAGTGCCCACGGAGGAACCTGAGGCAGCGGCCGAGGCCGCTGAGGTCGAGCCTTCCGTTGCGGAGCAGGAGGAAGGAGAAGCGCAACCGGCGGCAGTACCGCGGGCGCCGGCGACTCCCGCCGCTGTGCCAGCAGCTTCGTCGCGGCCGCCGAAAGGCATCGTAGTTCTGGCGATCGGGCTTCCGGGATCCGGGAAGAGTTCGTGGTTCAAGCGGCACAATGTGGTGCCGCTCTCGAGCGATATGGTCCGGTCGCTGCTGTTTGATGACGTGCGCGAGCAGCGCTTTCAAGACCTTGTGTTCTCGAATCTGCGGTCGATGCTGAAGGCGCGATTGATCGCCAAGCGTCCGATGAACTATGTGGACGCGACGAATCTTACGCCGCAAGAGCGGCAACATTGGGTCAAGCTCGCCAAGGACTACAACTACGAGGTGCACGCGGTGTTTTTCGATGTGCCGCTGGATGTTTGTATTGAGCGGCATCAGCGGCGCGATCGCGTGGTGCCCGAAGACATCATGCGGCGCATGGCCGCCAAGCTGAAAGCTCCATCGTTTCAGGAAGGGTTCGCGAAGATTACCGTTGTGCGCGTGAAGAAGAAGGACGCCGAACCCGCCGAGCAAGCTGAAGCTTAGCTCGAGTTTCAAGTTTCAAGGTTCGAGTTTCAAGTTGACGATCAAAGGACTGGATCGCTTCTCAAGCGTCGAAACCAGAAACCAGAAACTCGAAACCAGAAACTCGAAACTGTACTTCAGCCCTTCAGATGCGGCAGAAGCTCCTTGAACGCAACAGAGGACGACGAGCGCATAAGTTCGTAGATCATCATCTCTGTTGAAGAAATGATCGCGCCGGCGTCGCGCATGCGGTCGAGTCCTATCTTCCAATTCCATTCGGTGCGTGAGCTGACTGCGTCGGAGGCGACGTGAACGAGATATCCCTCGCGCAGAGCACCCAGCGCAGTCTGCGTCACGCAGATGTGGCTCTCCATGCCGCAGAGCAGCAGAGTATTTCGCTGGCCCGGGAGGCGCTTGAGCAGCGTGCAGAAAGCGTCGCTGGCGAAGCAGGAGAACAGCGTCTTGTCGATTGCTTCGGTGCCTGAGAGCAGGGAAGCGACTTCGGGGACGGTCTCTCCCAAACCTTTTGAGTATTGGGTGCTGAGCAGCGTGGGGATTTTCAGAATGCCGGCAGCGCGAATCAGCAGTTGCGCGTTGCGCACCAGTTGGTCCTTCTGAAAGATCGGTGGCAGCAGTTTCTGCTGGATGTCGATCACGACAAGAGCGCATTGGTCGGCTTCGAGCGGGCGTTGCGCTCGTTCGATGTAGTCGGAGGTCTTGAGGGCAATATCGTTTGCGACGATCATGGGATTCTCTCGATTGGAGTCTTTCCGTGATTTTACCGCTGAACGGTTTGGTGGCGCTCGCGCGTTGGACTGCAAAGCCTTACCGCAAAGACCGCTGAGAAAAACCGCAATGGACGCAGAGAAAAGGCTCGAGCAGGAGACAGCTTGGTGTTGACCACAGTTCGGGTGGAACCATAGAATCAAAAGGAGCCGCAGTATCGGGCTCTTCCAACACAACTGCCCCCTCGTTCAACGGCAGGACAGCTGACTCTGGATCAGCATATCGGGGTT
>AR_comb_assmDRAFT_11288149_pt1 | contig 10609 bp, 9 predicted proteins | sample ArasoioldDNA_FD_10543 | JGI IMG/M metagenome (IMG submission 10543) | reverse complement strand
AGGCGGACTGTTTACAAAAACGAATTGAGCTTTTGACTTTCAGGTTGCAAGGAGAAACTCGATAAGTGACGCAATTGCGCCCAAGAGTTTCTAACCTTGCAACCTGATTCTGTTTTTAGAACTTCACTTTCACTCCACCTCGACCCACCGCACCCGGCGCCAGGAAACCATTTTCATAGTAGGTTTGATTGAAAATGTTTTCGACACCACCAAATAGTACTATCGTCACCTTCTCTGTCTGCTTTCTTTCGTAACTCGCAAACAGATCACCTTTCGTGTAGCCGTCAAAGGTCAGCTCCGCCATTCGGAACGGAGAATTATTTTCGAACACTGGAGCGAGGTAAGAACCCGTTCGGTTAAACGCAAAGTTTATTAGCAACGCGTGATACCTCTGCCGGAGATTGAAGCTAAATTGATTCTCCGGAATTACATACTCGGCCAGTGTCCCGCGGTTTGGCACAAAGCGATCGCTGTTCGTGAACGTATAACCCGCCCGGAGATCTGCTCCCTTCCAGAGAGAGGCCTCGACTGACGTTTCAACCCCACGTGCAAGGCCACCTGGTTGATTGGTGTACCCACTAAATCGGCCCAGGCCAAGCGGATCGTCAGCAAATCCCGTGAACGCAATCACTCGCTGTAAGCGCGTATAAAAATAGGTTGCGCTAAACAGAACTTTGTCCCGCATCAATCGTTGATCGAATCCACCGTCGACGCTTATCGACTGTTCAGCTTTTAAAGTCGGATCACCAAAGCGGACTGGTCCAGTACTGATCGTCCCCTCGCCAAATCTTTCGAAGAGTGAAGGCGCACGAAACCCATTACCGATGTGCGCTCGAAGTTTTGAACCTGAGTGACGTAAGAGATAGGCGATCGCTCCATCACCAGTAACAGAGCTTTCGGCATTGCGAGCTTGTAAGTCTCCCGGACGATCAGCACTACGCAGTCGGTAGCCCTGAGCGCGGACACCTATCGCAATTTGTAAACGCTGGTCCAGGAACGACAGCTGGTCCTGCCCAAAAACTGCATACGTACGCTGCCGGTCAGTGGTGTTGTTGAAGACGTTGAATGAAGGTTGCGACGACTGGAAGAACGATTCACGCTCAAACTCGGCGCCAACTGTAGCCAGATTTGAGTCAGAGATTTGCCAGTTGAAACGCCCGTCAATCGTATCTATTGTGCCTTTGTTAACACTTAGAAATTCAAAGTCTCCAAACGGAACAAAAGCTGCGAACTTAGGATCAACTGCTGGTCCATTATAGTTGCGACGGTTACTGCCCACTCTCTGATAGGCAACCGAATAGGAAATTCGGTCATTTACACTATGAGTGAACCTTCCCGAGCCAACCAACAATCGCGTGCGACGTCCCTGGTCAGGATTGTTGAAATCGGGCTGAAATGTTACACCCGCGATTGCGTCTGGAAACTGTTGTGAAGAGGTGAAGGCTGCGGGCAGCGCAGAAGGATTGTCGTTCACCCGACTATTTGCAATCGTCCCATAGAACCGTCCAGTGATATTTATGTTTTGGAGCGGATTATATTGGACTCTCCCACTCATCACCGTATCACCGTACTGATCGTCACCGTCGATGCCGTGGCGCACATCCAACCGGCTCACCCCCGTCTCAAAACCGAGAGTGTTGTTGCCACCACTTAATTGCAGACGCTCGCGATAGGTTGCTAATCCGCCGCCTTCAAAGCCTGCGCTTAAGTGAATTCCAGGCTGAGGTATCTCTGGAATCATATTGATTACGCCGCCGATCGCGTGCGTGCCATAAATCGATGAACCTGATCCAAGCAGCACTTCAAGTCTATCGTCGCCCAAAGGCGCCAGGTCAGTGATCAGCGACAGCGCAGAGCCATTGATGTCGCCGGCATCGCGTACTCGGAGCCCATCAATTAAGACAGATGTATCAAAGTTACGCTGGCCTCGGAGTCGAATTGTCGTTAGAGCGCCAGGCGAGCCTTGCTGCTGAATGCGTACGCCCGGTGTGCCTCTCAGATCCTCAGCCAAACTCAACGTGTGTTTTGCCTCGATATCTTCGGCCGTAACAGTGGTAACTACCTTAGCGACTTCTTCCTCACGTTGCAGAGTTCCCGTTGCGGTGACGACAACGCTTTCATTGATACCGGCAACTCGAAGTTTTACTGCGAGCTCGCGGGTCTGGTTACTCTCAAGCTTAATATCTTCCGAGTCGTAGATCGCGAACCCGGAGGCCTTAATTTCAACAATGTAAGTGTCAGATCGAAGACTCTCGAAGTTGAAGGTGCCAGACTCGTCTGTCTGTGCGGTGAGTCTTAGACCAGTGCGTGAGAACAGAACGACTTGAGCACCGGCAACTTTGGCGTTGCTCTCGTCGGTAACAGTACCTTTAAGTAGGGTGGTTTTTTGTGCATTCAGGGTGACCGCAAAAAAGCAGGTCAAGAATGTTCCAGCAATAAAACTGAAAAACTTAGATCTTATTTCTCTCACGTTAGCTTCTCCTGCCCGTCGCAGTGCGAGCCGTAAAGAACGACGGACAGGTTTCCTGACTTGCAGCTTAAGATTCGCTGGAATCGCCTTGGCTCCTCGCCTTCCCGGATTGCTCCAGTGGCAAAAACATTTGAGGAACCTCGTCACTGCTTACAGTTGCGCGGGCAGCGACGGCATTAAACCGTCTTCCCTGGCACCATCGTTCGAGGGGTTGTCAAAAATGCGACCTCTCTGAGAGCAACGTCATATCGCGGGCGCCGACACGGAGAGGGACGCAGAGTCTCGTAAATATCAGCCAGTCTGTTGATAGACTGGCGTTACCCTGGGCGCGCCACTCGTTGGGTGCGCATCGACTAAAGCACTAACACCAAAAACTTCGTGCAGTAGATTTGCAGTTAGAACCCTTCCCGGTGGTCCATACTGGATCGCCTTTCCGTTTTTCATTGCCAGAATGTTGTCAGCAAATTCAGAGGCCAGGTTGACGTCGTGAGTTACTACTAGTGCCGAGGCCTTCTCTGTCTGGCAACGTTTTCTAACCAGGTAGAGCAATGCGGCCTGATGTGAAAGGTCGAGATTCGCTGTCGGCTCGTCGAGTAGCAGATATTTCGCTTCAGTTGCGAGGGCGCGCGCAAGGACGGCTCTTTGCCGTTCACCTCCGGACAGTTCACTCATCAATCGGTTATTCAAGGCAAGAAGTTCGGTCTCGTTCAGGATCTGTTCCGCAATCTGTAGATCTCGTGCCGTCTCCCAACCCCAACCCGTGTGACTGGCCCAGGCAAAGCGACCACCAAGCACAAACTCCAGCACAGTAACAGGAAACCGCAGTTCGGCCTCCTGGGCCACCACTGCAATTTGTCTTGCAATAGTCTGGCGGCTGAGCGTGTCGAGCGCGTGTCCATCGAGGGTGACTCGACCAGCAGCTGGTTTGAGTCTCCCGTTAAATGTCTGTAACAGGGTCGACTTACCGGCTCCATTGGGGCCGATGATCGCGGTGACCTCACCGGGTTGTAAGGCGAGAGTGACGTCCGCAACGACGACATTTGGACCATACTTTACTGAAAGTTGACTGGCTTCAAGCATAGAACCTCGGTTGCTCTTCTTCGTTGCGTTCAGCTTCCTTAAGATCTTCGCAACAGGTAGATAAAAAGAGGCGCTCCGATTAGAGCCGTGATTGCCCCCACCGGTAATTCACGTGGAGCAATCACCGTCCGCGCCAGGGTGTCAGCGACCATGACAAAAATCGCCCCACCAAGAGCCGCTGCCGGAATACTGATACGGTTGTCACTGCCGAGCGAGAGTCGTGCAAGATGCGGCACAACTAAGCCAACATAACCAACCGAACCACTCGCAGCTACTGAACTCCCGACGAGCAAACTAGCTACAATGAAGACCACTAAACGCACTCGACCAACCTCGACTCCCAGGTCAAAGGCATCACGCTCGCCGAGCATCAATAAATTCAGCGAACGTGCATTCAGTGACAGTATGACCGCACCTAAGACTGCAATGCCGATCGTCAACGGGAGCAGGGTCTTACTTGTGCCTGATAGGTCACCTAACAACCAAAAAGTGAAAGACCTGATACGGGTTGCATCCATCAACGTTGTGATGAACACAATCACTGACGATAGAAAAGTCGTTACAATCACCCCGGATAAGATCAGCCTTTCCGGTGTAGCTCCAGCCCTGCCGCGGGCCAATCGATATACTACAAACGTTGCGAGCAAAGCGCCGGAGAACGCGAGCGTTGGTCGACTCCACTCATTCGCACCAAAGAAAACCAGCGCAATCATGGTCCCAACCGCTGCACCATTTGATATTCCGAGCAGGTACGGCTCAGCCAACGGATTTCTTAAAAGAGCTTGATAACTCGCGCCTGCGGTTGCCAGTGAGCCACCCACCGCGGCCGCCAGTAGAATTCGTGGTAGACGAATCTGAAACAAAATGTCGAACTGCTCTGACGTCAGACCGCAAGTGGAATTTCCAAATGACAGCAACGAACAAACCGAAGCGCGGGCAGGCAGTGTCTCGCTACCAACGAGAGCCATAATTCCAATACCGCCCAACAGCGCAAAGAGCAGGACACCACACGCGATGAGTGTCTTTCGAGCTGTGACGCGTCCACTAATTGAAGAGGTCGCTATCGCCACGGTGTCGGACCGAGTTCTGTTATTTGACAGTTAAAAATTGGCAATGCTCGATTATTAATTGATTTCACAGAGCAATTATTAACTGAGAATTATCAAGTAATACTTTCAAATAAGAGCGGTCTATCACTTAAACGATTCCGGATGGAGCGCTCGTGCCATCTCTTCCAATCCGTCAACCGCTCTTGGACCAGGGCGCACCAGCGTGTCGTCATTGATCTTATAGACACGCTTGTTTGAGAATGCTGGAGATTTCAGTAGTGGTTCAGCAACCGTCGTATTGGCCGCGCCCATCGAGCCTCCGGTCGGCAAGATAATGGCATCAGGTTTTGCTGCCAGCGCCGACTCGGCGCTGAATTTGGGCCATGCGCCCGGAACATCTGCTGTCACAGACAGACCGCCCGCACGGCGAATGAGATCCGTGACAAACGCGTCATGTCCTGCTGTGTATAAAGGCTCGGCTGAAAGTTGATAGAAGAGTCGCACTGGAGGCTGCGGCTTTACTGCGTTTTCGACAGCCGCGCTTCTATTGCGCAGCGTTTGAATGAGCTGTTTAGTCTCCCCGGTGGTTCCGAATATCTCACCAACCAGCTCAATTGAGCGAAAGACACCTTCAAGATCATGAGGGTCAGTTATAAAAACTGAAATGTTGTGATCCTGTAGTTGTCGAGTGAAGCCTTCGAGTTGTGACGCGGTTGAGACGAGAACAACCTGTGGCTTGAGCGCAATGATTCGTTCGATACTCGGGTGAAGTGTGTCGCCTACTTTGTCAATTTTTTTGGCGGCTTCAGGATAATCGCAGTACGTTGTGTCGCCGACAATTCGATCACCGGCTCCAACAGCAAACGCAATCTCGGTAAGATTAGGAGCAAGTGATACTACCCGGTCCACTCGTTGAGGTAGGACCACAGTTACGCCCGCATCATCTTTGATGGATCGGGCGGAGGGTGAGTTTGAAACTACTCGCGCGTTGCTACAGTTCAGCAAAAGGGCGAGAGCAACAACGGTTAAAGCCAGTCTTAGTTTGAGTGATCGTAAAAGCAGAAAAGTCTCGCCAACCTTCAATAAACTCGTTCAGGATGAAGGCATTGGCGGGACTTTGGGATTGGAAGGCCCGGCTGCCTCAAACACCTTTCCGCGAGTGTTGAGAAGGCAAAAAGTTCCGGGCAGGTCTCCTGACTCTGAGAAGCTAGACATTCTCAATACAGTGGCGCGACCGCGCGGGATTCTCACCCGCTTCCCTATTCTCCTCCTGGAATCGCAGATTTCTATAATGGATTCCTGACGAGGCACCCGAAACGTATTTTGAAAAAGAACTACTGAATGGAGCGGACACTAACACGTGAATAGGTGAGTGTCAAACTTCGCGCTTCCATCATCGATGCTCCTGTTCGCCCGTACAAACGCTCTGTCGGCATTCCTCTTAGGGCTAGCTTTATCGAAGACGGGTTGATTGTATAAAAAAGCTCCGCCGGACCGGCGCACTCCAAAGTTGCCTCATATGGGATGCTTCAGTAAGATTCAGCTCTCAATATCTCAATAGGAATCAAAAAAGATGATTAAAACCGTCGAGTGGACAAAAGATGGGGTGCGTATGTTGGACCAGCGCCTGTTGCCGGGCGAAGAGAAGTACCTGATGTTGCGCTCCTACGACGAAGTAGCGGAAGCAATCAAGAAGATGGTGGTCCGAGGCGCACCAGCCATCGGAGTCTCAGCAGCGATGGGCATCGCACTCGGCGCCAGCCAATCAGTCGGTACTTCTGTTGCCGATCTGGAAGACGATCTCGACTACATCTTCGACGTGATGGGCAAGACTCGACCCACAGCCGTCAACTTGTTCTGGGCTATCGAGCGCATGCGTACTACCTTTCAGAAAGCCAAGGCCTCAAACGATATCGACCTGGCAAAGAAAGCAATGGTCGATGAAGCACTCGCTATCTTTGCAGAGGACATTGCGGCAAACCGCGCTATTGGTCGTCACGGCGCTGAGTTGATTTCTGATGGCGATACCGTGCTAACCCACTGCAATGCAGGCGCACTAGCTACGGCCGGGGATTATGGAACCGCACTTGGAGTGATTCGTGGGGCACGCGATGCGGGCAAACGTGTTGCGGTCATCGCAGACGAGACCAGACCATTTCTTCAGGGCTTGAGATTAACCGCATGGGAATTGGCAAAAGACAATATTCCAGTAACAGTCATCACCGACAATATGGCCGGGCATGTGATGAAGGGCGGAAAGGTTGATGCGGTTGTTGTGGGCGCCGATCGAATAGCAGCAAATGGTGATACAGCAAACAAGATCGGAACATACATGGTTGCGGTGCTCGCTCGAGAACATGGAATACCATTTTATGTAGCGGCACCTTTAACGACGCTCGACCTTACACTCAAGACGGGACAAGAAATTCCAATTGAGGAACGCGACCCAACCGAGATAACTCACATCAAGAACCATCAACTCGCCCCTGATGGAATATCTGTACACAATCCAGCTTTTGATGTAACGCCAAATAATTTAATCGCCGCGATTATCACGGACAAAGGCGTGGCCCGGGCCCCATACGAAGTGAGTTTGAAGAAATTTTTCGAGCCCGAAGAGACTGAAGCCGCCGGCCACCACTGACTTTCAGTCGCGTGGTCCTCAATTTCCACCTAATCACAAGGCAAAATATACAACTCCACGTTGATAGTTAGGCAGGAATTGAAGAACCACCTAAACCCCGGCGAACCGGCTTGTCTTCCACCAATCAATCGTGCGCTGGAGCCCGTCGCGCAATCCGACGATCGTTTCATAACCAAGCAGCTCTCTAGCGGCAGTAACATCGGCAAGACTATGTCGCACATCACCAACGCGCGGCTCTTGGTACTCGGCCGTCACCTCCGGGTTACCAGTCAGATCCTTAAGCTCTTCCAGGAGCTGATTCAAAGTGACCCGGTCGCCGTTTGCCACATTGAACACGCGTCCAATTCCCTCTTTCGCTTCAGCCGCTTTCAAGTTGGCCGAGACTACGTTGTCAATAAATGTAAAATCTCTTGATTGCTCGCCGTCACCATAGATGACCGGACGCTCACTGTTGAAAAGACAACTGATAAATCTGGAAACAACGCCTGAGTATTGCGAGCCAGGATCCTGGCGTGGACCAAACACATTGAAATACCTTAGTGAAATCGTTTCCAGGTTATAGACTCGTGAGAAGACTTTGCAGTAATACTCGCCGACGAGTTTAGCAACGGCATAAGGCGACAAAGGATCGGGAGACATGTCCTCGGTCTTTGGCAGCGTTGGTTGGTCGCCATATGCCGAAGACGATGCCGCATAAATCAGTCGGCGGACCTTCCGGTCACGAGCGGCCAGTAACAATGAAAAGGTTCCATCAACTGAAGCAATATGCGTTTGCATCGGATCCTCGACCGAGCGTGGAACCGAAGGAATGGCTGCCTCATGAAAAACCAGCTCGACCCCATCCAGTGCGCGATTGAGCGACTTGGGATCAGCAACACTGCCTTGTACAAAATCGATGCCGGGACCAATCTCGTCAATGTTCTCTCGATGTCCCGTAGAAAGATCATCCAGAACACGAACACGTGCACCGCTCGCAAGAAGGGCCGAAGCTATGTGAGAACCAATGAAGCCTGCGCCACCCGTAACCAGTACAATTCCCGTCAACGCCATTCTTATTAGTGTCCTTGTCTAGAGATGTGGTCCAGCTATCGTCCGACACCTACATATTCAAAGCCCATTTCGCGCATATCCTCGGGTTCGTAGATATTTCTCAGATCAGCAACCTTGGGCGATTTCATCAGGTCGCGAACTCGCGTCATATCAAGCGCGCGAAATTGATTCCATTCCGTGACAAACACTAAAGCATCTGCACCCGCGACGGCATCATATTCATCGTCAGCATAAGAGATGTCGGGCAGTAATTTGACAGCTTCATCTTTTGCAACCGGATCGTAAGCACTTACTACTGCGCCACTCTCGGTCAAGTACCTGATAATTCCGATTGCCGGAGCCTCGCGCATATCATCTGTCTCAGGTTTAAAGGCCAGTCCGAGTACCGCAATTTTTTTCCCGTCAAGCGAACCAACTAGCTTCCGAATCTTGGCCAACATCGCGTTGGACTGGCGCCGGTTTACTTCAATAACGGCATCGACAATAAGCGATTCGCTATCAAATTTTTTGGCCACTGACGCCAGCGCCCTCGTATCCTTTGGAAAGCACGAGCCTCCGAAGCCTGGACCAGGATGGAGAAACTTGCTGCCAATACGTTTGTCCATACCAATTCCACGAGCGACATCATGTACATCGCAGCCAATCTTATCGCATAAGTTTGCGATCTCGTTGATGAACGATACCTTTGTCGCCAGAAAAGCGTTGGCGGCATATTTAGTCAACTCGGCTGCCTCAAGAGAGGTAATGACGAAAGGAGCTTCGATTAGATAGAGCGGTCGGTAAAGATCCTTCATGATCGCGATCGCTTCCTCATCACGACTGCCGATCACAACTCGGTCAGGCCGCATAAAATCATTTATTGCGGCACCTTCACGTAGAAACTCAGGATTGGAAACGACTCCAAAGTTGGCGCGCGTTTTTTTCCGTTCATTTATCAGTGACCGGATATGTTCGCCGGTGCCAATCGGAACGGTTGACTTGGTAACAACGACCTTGTAACCGTTCATATGGTCGGCAATTGACGCAGCCGCTGAATCTACATAACTAAGATCGGGTGAGCCGTCGGGTAATGGAGGGGTGCCAACGGCGAGAAAGATGACCAGGGCCTGTTCAATGGCCTGACGAACGTCAGTGGTGAAGCGGAGGCGACCGGCGTGAGTATTCTTAGCAACCAGGTGCTCAAGCCCAGGTTCATAGATGGGCATGATGCCATTGAGAAGACGCTCAATCTTTTGCTCGTCAACATCAACACAAGTGACATCGACGCCAAACTCAGCGAAGCATGCTCCTGTAACCAGACCAACATAACCACTACCAATAACTGCTATATGCATTTAGTTTGAGACCGGCAAAACCTGAAGAACTATTGACTGACAATCAAAACCTTGCGGGTCACGCACGACATGGCGTGACCCGCAAGGTCAAATCGGTTGACTGCAGCGACAACGTCGGCTGCTGCAGTATTTATTAGAGCAACTCGACGAACTTACTTAGTCGGGCTGACTACTGTTACCGAACCACCGAAGTTCAGGTCATTGTTGTGGAAAGCGGCGTAAAGAACGCCCGCCACAGCACCACCGATAGCCAGGAGCAACACGGCCAGGGCGCCACCGCTCAGACCCTCGTCGTCATCCGCAGGTTTCGGCGTTCCGGCAGTGGCACTTTCGCCAGCTGCAATCTGCTTAACACTGCCACCTGCTCTAAGCTGCGCTACACCAGCTTGAGTTGCAATCGAAGTGCGGCCACGTGATGCACTGACGGTGAACGATGTCGCCTGGCTTCCATCAACCAGTACGGCACCATCCTTGGTCGTCAAGTTCACATTAACGCCTGCCGATGTCGAAACGTGAGCACTACCCGTCTCCAGCATAGCGGTCATATTGTTGTCCGCGAAGCTCAGACGGAGATTGCTATTAGGGGCCAGCTCGACACGACCTAATTTGCTGATGCTAACTGTCGCGCTGCTCTGATCCGAAGTGCTGATTGTTGAGTCGGAAAAGAGGGTACCACCGGAAACGACCTTTTGGCCGTTTACTGTAACCTGGCCAGTGACAGACAGATCGCCTGAGGCCTTGGTTCCCGGCGCCGCTAATACAACCATTGAGTAAACACTCAAAACGGCTACTGCCACAAAAGCCGCGATGGACTTGCGGCTCCAAGTTTTGCTAGTCATTAACTTTCCTCCCGTATTGTGAAACACCAAAGAAATTCTTTATTGCGTGCCGTAAGGCTACAGTCGTGGAAACCTAAGTGTCACTACCCCTGTCGGTTATCAGTCTGTGCAAAGCCGGTATTGCTGAAAGGATTTGGCTCGCT
>AR_comb_assmDRAFT_10578479_pt1 | contig 10609 bp, 6 predicted proteins | sample ArasoioldDNA_FD_10543 | JGI IMG/M metagenome (IMG submission 10543) | reverse complement strand
CAAGATGGCAGGGCGGCAACAGTGATGAATGGGAAGATCCTTCTAACTGGAGTTGTAATTATGTGCCCGATGCGAAAACAGATGTAATCATTCCTTCCGGCACACACAGCAATGCAACTATCAATACAAATGTTACTGTGCGTAGCGTTGTACTTTCTCCAGCTACAATACTCACCATAAATACTGGTTCGAAACTAAATGTAACCGGTAAATAAAGTCGGAGGTCAGAGGTCCGAAGATTGAACCCGATATTTGAAGAAGCTTCACTGACTTCAGACTCCGGTCATCGGACTTCGGTCTTCGGACTTTCGGACTTGTTCTCAAACGTGCACAAAATGTGCTAAACTCTAACGTCTGTTAGGATTCTACTGTTGAACTTTGTCCTGGCCAATATTTTATGGGATACTCGTATGTCCCGCCGTTTAATCCTTCACAATTAAAAAATCAATTATGCTAACTAAAACCCGAACCGTTCTGCAAAATTTTGCGGAAGCTATTCAACACGAATGGTTGGAAACAAATGGTCTTGGCGGATGGGCCAGTTCATCCGTCATCGGCGTCAACACAAGACGTTATCATGGCTTATTGGTAGCAGCCCCTGCTTCTTTAGCCGAAAGAATGGTTTTACTTTCCAAGCTTGATGAAATAATTGTTACAGGCGATAAAAGAACAGAACTGGGCGTTAATCTTTATTCCAATCATACCATTCAGCCTAATGGCAATGACTATCTCAACAGTTTTACGAAGGATCTGTTTCCGCAATGGGAGTTTGAAGCAGATGGAATTAAACTAAAGAAGACAATTGTGATGCTTCATGGTGAGAATACAGTTATCGTGACATATGATGTATTGGAAGCCGCTGAGCCATTCACTTTGGAGTTAACACCTTTAGTGGCTGCAAGGAATTATCATTCGCTCAGGCAGGAAGGCCCGGGGATGCACTGGCATGTAGATTTTGAAAATGGAATCTTCCATAATAAACCCGATGGTAAAGCTGACTTATTTATAAGTGTACCCGGTTCATCTTACCAGCATACTCCTCAATGGTATAATAATTTTCAATACATCGTTGAACAATATCGCGGGCTGGATCATTCCGAAGATCTTTTTAAACACGGTGTCCTGTCTGTTGAATTGAAACAAGGAGATTCACTCGGAATTATAGTGTCGACAGAAAATCCCGAAGGAAGAAATGCGCATGAGTTACTCACTAAAGAAAACATGCGCCGACAATTGCTGATCAGTCATCAGCCCGACGACGAAACATTTGAACAGCTTACATTAGCCGCTGACCAGTTTATCGTTAAAAAAGGTGAATTCTATAAAACGGTGATCGCCGGTTATCATTGGTTCTCTGATTGGGGAAGGGATACATTGATCAGCCTGCCGGGACTATGCTTGAGCACGGGCCGTTTTGAAGACGCGAAGAAAATATTAAGCTCATTTGCAAAAAGCGTCAGTATGGGTATGTTGCCGAATCATTTTATCGATAACACACAGGAATTTGATTTTAATGCAGCGGATACAACGCTTTGGTATTTTATCGCCGTAAATAAATACCTCGAGGCTACAGGTGATAAATCTTTTGTTCTCACCGAAATTTTACCGGTATTGAAAAATGTTATCGATTGGCATTACAACGGTACCAGACACAATATCCGTGTTACCGATGATGGTTTGTTATTTGCCGGTGAAGAAAGTCAGCACCTAACCTGGATGGATGCTAAGATGGGCAACTTTGTTCAGCAACGCAGGGGCAAGCCGGTAGAGTTGCAGGCTCTTTGGTATAATGCATTAAGAATATTTGCCGAGTTATTACAGTTAAATGGGCAGGAAGATGATGCCGGTATGCTGCATATGAGTGCCGACAGAGTTAGAAAGAGTTTTGGACAACAATTCTGGTATGTAGAGGGGAACTATTTGTATGATTGTATCAACTCAAAGGCTGAAAAGGTTGCTGAGTTCAGGCCGAATCAATTGTTTGCTATCAGTCTTCCTTTCCCTCTGATTGAAGGTGATAAGGCTAAAGTTGTTTTGCAACAAGTCACCGACCATTTGTATTCGCCTGTCGGTTTAAGGACTTTACCTAAAACAGATCCCGATATTGTTCGTGAACGCAGCGATGATGATGTCCGAGACGCATCTTATCATGATGGAATGTTGTGGAGCTGGCTGCTGGGACCCTATGTAGATGCAATCATGCGAACAGGAGCCCGGGAAAAAGCACAGGAAGTGATCAACAATTTCAAATACCATTTGAATGAAGCCTGTATAGGAAGTATTTCCGAAGTTTTCGAACCGGAAGCTCCTTATCATCCCCGCGGATGTGTGGCGCATGCATGCAGCGTCGCCGAAATGTTGAGGGTGATAAAAGATTACCTGCTGTATGATATCCGAATGGTAAAGACAGCTGCAAAGGCAGAAGTGACAACGGCTGTTTAATAATTTTTGAATAAAGTCTGCTAACTGCATTACTGGACCCCGGCATGACGTCGGGGTTTTTTCTCGTCACGGCGCTACGACGCAACGCGGCGTCTTCGTTGCGTCGCTGCGACGTTGCGTGAACTATCCCTCTTTCAAAATCCTTATTTCCTTCGGATAATAATTATTGATACGATTAGCCAAAACATTTATCCATCCCAAAGGATGCTTCTGATAACATACCAGTTTCCAACCTGTAGTTAGCCCTTCGATTTTCAATTCTTTTCGCTGCAGGTATTGAATGGCCTGTTCATAATTCAAATCAACTTGCTCTATTGAATCGCTGACAAATCCGCTCAATGCCAACGCATGATCAGGAACGAGTTTATCTTTCATCAGCTCTCCCACTCGCAAACCAGAATAAATAACCCGCAATTTGGATAATATAAAATTCATATCGTCTGCCAATGCCGTCGGCCATACATACACGGTATTTTCATTTTTGATAAACCGATGATCATTTGCCTTCACCCATTTTTCAATGATCTCCTTCTCTTTTTTTGTAACCAGATCGATCTCATTCCTGCTCTTAACGTTAACCTTTGCCTTAACCTTATCCTCATCGTCAACTTTTCTAAAACACGCAATAAAAAAACCTTCCCCCTTCACTTTATCCGGCCAGAAGCGATAGCCTTTTTCCGATTGAGTTATTCCCCATTGTTCATTAATATGCAACGGGCAATGGGCAATGGGCAAAGTCTCCGTTAACCAATCCGATATTTCCTCATCTTCTTCTTTTGAATAAGAACAAGTAGAGTAAATTAAGACTCCATTGTTTTTTAATGCAGGCATCACATCTGCCAAAATCCGTTGTTGACGCTGGCTGCAAAGAGCAACATTATTTTCACTCCATTCATCAATCGCTTCCGGTTCGCGGCGAAATAAGCCGCTTCCACTGCATGGCGCATCGACAACGATCACATCAAAATAACCTGCGAGCTTTGCAAAATCCCTTGGATCGTTGTTGGTCACCATAACGTTTTCGCATCCCCATTTAATGATATTGTCTTTTAAAATGTTTGCTCTCGGCCGGATCACTTCATTACTCACCAGCAAACTTTCTTTTGAGATCAGTGACTGTATATGCGTTGATTTGCCGCCCGGCGCTGCACTCAGATCCAAAATTTTTATCGGCTTTGAAAGATCAACTGCTTGCTTCAGCGCCTGTTCCAAAAACATGCTGCTTGCTTCCTGTACATAATAACAACCAGCGTGGAAAAGAGGATCGAAAGTGAAAGAAGGACGTTGAGGGAGATAGTAGCCAAATTGTGTCCACGGAATCTTGTCGTGAATCGTGTTGCTTCGCTTCACTCGCAATGACGTTCGTGAATCGTGTTGCTTCGCTCCGCTCGCAATGACGTTCGTGAGTCGTGAGTCGTGAGACGGCTCGACATCGGACCTCTGACTTCCGACTTCTGACATCTTAAAGGGATTTATCCTTATCGAAGTCACTTTCTCTCCCGACGCATGCACTTTCACAAAAGCTTCCCGGTCAAAGCCAGGAATATCAGCTAATGAATTCATCAAGGAGCCCGGGAGGTTCATCGTTATCTGGTACTTTAACCGGTTTGAAACTTTCTACAATAGTAATAATAAAAAAAATATGGGAGCCGGGAACGATGAGCCAAAATAGGTATTGCCGCAACTTACTGCTCTGCACCAGGAATTGACCGTAGTCTCTGCTTGCTAACTGGGTAATCACGAATGCTAAGACCGCAACGAAAATCAATGGATACACCACCATAAAAGCGAACAAGCTCCACACATGCCACCGCACCCAACGCTTATCCCGAATTTTATACCGTAGTGTCCAATACACTACCATCTCAGCCAAAAGAATCAATAAGAAGATGAGGTCAGCTGTTGAAATATAACTGACTTTAACTCTCGGGCGATACGAGTGTTGAAGACTTCTAAGGCTCAGGTAAGCCAAGAAAAGAAACAATATTTTCACCAGAACAACGACGCCTAATACCCAAATGCCCAGCAGCGATCGTCTCACTCTTACCATTTAATTTTTGAATTCAAGTTTAATAAGCCTTGAGCTCTTTGAGCAAAGCAATACCTGCTTTCACCTGTTCATTGTAAGATTGTAAGGATTTTGCAACGATGTCAATTCCCTCCTGCGCCTCCGTCCAATTCCGTTGCTCGATAGCTTCTCTTATTCCCGGTAATGTCTTTACACCGTAACCGGTATAATAACCCGGTGCATAGATTTCATGTTTGTACCAGGGTCTTCTCGGAAGACCATTAACATAGATCAGACTTCTTTCTGCTTTATACAAAATATCATTCAACTCTTTTTGTTTCGCCAATGGTAGCTGCAATGACTTGTTGTACACTTTTTGGAATACTTCTGCACTGTCTTTTAACTGCATCAATGCATTTTCCAGTGCGCTGAAGTTTAAGAACGGAACTGTTTCTTTGACCCCGGGTGATTTATACTGCTTCTTCGGATCTCTTGCCAGGTCAAACAGTTTTTCCTTGATCATTTTATTTTCCGTTTCTGTTTCGGTCCTCGTCGTTTCCAGCAATGTTTTTACTTCGGTGGCATAATCATTTACCGTTTTATAAAACGCATTGAAATCAAATGGCAATACATCCGCGTTGGCCATTCGCATGGTAATGCGGCCGGCAGTTTTGGATAGAGTAACTCCGTACTGAAAACCGGGATCTTTAAATTTTGTGAACAGGTCATACGAATCATAGATTGAATGATACTCTCCTCCCTGGCTTTCACCGCCAAAACCTAAGTTGATTGATGCGATACCTAAATGTTGCAGGAAAGGCGAATAATCCGAGCCCGCTCCCAACGCACCGAGCTTAATATATTTATTACCGAGCATCTTTGCTCTCGCTGCTTTATCTGCATTCACCACTGCATTCGCATATTTTCTTTCTTTGATCGTAACACCTGTTTGCGGATCAATCACATCATTCGTGATCTCGTTGAAAAATGTTTCCAATGTATGCGACCCCGATGCATTGATAAACCCTCTTCCGTTTCCATCGGAATTAACATAGATAACTGCTTTTTGTTTCAACTCCTGCTGGTGATCCTCTGACCATTCGGTTGAACCGAGCAATGCAGGTTCTTCGCCATCCCATCCGCAATAGATGATCGTGCGTTTTGGTTTAAATCCTTTCTTCACTAATTCGCCAACGGCCCTTGCCTCTTCCATTTCCGCTACCATTCCCGCCAGGGGATCAGCAGCGCCATTCACCCAACCATCATGATGATTGCCTCTAATTACCCATTCATCCGGCAATTCAGTTCCAGGCATCTTTGCAATCACATTGTATAATTGTTTTTGATCCCAATTGAATTCTAATTTCAAATGCACTTTGTCTTTGCTGGGTCCTACATGATAAGTTAACGGTAAACTTCCTCTCCATGCAGTCGGTACAGTTTGTCCGCCCAATGATTGCAACAATGGCAATGCATCTTCATACGATATCGGCAGCACCGGAATTTTCATGATCGTTATTGCATCTTTCCTGTCTAACCTTTTTGCATCTTTTGTTGCCCCTGCATCCGGCGTCAATGGATCACCGGGATAAACCGGCATATCCATCACTGATCCGCGTTGTACGCCATCAGCACGACGGAAAGGTCCCTGGGGATAAACATCTCCCTGGGTATAACCATCATCTTCGGGATCAGAATAAATAATGCAACCAATAGCACCATGCTCATATGCAACTTTTGGTTTGATACCTCTCCATGATCCACCATACTTCGCGATCACAATTTTTCCTTTGACATCCACACCCATTCTTTCCAGCTCTTCATAATCGGCAGGTATACCACGATTCACAAATACAAGTTCAGCCGTTACATCACCATCTGCTGAGTACGCATTGTATGTCGGCAATTGTTCACTCAGTTGTCCTGTTGTCTTGTCTTCTTTCAATGCCGACTCCTGCAGTTTTGCTTTATATGGTTTACTGCCGGTAAGTTCCAGCAATCTTGTTTTCGGTGTAGGAAATAAAACCCAATACGAAGCAATCTCCGTTTGATAACCCCATGAGCGAAACAGGTTCGCCATGTATTCTGCATTCGCTTTATCCTGCGGACTACCCACATGATGCGGATGCGAGCTCAGGAATTGCATCCATGTGTCGAGGTTCTTCGGATTTAGTTGCGCATCAAATTGCTTCTCCCATTCTGCTTGTTTGTTTGCATTGGCATCCGTGAAGCCCATCATCTTCTGAGCGTTCATGAAATGGAAAGAAAGAATAAATAGTGTGAGAACAATGAGCCTTTTCATGTGTGTGATTTTAATATTTTTTATTTTCCAGCGACAGGAATTCTACTCATCGCCTGTTGCGTCGCACACTTCAGCGTCCCGTTCGCTACTGAGCTTGTCGAAGTATCAGCAAGTCCGAAAGTCAGAAGTCGGAGGTCAGAGGTCCGAAGATTGAGTCCAATATTTTGAAGAAACTTCACTGACTCCAGACATCTGACTTCGGACTTCGGTCCTCGGTCCTCGGTCTTTGGACTCACCTAACTATCCACGCCGTATCTTCAAAATCACTCTTGCCATCCCAACTTGTCACATGCACCGTATAATACTTCTTCGCCACTTCACGTATTGAAACCTTTATCGGGAACAAATCTGAATTTAAGATGCTGGGTCTGCTGCCCGGAAATGGATACAACACATACGTACAGGGTTCAATCCATACAACCTTTTGTTTCATTGTCTCCCCCGTCTTCTTATCGGTTACCACTTGTACAGAATCTGTCCGCACTATGCTGCTGCCTTCGAACCCTCCGCCACTTTTGTAATAAAATTCTCCGCGTTTCAATTTACTGCATTTCTTTTCATCCGATGTGGAGCACGATGATATAAAGGTCACCGAAAGCAAACAAATATAGACTATAGCTCTTTGCATTGCTGTAAAACGCCACGGATGCACGGAAAAGAAATCCGTGCATCCGTGGCAAATTTCTTCAAACGGCAATCCACCTACAAATTCTTTATCTCCCCAATGAGATCCTGTAAGACCTTCTTTGCATCCCCAAACAACATGGAAGTCTTCTTTTGAAAGAAAAGATCATTCTCAATACCGGCATAACCCGGTTTCATACTTCGCTTATTGACGATAACATTCTTTGCTAATTCAACATCGAGTATCGGCATTCCGTAGATCGGAGAAGAGGGATCGGTTTTGGCAGCGGGATTGACAACATCATTCGCGCCGAGTATTAAAACAACATCTGTAGACGGAAATTCTTCATTCGCTTCTTCCATTTCCTCAAGCTTTTCATAACTCACATCAGCTTCGGCCAGCAACACATTCATATGGCCGGGCATACGACCTGCAACAGGATGAATAGCATATTTTACTTCAACACCTTTGCCTTCCAGTAATTTTTCAAGGTCGTGACACGCATGTTGCGCCTGGGCAACAGCTAACCCATAACCCGGAACGACCATTACTTTATTTGCGTATGCCATCAGCACAGCTGCATCACTCAATGTAATTTCTTTGTAGGAACCTTGTTGTTTGGTTCCAGCGGGTCCAGCCTTTGCGCCACCACCAAATGAACCAATCAATACATTTGCCAGCGAACGGTTCATGGCTTTGCACATCAGAATAGTCAGTAATGTACCTGCAGCACCAACAAGAATACCACCGGTGAGCATTACTTTATTATCATATAAGAAACCACCGCAGGCTGCAGCCACGCCGGTGAATGAATTCAATAAAGAAATCACAACGGGCATGTCGGCGCCACCGATGGGGAAAACGAAGAGCACACCATACAACAGCGACAAACCAAATATTGAATAAAAAATGATACTGGGATTGGCAGGCATCCAACCAATAAGATATGTTGCAAGTCCAAGAATAATGAGTAATAAAGCAATATTGACAAAGTGCTGGCCATTAAACGAAAAATCCTTTACTGTTCCATTCAATTTACCCCAGGCAATCATACTGCCGGCAAACGATACCGAACCGATAATTAAGCCCAAACATATAATCAAAGTCAATCCGGGTGTATCTGAAATTCTTTGTATCAAATCAGGAGACCCGATCCCCATCTCTCCATCCTGCGAACTATGCGCAGCATGTTGCAAATGGTTGAACTCAACGACCGATATCAACGCCGCACAAGCCCCACCCATTCCATTGAACATACTCACCATCTCGGGCATGGCCGTCATCTTCACTTTCTTTGCCGCTAATGTTCCGATCACTGCGCCGATTGCAATGCCACCGAATATCCATCCATAATTATGTAGCTTGTTGCCGGCATCATCTTTATATAAGAAGATAGTACCCAAAATGGCGATGATCATTCCAAATGCTGCAACCAGGTTTCCCTTTCTGGCAGAAGCAGGATTTGACAACATCTTTAATCCGAGGATGAAAGTCACCGAACCGACCAAATAACAAAGTGTCAAAACATTCAATTCCATTTGTGCATTTTTATTTCTCGCAATCCCGATAGCAATCGGGACAGCGGCGCTACGAAATCAAATCCCACTAATCTTTCAATCCCAGAAATCATGGTTCAGACTATTTTTTCTTCTTCTTAAACATTTCCAGCATCCTATCCGTCACTACAAATCCACCCACCACATTCAACGTCCCTAATATCACTGCTAAAAATCCAAGGATCAAAGCAAGATAGTTGTCGCTTTCTGCTTTACCCATTACGATGATGGCTCCAATGATCACGACACCATGAATAGCATTAGCACCACTCATCAGCGGCGTATGCAATACACTCGGCACTCGACCGATGACTTCAATACCCACGAAGATCATCAGGATGACGATGTAGATGATCTGTTGATTTGCGGTGATCCAGGTTAAAAATGAGTTCATGTTAGAAGACGTTTTGTCGATGAGCGAACCGAACGATGAAGAGTGCGACGCAACCAAAGCTGAGTAGCGATGAGAAGCTGGCATCACCATCATTCAATTAATTACTTTAAAGAACTTATCAACCAGGTAAAGACTTTTCGACCTAAGTCACCCCTTTAGGGGGACAGGGGGTTTACACCTCACTAAACCCATCCGACTTTACTCCCACCAGCGTTCTCACTCGTTCATTCGTGATCTCACCACCATGCGTTACACAACTTCCTTTCACCAGATCATCTTCCCAATTCAGGTTTATCTGTGCCTCTTTATTTATGATCAGTTGTAAAAAGTTCAACACGTTCTTTCCATACATCCTGCTTGCATCAGATGGCATCGTAGCAGGTAAATTGGAATTGCCGACGATCGTCACTCCATGATAGTTGATCGTTTCATTGTTTTTCGTCACCGGTGTATTACCTCCGGTTGCTGCAGCAATATCAATGATCACAGAACCTTTGCGCATCGCAGTGATCATTTCTTCTGTTACCAATACCGGCGCTTTTTTTCCAGGTATCTGCGCTGTTGTAATAACTATATCCGATTTGGCAATGCTTTCAGCAATCTTTGCTTTCTGTCGTTGCATGAACTCCTGTGATTGCTCAACAGCATAACCACCCGCTTTACTTGCATCAGCAGCGCCTTCTACTTCAATAAACTTTGCACCCAAACTGACTACTTCTTCCTTCACGGCAGGTCTTGTATCGAACACTTCTACCACTGCTCCTAATCTTCTTGCTGTGGCGATTGCCTGTAATCCGGCAACACCTGCGCCGAGTATTAAAGCTTTGGCAGGTTTGATCGAACCTGCTGCTGTCATGAACATCGGGAAATATCGCGCATACAATCCTGCTGCAGTAATGGCTGCCTTATAACCAGCAATATTTGCCTGCGAACTCAACACATCCATCGCCTGTGCACGGGTAGTGCGGGGCAACATATCCAATGAAAAAGTCGTGATTTCCTGGTTGGCCCATTGCTGCATTAATCCAGCGTTATACAAAGGTTGAAAAACACCAACCAGGATCTTCGATTGAATTTCTGCCATCGCCGACTGCAGCGGTTGATGAATGCTTAGAATTAGATCAGCCGATTGAAGTACTTCTTTTTTTTCTTTTATCTGTGCACCTGCCTGTTCATAATCCGCGTTACCGGCAAAAGCTTTGTCACCGGCAGCATTTTCTACCAATACAGTGATACCTTTTTTTGTTAACGTGGAAACAGCTTCAGGGAGCAGCGATACTCT
>AR_comb_assmDRAFT_10295693_pt1 | contig 10610 bp, 12 predicted proteins | sample ArasoioldDNA_FD_10543 | JGI IMG/M metagenome (IMG submission 10543) | reverse complement strand
GCGAGTAAGCCGGGTGTGTACCACTTGTTCTGCGCCGAATACTGCGGCACCGACCACTCACGCATGCGCGGCCAAGTCATTGCCCTGCCGCCGACGCAGTACCAGGAGTGGCTCAGCAGCAACCGCGAGGTCGAGCCTATGGCAGTAGCGGGGGAGCATCTCTTCCAGCAGATGGGATGTGCCATGTGCCATGATGCTGCGAGTCTGGCTCCCACATTGGTGGGCGTGTTCGGATCGTCGGTTACGCTGACAACCGGCGCAACGGTGCTCGCGGATGAGAGCTACATTCGTGAGTCCATCCTTGACCCGCGCGCTAAGCTCGTGGCTGGTTATGTGCCTATTATGCCGACGTTTCAGGGGCAGCTCAGCGAAGAGGAACTCACGCAACTAGTGGCCTATATCAAGTCGCTCGCGCCAAAACCAGCGGGTGGGGGGTAAGCAATGGAGTCAACTGCAGTCACACGGCACGAGCACTATTTGAACGTCAGATACGGTCTGCGGTCGTGGCTCCTGACCACTGACCACAAGCGCATTGCCCTCCTGTACCTCGCTTCGATTACCTGCTTCTTCTTTGTCGGGGGTGCGGCTGCGACCCTGATGCGGCTCGAACTGATGACGCCCCAGGGCGATCTGGTGCAGTCGGAGACTTACAACAGACTGTTCACCATGCACGGCATCATCATGATCTTCTTTTTTCTCATCCCGTCGATTCCCGCCGTGTTGGGTAACTTCCTGGTGCCCATGATGATCGGGGCCCGCGATCTGGCCTTTCCACGCCTTAACCTGCTGAGCTGGTATGTCTTTAACTTGGGTGGGGTGTTCACCCTGATGGCGCTGATCGCCGGTGGGGTGGATACCGGCTGGACCTTCTACACCCCGTACAGCACCGTCTATTCCAATAGTTATGTGGTGCTGACAGTGGTGGGGGTGTTCATTACCGGCTTCTCATCGATTCTGACCGCACTCAATTTCGTCGTGACCATTCACACCATGCGGGCGCCCGGGTTAACGTGGTTCCGCCTGCCGCTCTTTCTGTGGTCCCTCTATGCCACCAGCGTCATCATTATCCTGGGGACGCCCGTAGTGGCCATTGCACTGGCGCTGGTGGGTATCGAGCGCATCTTCCACGTCGGCATCTTTGATCCTAACCTGGGAGGTGACCCCGTGCTGTTCCAGCACCTCTTCTGGTTCTACTCGCATCCGGCAGTGTACATCATGGTCTTACCCTCGATGGGCGTGGTGAGTGAACTGATTACCTGCTTTGCCAGGAAGCGGCCCTTTGGCTATACGTTTATTGCCTTTTCGAGCATTGCCATAGCAGTCCTGGGCTTCTTTGTCTGGGGCCACCACATGTTTGTCAGCAGCCAGTCCGTGTATGCGAGCATGGTGTTCTCGTTTCTGAGCATGCTGGTGGCTATTCCGTCCGCCGTGAAGGTGTTTAACTGGACGGCGACTCTGTATAAGGGTGCTATTGCGTATGATGCCCCGTTGCTCTATGCCCTGGGCTTCATTGGCCTGTTTACGATGGGTGGACTCACGGGCATCTTTCTAGCGGCCCTGGCCGTGGATGTGCACGTGACGGATACTTACTTTGTGGTAGCCCATTTCCACTATATCATGGTGGGTGGTACGGTCATGGCGTATCTCGGCGGCATCCACTACTGGTGGCCGAAAATCAGCGGTCGTCTGTACCCTGAGGGCTGGGCCAAATTTGCCGCACTACTGGTGTTTGTCGGTTTTAACCTGACGTTCTTTCCGCAATATGTGCTGGGCTACCTTGGCATGCCACGGCGTTATCACACGTATCCGGACGAATTTCAGGTGTTGAACGTCATGTCGTCCGCCGGAGCCTCGATTCTCGCCCTAGGCTATGTCATTCCACTGGTGTACCTGCTCTGGTCGCTGCGTTACAGCCCGCTAGCTGGCTCAAACCCGTGGGGAGCCACAGGGCTGGAATGGCAGACCCCGTCGCCACCGCCTACCGATAACTTTGCGGTAACGCCAGTCGTGACGCAACCGCCGTATGCCTACGACACTCAAGAGGAGGAGGCACACGTTGGCTGAGCAGCGCACCGCCCTAGCCCATCAGTTTGACGATCTGGCGCAGCAGTATGAGGCATCCAATCTTGGCATGTGGGCCTTTCTGCTGACGGAGGTCATGTTCTTTGGGGGCCTGTTTGTCAGCTATACGGTGTATCGCACCGCCTATCTGGCAGGATTCATCGCCGGAAGTCAGCATCTGAACGTCCTCCTTGGCACTCTTAACACGGCGGTCCTGCTCAGCAGCAGCCTGACCATGGCACTGGCGGTGCATGCCGCGCAGGAAGGGCATACCCGGCTCCTCAGCCGCTTTTTGCTGCTGACGATGCTCCTGGGCCTGGTGTTCCTTGGCATCAAAGGTTATGAGTACGCGCTCGAATACCACGAGGGCCTGGTGCCGGCGTTGAACTTTGCCTATACCGGACCGCATGCCCCGCAGGTCAAACTCTTCATGATCTTCTATTTCGTCATGACGAGTCTGCATGCCCTGCACATGCTGATTGGCCTGAGCCTGCTCACTGTGCTGGTGGTCCTGGCCTGGCGCGGCCGATTCTCTGCCGCCTATCACACGCCCGTGGAGGTCATCGGCCTGTACTGGCACTTTGTGGATATTGTGTGGATCTTTCTCTATCCGCTTCTGTATCTCGTGAGGTGAGTATCTATGGCAGCAGTGGTGCCACGGCGCATCTATTACCGTGTCTATGTGGCCCTGTTAGGGCTGGCTCTCCTGACCTGGGGGCTCTCCTACGTACATTTGGGTGATCCCCTGAGTGCCATCGTGGCGTTGACCATTGCCATCGGCAAAGCCCTGCTGGTCGTCCTCTTCTTCATGCACGTGCGCTACAGTAGCTGGCTGACCTGGGTGTTTGTGGGAGCTGGCATTGCCTGGATGGGGCACCTTCTCATCTTGACCATGAGCGACTACTTGACACGTGCGACGGTCCCGGGGTGGTGATGACGCCACCCCAGGGTTATTGTTCTTTCTGCACCTCCCCCTGGAGTCTTCCACAGTGTTCTGGTATGATGCGCCATCATCCAGAGACGTACCCGCACGCGAGGGTTGAGGGGAGGGAGAATGGATTTTATGCCATGCTCGACCAGGTTATTGAGCTGCTCCGGAGCCGTCAACGCGCCACCTACCGCACGCTCAAACGGTACTTCAACCTCGATGATGCGGCGCTGGAAGACCTGAAGGAAGAACTCCTCTTTACCTATCCCCAGATTATGGATGAAGACGGCCGGGGGCTGGTATGGACCGGCGAGCCTGGCCCAGCATCCGCCGCCCCTGTCCCCGCGCCATCCAGCACGGTATCGGAGACACACCAGCCACGTGCGCCGCTCTCCTACACCCCGCAGTACCTGGCCGAGAAGATCTTGACGTCCCGCAGCGTTCTTGAAGGCGAGCGCAAGCAAGTCACCGTGCTCTTTGCGGACCTCAAAGGCTCCACCGAGCTTATCGCCGACCTCGATCCAGCGGCAGCCCGGCAACTCCTCGATCCCGCCCTACACCACATGATGGAGGCTGTACACCGCTACGAAGGCACGGTGAACCAGGTGCTGGGCGATGGCATTATGGCCCTCTTTGGCGCCCCGCTGGCCCATGAGGATCACGCCCTGCGGGCCTGCTACGCGGCCCTGGCCATGCAGACCGCGCTGCGACGCTATGGCGACGAGGTCCGCCGCTCGCACGGCCTGGAGATGCACATGCGTGTCGGCCTGAACTCCGGCGAGGTGGTAGTGCGGATCATCAGTAATGATCTTCACATGGACTACTCGGCCGTGGGGCAGACCACACACCTCGCCGCGCGCATGGAACAACTGGCGCCCCCGGGCGGTATCCGGCTGACGGCGGCCACCCTCCGCCTCGTCGAGGGCCTAGTCCAGGTGCAGGCGCTGGGCCAGTTCCCGGTCAAGGGGCTGCCGGAGCCGGCGGAGGTGTTCGAGCTCACCGGGGCCAGTGCGATCCATCGCCGCTTCCAGGCCGTGGCTGCGCGTGGTCTGACGCGCTTTGTGGGTCGGCAGCACGAGCTTGCAACGCTTAAGCAGGCTCTGGAACAGGCTGCAGCCGGTCACGGCCAGATCGTGGCCATTGTGGGCGAAGCTGGCGTGGGCAAGTCGCGCCTGGTCTATGAGTTTACCCAGAATGATGTGCCACGCACTTGGCTGGTCCTGGAAGGTGCTTCCGTCTCCTATGGCAAGGCCACGCCGTATTTCCCCGTGCTCGATCTGCTGCGGCGCTATATGCACCTGGAGGAGCGCGACGAGGTGCGGACCATCCGCGCCAAAGTGACCGGGCATGTTCTGACGCTCGACGCTGCGTTGCAAGACATTATCCCCGCGCTCCTGGCGCTCCTGGATGTGGCGCCGGACGATAGCCCCGTCCTGCAGCTTGATCCCACCCAGCGCCGCCAGCGCACACTCGACGTGCTCAAGCGGCTCCTGCTGCGCGAGAGCCAGGTCCAACCACTCCTGCTGGTCTTTGAGGATCTGCACTGGATTGACGCCGAGACGCAGGCATTACTGGACAGTCTGGTGGGTAGCCTGCCAACGGCGCGCCTGCTGCTACTGGTCAACTACCGGCCAGAGTATCAACACGGCTGGGGCAGTAAGACGTACTATGCCCAACTGCGCCTGGATCCCCTGCCGCCAGCCAGGGCGGCCGAAGTGCTCGCCGCGCTCCTCGGGGACGGCCCTAGCTTGGCGCCCCTCACCCAGATCCTGATGGCGCGCACTGAGGGTAATCCCTTCTTCCTCGAAGAGAGTGTGCGGACCCTGGTCGAGACCGGCACCCTGGTGGGTGAACGCGGAGCCTATCAGTTGGCGCAAGCCCTGCCGACGATTCAGGGGCCCGCCACAGTGCAAGCGGTACTCGCAGCACGCATCGACCGCCTACCGCCGGAAGAAAAAATCCTCCTCCAGACAGCAGCGGCCATTGGCACCGAAGTGCCTGTGCCCCTGCTACAGGCCATTGCCGAACTGCCTGAAGCGTCGTTGCACCGGGGTCTAGAGCACCTGCAAACCGCTGAGTTTCTCTACGAAATGCGTCTGTTTCCAGAACAGGTCTGCACCTTCAAGCACGCCCTTACCCATGAAGTGGCCTATAGCAGTCTGCTGCACGAGCGGCGCCGCATACTGCATGCTCGGATTGCCGAGACCATGGAAGAGATGGCGGGGGACCGAGTAGCCGAGCAGGTAGAGTGTCTGGCCCACCATGCTTTGCGGGGGGAAGCGTGGGCCAAGGCCCTGGCATATTGTCGGCAGGCGGGGGAAAAGGCCATGACGCGGTCAGCCCACCGTGAGGCTGTAGAGTACTACGAGCAGGCGCGCAACGCCCTCACGCATCTGCCGGAGACGCGTGATAGGCGTGAGCAGGCCCTCACACTGCTGCTGGCCCTGCGCTCAGCCCTTGGTCCGCTAGGCGAGTACAGGCGCGAGCTGGCGTATCTGCGCAAGGCAGAGGCACTCGCCACAGCCCTCGATGACTCGCGTCGGCTGGCTCAGGTTTTGAGTTCTCTCTCACTCCATCGCTGCACTGGTGGGGAGTATGAACAGGCCCTCGTCGTGACCCAGCGGGCCCTGGAACTCGCCATGGCCAATGGGGCAGTTATCCAGCAGGCACAAGCGAACCGATTCCTCGCCAGAGCCTACTATCACCAGGGCAACTATCGTCAGGCGATCGACTGCTGCAAGCAAGCGATGGCAGCCCTCGATGGAATGTCACCCCACGAGCGCTTCGGCGACATTTTCCTTCCAGCTGTGAGCTCGTGTGGCTGGCTCGCCTGGTGCCATGCTGAACTCGGCACATTCGCCGAAGGCCGGGTCCTCGGGGAAGAAGGGCTGCGCATTGCCGAGGCAGTTGCGCACCCTGCAAGCCTCGCGGTTGCCTCTAACGGGCTTGGTCTGCTGGTCCTCCGCCAGGGCGACCTGTCCAGGGCACTTCCACTACTCGAACGAGCCGTGAGCATCTGTCAGGACTCGGGCCTCCTGGGCTTGTCCACCTTGTATGCGGAGCCCTTGGCTGCGGCGTACACGCTGGGTGGACGCGTCGCCGACGCCCTGCCACTGCTCACGCAGGCGCTGGAACGGCTTATGGCACTGGCAAGAGTGGACTTTCAGGCGCGCTGCTATCTCTCCCTGGGAGAGGCGCATATGCTGGCTGGTCACCTGGAGGATGCACACGCCCTTGCTGAGCGCGCGCTGGCCCATACCCGTACCTACAAAGAACGCGGCAACGAGGCTTATGCTCTGCGCCTCCTCGGCGAGATTGCCGCACACCGCGATCCATCGGACACCACCCAGGCCGAAGCCCACTACCAGCAGGCTCTCGCTCTGACCGACGAGTTGGGGATGCGCCCCCTCCAGGCCCACTGCCATTTGGGCCTTGGCAGGCTGTATGCCAGGCTAGAGCAGCGAGAGCAGGCCCGTACCGAGTTCTCTACGGCTATCGCGCTCTACCGTACCACGGGGATGACCTTCTGGTTGCCCCAGGCAGAAGCGGCGCTGGCGCAGGTGGAAGCACAATGACTATAGACACGAGGAGAAGCGCCATGAGGATCGTGACCTGTCATATCTATGGTAGCGACCAGTATGAGGAACGGAGGATCGAATACCTCTATAGCCATAAAGGGAAATACTTGCTGGTGCCCAACCCACCAGTTGAGATGTGTCTCAATTGTGGTACGGTCTATTACGATGCCTCCGCGCTCAAAAAGATTGAACAACACTTCTTCGCGATTCACCAGAAGACCGCAGAGCCCGATAGCTACATTGAGATGCCAAAAAAAGCGTACATGTAGCCGTTCGAAGAGTTTTAGGGAGTGATCTGCCTCTAGAGGCTTTCGCTTATGGACATTAACGAACTCTTACAGGAAAAACGTGAGGCGATTTTGCAGCTCGCCGCCAAACACGGCGCGCACAATGTGCGCGTATTTGGTTCGGTGGCACGTCATGAGGCGAACGACCAAAGCGATATCGATTTTCTAGTAGATATGGAGCCGGGCCGAAGCCTTCTGGACATGGGGGGATTACTTATGGACCTGCGGGAACTACTCGGTCGTGAGGTGGACGTGGTAACTGAGAAGGGTCTTTATTGGCTGCTACGTCGCCGCATTCTCAAGGAAGCCAGGCCGTTATGAAGGATCCGCGTGTCTACCTGGCTCACATTCTGGAATGTGCTGAGAAAATCGAGCGCTTTACCCGTGGCGGTAGAGAAGAATTTCTGCGGGAAGAGTTGATCCAGGATGCTGTTATCCGCAATCTGGAAATTATTGGGGAAGCTGCCAAGTGTGTCGCCGAGGAGTACCGAGCAGCGCATTCTCAAATTCCATGGCGGGGTATGGCGGCCTTGCGCGACGTGCTCATCCATCAGTACGAGGTGATAGAACTCGAAAGAGTCTGAGCGGTCGTGGAAAGGGACTTGCCCATGATCAAACAGGCTATTGCCGCCGTGCTTCCTCCCCTGGAACAACTGGAACGTGAGTTGGCGGATGAAGCGAACGACAGTGAGGAGCCTACATAGAGTTTGTATATGGAGATGCTTGCCCACGAATGGATCTGGGAGATGCACAATTAGCCAATACCTGGCAAAGCAACGTCCTTGACCTCACACAATCCATGGATGCTCTTATGACCACGAAACTCTACTGGCACGATTCCCATCTCACCCAATTCTCCGCTCAGGTGGTGGACTGTTTTATCCAGGATAGCCACCAGGTAGTAGTGCTCGATCAATCTGCCTTCTACCCTGGCGGTGGCGGGCAGCCATACGATATAGGGGCCATCAATGCGGTGCGCGTGATGGCCGTTTCAACGGCTGCGGATGGCCGTATGCTGCATCACCTGGAAGGCGACGTGCCGTTCACGGTCGGAGAAGCGGTGGTGGGAGCGGTGGATTGGCCACGGCGTTTGGAGATGCTGCAACAGCACACCGGGCAACATATTCTCTCACAGGCCTTCTTTCAGCTCTTTGGAGCCGAGACGAGAGGCTTCCGCATCTTCGAACAGGTAGCCGAGATTGACCTCACGCTCGACGGGTCTCCAGATGAACTCGCTGCCGCCATTGGGCAGGCGGAAGAGCTGGCCAATGCGGTAGTCTTCGAGGATCGGACCGTGCGTCTGCACACTGTGACCCCCGAAGAGGCGGCGCAATTGCCGCTCCGCAAGGAGAATTTCAACACCGATTGTGTGCGGGTTATTGAAATTGCCGATTTTGATTGGTCACCATGCGGCGGTACGCATGCGCAGCGTACGGGTGAAGTGGGGCTGATTGCAGTACGAAGCTGGGAACGCGCCAAACGCATGACCCGCGTGCAGTTTGTCTGCGGTGGGCGTGCGCTGTGTGACTACCGTGCGGCCAACCAGACGGCAACGAGTGTGGCACGCCGCTTAAGCGTTGGGCGTGATGAAGCGCTGGAGGCCATGGCACGGCTCCTGGAAGAGCACAAAAAACTCGAACGGCGTGCCCGGGCGCTCGTCGAACTGGCGACCAGGGCCGAAGCGCAGGAACTCCTCGACGCAACACCAGTAACACCCACGCCGCGTATCATCATGCGCATCTTTGACGACCGTGACTTCGACGACGTCAAACTCCTGGCGCATCGGCTCGTAGCAGACCAGGGTGTCCTGGCGCTGCTGGCAACCCATACCCGTGAGATGGTGCGCGTGGTCTGTGCACGGTCGGTTGACCTACCAGTGGAGGCCAATGCACTGCTCCAGTCTGTGTGTGAGCAGCTTGGGGGGCGCAGTGGTGGCAAACCCGAGTTCGCGCAGGGCAATGGCACGCGTGTTGCCGAGTTGGAGCGCGCCCTGACAGAAGTCGTGGCATCTCTTACGAGGTAAAATGCGCCTATCAGCGAGAAAAACAGTGGACGCACCCTGGTAGTTGTGGCATGCTCGTTGCATATCCCATGGGAGGAGGCAACAATGTCCGCAGAGTGCCAGGCCGTCTTGCAGGATCTTGGGGATAACGTCGATCGTCTGTGCACCCTGGACTTGCGTCCACCAGGGCCTACCAGTGGGTATATTGGCCGTTTCTATCAGGCCGTGCGTATCCTGAGTGACGCACCTCTGACCCTCACAGCGGCGCAGTGCCTGCACCAGATCAGCCCACAGAGCACCATTGTCATCGCCACCGGCTTCTGCCACCCGGAACGCTTGCCTTATGGCGAAACGGATGGGCCTCCAGGGGCAGCGTCCCTGGCACGGGCGGTGCGTTGTGGACTGGCATGCACGCCGCTCATCCTGGGTGAGGCAGCCATTGAGGCACCTGTACAGGCCTGTGTCGAGAGTCTAGGGTTACATTTCCACCGGGAACTCGCGACAGCCGGCCAGGACCCCTGCGGAGTCGCCTTCCAGGCTTTCCCGACTGAGGCAGCAGCGGCACAGGCGGCGGCACACCAACTCGTAGCTCAGGTCCGCCCGGCAGCGCTTGTTGTGACCGAGAAAGTAGGCCCAAACCGTCTTGGGGTGGCCCACAGCGCCATGGGATTCGCTATCCCTGACGGTGCACGTGCCCTGATCGAATATCTCTTGGACGCGGCCCACGCGGCTGGTCTCCCCACCATTGGCGTAGGGGACAACGGCAATGACGTGGGTTTTGGTCTGATTGAAGACGTCGTGCGACGCTATAAACCTTACGGCGATGTGTGCCAGTGCCCGTGCGGTGGAGGGCTAGCGACTGTCACGAAAGTCCGTACGCTCGTGACCGCAGCAGTGGCGAACTGGGGAGCATATGGTATTGTTACATGTCTGGCAGCATTGCGGCAGCAGCCAGACCTCTTGCATAACGCCGCCACCGAGCGTGCGATGCTTGAGGCCTGCGTGCGTGCTGGCGCGGCCGACGGGATTACGGGCCGTCGCGAGGCCACCGTCGACGCGCTGCCGGTGGCTGTGCACGCCAGTATTGTCGAATTACTCCAGGCTCTGATTGCCAAGGTCACCTGAGGGCATACAGCAGGAGAGCAGTATGGCGGAGAGGCGGAAACTGTCCGAGGCGGAAGTGCGAGCCCGTCTCCCCGAGATCCCTGGCTGGGAACTCGTGGAGGGCAAATTACACAAAGCCTTTCGCTTTGGGTCGTTTGTACAGGCGTTTGGTTTTATGACAAGCGTTGCATTGGTGGCTGAGGCCATGAACCATCATCCGGACTGGTCCAATGTGTATAATCGTGTCACTGTTGATCTCAACACCCATGACGTTGGGGGGATAAGTGGGTTAGATTTTACTTTGGCCAAGCGCATTGACGAGATTGCTGGATAGAGGAGAGTTGCTCTATGGACGATCGGCCAAGTGAGAAGAACATCATCAAGATGCGCAACTTTGTCGAGAAGTTTGCGGCGAAGTCTGGCACGTATCTGCATCCGGACCGCACCGTGACGGACGTCGTCGTCGAAGGGCTGGCGCGGCATATTGAGGAAGTGGGCAAGCCGCTCTGTCCGTGTAATTTTTATCCGGACAAGCAGGCTGAGGCCAAGCTCCGGCGTTGGATCTGCGCCTGTGACGAGATGCAGACCTATAAGTACTGTCATTGACTGCTGTTCGTAAACCCGGAGGGTTTACCGATTACGGAATATCT
>AR_comb_assmDRAFT_10174942_pt1 | contig 10610 bp, 13 predicted proteins | sample ArasoioldDNA_FD_10543 | JGI IMG/M metagenome (IMG submission 10543) | reverse complement strand
GGCGTGGTCGCCAAGTACGACAAGGTGCGCGTCGCCCTCGGGCTGGCCCACATGGCCGACGACCTTCGCAAGTACGCCGCTCGCGCCGCCTGCCCGGTCGCGATCCTGCGCGGCACCCACAGCTCGGAGCTGACGGTCGCGCAGGCGAAAGAGATCGCGGCTTGCTGGAAGAACGCGGTCGTCATCGACGTCGAAGGGGACTACGCGCTGCAGATGGAGAATCCGGGTGGTCTGGCGAAGGCGCTGTCGAGCTTCGCCGCGCAGGCGGTGCGGGCGTAACGATCGGACGGAGGCGAAAGTAAGTTCGCCGAATCTTCTAATGGCGTTCCTTGATACGGAGGCGGCAAGGCAGGAGGGTTACGTCATGTTCGGCATCGTATTCAGGATCGAAGCTCGGCCAGGCAAATATCAAGAGTTGCTCGAGTTTCTCAAGTGGGATGGCGAGATTTGTCGAGATCGGGAGCCGGGAACCTTGCGGTTCGAGTTCTATCGAGATCCCAACGACGACAATGCGTTCTTCGTTTACGAGGCTTATCGCGATCTCGATGCATTCGAGGCGCACAAGAAGAATGAGCCGTTCCAGCGTTGGTCATCCGGTCTCCGAGACACGCTCGGAACCAACTTCACCGTACTGGTTCGCGGAGACGCCGTATGGTCACCGGTCGGTTGAATCGCGTAGTTGCAGTTATTCCGGATGATACCCGCCGGATAGATACGTCGAACGTCCGGTCGCAGCCGTCCGCGGCTCGCGTCGCTCGCCGCGGCGGCTAAGCCGCCGGGCTAGGCGCGAAAGAGGCAGCGTAGTGGGCTGGAAGTCCAAAGCCCGGGGGATTTACGAGAACCGCATCATTGACGACGCGCTAGGTCGTCTGAGGGGCGCCGGACTGAAGGACATACCGCTGTCCCAAAGCGAATTGCGAACACTCGCCGTAAGGACACGTCAGGCGATCTTTGGTTCGCCCATCAAGAGGCAGCGCCTGGACAGCTACAAACAGCATTTGGCCAAGACTTACGGACCCGACGTAATATCTCGGCTCTCCCTCATTCTCGAAGAGATCAATAACCAGATCGCTTACGAAGAGAAGTGATTTCGCGCGGCTGGCCGCGGCTGAATGGCGGCGGTAGACGCATGTCGAACACTGAGACCGACCGAGAGAAGTTCCGGCGCTTTTTGCTCCATGCAAAGCGGGCGACCTACGCTGGGCAGGATGACGAGGCTACAGCGACGCCACTCGTGCCGGGCTCAAAGCAGTTCGAGTACCGCGACCGAGACTATCTCTATCGTGACATCTATCTCGGGATGGCCAACTTCGTCGGTCAGGAAGTCGTCTACCACCGAGGACAGGCGGCGTGGTCGATGAGCTATGCCGGTGGAGTGACACCATCGTCGCGGGACTCCGCCGACGCACGGGCGATCTACGGATTTCTCCGTCTGGCGCTGCGGCACGGAAGCGAGACGGAGCCGTACCGTGGTCCCGCCACATTTAGCCACGAGTCGCTGACCTATACGAACGCAAGCCATGGCAGCCTCGATGCGTTCTGGGGGTTGGAGAAGATCACTCGAGATGGGGCGGTCGTGTACAAGTGTCGATATGCCGGAGGTGTACTCCGGTGAATCGTGGACGGGAGATGGGTCTCGATCCGGCCTGCGCGAGGCACGGCGCGCGGTGAACCTGGTCCGCGACCGCGTGACCTGGCAAGGATGCGGCCCACCGGAAGCGGACGGCAACCCGTTCTTCGCCGGCGAGGTCGAGCCCTACATCAACGGCCAAGTCGGCGCGGTCGGCGCCTACTTTGGCCAGGACGTTCGGAGCATCATCAACCGGCTGCTCGCCGAGCAGCTGCCCGACGGCGGATGGAACTGCGACGCCGCCGACGGCTCCTCACGATCATCGTTCAACACCACGATCTGCGTGCTTGACGCTCTGCTCGAATACGAACGGGGCGTGGGGCATAGCCCAGAGGTGACCGGAGCCCGTCTCCGCGGGCAGGAGTATCTTCTCGATCGCCGCCTCTTACGCCGGAGGTCGACCGGCGAGGTTATCCAGCGCGATCGAAAGGGCGGCGCCGCGTGGACGCGCTTCGCGTTCCCGACGTGGTGGCATTACGATGTGCTGCGAGGGCTCGAGCATCTGCGCCTCGCCGGCGTCGCGCCCGACGAGCGCGTAGCGGAATCGATCGACCTGGTGGCGTCGAAGCGCAACGACGGTAAGTGGCTGCTCGACACCCAGCACCTCGGCAAAATGCCGATCGAGACGGACGAAGGCGAGGGCAGGCCGAGCCGGTGGATTACCCTCCGCGCCTTACGAGTGTTGGAGTGGCGTTCAGGAGGAGGTCAGCGCGGCTGACATGAAGATTGCGCTCGTCATCGCTGTCCTCGTCGTTCTCGCGGTCGCCGCGCTCGTGTTCCTTCGCCGCGCGGGTTATCGCGGCGCGATCGGCTTCAAGAACCGTAACAGCTCGGAGATCGCCACGATCCGGCTCACCGGATTCTCCAAGCCGGTCGATTGCCGCACGCTAGCGCGCGGCGAGCACTCGTTCAACTATCTCGGGCGCCAGGATATTCCTGGTCAGGTCCAGATCACGTGGCGCTTGGTCGGCGACACCGCAGACAGAATCGCAACCATCTCCTTGAGCTCCGTGCCCAAGGACGCCAAGGACGGAGAGCTTTTCTTCGTTCTCTCGAGCGATCGCGCCTGGTCGGTGGAGTACGCTCCGCAGTTGCAGCTGGACAAGCTGCAGAAACATGAATGATCGGGCGCCGGCCGCAGTGGCGCGCGTCGTGGCCCTCGGCGCCAGCAACTTGACGCTCGGCTTTCAGACCGTCGTCGCAACGGCGCGAGCCGCGTGGGGCCCCGGCGTTGAGGTCGTCGCCGCACTCGGCCACGGACGATCGTATGGCGCCAACAGCACCGTCGTGGTTCGAACCCTGCCCGGCATTCTGCAATCGGGCTTGTGGCGGAAGCTCGAGTCGCTGCCAGCCGCGCCCACTCGCGGCCTCGTCACCGACGTTGGCAACGACATCATCTACGGGTATTCACCAGAACAAACCCTGGCCTGGGTCGACGAAGCGCTGAGTCGCCTGCAGTCGTACACGCGGGACATCGTGCTCACCGATCTGCCGCTGACGACCATCCGGCAGTTGTCGCAGGCGAAGTACCTGGCGCTGCGCTCGGTCATGGCGCCGGCGTGCCGGTTGTCACTCGGCCAGGTCGTGGAGAGAGCCGAGCAGGTCAATGCCGGCCTCGTGGGGCTGGCCGCTGCGAGAGGCGCCCGATTCGTCCACTTGAGCCCGGGCTGGTACGGATTCGATCCCATCCATATCCGTGTAGCTGCGCGGCCGGCGGCGTGGCAAGAGATCGTCGGCAGTCAGGTCAACGGTGTCCGTCGCTCACGCGTTGAATCGTTGAGACTCTTGCTGATGCCGCCCGAGCGTCAATGGCTGTTCGGCGTCGAGCGCCTCAGCCCGCAGTCGGGTAAGGCGCTACGCTCGGGCAGCCGAGTGTGGCTTTACTAGAAAACGACAGCTCTACTAGAACACGACGCGGCCGTGATGCTTGAAGAGCGCGCGAACTTCCGGCCGCGAGAAGAACGCGAGCTGATACCCGAAGAACCACAACGCAAGCCCGGCGGGCACCTTCGTCACGAGCACTCCGGCATCTCCGACGGGATGCAGGATCACAATCGTCGCCTGCAAGCAGGCGAACGCGGCGCTCACCAGCACGAGCGGCACGACCCATTCGCGTCGGGCGCGTAGCCCGAAGTAGATCAAGCCGAACAGACCCGCCACGGCAACGCTCAGGAGTGCCTGGGCTCCGCTGGAATCATCGCGGAGGCTCGCCGGCGCGTAGAGCAGCAGGCCGACCACAAGAGCGATATGGAGCCATTGAAGCCGCCGAACCATTTTCTCCGCGCGATCGCTGTCCATCGCATGCCCCCAGTCCCGCCTTCGAGCCCTACACGCCTACCCCGTCGATCAGTAGTACGCGACACCGCCGTTGGCGTGGATCGTCTGGCCGGTGATGAAGCCACCGTCGTCGGTCACCAGGAACAGGCAGGTGGCCGCGATCTCGTCGACGGTCCCCTGGCGGCCGAGCGGGATGCCCGCGGCGTTCGGCGTGCGCCCCTGATACCACTCCGGGTTGGTGCGCGAGGTATCGATGCTCCCGGGCGAGACGACGTTGACGCGGATGTTCTGCGCGGCGAACTCGGAGGCGAGCCCGCGCGCCAGCCCAACCAGGCCCATCTTCGCCGCCGAGACCGCTGCGCGCCCTGAGCCGCCCATGAAGGCGCCTTCGCCGGTGAAGAACACGATGCGTCCGTACTTGTTCTTCACCATCGATTCGATCACCGCGCGCGTGCAGTAGATCGCGCCGTCGAGCACGACGCCCCTCACCGCCTCCCAGTCCTGCACGGTCACCTCGGTGAAGGGCTTGTGAGGCCGGATCGCGGCGTTGTTGATCAGGATGTCGATGCGGCCGAAGTCGGACATCGCCCGCGCGACCATCGCGTCGACCTGATCCTTGCGCGCGACGTCCGCGACGACGGCAATCGCCTTGACGCCGCGGGCCTGAGCTTCCCTCGCCACCGCTTCGGCTTCGGCCTGGTTCGTCCGCGAGTTGACGACCACGTGCGCGCCTTCTGCCGCCAGCTTCAGCACCGTCGCCCGGCCGATGTTACGTCCGGAGCCCGTGACCAGCGCCACCTTGCCCTCGAGCTTGCCCATGCCTCACCCCCAGGAAGACGTCGAAATCACCGAGGAGGGGATGGTACCACCGTGCGGCAGGCGTAGAATCGGGGCACCGTGAGCGCAGCCGACGAGCTCGGCCGGCACCGATACATGAGCCTCGCGACGTTTCGCAAGAGCGGCGCGCAGATCGCCACGCCCGTGTGGTTCGCTTCAGCCGACGGCAAGCTCTACGTGTTCACCGCCGGCGACTCCGGCAAGGTCAAGCGCCTGCGCCACAGCGCGCGTGCGCGCGTCGCGCCCTCGGATGTGCGCGGCTACGTGCGCGGCCCCTGGCGGGACGCGAGCGCGCATCTGATCTCGGATCCGGCGGCCATCGATCACGCGCACGCCGCCATGCGCGCGAAGTATGGCTGGCAGGCCGTGATGGGCGACTTCTTCTCACGGCTCACCGGGCGCCTGGCCCGGCGGGCGTGGATCGAGATCGAGCTGACGTAGCGGCTACGCGGTCTTTCCGAGATACTTCGCGAACCAGTCCAGGATGTGCCGGAAGCGCTCGAGCCGGTGACGCGGCTTGCCCGAGCGCGACATCTCGTGGTTTTCGCCCGGGAAACGCACGAAGCGTACCTCGCGCTTGAGCTTCTTCAAGGCGACGAAGAGCTGCTCGCCCTGCTCGATCGGGCAGCGCAGATCGTCCTCGGAGTGCAGGATCAGCAGCGGCGTCGTCATGTCCTTGGCGTACGTGAGAGGCGAGCGCTCGATGTAGCGCGCCATATCCTCCCACGGGAGCGGGCCGCCGAGCTCCACCACGTTGAAGCTGTGGCCGATGTCGCTGGTGCCGAACATCGTGTACTGACAGTTCACGGCGCGCTCCGAGCAGGCGGCCTTGAAGCGCTTCGTGTGGCCGACGGTCCAGCTCGTGAGAAATCCGCCGTAGCTGCCGCCGAGCACGCCGAGCCGCTCGGGATCGATGAACGGATAGCGCGCGAGCGCCTCGTCGAGCGCGGCCATCACGTCGGCGTAGTCGCCCCCGCCCCAGTCGCCGACGACCGCCTGGGTGAACGCCTCGCCGTAGCCCTGGCTGCCCCGCGGGTTCGTGTAGACCACGGCGTAGCCCGCTCCGGCGTACACCTGGAACTCGTCGAAGAAGTTGTGACCGTACTGCGCGTGCGGGCCGCCATGGATGTTGAGCAAGGTCGGGTAGCGTTGCCCCGCAACGAAGCCCGCCGGACGCATCACCCAGACGTCGAGCTCGAAGCCGGCGCGCGTGAAGCGGAACCGCTCGGGCGCCGAGAGCGCCACCGATTCCACCCACGCGCGATTCAGGTCGGTGAGCCGGCGCTCGTCGCCACCGTCGGCGCCGCACACGAAGACCTCGGCAGGCGCTACGGACCGGCTCGCGGCGAACGCGAGCGTCCGGCCATCCGCCGACGCTGAAAACCCGTTCAGCACACGCTCGCCGCCGACGATCCGCTGGGGCGCTGCACTACCCGTCGCGACCACGCGCCAGAGACCGATGTCGCCGCGATCCTCTGCCGCCACCGTGAGCGACCGGCCGTCGGGCGACCAGGACGGTCGCACGTGGAGCGCGCCGCTCGAGCGGTCGAGCGCCGAGCTGAGGCACGTGGCCTGGCCGCCGTCTGCCGGCACCGTGAAGAGCTGAACGTTCCGGCCGTAGGCGTTCAGCGCAGCGCGCGCGAGGAACGCGATCGTCCGGCCGTCCGGCGAGAACGCCGGGAGCATCACCGGCCCTGTCGTCGCGGTGAGCCGCTGCGGCGTCCCGCCCTTGGCCGGCACCCGCCAGAGATCGCTGGCGTCGTCGTCGTCACGGGCGCCGTGCCGGGCCGAGACGAACACGAGCGACTCACCGTCGGGCGACCAGGTCGGGTCGGCGTCGATGAAATCGCCCTCGGTGACCTGGGTGGGGCTCGCGCCGTCAAGCGAGACGACGAAGACGTGCGGCCGCCGGTCGTAGATGAACCCTTCGCCGTTGAAACGGTACTTCACCGACGTGATGACCCGCGCGGGGCGCGACTTCCGCTTCTCGTCTTCGCCCTCGGGCTCTTTGTAGCCGCCGACCGGTGACACGAACGCGAGCCTGGCGCCGTCCGGCGCCCAGGCGATCGCCGACACGCCGTTGTCCAGCGCGGTGAGCTTGGTCGCCTCGCCGCCGTCCGCTGGCATCACGTAGAGCTGGAGCTTGTCTTTGGCGGTGCGCTCGGACAGGAACGCCAGGCGCGAGCCGTCGGGCGACCAGCGCGGCTCGAGGTCGCGTCGCGGCCCCGCGGTGAAGCGGCGGGGCGCGCCGCCGGCGACGTCGACGACCCAGATGTTCGAGAGGTACTCGTCGCGCTCCTCGGACAACATCGTGACCACGAAGGCCACGCGGCGCCCGTCTGGCGAGAGCTGTGGATCCGTGACGAACTGGATCCGTGTCAGATCCTCGGGCGCCATGCCCCGGCTGGCGCTCACGAGCGCACCGTCGCCAGGCGCTCGGCCAGACGCGCTTCGAGCTCAGCGGCCGCCTTGAGCTCGCCCAGCCCCTCGATCTCGCCGACGACCGCGGCGAGGCGTCGCGCAATCGCGCGCCCTTCGGTCGGACGCCACCCAAGCGCCAGCAGCGCCTTCTCGCACTGGATCGTGTGCTCGATCACGTGCGCGGCAAAGCGATGCAGCCGGTAGCGCACGTCGACGTCGAGGCCCACCCAAATCGTCGGCCGCGTCATCGCGGCGGGCGACAGGTCACTCAGCAGCCGGTGCGTTTCGGCGCGCGCCTCGCCGAGGCGGCCGAGAACCGCGGCGACGTCTCCGGGGATGCTGGCCGGGGCCGTCGGCGGCATCTGATTGTCGGCGAGTCGCATCGGGTCGGCATCGGCGCGATCGACCGCGTACCGGGTCTGCAGCGCGTAGCGGCGCTCGATCGAAAACATGTGACCGAGCACGTCGCGAATCGGCCATTCGCCTGCCCTCGGCGCCTTGTCCAGTAGCGCGTCGGGAAGGCCGGCCAGCAATCCGCGCAGCTCGCCGAACGCACGCTGGGCCAGCGCCAGGATCCGTCGCGATTCCGGATGCTCGGCGGCCGAGACGTGCGCGAACACGTCCTGCGCGTCCTCGAGCGTGCGGTACAGCGCGTACCGAACGTCCATCTGGCGGCCGCGAAACGTCCACGGCCCGGACAGCACGTCCTCGTCCAGGGATCCGCTTCGAGCCAATGCCGCGTCGAAATCACTCACGTTGGCCTCTCCTCGTCTGGCGATGCTGCGCCGACGAGCACCCCGAGTCAAGGCACCGGCCGGGATGACAAGGTCGAGCGGCGCTTGTTATGATGCGCGCTCCGACTGAGGAGCCCTACCACATGCACTGGACGCGAATACTGACGATCGTTCTCATGATCGCCCTGCTCGATGCCGGCGCGGCCTCGGGCCAGACCGTGCTGCGAATCGGCCTCAACGACGACCCCGACGCGCTCGATCCGACGATCAGTCGCGCCTACGTCGGCCGTCTGGTCTTCGCGGCGTTCTGCGACAAGCTCTTCGACGTCACGCCCGACCTCAAGATCGTGCCGCAGCTCGCGACTTCGTACGAGTGGGGCGCCGGCGGCCGCTCGGTCGTGCTCAAGCTGCGCCCGAACGTCAAGTTCCACGATGGCGAGCCCTTCAACGCCGAAGCGGTGAAGTTCAACATCGAGCGGCACCTCTCGACGCCGGGCTCGTTCCGCAAGAGCGAGATCGGCGAGATCAAGACCGTCGACGTCGTCAACGACCTCACGGTGCGCTTCAACCTGGCCGAGCCGCTCGTGCCGCTGATCGCCGCGCTGACCGACCGCTCCGGCATGATGATCTCGCCCAAGGCCGCCCGCGAGCTCGGCGACCGGTTTGGCACACGCCCGGTGTGCGCCGGGCCGTTCAAGTTCGTCGAGCGTGTCGCCCAGGGCAAGATCGTGGGCGAGAAATTCGCCGACTACTGGGACAAGGCCAACGTCCACGTCGACCGGATCGAGTTCGTGCCGATCATCGACTCGACCGCGCGGCTGGCCAATCTGCGATCCGGCGATCTGCAGATGATCGAGCGCGTCTCGCCGACCGATCTGGCGCAGGTGCGCGCCGATCCCAAGCTCAAAGTCGTCGGCATCGCCGAGCTCGGCTATCAGATGCTGCCGCTGAACCTCAACAACGGCCCGCGCGGCAAGGTGCTGGGCGCCGACCCCAAGATCCGCCAGGCGATCGACCTCGCCATCGACCGCGAGACGATCATCAAGACCGTGTTCAACAACGAGTACATCGCCGGCAACCAGTTCGTGAGCCCGGTGAGCCCGTACTACAACGCCAAGTTCCCGGTGAAGAAGCGCGACGTGGCGCGCGCCCGCCAGCTCCTGCGCGAGGCCGGCCATCCGAACCTCGCCTTCACCTTGATCGTCCCGCCCGAGCGCGACCGCCAGGAGGCGGCGCTCGTGATCCAGGCGATGCTCGCCGAGGCCGGGATCAACATGACGATCCAGACGCAGGAGAACGTGACGATGCTGACGGCCGGTCGCAAGGGCGACTTCGAGGCCTACTTCACGTTCTGGAGCGGGCGCCCCGATCCCGACGGCAACATGTTCACGTTCACGACGTGCAACGGCGGCCAGAACGACAGCAAGTACTGCAACCCCGAGCACGACACGATCGTGACGAAGGCGCGTCACGAGGCCGATCCCGCCGAGCGCAAGAAGCTCTACGACCAGACGACCGAGACGCTGCTGCGCGACCTGCCGCGCCTGATCCTGTGGCACCGGCGGATCTTCACCGGGCACACCGTCAGGCTCCAGGGATTCACGCCGCACCCTGACGGCATCATCCGGCTCAAGGGGCTGAAGCTCTCCTGAGCCCGTTGGTCGGCGCCGGCCCCGCGAGCGCGCGATGAGCCTGACGCGCTACATCGCGCGGCGGCTGATCGTGCTGGTCCCGACCCTGTTCTTCGTGTCGGTGCTGATCTTCTCGCTCCAGCAGCTCCTGCCCGGCGATCCCGCCGTGGCGCTCGCCGGCGAGGAGCACGACCCGGTCGCCGTCGCGGCGATCCGGCAGAAATACCATCTCGACCGGTCCGTCCCCGTTCAGTATGCGATCTGGATCGGGCGAGTGCTGCGCGGCGATTTCGGCGAGTCGATGCGGAACAAGATTCCCGTCTCGCAGCTCATCGCGGCCAAGCTGCCCGTCACCGTCGAGCTTGCCGTGTGCTCGATGGCGATCGCGCTGATCATCGGCATCCCCGCCGGCATCGTCGCCGCGGTCCGTCAGGGTAAGCCTATCGCCGTCGCCGCCAACGTGCTCGCGCTCTCGGGTCTGTCGGTCCCGCACTTCTGGCTCGGCATCATGCTGATCTTGCTGTTCGCGGTGCACCTGGGCTGGCTGCCCGCGTCCGGCTACGTCGCCCCATGGGAGGACTGGCGGCGCAACCTCGCCACGATTCTCCTGCCGTCGTTCGTGCTCGGCACCGGAGTCGGCGGGATCATGATGCGGCACACGCGCGGCGCGATGGTCGAGACGCTCGGCGCCGACTACGTGCGCACGGCGCGCGCCAAGAGCGTCGCCGAGCGCATGGTGGTGCTCAAGCACGCGCTGCGCAACGCGCTGATTCCGGTCGTCACCCTGGGCGCCATCGAGTTCGGCCGCTTGCTCTCCGGTGCGGTGCTGACCGAGCAGATCTTCGCGATTCCGGGATTCGGCAAGATGCTGGTCGACGGCGTCTTCAACCGCGACTACGCCGTCGTCCAGGGCGTCGTGCTCGTCTCGGCCGCGCTCTACGTGCTGCTCAACCTGGCCGGCGACGTGCTCTGCTTCCTCGTCAACCCGCGCCTTCGAGGGCCGGCGTGAACGCCGTGCCGGCGACGCTCGCGGTCACGGTCGCGCGGCGGCCCTCGACCGGCCGGCGGCTCGTGCGGCGG
>AR_comb_assmDRAFT_10070199_pt1 | contig 10613 bp, 10 predicted proteins | sample ArasoioldDNA_FD_10543 | JGI IMG/M metagenome (IMG submission 10543) | reverse complement strand
CTCTCGATCGTGCTCATCGGCAGCAGCACGACGCGCCGGATCAGGCGTCCCGACGGGGGCGAATGGCTGTACACGCCACGCGGCTACGACACCAAGTCAGAGGCGGCCAAGTGACCGTCCATTTCATCGGCGCCGGCCCGGGCGATCCCGATCTCATCACGGTGCGGGGCCGCGATCTCATTGCGCGCTGCCCGGTCGTGCTCTATGCCGGCTCGCTGGTGCCGCGCGCGGTCGTCGCCTATGCACCGAAGGGGGCGAAGGTCGTGGACACCGCGCCGCTCGCGCTCGATGAGATCATCGCGCACATTGCAGAGGCGCACGGCGCCGGTCACGACGTGGCCCGAGTCCATTCCGGTGACCCCTCGCTCTACGGCGCCACGGCCGAGCAGATGCGCCGGCTCGATGCGCTCGGCATTCCCTATGACGTGACGCCCGGCGTCTCCGCCTATGCGGCGGCGGCGGCGGCGCTCAGGGCCGAGCTCACCCTGCCGGAGGTCAGCCAGACCGTGATTCTCACGCGCACCGACGGCAAGGCCTCGCCGATGCCGAATCGCGAAGATCTGCAGACTCTCGGCGCCGCCGGCGCCACCCTCGCGATCCATCTGTCGGTCCGCAACATCCGCCGTGTCGTCAGCGAGTTGACGCCGCTCTACGGCGCTGACTGCCCGGTGGTCGTGGCGGTCCGTGTCGGCTGGCCGGACCAGGAATTCATTCGCGGCACGCTCGCCACCATCGCCGCCCTCGTGCGCGCCGCCAAGGTGACGCGCACGGCGCTCATCCTCGTGGGCCGCGTCTTCGCCTCTCACGATTTCACCGACAGCCGCCTCTACGCCGCCGACCACCGCCACATCCTCAGGCCGGGGAAGAAGGCACCAACACGGGCGGCCAAACACCCGTAGGGCAACCCCATGTGGCCGCCCATCGGGTCCGTCCCTCAGGCCGGCAGCTCGATCTGGACCTTCACCGAACCGGCCGGCGGCCGCTTCGCGAACTCGAAGGCCTGCAGGCTGTCCTTGAAGGGGAAGGTCTGGGTGATCAGCGGCGTCACGTCGATCTTGCCGGAGCCGAGCATCGCCACCGTGCGGCCGTAGACATGGGCGTAGCGGAACACGTGCTCGACGCGCGCTTCCTTGATCTGCGCCTTCGGCACGTCGTAGGCGATCGGTGCGGGCGGCATGCCCGTGAAGACGACGCGGCCGCCCGGACAGATCAGGTCGAACACCTCGGCCGCCGCCTTCTCGTTGCCGGAGGCCTCGAACACGACGTCGGCGCCCCAGCCGTCGCTCTCGCGCTGCACGACGTCTACCAGCTTCTTGCTGCGTATGTTCACGCCCATGACCGGCCCCAGCGTCTCGGCCAGCGCGAGTTTGGCGTCGTCCACGTCGCTGACGATGATGCGGGCGCAGCCGGCCGCGATGGCCGCCAGCGCGGTCACCATGCCGATCGTGCCGGCGCCGATGACGACGGCGAGATCGCCCGGCTGCACCTGCGCCTTCGTGGCGCTATGGACGCCGATGGCGAGCGGCTCACACATGGCGCCGGCCGCCAGCGAGACGTTGTCCGGCAGCTTGAAGGTGAAGTCGGCGGGGTGCACGACACTCGGGCGCAGAATTCCATGCACCGGCGGCGTCGCCCAGAAGCGTACGGCCGGATCGAGGTTGTATTTGCCGAGCCGCGACGCCCGGCTGTTGGGATCGGGAATCCCCGGCTCCATGCAGACGCGGTCGCCCACCTTTAGCTCGCGCACGGCCGAACCGACCTCGCTCACCACGCCCGCCGCTTCGTGACCGAGGATCATCGGCTCCTTCACCACGAAGGGGCCGATGCGGCCATGGGTGTAATAGTGCATGTCGCTGCCGCAGATCCCGACTGCCCGCAGCCCGATGCGCACGTCGCGGGGGCCGAGCTTCTCCTCGAGCGCGATATCGCGCAGCGCCAGGCGGTCCTTCTCCTCGAGAACGAGTGCTTTCATGCTCTGCTCCTCCTCATCCGCGTCTCACGATAACCCAACCGACGGCGAGCGAAAGCGCACACCGCGTTGCGCACCCACACCCTAACCCTCTCCCGCTTCGCGGGCGAGGGGACACCGTCAGTGCGCTCGCTCTGGCCGAGTCCCCTCGCCCGCGAAGCGGGAGAGGGTTAGGGGGAGGGCCTGTGGCTCGGTGCGCAAGCTACAGCAGTCTTTTCGCGCTGTGCTCGTCGGTCACCAGCACGGTGACGTAACGCCCGCGCAGGGCGGCCCGGATGATGTCGATCTTCTTGCGGCCGCCGGCGACGAGCACGACCTTGCGGATGCCGCGCAGGTCTTCGAGGCTGATGGCGATCGTCCGCCGGTTCAGCGGGTGGTCGACGATCTCGCCGTTCGCGTCGATGAAGTGGCCGATCACGTCGCCGACGGCGCCGGCCGCCATCAGCGTCTTTATATGATCGGCGCCGCCGAGCCCGTAGGTGACGACCAGCGATTCCACCATGTCGCCGGCCGTGATGATCGCGAGGTCGGCCTTGCGCGCCTTCTCGTAGGTCTCGCGGATGGCATCCTGCTGCAGGATGATGTCGCGCGCCTTCTCGCTGCTGGCATAGATCGGCGCCGCGAAGAAATGCTGGTCGGCGTTGAAGAGGTCGGCGAGGTCGGAGACGATCTCGAAGGTGTTGATGCCGGACACGTGCGAGAGGCCGCCCAGCAGCGCCACGATCGACAGGGCCTCGTAGTTGCGCCCCTGGATCGCGCGCAGGACCGCGCGCAGCGTGCGTCCCCAGCCGATGCCAATCGTGCTGCCGTCGCTGATGGTCTTCGAGAGATAGGCGCCGGCGCCGACGCCGATGGCGTCGCGCACATGCTCGGCGCGGTCCGGCGTCGGGACCACGATGGCATCGCCGAGCCCGTAGCCGTCGATCAGCCGCTGTTCCAGCTCCGCGCAACTCGCGATCTTGCTGTTGATGGTGATCTGCACCAGCCCGGATTCGCGGCCTGCCGCCAGCAGCCGGTTCACGCGCACGCGGTTGCTGCCGATGCGGGTGGCGATCTGCTGCTGGGTCAGGTTGCCGACATAGTAGTACCAGGCGACCCGCGCCTGCAGTTCTTCCTCCGGATCGGAGGGGCCTCCGCCATTGCCTCGCTCGGCCAATTTTCCCTTGCCCTCGTTCGGGTTCTTCTTGTCCCCCCAGCACGGCAGGCGGACACCGGTGCTCAACCCCTTGACGACGCGGACATTGTGACAAGGTGGGGGCGATAGTACAACCCGCCGGCAAGGCAACCGTCGCAGCGGGCCGATCATGACACCTGTGTATCTCGGCATCGATCTCGGCACCTCCGAGTTGAAGGTCGTGCTGGTGGATTCCACGCAGCGGCTGATCGCGACCGCGCGCAGCGAGCTCGGCGTACAGCGTCCGCAGCCGCTGTGGTCCGAACAGCAGCCCGCGGACTGGTGGCACGCCGTCGAAGCCGCGCTGGCCGATCTGCGCCGGCGGGCGCCGCAAGAGTTGGCGGCGGTCGCCGCCATCGGCCTCTCCGGCCAGATGCACGGCGCCGTCCTGCTCGACGGCCAAGGCCGCGTGCTGCGGCCCGCCATCCTCTGGAACGACCTCCGCTCGAGCGCCGAATGCGTCGAGCTCGAGCGGCGCGCGCCCGAGCTCCGGCGCATCACCGGCAATCTCGCCATGCCCGGCTTCACGGCGCCGAAGTTGCTGTGGGTGGCGGCCCACGAGCCCGAGATGTTCCGCGCCACCGCGAAAGTCCTGCTGCCGAAGGACTATCTACGCCGCCGCCTCACGGGCGACGACGTCTCGGAGATGTCGGACGCCAGCGGCACCCTCTGGCTCGACGTCGGCCGGCGCGACTGGTCGGACGCCATGCTGGAGGCGACGGGCCTCGCGCGCCGCCATATGCCCCGGCTGGTCGAGGGTCGCGAGCCCTCCGGCACGCTGCTGCCCGCGCTGGCGCGCGCCTGGGGCCTGCGCGAAGGCGTTAGCGTCGCCGGCGGCGGCGGCGACAATGCGGCCACGGCGGTCGGCATCGGCGCCGTGCGCGATGGGCAGGCGTTCCTATCGCTCGGCACCTCCGGCGTGCTGTTCGTCGCCACGGCCGCCTTCCGCCCCAACCCCGCCCAGGGCGTCCACGCCTTCTGCCATGCGCTGCCGGGTCAGTGGCACCAGATGGCCGTGATGCTCTCGGCCGCGAGCTGCCTGCGCTGGGTCACGAAGCTCACGGGCGCCGCCGACGAGGCCGCCCTGCTCACGGAGGTCGAAGCGCTGAGCCTGGAGGCGCGGCGGCGCGCCCCGCTGTTCCTGCCGTATCTCTCGGGCGAGCGCACGCCCCACAACGATCCGCATGCGCAGGGCGTGTGGTTCGGCCTCGGCCACGATATCGACCGCGCGTCGCTCGCCTACGCCGTCCTCGAGGGCGTCGCGTTCGGCCTGGCCGACGGCTATCGCGCGCTCCAGGCCGTCGGCACCGAAATCGAAAGCGCATCCGTGGTCGGCGGCGGCGCCCGCAGCCGCCTCTGGGCCGAGCTCATCGCCAGCGCGCTCAGCCTGCCGCTCCATCGCCACCAGGGCGGCGAAGTCGGCGCCGCCTTCGGCGCCGCGCGCTTGGCCATGCTGGCTGCCGATCCCAAGGCCCGCATCGATGACGTCTGCGCCCAGCCCCCGCTCCTCGACCGCATCGAGCCGGCGCCCTGGTCCGCCGACCTCGCGCCGCGCTTCGACCGCTTCCGCCAGCTCTACCAGATCCTGCGCCCACTCTTCCCGCGGTAGGGGGCGGCCGGCGGCCGCCCGGTCAAATCGATGGCCGCCTCCCCGGCACCCAAGATGGCCGTCCCATGCTTTCCGCGTAGGCCTTGAACATGACGTTGAATCCGAGGCTGACGCGCAAACGGTCGCTGCGGTTGGGATCCACCCCGTGCTGCAGCCATGCCGGGAACAGCAAGAGCATGCCGTCTGCGACGGTGACGACGACCTGCTCGGTGTTGTCGGCGGTCAGCGCCGTGACCGGCGGACGGACGATTCCGGTCTGCGGCCGCGGGTCGAGGAAGTTGATGCTGTCGGCGCCCGCGTGCGTGCGTACGTAGTAGACGCCGCTCAGGTAGTTGTTCGGATGATTGTGCATCCGATGGCCGGCGCCGGGCGCATTTACGTTTGCCCAGCAGCCCGTGATCTTGAATCCGGCCAGGCCGACCTTGAGGTAGGCGAGCACGTCGCTCGCCGCGGCATCGATGCAGTTCACGACCTCGCGAAAGCCGTCGCGCTCATGCAGCGCGTGGTCGGATTGCCAGCTCTCGCCGCGCCCGAGATCGGCAAGCGGCGCGCCAAGCTCCGCGAGCGCCTGCATGATCGAATCGTTGAGCGGTCCGTAGGCTGCAGGCGCGAGCGCTGCCTTCCACACGAATGTCGGAAACATTCGCACGGCATCGGACGTCTGGAAGCGCTGCGTCGCTTGCGCCGTCATGATCGTCGCGCGAGCCTTTGGCCCGGGAGCCGGTCCGGTCGGGGGACGATGTCATTTCTCGAACCTTCACCATATCAAATGGCGCGGCCGCGGGGTTCGTGAATCTTAGGGTTGGACGTGCAACGCGCCCGCCCATGCGCTAGCATCACGCCGAATCGAGGAGGCCGCGATGCCCGACGACCACGCGCAATTGCAGCATGTCGATCCCGCCTATCGCCATGGGCCGAAGCTTGTGACGGCGCAGGCCCAACTCCTCGATCTCGGCGGCGTCCGACTCAAATGGTACGACCTCGCCCGCGCCGAGACGCCGGTGCCCGACGCCATCCGCAGCCTGGCGCGCGACTATCTGATCGCCGAGTCGAAAGCCGGCCGGCTGGATCTTGACGGCGAACTCGGCTTCGTCGTGCTGCATCGCTGCGAAGCGGATTTCCACTTTCTGATCGTCAGCACCTGGCGTGGCTCGAACGAATTGTGGGAGTCGGTCTACTACAAGCAGAACGCCGCCACGCCCGGCTTCTCGCTCTTCCCGCGCGAGGGCCGGCACAAGGGCGCCTACTGCGTCTGGGAGCTGGGCCCGGTTTGGCATGAACAGCAGGCCTGGGTCCGCTTCCTGACTTCATCCCGCGACGCGGCCGCCCAGCAGGCCTACCTCGACGACCGCTTCGCCGGCTCGGTCGGGTAGCACCCTCATGTCCCCTCGCCCGCGGAGCGGGAGAGGGTTAGGGTGAGGGTGAGGGCATAACTCGGTCTCGTGCAGAAGCAATCGCACCCATGCCGTTACCCATCGGAACGACCGACACATTCAAGTGCCCGCGCTGTGGTGGAAGGGCGCGCGTCACGATGAGCGATCGCGGTCTGATCTTCGCGGATAAGCATGGCCAATCGTGCTGTCCTGCCATTACAGACAAGTACATTGAGTATGGAGCGCTGCCGATCGACGATTTTGCATTATGCGAACCACTGATCGGCGAGGTAGGGCGCCGCTATTCCGTCCCGGATGCGCATCCAATGGCGTGGTACGATGTGCTCACGCCGGCGCTTAGCGATGCGGCGTATAGGGCAAGAAACGGTGAAATGGCCTGGCCGAGGGAGCATGCTCTCTCGGTGGTTCTCCTCTTGGAGCAGAACGGATACGAGATCATCGGGATCGATATCTGGCTACCGACCGTGCCGGGGCCGACCATACCCACTCCGTTCATCTATGACTGGGACAGTGGCTGTACTTGGCCGGAGAGCATAGCAAAATCACCAGTGTCGTTTATTGAGACTTTCGATTGGGATCCTTCCGACCATGCCTGTCTCGGGAAGGATCCCTATTTCAACATTCTGGCTCGCCGCGACTCATGTGCGGCGGATGGCGTGAAGAAGTAGGCCTGGGTTGCAGGTCGCCGCCGCTACGAACGTCTATCCTTCTCCCAACGATGTCACAGCACCGCACTTGCCAGCTGAGTGGCCGTTACTAGAGTCTGCTCCATGACAGTCACAACCCTGTCGCGCACGTCCTCGCTGGCGGTCGCCGACTATCGCTGCAGCGTCGGGCCGGGTGCCAAGCCGTTCCCGGAGCTGTACCACCGCAGCTGCATCTCCTATGTGCGCAGGGGCAGCTTCGGGTATCGCTATCGCGGCGAAGCCTTCGAACTGGTAGCGGGCTCGATCCTCGTCGGCCGGGCCGGCGACGAATACCTGTGCACGCATGACCACGTCTGCGGCGACGAGTGCCTGTCGTTCCAGTTCGGCCCCGCCCTGGTCGAGGCGATCGGCGACAAGGCCGCGATCTGGCGCATCGGCTTCGCGCCGCCGCTGCCCGAGTTGATGGTGCTGGGCGAGCTGGCCCAGGCCGCCGCCGAGGGCCGCAGCGACATCGGCCTCGACGAGGTCGCGATGCTGTTTGCCGCCCGCTTCGTCGAGACCGTCACCGGCCGAAAGCGCAGGGCGCCGGCACAACGGCCGGCCGACCGCCGCCGCGCCGTGGAGGCGGCGCTGTGGATCGAAGCCCACGCCCACGAGCCCATCGGTCTCGAGAGCGCGGCGAACGAGGTCAGGCTCAGCGCCTTCCACTTCCTGCGCCTCTTCCGCGACGTCCTCGGCGTGACGCCGCACCAGTATCTGGTCCGCTCTCGCCTGCGGCGCGCCGCGCGCCTGCTGACCGACGATGACCGCTCCATAACTGATGTCGCGTTCGACGTCGGTTTCGGCGATCTCTCGAACTTCGTGCGCACGTTCCATCGCGCGGCCGGCGTCTCGCCGCGCGGCTTCCGCCGGGCGGCTGGCGGAGACCGCAAGATTTTCCAAGATCGGCTCGAAGCACTCCCGCTAGGGTGACCTCCAAACCACAGGAGGTCACCATGTACGATCACATCGGACTGACGGTGAAGGACATCGAGGCGAGCGTCCGCTTCTACAAGCCCGCGCTGGCCGCGCTCGGCTATGAGCTCTGCTCCAGCGACGATTCCAGCGCGAGCTTCGGCCCGCGCGGCGAACCGGCGCTTTATCTCGCCAAGGGTGCGGCCGCCCCCGGCGTGCATGTTGCGTTCCGCGCCCCGGACCGCGCCGCCGTCGACCGCTTCCACGCCGCCGGCCTCAAGGCCGGTGGCCGCGACAACGGCCGTCCCGGCCCGCGCGCCGACTATGGCCCCACTTACTATGCTGCGTTCCTGTTCGATCCCGACGGCAACAACGTCGAAGCCGTCTGCTTGCGATAGGAGGCGGGCCATGGCAACGGCACAGACGACCGAGATCGGCACCGAGTACCTGATGACGCTGCACACGCCCGGTGCCGGCCCGCCTCTGCAGGTCGACAGCAGCCTGATGATCTTCCGCGTTGGCGGCGAGGGTTGGGCAAAGGGCCCGAAGATCAACGGCGCCATCATCCATCCGACGGCGGACTGGTTGCGCGTGATGCCGGCGGGCAGCCTGCGGATCGACGTGCGCATGACGGTGAGGACGGACGACGGCGCCCTCATCTACGTCAGCTACAACGGCATCGTCAGCGTCACCCGCGAGAATTTCGAGCGCATGGCAAAGGGCGCTGTCCTCACCTCGGCCGACATGTATTTCATCATCGCGCCCACGTTCGAGACCGCGCACGAGAAGTACGCCTGGTTGAACCATATCCAGGCGATCGGCAAAGTCGCGGCCGTGAAGGGCGGCGAGGGCGGGTTCGTGACGTATGATCTGTTCGTGGCGCGATAGTGCCGGGATCGGAGCGCGACGACACGGCCGCGACGGCGGTTAGGGCACGTCCCGATCGGGGCAGATACGCCGCCCTCGCCATCTCCTTGTCATTCCGGCGAAAGCCGGAATCCATGACCACAGGCGCCGGCGGCTTTGAGCCAATTCCATCGTCGTCAGTGTCTATGGATTCCGGCTTGCGCCGGGATGACACCGTGAGTTGGTGACTCGAATCGTTTGGGCTACGATTTAGCTACGCGTTTGCGCCGCTAGCTCGTTGGCTGATGCCCGCCGGCGACCATGCGGGGTGCCGGTCAGCTGGGAACTTGTGCGGCGCTAAGGTGTTCACGGGTATACGCTTCCTCGGCTTTCCGGCATCGGGGAATGGAAGCCCATGAAATTCAAATGCCCGCATTGCTATTCAAACACATTTCGCCTGCTTCTGGACGCCGATGGAACGTCCGTTGCGCAGTGCCTCTACTGCGGAGAGGTGTCGTCCTTCAGTGTAGCGTCCATCCTGGATGCATCCGGACGCAGTCGAATCTCTGAGAGCGCCCCGTCCCGCTACCAGCCGCGCAATTGCCATCGCGGTCGCATCAACGGTCGCAGGCGGGCGCACGCCTGAATTGTCCGAGCGGGCCGAGCCGCCCGATATCTGCGGTAGTAGCTTGCCACGCCGACCGGCAGTAAAGCGCTGGTCGCGTGGCTTTGGTCCGGGGTCGAGGATGGGTCGCATCAACCGATCTGTGATTTGGGTGTCGGTCGCGGCATCGTTTGGGCTTTCCAGCGCAAGCGCGTTGGCAGCGGACCAATCCGGCAAGCCATCCGAGCTGGTCTTCTTCCTTGCGCTGGCCGTCGTGATCCTGGTCGGCCGCCTGCTGGGCGAATTGATGCAGCGCGTCGGCCAGCCCGCGGTCATGGGTCAGCTGCTCGGCGGCCTCCTGCTTGGACCTTCCGTGTTCGGCGCGCTCGCCCCGGATTGGCAGCACGCCCTCTTTGCGTCCAGTGCGGCGCAGAAATCCATGCTCGATGGAGTGTCGCAGCTCGGGATCCTGATGCTTCTCCTGCTCACGGGCATGGAGACCGACTTGAGCCTTGCGCGGCGCGTCGGCCGCGCGGCGGCGAGCGTTTCGGTGGCCGGCATCGTCCTTCCGTTCGGCTGCGGATTCGCCCTCGGCCAGTACCTGCCCGAGGGCATGCTGCCGCATCCGGAGTTTCGACTGGTCGTATCGTTGTTCCTCGGCACGGCGCTCTCGATCTCGTCGGTGAAGATCATGGCCATGGTCGTGCGCGAGATGAACTTCATGCGCCGCGACCTCGGTCAGGTGCTGGTCGCGTCGGCGGTCATCGACGACACGATCGGCTGGATCATCATCGCCATCACCTTCAGCCTGGCCAGCCACGGCGCGGTCGATCTCGCCTCTCTGGCGAAGAGCGTGCTCGGGACTGCCCTCTTCCTGATCGTCAGTTTCACGATCGGTCGCCGCGCCGTGTTCGCGGCGATCCGCTGGTCGAACGACCATCTCGTCAGCGAGATGCCCGTGATCTCGGTCATCCTCGTGCTGATGCTCGGGATGGCGCTGCTCACGCACGTGATCGGCGTGCACGAGGTGTTGGGCGCCTTCGTCTGCGGCATCCTGGTCGGCGAATCGCCGATCCTGACGCGGCAGATCGACGAGCAGCTGCGCGGCCTGATCCTCGGCCTGTTCATGCCGGTGTTCTTCGCGCTCGCCGGTCTCTCCGCCGATCTGAGCATCCTGCGAAATCCGACTCTGCTGGCGCTCACTCTCGGCCTGATCGCCATCGCCAGCCTCGGAAAGGCAGCCGGTGCTTTCATCGGGGGGCGGATCGGCGGCCTCAGCATGCGTGAATGCGTGGCGCTGGCCTGCGGCATGAATGCGCGCGGCTCGACCGAGGTCATTGTCGCTTCGATCGGGCTTTCGCTGGGCATGCTGAGCCAGGACTTGTTCACGATGATCGTAACCATGGCGGTCGCGAC
>AR_comb_assmDRAFT_10145142_pt1 | contig 10614 bp, 11 predicted proteins | sample ArasoioldDNA_FD_10543 | JGI IMG/M metagenome (IMG submission 10543) | reverse complement strand
TGCGCTTTCGGAAATTTCTTTCCGCCCACACCATCGATCATCCGGCCGAGCAGATGATGGCGCTCATCGCGACAGTTATTGGCGGGGTGTTCGAGCGCTTTCCTACGCTCAACATCGCTTATCTCGAATCGGGGATCGGCTGGGTTCCGTACATGATGGATCGGCTCGACGAGGAAGTGGAGAAGCGCGGCGCAGTGGAAGCTCCCTACCTCACCAAGCTACCCAGCGAGTACGTAACGAGCGGGAGGATTTTCTTCGGCATCGAGTGCGGCGAAAAGACTATCCCCGACGCCGTTCGCTGGGGCCTTGATGACACGCTGCTCTATTCATCCGACTATCCTCATTGGGATGGCGACTGGCCTCATACGGTTAAGGCTGTCCGGGCGAGGGGAGATCTTTCGGCGAGCACCAAGAAGAAAATGTTACATGACAACGTGGCGCGTTTTTATAAACTGACGCCTGCGGCATAATCTAAGAGGGACTGTGCAAAGACGTGATGACCCGCTGAGTTTTTAGCTTAAGACTTTTTCCCGGCCAAGAAATCGTTGAAGTTCGGACGCGCTAATCTCGCCTTGACGGATGATCTTTATCCTGTCCGCTATAGCTTCCACTACGGTAGAGCCGCTCTTTGATGTCAGTGTTCCACCATCGACGAAGACCTCGAGCTGGCCGGCAAAATACATCTGTGCCTGTTGAAGAGTTCGAGCCGGTTCCTTACCGGATGGGTTGGCGCTGGTAGCTGTTAATGGACGGCCTAGTCGCTTGATGAGTCGCGCCGCGATGGGCTGACTCGAAATCCGCACACCAACTCCGCCCGCGGGATTGCAAAGAGGCTTCGGAATATTCTTTTTCCCCGGCAGAACCAAAGTTAACGGTCCGGGCCAGTATCGATCCATCAACTTCCGGGCTACGGATGGTACCTTTGCGATCAGGGTGTGAAGCATTTCCTGGTCGGCCACTAGAACAGGGATCGGATTGCGTGGGTCCCGACCCTTTAGCTGAAATACTTTCTCGACTGCCACTTCGTCAAGCGCGTCTGCGCCCAAGCCGTAGAGAGTTTCGGTGGGGAAAACGATCACATGACCGCGTTTGAGTGCCTCGACGGCTACGGCTAAGTTCTCAGGCGCTTTGTTTCGCGCTTTGGAGTTTGCGGTCTCGGTCTTCGACACCAGCGGCCATCTCCTTTTTGAATTCGGCGAGCTTGGCGGCGACTCTGGAATCCTTACGGGCAACCATTTGGGCGGCAAAGATCCCGGCGTTGGCCGCACCTGCCTTGCCAATGGCCATGGTAGCCACTGGAATTCCGGCGGGCATTTGTACCGTAGCGAGCAACGCGTCCAAACCTTTGAGACAGGAAGAGTCAATGGGAATGCCGATGACAGGCAAGGTCGTGTTTGCAGCGATAGCCCCGGCGAGATGAGCTGCGGCGCCCGCGCCGGCGATAATAACTTCCAATCCACGTTGCTGCGCATTCGCAGCGTACTTGGCTGCTTTATCCGGTGTGCGGTGTGCGGACATGATGCGGGTCTCGTAGGCGATTCCAAAATAGTCCAAGCGTTTCTCCGTCTCCCGCATTACTTCCAAGTCAGAATCGCTGCCCATCAGAATACCGACTCTTGGCTTCGCCCTTATATTCTTCGCCACCTCCGATTCCTCCTGTCAATTTCTAGCTATCGCCCTGCGAGCAATGTCCTTGCGATAGTGCATCCCGTCCCAGGCAATCTCGCTGACGGCGGAATAAGCATTTTTTACGGCACTGCCAATGTCGCTTCCCCTCGCAGTGACGCCGAGCACACGGCCGCCGGAGGTAATCCAGCGACCGTTCTCTTTCGCAGTGCCCGCGTGAAAGACAAAGCCCCTGTCCCAATGACTTAACTTATCCAATCCGCGAATCTCGTGACCTTTGTCGTACGGCCCCGGATAGCCTCTGGCGCACAATACCACGCAAACGGCCGGATCTTCGTACCACTGCGGCTGCAGCTGGTTGAGTTTTCCATCGATCGTAGCCTCCAACAGTGGCACGAGATCACTTTGCAACCGCATCATGATCGGCTGGCATTCGGGATCGCCGAAACGGGCGTTAAACTCCAATACTTTGGGTCCGCTTTCGGTAATCATCAGACCAACATAGATCACGCCGCGGTAACGAATCCCTTTATTGTTAAGCCCAACGAGAAGAGGCTTCAGAATCTCATCCAAAACGCGCTGATGCATTGTCGAAGTCAACACGGGCGGGGGGGAGTATGCGCCCATGCCTCCGGTATTTGGTCCTTTGTCGTTATCAAAGACGCGCTTGTGATCCTGAGATGATGCCAGTGGAAGAATATGATCGCCGTCGCTAAGAACCATGAACGAGGCTTCTTCGCCCTCTAAGAATTCTTCGATGACGACTTTTTCTCCTGCTTCACCTAAGCTTTTTTGGATCAGAATACCGTCACTGGCCGCCATGGCTTCATTGACATCCAAACAAACGACAACGCCCTTGCCTCCGGCGAGGCCATCCGCTTTGATTACATATGGCGGTTTTTGTTGGGCGAGATATTTTCTTGCAGCGGCCGCATCCGTAAAGGTTCCAAAAGATGCCGTAGGAATTTTGTTTTGCTGCAAGATCTCTTTGGCGAAGGCTTTGCTGCCTTCCAATCGAGCGGCTGCCCTATTCGGCCCAAAGATTCTTAAGCCACGTGATTCGAAGAGATCGCTGATACCCAAAGTGAGAGGCAGTTCCGGTCCGACCACCGTGAGGTCGATTTTCTGTTTCTCGGCGAAGTCAGCGAGCTTCCCGATCTCCTCCGGCCCAATCCCCACGCATTCAGCCAGGTCTCCGATGGCCGAACTGCCCGGAGCGCAAAAGAGTTGGGTGACTTTTGGACATTGGCTGATTTTCCAGACCAGTGAATGCTCGCGGCCGCCGCTGCCGATGACGAGAATTTTCATGACTCACGCGAAAAAACAGGGCCGGATCGAGGATGGAAGATCGAGGATCGCAATCATCCATCCTCCATCTTCGATCTGCGGCTAGTGCCTGAAATGTCTCATGCCGGTGAAAATCATCGCCATGTCATGTTCGTTGGCTGCGGCTATGACTTCCTCGTCTTTGATGGACCCACCGGGTTGAATGACCGCCGCGGCGCCTGCTTTGGCGGCTTCGTCGACACCGTCCCGGAAAGGATAGAAAGCGTCTGAAGCCACCGCCGAGCCTTCTAGGTTCAACCCGTGCGTGGCGGCGCGCATCACCGCGATCTTGGCCGAATCCACGCGGCTCATCTGTCCGGCACCCACGCCGAGAACCTGGTCCGGTGAGGCGAAGACTATCGTATTGGATTTAACGTGCCGGCAAACTCGCCAGGCGAAGTCCAGTGCCTGATATTCTTGCTCGGTTGGCTTTCGTTGTGTCACCACTTTGCAAGCGCGTACGTCGACTGACCCGGTATCCCAGTCTTGAAGCAAAATGCCGCCTCGAATCCGACGCAGGTCGTAGCCACCACCCTGGGGCTGGGTCATATCCAATTCCAACAGCCGGATATTGAGCAGCCGCTTCACCGACGAAAGCACCGCTTTCGCCTCAGGCGTAAAGGTGGGAGCGATAACGATTTCGAGAAAAATCTCTTTGAGCTCTTTGGCGGTTTCCTCGTCCACGGGTCGATTGAATGCGATAACGCCGCCAAAGATAGAGACCGGATCGCAGGCTTTGGCCTTACGGAACGCATCCGCCTGGGATTTCTTTGACAGGGCGACGCCGCAGGGATTGTTGTGCTTGATGGCTACCGCTGCGATTTCTGAGAATTCCAGCACAGTGTTTAAGGCCGCGTCGGCATCCAAGATATTGTTAAAAGAGAGTTCCTTGCCTTGAAACTGCTTTGCCCGCGCGATGGAGGGACCCGTCTCTCCCTGTGTAGCGTAAAATGCGGCCCCTTGATGCGGGTTCTCGCCGTAGCGCATGTCCTGAATCTTGGAGATTTGGATGTTGACCGTTTGCCCCCAAGGAGCCGGTTTTTTGTTCTCGTCGAGGGAGGAAAAATAGTTCGAGATAGCGCCGTCGTAGTGGGACGTATGCTGAAACGCTTTACAAAACAGGCGAAAGTGAGTTGCCGGTGATAACGAGCCGCCGTTTTGTCTCAGTTCGGTAAGGATAGAGCTATAGTCATCGGGATCGACGATCACGCCAACGTGTTGAAAATTTTTCGCTGCCGCCCGTACCATGCTCGGACCGCCGATGTCGATATTCTCGACGATCTCATCGAAAGATGCGCCGCGCTCTACGGTTGCCTCGAAGGGATAAAGATTGACGACCACTAGATCGATAGGAACGATCCCATGCTCTTTCATCTTGGCAACGTGTTCGGGATTGTCTCTCAAGGCGAGAATGCCGCCGTGAACTTTCGGGTGAAGCGTCTTTACTCGGCCGTCCATCATTTCCGGAAAGCCCGTGATCTCGGAAACATCTTTGACGGTAATTCTATTGTCGCGCAGCAAAGAAGCCGTGCCGCCGGTGGAAACGATCTCAATACCCAAGTCCGACAGGGCCCGGCCAAACTCTACGATGCCTTTCTTGTCAGACACGCTGATCAGGGCCCTTTGAATCCTGCCCACTGCTGGTGATCCTCCTAAGTATGATGATGAATGCGGGGAACTCGATTGCTGATGGAGGTGAGAATCTCGTACGAGATTGTGTTTGCCCACGCGGCCATCTCATCGGCGGAGATTTCCGCTTCGCCTTGACGGCCGAGGAGAACGACCTCATCTCCCGGTTGTATTTTTTCTATATCGGTAACATCGATCATAGTCAAATCCATGCACACTCTTCCCGCCACCGGCGCTCGCTTCCCGCTAACCAAGACTTCGCCGCGATTGGAAAGCAGCCGCGGATAGCCGTCGGCATATCCCAATGGCAGGGTACCGATGAGACTCTCGCGCTTTGTAACGAAGGTCTGGCCATAACTAATGCTCGATCCTGCGGGAACTTTCTTGAGCTGGAGAATGCGAGTTTTCCACGATAGGACGGGCTTCAAACACATCTGACTCGCCATGGCTGGGGATGGGTAGATGCCGTAAAGCATCAAACCGGGCCGGACCATGTCAAAGTAAGCTGCCGGTAAAGTGATCGTTGCAGCGCTGTTGGCCAGGTGGACCAGCGACGGTGCGATACCCTCGGCGCGCAGTCGTTCGACGACGCTCTGAAAAATTCGCAGTTGCTGCTGGGTGTAATTGCCTTCGACGCTTTCCGCGTGGGAGAAATGTGAGAAGACACCTTCGATCTCGAGGGCGGTTAGTTTTTTGATTTTTGGCAGCCAGGAATCGACCTCGGCGGCGAGGAGTCCGATGCGTCCCATGCCGGTGTCAACCTTCAAGTGAACCTTCAACGCCTTTTTGCGACGGTGCACGACTGCGTCGAGTTCCTCGAGACTTGCCAATGCATGGATCACCGGCGTCAAAGAGTTGTCGAAAAATTGATCGATCTGGTCGGGATATGCGCCCGCCAAGACTAGAATCGGTGTACGGATCCCGGCTTGACGGAGCTCGACGCCCTCTTCAAGGGTTGCAACACCAAATGCATTGCTGCCTTCAGCGGCGAGAATCTTGGCAATGGCCGCCGCGCCGTGACCATACCCGTTTGCCTTGACCATAGAGAGAACTTTGACTTGGGGTCCGACCCTGGAGCGGATCTGGCGGAAGTTCCAAGCCACGGCATTGAGATCAATGAGACAAACGGTAGGGCGACCCTGTGGAATAGTGACCATGAATGGCGTAGAGATACCGGCGTAAACGCTTAAGACACCTTGGAACCTGGCTCGACGGTTTTCTCGGGCGTGAGTAGTATAACACGCCCTTCGTCTGAAGCGGCGAGAAGCATGCCCTGGCTTTCCAAGCCGCGCAGTTTGGCGGTTTCTAGATTGGCAACGACCACGATTTGTCGGCCGATAAGTTCTTCGGGGGCGTAGTGATTTCTGATGCCCGCGCAAATCTGTCGCTCCTCGGAACCAAGGTCGATCTGAAGCACCATGAGTTTATCGGCGTTGGGATGGGGCTCAACACCTTTTATTGTTGCCACTTTGAGCTCTACCTTCCTGAATTCCTCAATTGAAATCATCCGCCGTCCTTTTTGGAGGTCCGCATTTTTCAATACGAAGATAGCAGAACCGATAAATCAAATAAAGGTTGTCTCTAGACGAGGGCCGATAGATCAAGGTAGAAAAATTGTCGTTCTCCAATATGCTGCGGAAGATTACTCCGGGTGGAGCATATGTTGGCACGAGATGAACAGACTACTGCTTGTAACGGGGACAGGAGGGCGATAGACTCGGCCCCAATCAGGCGGGAAAAGAAAAAATGACCAACGTCTATCTTCCCTCCGAGTCGCAAAAAAACCTGCTGGAGCTAGCACGTCAAGCTCTTGAGGATGTTGTCCTAGGCATAGAGCGCGAGAAAAAACAGATCCACGATCCCTACTTGCAGAGCCGTGAGTATGGTGCCTTCGTCAGTTTGCATAATCGGCAAGAATTGCGAGGTTGTATTGGCAATTGTGCACCCCAGGCGCGGTTGTTTGAAACCGTTACTGAAATGACAGAAGCGGCCGCGTTGCGAGATCCCAGGGTCAAGCCGGTTTCGAAAAAGGAACTTGCCGAAATCCGCATCGATATTACCGTGCTTTCGCCTTTAGAGCCTGTGGACGATCCCCTCGCTCTACAGATCGGCGAGCACGGTCTTCACATTGCCTCGGGTGACAAGCGGGGTGTACTTCTTCCCCAAGTTGCAACCCAATATGGATGGGATATGAGGACCTTTCTCGAACAGACTTGTCTGAAAGCCGGTTTGCGAAAGAACGCGTGGATAGAATCCGACGTGCGAGTGTCAGGCTTTACTGCTTTGATTATCGAGGAACAGCGATGAAACGGCGTGGGTTTATAGGTTTATTCGCAACAGCGCTCTTAATTTTCTTGCGGGACGTTGCATACGCAATCTGCAATCCTTCCTTGGTCCGTCTGCTTGGGCAGGTACGACAGCTGGTGCAGACCCGGTCCGGCCGAGGACCGTCTTTAGGTCACTATTTTATCCAGTGGTATGGCCACTCGAGTTTTTTGATCCATTCCGGCAGTCAGACGAAGGTTGTGGCGGATCCAAATTTCAATGTCACGCCCGGGATCCAGGCTGACGCGGTCACAGTGAGCAACGATCACTTTACGCATAACAATACGGGAGCGGTTACCGGTAACCCGGTCATCTTGCGAGGCATCACCTTTCGGCAGACTTGGAACCCGATACGAACCAGTGTGAAAGATATAACCATCGTCAATATACCGAGCCAACGGGGACAAAGTTGGGGAGCAATCGCTAACTCTATCTTTATTTATGAAATGGGAAGTCTTTGCCTCGCCCATTTAGGAAATATCGGGCATCTTCTTACGCAGGAACAAGAAAAGGTAATGCAACGGGTTGATGTGATGATGATCCCCATCGATGCAATGACTAATCTTGGCTTTGAAGACATAATGAAAGTAATTGACCAGGTTAAGCCACCTATCGTGATCCCGATGCATTACGATGTTGCCCGCCAGGGAGAACTGTTTACGGCGTTTGCTAAAGAGCATTATCCGGTGCGAAAAATTGCGAACTCCCAATTGGAATTGAGTCGCGGGATGCTGCCTAAATCCACTGAAATCTTCGTTCTCATGCATCCGCATCCGGTGGCCTTCGGCGACTAGAGTCGGAAAATTTGCCGGTCGGCGCCGGTTCCCCTCTCGATTTTACATCCGAATCCTATAATGTTATAAATTCACTCTTAATCGGGGCTAGGCGAGTCCAACGTGACCAACAAGGAAATCGAATTGTTTCGAAATCTCCTGAACGAGCGTATGCAAGAGCTCCGTTCCGAAGCCGGTAAAACTGTGGAAGACATGGATGAAGACGAGAATTTTCCAGATCCTGCCGACAGAGCCTCAATGGAGTCGAACAGAAACTCGGTGCTGCGCATTCGAGACCGTGAACGTAAACTGATTTTCAAGATTCAAGAAGCCCTGAGGCGGCTCGATGACGGCGACTACGGTATCTGTGAAGCATGTGGAGAAGAGATCGGAATCGACCGGCTCAAGGCGCGTCCGGTGACAACGCTCTGTATTGGATGCAAGTCCAGCCAAGAGATCGAAGAGCGAAAAGCCAGAAGGGTCATCTAGAACCGTTCTCGACTTTTATGAAACTCCGAAAAGCTGTTATACCGGTGGCGGGCTTAGGCACTCGTTTTCTACCAGCTACCAAAACCGTGCCGAAAGAGCTTTTGCCTATCGTTGATATCCCCTCCATCCAGTACGTCGTACAAGAGGCGGTTGATGCGGGAATCCAGGAAATCATTTTCGTTACCGGGCGAGGCAAGGACAGCATCGAAGATCATTTCGACGAGGCCCCCGAACTAGAGCAGGTCCTGGCCGAGCGAGGACAGACAGAATTGGTCGAAATGCTCCGGCGGATCAAGGAAATGACCGAGGTGGTATCGGTTCGCCAGAAAAAGCCACTGGGATTGGGGCACGCGGTTCTCTGCGCCCGCGATTTGGTGGGTGACGAACCCTTTGCCGTCATGTTGGCCGATGATCTGATTGATAGTGAAACACCTTGTATTCGCCAGTTATTGGAGATTTTCGAAGAGACGAGCGAGTCGGTCATCGCGCTGATGGAAGTTCCGCCGGAGGAAGTTCATCGATACGGTGTCATTCGGGGAAAGAAAGTGAAGGAGCATCTCTATCAGGTGGAGGGCACCGTGGAGAAGCCCCCAGCGCGAGAGGCTCCCTCTAAAATGGCAATTATAGGTCGCTACATTCTCCGCCCGGAAATTTTTGCTATTTTGCAAAGCCTGCCTCCTGGAAAAGGCGGTGAAATTCAATTGACCGATGGATTGTCGCAACTGATACGTGAGCGCAGGATGTACGGCTGCGAGTTCCGAGGAGAACGGTACGATATCGGTGATAAGTTCGGTTTTGTCCGGGCGACCGTCGCTTACGCATTGAAAAGGCCAGATCTAAGGGATCGGGTGGTCGAATATCTCAAAGCGACGCTAAGCTAAAACGTTGGGGCCGTAGCTCAGTTGGGAGAGCGCTAGAATCGCACTCTAGAGGTCGTGGGTTCGACCCCCATCGGCTCCACCAATTCTTTCAACATCCAGAGGAGTAGTTTAGGGAAAACATTCGTAAATGTCCGTCTTTTGTCCGTGTTCTATTATCTGACCCACTTCGGGGCCATGATAATTGGAACGACAAGCGGCACCCTAGGCTGCTCCTCAAGATGTACATGTAATGTGTCACCTTGGAGTCATAGACGCCTGCCGTTTTTGTTCTGGCTAAATTCCAGTCTAAGTCTCGATACATTTCCGGCTAGCCAACATCTCTTCATTCCAGGGATTCATCTCACTAACTCTCCATCCGGGGTGATCGAGAAAGATTACAGGGTCCTTGCGATTTCAGGTAACCGAAATGAAACCTTGACGGAATCCGGCACCCGAGTGGGTGCCGGATATATCGCGGGTAGTCTAAAAGTCATTTTACCAACTTTTGATCATGAATATTAGACTCAATTCGTAGTAAGTTCTAAATTGAAGCCACCATCCCAGGTGTTACCCTGAAGCTTATTGTCCAAGTAAGTAGCAACAATACCCGACCCGTCAGCAGTGACTCCAGCGTTGTTGCCACTAATAACCGAGGCGGCGGCGCGAATAATGGCCTGCGCTCCGCTGCTATAAAGCCCGACGCCATTATTACTAACGATACAGTTATCAACATTGACATCAGCAGCCGAGCCGCCTCCAAGCGCCAAAATCCCAATATTAGAATGGCCGGAATACACACTCCCGCGTGTAATAACCCGGGCATTTGGTCCGGCATATAGGCCGTGCGTTTGATTCTCAACAGTGGTTTTCTCAATCACCACATTCACTGATCCGCCGGAGCTGATTAGTACCCCAATATTAGAATTATTTCTGATATAGGTATTTTTGATATAGACCTCGTTACCCGAAACGATATTGATGCCGTTTTGCATACCAGAGATCACTGAGTCTTCAACATGGAGCGATCCTCCGCTGGTAAGGACGATGCCAGTGAGACCGGACCCTACCCCATTGATATCGAGTCCTCGAAGTATGATCCTGTCGCTCCCTCCGGCGTGGACATTAACCCCGTTTGTTCCTGCAGCAAGAACCCCACCCACCGTATGAAGGCAATCGATGGTTATGGCCTTTGTTATAGTGACCCCGCCAAATCCAGCTGGGTCCAAGCAATTGATCTCGCCTCCGGCGGCCGTCTTTGAAATCGCTCCCGCGAAAGTCTTGCATGGCGCCGTCCGGCTACAGGGATTGGCATCATCGCCGACGCCCGACACCCATGTTCGCGTCGCCTGCGCATGCGCGAGCGAAGCGAAGAACACATAGACCGAAAATACCGCAATAGCACTTAAAGTTAATCTTCTCAGTTGCATAAGTTCCTCCTTGCGGTTTTTCCATGAGCAACGAATGTACCGAAGAACGAAAATTGCTCAAAACAGCCAAATCACTCTCCCAAGGGAGGCCGACAAATGTCACTGGTTGGAATGCTGAGACGGTCTGGGGCTCAACTGTCATTTCTAGGAAAACTTCTT
>AR_comb_assmDRAFT_10124227_pt1 | contig 10614 bp, 8 predicted proteins | sample ArasoioldDNA_FD_10543 | JGI IMG/M metagenome (IMG submission 10543) | reverse complement strand
GGCGACGCGTTCACCGCGGCGTACAGCGACTCGGCGCGCGCGAACTGCCGGCGGCTGCGGTAATTGTTCGCCAGGTTGACCAGCGCCGCCACTTCGGTGCTGTCGATGGCGAGCGCCTGCTGCCACGCTTCGGCGGCCTTCTGCCGGTCGAAGCCGGAGCCGGTTTGGTAATAGGTCGCGATCGTGACGTAGCGCTCCCGCTCGGGAAGTCGGTCGCGATACTGGTAGGCGCGTGACAGCGCGCTGTCGATCGACGCGCGCGACATCCCGAGGTTGTTCAGTGTCACGCCGAGCTTGCGATACGCCATCGCGAACATCGTGTCGCGCGCGACGGCCTCGCGCAGAAGTTTTTCCGACTTCACGTAGTCGCCTTCGAGATCCGACGCGCGCGACGCCTCGGCGTACAGTCGCAGCGCGTCGAGGGAGCTCGTCGTCACCTGGTCGAGCGCCGGTGCGTCGCGTACGGACTTCAACGATTCGCCGATCCGGCCACGCAGTTTTCGCGTCAAATCGTCGATCGCGTCGAGCAGCCCGCTCGTGCCGTTCACGGTTTTCTGAAACGCCGCGAGGTCGCCGCCCGAATCGGCGGAGACGAGGCGAATCGAAACGACGTAGCCGGAGCCCAGCGGCGTCACGCTTCCACCGACGATCGCCTTCACGCCCTCGCGAACGGCGATCTCCCGGCCGAGCGGAATGTCGATCGAGCCCGACGCGGAGCGCTGCATGCGCTGGAGCGCGGCGGCGATCGCCGTCGGCGGCATGATCGACACGGCTTTGGATTGCCCCAAGTTCGTTCGTACCGCTTCCGTCACGACGTGCGAGAGCGACGAATCCTTGCCGGCGGCGAAATCGGTGACGAGCAACCGCTCGCGCCCGTGCAACCGTCCCGCGGCGAGCAACGACGCGGCGGGCCCGATGCCGAAGCCGCGCAGCACCATCACCGCGACGACCGCGATGGCGAAGGAAACAATGGAGACCGCGGCCGCGCGGAACACGCGTCGCCAAGTCAGGAACCTGTTCGCCTTCAGCGCGACGTTGGTCATCGTGCCGTGCGTTGCGCCCGACGCCGGTGTCAGCGCGGGAGTCTGCGCGCTGATGTGTCGTGTCGTGCGATGCGCCCATGCCGTGGCCAGAACGAGGGCGAGCACCAACAGCATCAGCACGACGGCACCGGAGAACACCCAATCCGGAACCCCCAGCCCGACGACGGCCGCCTTGGCGACGATCCCGACCGCGGCAAATGCCGTGGCGTACCAGAGCAGCGCGCGCGTCGTCGCGCCTGCCCCCGTGAGCTGCGTCGTGCTCGACGAACCGCTCGGCACGCCGTCGAGCAGCGCGCCGATCTCGGCGGCCGATTGCGGCCGGGCCGCCGGCTCCTTCTCGAGACAGCGCCTGACGAGCGCCGAGAGAGCGGGCGGCACATCGGGACGCGTCTCCTCGATCGGACGCGGAGTCTCGGTGAGATGCGCCGCCAGCGTTCGTTGCGGCGAGCGTCCCGCGAAGGGCGGTTGTCCGGTCAGGAGCTCGTACGCCATGCAGCCGAGCGAATAAATGTCCGCGCGATGGTCGACGTTCGGATCGCCGGCCGCCTGCTCGGGAGAGATGTACGCCGGCGTGCCGACGGACGTGCCGAGCTGCGTGAGCGACGCGTCGGCTATCGGCGCATCGTTCTTCGCCGCCGTGAGCGCTTTCGCGATACCGAAGTCGGTCACGACGGCGGTACCGCCGGACAGCAGGACGTTGTCCGGTTTGATGTCGCGGTGTACGACGCCCCGTTCGTGCGCGTAAGCCAGCGCGCGAGTGATGTCGCGGAGGATGCTCACGACTTCCGGGATCGGGAGCGCGCCCGTGCGCGCCAGCCTCGCGCGCAGCGACTCGCCCTCGACGAACGGCATCGTGTAGTACGGCACGCCGTCGAGCTCGCCCGCCGCGAGCACGGGGACGATCTGCGCCTGGAGCAAGCGCGCGGCGAGCTGGATTTCCCGCTTGAACCGGTCGACGTTGACGCCCGCCGTGAGGTCAGGCGAGAGGACCTTCACGACGACTTTTCGGCCAAGGGCATTGTCCTCGGCGACGAAAACACGCGACATCCCGCCACCGCCGAGCTCGCGCTCGAGGGTGTAGGCGTCACCAAGGGTTCGTTGCAGCTCGTCGCGCAGATCGCTCATCGTCGGGGAAAACTGAGGGTGGGTATCCGGTTTGGCGAGGTGTCTAGCCCTTTCTTCCCGTCTCGCCGAGATTCGTGCTTGCTCATTCTCCGACTCCCACTCGAGGTCCGTCCAATGCGCATCAAGTCCGTGTCGCTCCTCGTTGCCGCCGTCGTCGCTCCGTCAATCGCCGGCGCGCAGAAGCAGGTCATCGTTCCGCAAGGTATGCAGGCGAGCGCCACGCTTTCGCCCGGGACGCGCGCCGGCGACGTCATATACACGTCGGGCCAACTGGGTGTCTCGCGCGACACGTCCGATAACTCGATTCAGGCGCAGACGAAGCGATCGCTCGAAGCCGTCCAGAAGGTGGTGGAGGCCGCGGGGAGCAGCATGGCCAATGTGCTCAAATGCACGGTGTTCCTCACCGACGTAAAGGATTTCCAGGGAATGAACTCGGCGTACACGCAGTTCTTTCCCAAGGAACCGCCGGGCCGCTCCACGGTTGTCGTCGCGGCGCTGGTGAGCGCGGCGGCGAAAGTCGAGATCGAGTGCATCGCCGCGGCAAAATGACCGAGCGGATTTTCCGTCCGGCGTGAAATCGAAGGACGACGCGCGCTTTCCGTGACGACGTAGCTTGGCCTCCGCACTCATCGCGGAGGCCTTTGCGTGACCTACACCGTGTGGCTGGGCGATCGTCTCATCGGCGAAACCGATCTCGCCAACGAGCGCGTCGAACCCAGATATCGTTCCGGGAATTTTTTCCCCGTGCCCGGGAACGAAATGCTCGTTCCCACGACGGATTCGTCTCTGCAAGTGCGCGATCCGACAGGCAGAGTCATTCCGACGGATTGGGTGAACGTCTATGACCTCGAGGCGAATCCGATCGATGACGACGACCTGGGTTTCGACGAGCAGCTCGACGACGAGCTCGAGGCGTCGATCGAACACGACGCGGTGCTGATTCGCGAATGGATCGACGCCAGAGAAGTGGAAAGCTTCGACGATGCCGAAGACGAGCCGTGGATCGACGAATTCTCGCGTTACCAGATCCAACTCAAGCTCGCCAAAGGCGCGGCCCTTCCCTGATCAGTCGAGCGGCACTCGGCTGCGATCGGGGAACGCGAAGATGAGCGCCGCCGCGCCGATGTAAAATGCGGACGTCACGCCCAATGCCGACACGATGCCGATTGCGGGCACCGTGGCGAGCACGCCGATGACGTACGGCGCGAGCGCGCCCAGGAGCCGGCCCGAGTTGTAGCCGAGCCCTTGGCCGCTCGCGCGAACGCTGGTGGGGAAGAGCTCGGAGAGGAACGGCGCGAGCATGCTCCAATACGCGTGTCCGACGCAGCCCAGCACGGGGCTGAGCAGCAGCAGCGTCGTTGGACTGTGCACGACGCGTCCATAGATCGGAACGATGATGGCGGCGAGCGTGAGGAATGCGGCGAAGACACGCCGCCGTCCGAATCGATCGGCGAGTGGACCGAACGACAGATAGCCGATGAACGCGCCCGCTTGCATGGGGATGAGCCAGCCTGTGGACTTCACCACGCTCATGCCCGCGCCGCCCTTTGCGACCGGGGTGGCGAGCAAATTTGGGAGCCAGAAGAAGAGTCCCCAGTACGCGAACTGCAGCAGCGACGCGAGCAGGCAGGCGAGCAACGTTCGTTTGCGCAGCTCCGATCCGAACAACACAGCGTAGGGATTCGTCTTCGCCGCGGTGGTGCCGCGCGTCCGCTTCCACAGCTCGGGCTCCTCGATGTTGCGGCGCATCCAGAGCGTGAGCAGCGCTGGCAGCGCCCCGATCGCGAACAGCACGCGCCAGCCATTGTCCCCGAACGGAAGCACGTCGAGCACGATGCCGGCGAGCACCGCGGCGAGGATGGCGCCGAGTGCCCAGGTGGATTGCATGGCGCTCGTCGCCTTGTTGCGCAGGTGCGCGGGAACCGTCTCACTCACAAGCACGGCGCCCGACGCCCACTCGCCGCCCATACCGATGCCGAGTAACGCTCGCCAAATCGCCAGCTGGACGACGCTCTGCGCCGTCGCCGCGCCCAGCGAACAGATCGAAAAGATGAGAATCGTGAGGTTCAGCGCGCGCACCCGCCCGATCTTGTCGGCGATCACGCCGAACGACAGGCCTCCCACCGCCGCGCTCAGCAGTGTGAGCGTGCCGAGGAGGCCGGCGGTCGAGTCGCCGAAACCGAAATAGGCCTTGAGCCGACCGATGGCGAGGACGTAAATCAGGAAGTCCATCGAGTCGAACATCCACCCGAGCATCGCCGCCAGCAGTACGCGGCGCTGCGCGCGTGTAAGTTGTTTGAACCAGGGCCGCGAGTCGTTTTGCGACCCGGACGAGTAGGTGTTCGGCGTGCGTTCGGCGATTGTGGACATTCCGTCGTGGCGCGAGAGTCGCACGAGGGTACCAGTCCAACGACGCGGGCGCAATTCCGGACCTTCAGTTTCCGGACGTGTGATCCGCGCCACAAACTGTGACGCGCGATGCGGAGTCAGCAGTCGATGAACGAGAAGGCCAAGCCCCAACCCGACCGGGAGCTCGTTCAGGGAGTTCGCCAGGGCGACCTCGAAGCCTTCGCCGCTTTGGTGAAGCGCTACCGTGACGCGTACACCCGTTTCGCGGTGAGGATGACCGGTAGCCTGCTCGATGCCGACGACGTGATGCAGAGCGTGTGGATGCGCGCGTTTCGGAACATTGGTGCGTGCAAGAACCCCGACCGGTTCGGCGCGTGGCTCTACCAGATCGTGGTGAACGAATGCCGCACGTTCACGAGCCGGCGAGCGCTTCGAGAAAACCGGTTCGTCGACGATCCTGCCGAGACCCTAGCCGCGCTGGCGGTGGCCGAGCCGGACGTGGCGCTGCGAGACGAGATCGAAAAAGCGCTGGAAAGCCTGCCAGCCGACCAGCGCGAGGCGTTCGTGCTCAAGCACGTGGAAGAGCTGAGCTACGACCAGATGGCGGAGATCACCGGCGTCGGTGTTTCGGCGCTCAAGATGCGTGTGTGCCGGGCGTGCGACCGGCTGCGTGAATTGCTCGAAGGAGTGCACCATGCGTGACGACGAGACACGGGACCTGGGACACGGGACACGGGACACGGCGCTGGATCCGCATGTCGTGAGCGCGATGCGTGCGGCGGAGATCCTCGCGCCGGATTTCGAAGCTCGCGTGATGGCGCAGGCGCGCGCGGAGATGGCGCGGCGGCAGGCAACCAGTCCGCGCCGCGCCTGGTGGCTCACGGGCCGAACCTACGTAGCTTCGCCGCTGACGATGCTGGCGATGGCGGCCGGGATCGCCATTGTCGCGGCGCTGTCGACGGTCGCCGCCACGCGAGCACCGGCGTCGGTGGCGTCGCGTCCGGACACGGTAGAATTTGTTCGGTTCGTCCTGGTGGACTCGACGGCGCGAACCGTTTCCATCGTCGGGGACTTCAACGAATGGCGTCCGGACAGGACTCCGCTCCTCGCGGCGCCAAAACCCGGTGTGTGGTCGGTGTCGTTGCCGCTGTCACCGGGACGCCATGAGTACGCCTTCATCGTGGATGGCAAGCGATGGGTTGTCGATCCAGCGTCGCTCGCGTCGTCCGACGAATTCGGCACGGAAAGCTCGGTGCTCCTCGTCGCCCCGGCGAGACTCGGCGCGTCGTGATTCGGCGAGGCAGGATCGCTCGCCGCGTCCTGCTGCTTCTCTGCCTTCCGCCAGCAGCGCGGGGGCAGCGCGTCTCGTCGAGCCTGGATTTGGGCGGCGCCGCGATGCGGTATGCGGACAGCGTGAGTGCCAACGGCGGGTCGCTGACCCCGGCGCTCGCCATTGAATGGCCACGCGCAACACTCGGGGGCGCGGCGACGTTCTCGCACTTCCCGAGCGGTTGGAGCTCGCAGGCCGCGGTGAACGGCTCGATCTTCTCCCGCGGCGCCGGGCCGCTGGTTGGGGAGTTCGTAGCAACGGCGGGCGGCAGTGCCCACCAGGATGGCACGCGGACCGGCCAGGCCCTTGGCAACGTGCGCGGGCACCTCATGGCCGATCGCGGCGGTGCGTGGCTGGGTGGCGGTACCGGCCGCACCTGGGACGGCGCCGACTGGCGGAATGTGGTGAACGCCGAGCTTGGGGGGTGGATGAAGGCGTGGGACGCGACGGTCGTCGCGTCGCGAGTGCCGACCTCTGTCGATGACAGCGTCCGCTACACCGACTCGCAGATCTCCGCGCATTGGGCTCGATCGAGCTTTGAACTGGGTGCCGAGCTAGGCGCTCGAGCCGGCATGACAGGCGCCATCATCGGAGGATCTGGACGACACTGGGGCAGCATCGCTGTCACGACTTGGCTGGATCCGCATTTCGGCGTGATCCTAAGCGGCGGGACCTATCCTATCGACCTGACCCAAGGCTTTCCCGGTGGCCGATTCCTCACGCTGAGCATTCGACTCCGCTCATCCGAGCCGACGACGACGGTGAACGCCCGGGAATCAGCAACCAACAACTCCTCGCAAGCCGATGGCTCTTCGCGGGTTGAATCGAGCGAGGCCGTCACGACGTTCAGGGCGCTCCCGTCGTCGAAGGGTATGGTGATGATCGAAGTCTCGGCGCCTGGTGCACGAACCGTCGAGGTCAGCGGCGATTTCACCGTGTGGAAGCCGGTGAGGCTGACGCCGTCCGCCGCTGTTGGCGTCTGGCGACTCTCGATGCCGATCGCGCGCGGCACGCATCAAATCAACCTTCGTGTCAACGGCGGTCGCTGGATCGTTCCGCCGGGCCTTACCCCGATCACGGACGAGTTCGGTGGAGCGGTCGGGCTCCTCATCGTGGAATAGCAACTCGCACAACGTCATACGCGGAGACGTGACGCCTGGGGAAGTCGGGGCAGTCCAACCAAGCGGGGGCAGCCGATCTCGAGTGATGGGGAGCCAGAGAGGGTTCCGTCATGCAAGCACTCTATAAACTCATGGTGACGGTGGCGCTGATGGCGACGAATGGTGTCGCCATCGCGGCGCAAGTACCGGCGGCCGACGCGTCGGCGCGAATCCGCGAAGTGCTTCCCCCCGACGTCGCCGCCCGCGTGCTGGCGATCATTGCGAACGCGCGGAGCCGTGAGCTGCCGGCCCAATCCCTCGAGAACCGCGTCCTCAAGTTCGCGGCGCGCGGTGTCCCGCCGAAGGACATTGAGCGAGCGATCGACGAGCAGGCGGACCGGATGACCCGGGGTCGTAACCTGCTCGAACAGGCTCGCTCGCGACCACCGACAGGTGACGAGATCGACGCCGCGGCCGAGGCATTGAGAAAAGGCGTCGACCGCACAAGGATGGGCGATTTCGCCAAAGCAGCGCCATCGGGACGATCGCTCGCCGTACCGTTATACGTGATCGGCAGCCTGATCGACCGCGGCCTGCCGTCGACGGACGCCCTCGAGCGAGTTCGCGACCGCCTCCAGGCGCGCGCAACCGACGCCGATCTCGAGCAAATGGCAGCGACGCTGCCGCGCCGGGAAGTGCCCGGACAGGCGAAGAAATCCGGAGAAACGGGGCGGGATGTCGCCGAAACAAGGCGTCCGGGAAGCTCCGGCGGCTCAGCGGGGAACGGCCCCCCCAGCGGCGGACCGCCAGCCGGCGTCGCGGCGAACGGCGGAAAGCGGGCGACCCCCAACCCGCACAAGCCGGCAAAGCCCCCGGGCAAGAAACCCTGACGAGAGCTCCGGAAAGTCGCTCGCCCGACTCAACATCCAGTGATTCGGGCGCGTACTTTCAATAGAATGAACGTGACGGCGCCTCCGTTCCGGGGGGCGCCGCTTTGCTTCCGAAGCCAAAGCGTAGTGTTCGCTTTTCTCCCGCCCCGTTTCATGCAATCACGCCGCATTGCTGTTTTTGTCGCACTTGTCTCGGTTGGAGCCTGTAAGAACAAAGCGACCGGTCCGGGGCCGCTGCCGACCGTGACTATCACGCGCGGTGACATCGCCGTTCGCGTGCAAGCCACGGGAACCGTCGAGCCGATCAATCCCGTCGACATCAAGTCGAAGGCGCAGGGAATGATCATCAAGATGCCCGTCGAGGTTGGATCGGTCGTCAAGCGCGGGGACCTGCTCGCGCAGGTCGATCCCCGCGACGTGAAGAATCAGTTCGACCAGGCCGTGGCCGACGACGTCGTTGCGACCGTGGGGATCGAACGGGCAATTCGCGATCGGGCGCGAAAGGATACGCTGTTCGCGCGACACGTCATCACGCAGTCCGAGCACGACAGCACCCGGTCCACCTTCGCCGCGGCGCAGTCGCAGCTCGTTTCGGCGAAGGCGAGCCTCGATCTGGCGCGCCAGCGGTTGGAGGACGCGTCCGTCGAGGCACCGATCAGCGGCACAATCGTGAACCGGCCGGTGACGCAGGGCCAGATCATCACGGCGGCGACGTCGGCCAACGGTGGAACGACGCTGATGACCGTCGCCGACCTCGGACGCGTTCGCATGCGCGTGACGATCGACGAAGTCGAGATGGGGAATATTCGCGTCGGGCTGCCGGCGTCGGTCGCCGTGGACGCGTTCCCCGATCGGACCTTCGACGGCGTCATCGAGAAGATCGAACCGCAGGCCGTCGTCACGCAGGGCGTGACATTCTTTCCGGTAATGGTGAGCATCAACAACAAGGACGGGCTGTTGATGCCGGGGATGAACGGCGAAGTCACGATTCGCGCCGCTGATCTCGCGAACGTCGTGCAAGTTCCGATCGATGCGATCCGTCAGACGAGCGAGCTCGCGCCGGTCGCGCGGATGTTCGCGATCCCGGTGGATTCGCTGACGAGCCTGATGCGCCGCGATCTCGTTCCGAGCGAGGGCGGCTCTCAAACCGGCACGCCGGGCAAGTACGTCATCGTCGCTCTGCCCGACAGCACGTATGAGATGCGCGTGGTCAAAGTGGGTCCAACCGATCTGCGGGTCGTTCAGGTCACCGAAGGTCTGCAACCGGGCGACAAGGTGGTCGCGCTCGGCGCGATCGTGACCGGACGTCCGCTCAGTCCGCCGAAACTCCAGCTGGCCGCCAACATTCGCCGTGGCGCGCCGCCGCCTGTGGCTCAGGCAGGGCAAGCCAAGAAACAGTGAGTTCGCCGGGTCGCGGTCGCGCGCGTTTCGCGCTGGCGTTGCTCGCCGTGGCGAGCGCCTGTGTCCACGGTCCGCCGCGGATCGAGGGCGTCGCCGCTGCCCCACCGACCCAAACGACACAGTGGACGCCGCCGCCGTCCGTCGCGCGCGCGGCGGAGCGCGACGTCGTGCGGCCGCCGGGGGTGGATTCGATAAGGCAGTACACACTCGCCGAAGCGATCGACATCGCGCTGCGCAACAGCCCGCAAACGCGACAATCGTGGGTACAGGCGCGGGCGGCGGCAGACGTCTACGGGTCGAGCCAGGGCCGCTGGTACCCGACGATCACCGCCGGCGTCGCGCTCAACCGCTCTCTCGCGCTGACTTCTCCGAATCGGCCGGCGGGCGAGCGCACACAGTACGGACCGTCGGGAAGCCTGACGTATACGGTGCTCGACTTCGGCGGCCGCACCGGGTCGATCGACGTCGCCCGGCAAACGGCGATCGCCGTGGATCTCACGCACAACGCGACCGTGCAGAACACGATTCTGCTGGTCGAGTCGGCGGCGTTCACCTATCTCTCGACGCGCGCCCAGCGCGATGCGCAGAAAGCATCGCTCGACCTGGCGTCGGCCGCGCTCGACGCGGCGAACGAGCGTCATCGCGTGGGTCTGGCGACGATCGCCGACGTGCTTCAGGCGCGAACCGCGCGCTCGCTGGCCCAGCTCCAACTGCAAACGCTGGAAGGGATCCTTCAGGTGACGAAAGGGTCACTGGCGGTGTCGATGGGGTTGCCCGCCAACACGCCGTTCGATGTCCCGGCCGTCACGCTCTCCGATTCGGTGCACTTCATCACCGAGTCCGTGGACTCGTTGATCGACGTGGCGGTGCGCAACCGCCCGGAGCTCGCGTCGGCCCGGGCCCAGGCAGCGGCCGCTCATTCGCAGATCAAGGTCGCCCGGTCGGGATATCTTCCGTCGTTCGGCGTGGTGGCAACCGGTGCCAACAACGCGTCGAACATTTCGACCTTTGCCGGAAACACCTATTCGGTGAATCTCGGAATATCGGTTCCGGTGTTCAGCGGGTTCTCCAACCACTATGATGTCGCGGCCGCGAACGAGCAGTTCGAAGCTGCTCAGGCGCGTACCGAGCTCACGAGACAGCAAATCATTCAGCAAGTGTTCACCGCGTATTACACCCTGCGCACCGCCACCGATCGCGTGCGAACGTCGCGCGACTTGCTCGCCAGCGCGATTCAGTCGGAAGAAGTCGCGCGCGGACGATATCGCGAAGGCGTCGGCAGCATCGTCGATCTCCTCGTCGCGCAGTCGGCGCTCGCCGCGGCGCGCTCGCAGGACGTGGATTCGCGCTGGCAATGGCGTTCGGCGCTGGCGCAG
>AR_comb_assmDRAFT_10520741_pt1 | contig 10616 bp, 9 predicted proteins | sample ArasoioldDNA_FD_10543 | JGI IMG/M metagenome (IMG submission 10543) | reverse complement strand
CCCGCGGCCGGTGCAGCACCTGCAGCCGGCGCAGCGGCTGGAGCCGCTGGCCGTGGACGCGGCGCCGCACCCGCCGGTCCGCCTCCGCCGCAAATCGCCGTCTGGAAGTGGACGGACGAGGACTTCAAGAACGCGCCCGAAGGCCAGATGCCACTGGGCAAAGCCACCGACGAGTGGGTATTCGGCAACGTCGACGAGGCCATGAAGAAAGCGGACCTCGTGCTCGACGAGACCTTCATGACGCAGTCCACGGGTCATCAGCCGCTCGAAACGCGATCGGCGATGGCGTATTGGCAGAACGGCAAGCTCTATCTCCACGGCTCGACGCAGAGCACGGTGCAGACCGTCGCGTCGGTGGCGCGCTGGGTCGGCGTGCCGGCAGCCCAGGTCGTGATGATCAGCGAGTACACGGGCGGCGGCTTCGGCAGCAAGATCCCGGGCGCGATCTCGATGTGCATCCCGGCGTTGCTCTCGAAGAAAGCCAACGCGCCGGTGATGATGCGCCTCACGCGCGAGGACGAGCACTTCATCGGCCGCGCGCGGCCAGGCATCCTCGCGCGCACGAAGGTCGGCTTCAGAAAAGACGGTCGCATCGTCGCGATCGACATGTACACGATCTGCGACAACGGCCCCTACGACGCGCAAGGCGATGCGCGGTCGGCCGGCACGAGCGTGTCGCTCGCGTATCAGCCGGAAACGATGCGGTGGCGCGGACTCACGGTCCTGACCAACACGCCGCCGAAGACGTCGCAGCGCGCGCCGGGCGGCATGCAAGGCATCGGCATCATCGAGCCGATCATCACCAAGGCCGCGCGGCAGCTGAAACTCGATCAGGTCGAGGTCCGCAAGATCAACGCGCCGGCCGGCCACGCGCCGTTCGGTCCCGCGCTGCCCAACGGCAAGCAGGCCTATGTCACGAGCGCGTTCGTGAAGGAAGCGCTCGACAAGGGCCGCGACGCGTTCCAGTGGGAGGCGAAGAAGGCATCGCTCGAGGGCGGCCGCAAGAAGGGGAACAAGGCGCGCGGTCTGGGCGTCGCCGTCAGCCCATACTCGGGCGGCTCGCTCGGCTTCGACGGCCTCTTCGTCATCAAGCCGGACGGGCGCGTACAGATCCAGTCGGGCATCGGCAACCTTGGCACGCACTCGATGTTCGACGTCCACCGCGTCGTAGCCGACATGCTCGGCATCACGTGGGAGCAGTGCGACGTCGTGTTCGGCAACACGAGCAAGAACCTGCCGTGGACGTGCGTGTCGGCAGGCAGTCAGACAACGCATGCGATGACGCGTGCGGCACACGCCGCGGCGACCGACGGGATCAAGAAGCTCCAGGAGATCGCTGCGAAGGCACACGGCGGCAGTCCGGACGCCTACAAGGTTGCCGGCGGACGCGTATCAGGCCCGGGCGGCAGCATGACGTTCGCGCAGGCTGCGCAGAAGGCGATCGAGCTCGGCGGCAAGTACGACGGTCATGAAGCGGCCGAGGACCTCAACGCGTTCACGAAGACGTCGGTGAAGAACCTCGCGGGCCAGGGCCTCGTCGCCGCCGCCAAGGACACCTATCCGCGCGACGGCCAGTCCCAGTCCTACGTCGTCGGATTCGCGGAGGTCGAAGTCGACACGGAAACGGGCCACTTCGAAATCCTCGAGTACGCGGCGATTGGCGACGTCGGCACGGTCATGAATCCGCGCAGCCTCAAGGGTCAGCTGTTCGGCGGGTCCATGCTGGGCATCGGCCACGCCAAGACGCAGCGGTGGGCGTACGACCAGCACTACGGCGTCGCACTCGCGCGTCGTTTCTACCAGAACAAGCCACCGACGATCCTCGACATGCCGCAGAAGTTCATCGGCGACGCCGTGGATCTCCCGGATCCGGAAACACCGGTCGGCGCACGCGGTGTCGGCGAGCCGCCGGTCGGCGCGGCGTACGGCGCGGTGATGAACGCGATCGCGGACGCACTGGGCGACGAGGCGTTCCGGAAGTCGCCGGTGTCGCCCGACATTCTGCTGGACGCTCTGGAAAATGGCGGCAAGCGTACGCATGATCCGCTCGTGGCTCATGCTTGACATTTCGGATTGCGGATTTCGGATCGTGGATTCAATACGGAATGTGTAATTAGCGTGAGATGCGGATGAAGAGAGCGGCGCGGATTGAATCCTCAATCAATCCGCACCCCGCAATCCGAAATCCGCAATTCAAAGAGGCCCACTATGGCTGTTATTCGCGACGTATTGCCGGTGTTCGAGCTCTTCCAGCCGACCACCATCGATGATGCGGTTCGGCTCCTCGACCAGCATGGCGCGGACGCGCTCGTCCTCGCCGGCGGCCTCGACAGCATGGACTGGCTGAAGGACCGCCTCAAGAAACCGCGTGCGGTCGTGGACCTCGGGCAGATCAAGGAGCTCAGGGGTGTCCGCGAGGCGAACGGCGGTCTCGAGATCGGCGCGATGACGCCGCTCACCGAGGTCGTCAAGCATCCCGTCGTCCGCGACAAGTTCAGCCTGCTGATGCAGGCGGCCGAGCTCGTCGCGTCGCCCCAGATCCGCAATCAGGGGACGATCGGCGGCAACATCTCGCAGGACACCCGTTGCTGGTACTACCGCGGTGGCTGGACCTGCTACCGCGCCGGCGGCAACATCTGTTACGCCGACACGCCGACCGCGATCAACCGCGAGCACGCCATCTTCGACGCGGACCGCTGTGTCGCAGTCAATCCGTCGGACACCGCGCCGGCGCTGATGGCGCTCGATGCCCAGATGGTCATCCGTAGCGCGCGCGGCGAACGCGTTGTCGCCGCCGAGAACTACTGGATCGGCCCCGGCATCGACATCACCCGCATGAACGTGCTGCAGCCGAACGAGCTGCTGGTCGCCATCCGCATCCCGGCCACGATGGCCGGCGCGCAGTTCTATTTCGAGAAAGTGCGCGATCGCCAGGTGTGGGACTTCCCGCTCGTCAACGTCGCCGCCGCATTCAAGCCGAGCGGCAGCAACATCGGCGAAGCTCGTCTCGTCGTCAACGCCGTGGCCGCCACGCCGAGACGCCTCAGGAACGTCGAAGCCTTCGTCGTCGGCAAGCCGCGGAACGAGGAGACGGCCGCCGCCGCCGGCCAGATGGCCGTGCAGGGCGCGCAGACGCTGAAGCACAACGGCTACAAGGTCCCACTGATGCGTAACCTCGTGAAGCGCGCAGTGCGTGGATCGGAGGGCGCGGCATGGACCTCCTAAGATACGGACGGAGTCCGTGGGGCGAGACGATCCTCACCCACGTCTCATGGAATCTGTTCTGGGCGTCGCTGTTCGCGGGAATCCTGTTCTTCCTGGCGCATGCGACGTACATGCTGCTGTCCGCGCATCACAAGCGGCCTGAGGCAGAGACCGATCGGCTCGAAGCGGCCAACAAGGACCTGCCCGTCAAGATCGAGCGGCATGGTCTGACCGCGCGGCTGTTCCACTGGGTGATGGCCGCGTCGATGTTCGTGCTGCTGTTTACGGCCTTCCTGCCGGTCGTCGGCGTGAAGTTCGCGTGGGTGCAGTGGCACTGGATCGCCGGCATCGTCCTGACGGCGTCGATCGTGTTCCACATCATTCACGCCTCCTTCTTCCTCGACTTCTGGTCGATCTGGGTCGGGCCGAAGGACATTCCCGAATTCAAGGCGGAGATCCTGCGCGACTTCGGGCACGACGTGTCGGGTCCCAAGCCGGGCAAATACCCGCTCGGCAACCGCCTGTATCACCTCGCGATTGTGGTGACGGGCATCGGTGTGACGGCGACGGGCCTGTTCATGCTGAAGCGCATACGGACGCCGTTCTTCCTGCGGGATCCGTACATCATGAGCGACTCGTCGTGGGGCGTGACGTACGTGCTGCACGGCCTGGCCGGCGTCGGCCTGGTCGGCCTCGTCATCGCTCACGTGTACTTCGCGGTCCGGCCGGAGAAGTGGTGGATCACGAAGGCCATGATCCTCGGCTGGATCACGCGCCGGCAGTATCTCGAGCACCACGAGCCGTCGCGGTGGCGCGTCGGCCGCCAGGCGTGAGCGAAAACGACAGCAAGACCATCGCTGCGCGCGAGCTCTCGGCGCGCAGCGACAGCATCGAAGAAGCGTACGAATTCTTCCTCGCGTACGCGGCCCAGGGCCTCCGGGGCGATTCCAACTCGCAGATTCGCGACTACCTCGGCAAGTTCGAACGTGCCGTCGACGGCTTGGGACCATTTCTGACCGACTACGTTGCAACGCTCGGCCTCGACGCGACGCCCTTCAAGGCGTTCATCGGCGTCCTCGATCGTGATGCCCGCGACGCGCAGGCGGCAGCGCATATGGTGCTCGCCCAGCCGTCGATCGGGTCCCAGATCATCGACAACCTGAACGCAAACATTCACGTCCGTGCGCTCCTCACCGACCTGTTTCTGATCGACGAAATTCTCAAGGGCAGATAGGGCAGCACGGAGCGCGAAGGCGTTAGCCGAGCGCGTCGATTCTGGAATTTCAAATTTCAGATTGCAAATTTCAGATTGCAGATTGCAAAGGGCAAGTTGAAATTTACCGTCACGCTGATCCTGATCGCGCTGGCGCAGCTCGGTGGGCTCGCGCACATACCTCAATCCAATGTCGACCCAAGACAAAAGGCTCCGATGACCCGTGCGAAGGGCACGTTCGACGTCAAGCTGGCGCCGCTTCCCGCTTACGACACCACCGAGGGCACCACGCTGAGTCGCATGTCCGCGGACAAGGTGTATCACGGCGACCTCGAAGGAACGGCCAAAGGCGAGATGCTGTCGGCCATGACGAGCGTGAAGGATTCCGCTGTCTACGTCGCGATCGAGCGCTTTACGGGCACGCTGTCCGGCCGCCGCGGGACCTTTGCGCTGTATCACACCGGCGTCATGGATCGCGGCTCGCAGAGACTCACCGTGATGGTCGTGCCCGATTCCGGCACGAACGAGCTCGCCGGAATTTCTGGCACGCTCAACATCATCATCGCGGACGGAAAACACCTGTACGAGTTCGACTACTCGCTCACGAAGTAAGTCATGAACGGAGATGACTTCCGGCGGCTTGCGCTCGGCATGGATGGCGCAGTCGAGGGCTCGCATATGGGGCACCCCGACTTCCGTGTGAATGGGCGAATTTTTGCGACGCTCGATCACGAAGAAACGCGCGGCATGGTCAGGCTGTCTCCCGAAGAACAAGCGGGGTTTCTGCGAGCGGAACCGGCGACGTTCATCCCAGCCGCCGGCGCCTGGGGCCGTGATGGCTGCACACTCGTCACGATCGCGGACGTTGGCGAGGACGTGCTCGGCGAAGCCATGACGCTGGCCTGGCAGGGAGCGGTCAGGGCAAGCGTCGCAAAGACTCCCAAGACGAAGGCGAGCCGCGCAAAATCCGCGAAGCGGCGCGCGTCAGCCGGGCGTGGTCGCGGCAAGAACGGGTCGCGCCATTCAAAAAAACGATAAAAGGAGCGCGGCATGCGGCTGGCGCCGGTTCGAATCGCGTCCGGATTTTCGTTTGCCTTGGTCGTCGCTGCGCTGTTGTCGTTCACGTCAAACGCACAGTCGCCGGGTCCGTTGCGGTTCTCGATTTCCGTTCCGTCCAGCCTGAGCGATGCGCCGCTCGACGGCCGCCTGCTTCTCTTCATCTCCGACAATGGAAAGAGCGAGCCGAGAACACAAAGCGACCAGTACCGGGCGAACAGCACGAGGCCGATCTTCGGCGTCGACGTCGACGGACTGAAGCCGGGACAGCCTTCGGTCGTCGACGACAGGACGTTTGGCTGGCCCGCGCGCAGCCTGAAGGACATTCCCGCCGGCGAGTACTGGGTGCAGGCCCTGTTCAACCGGTACGAGACGTTTCATCGCGCTGATGGCCACACGGTAAAGCTGCCCATGGACCAGGGCGAAGGCCAGCACTGGGAAAGCAAGCCGGGAAACCTCTATAGCAAGCCGGTTCGCCTGGCGTTGAATCCGGCGACGAGTGGGGAAATCCGGATTTCCCTGGACCAGAAAATCCCGCCCATCGAGCCGCCGAAGGACACCGCGCAGGTGAAGCACATCCGGCTGCCGGACGAGCGCCTGACGAAATTCTGGGGCAGGCCGATGTCGCTCGGCGCGATCGTCCTGCTGCCGGCCGGCTGGGACACGCATCCGACCGCGCGGTATCCGGTCGTCATTCACCACGGGCACTTCCCGGCGTCGATGGCGAACGACACCTGGCGGGAAACGCCGCCCGACGCGGACGCCAACGGCACGCAGCGCGAAATCCAGGAAGCCGCGTATCAGTTTTTCAAGGACTGGAATGGTGCCGGTTTCCCGCGATTGCTGCACGTGCTCGTCCAGCATCCGACTCCGTACTTCGACGACTCGTATGCGGTGAATTCCGCGAACAACGGACCGTACGGCGACGCGATCACCTACGACCTGATTCCACACATCGAGAAAGAGTTCCGCGGCATCGGGCAGCCGTGGGCGCGGGTGCTCGTCGGCGGCTCGACGGGCGGTTGGGAGGCACTCGGCGTCCAGGTTTTCTATCCGGACGATTACAACGGCGCGTGGGCGCTCTGCCCCGATCCGATCGACTTCCGATCGTACCGATCCGTCAACATCTACGACGAAAAGAACGCGTATTACTACGACGACAACCCGTGGAAGAAGACGCCGAAGCCCGGCTACCGGGACTATCGCGACCACCTGTATTCGACGTTCGAGGATCGGAATCTCGTGGAGCTCGTGCTGGGAAGCAACGGGCGGTCCGCTGGACAACACGACGCGTGGGCGTCAGTCTTCGGACCCGTTGGTCCCGACGGATACTACAAACCGCTGTACGACAAGCTGACAGGTGCAATCGATCCGACCGTGGCAGGTTACTGGCGCGATCACTACGACCTGCGCTACATCATGGAGCGTGACTGGCCGGTGCTCGGCCCAAAACTGCGCGGGAAAATTCATCTGACCAGCGGCACGATGGACAATGGGTACCTGAACAACGCGGTCTATCAGACCGAGGCGTTTTTCAAGGCAGCAAAGAACCCGCCGGCGGACGTCGAGATCGTCTACGGCGAACGCCGCGAACACTGCTTCACCGGCGACACGGAGAACCCGAACAACGTCGGCAGCCGCACCGTGCATCAGCGGTACATGCCCGCCATGGCGAAATGGATGGCCAAAACCGCGCCGGCGGGAGCGGACATCAAGAGCTGGAAGTATTAGTCGTTGGTTGTGGGTGGTTGACAACCGCCCACCAACAACCAATAACCAACAACCAATTGGGAGGTCGACATGATTGGATTGTCTGCGCTCTGGCTGCCGATCCTGGTGTCCGCCATTCTCGTCTTCGTCGCCAGTTCGGTCATTCACATGCTGTCGCCGTGGCACAAGAGCGATTACCCGAAGATGCCGCGCGAGCAGGAGTTCCTCGACTCGCTGCGACCGCTGTCCATTCCGCCAGGCGACTACATGGTGCCGCGGCCGTCGACGCGCGCAGACCTGGGCACGCCGGAATTCAAAGCCAAGGTCGAGAAAGGACCGGTGATGGTCGTGACGGTCCTGCCCAACGGTCCGATGTCGATGGGCCGCAATCTCGGGCAGTGGTTCGTGTATCTGCTCTTCGTCGGCTACTTCGCGGCTTACGTCGGAGGCCGGACGCTTCCAGCCGGCACCGGCTACCCGCGGGTGTTTCAGATCGTCGGCGCGACCGCGTTCATCGGGTATGCGGTGGCGCTGTGGCAGATGTCGATCTGGTATCGACGATCGTGGATGACCACGATCAAGGCCACCGTGGATGGATTCATCTACGCGTGCCTGACGGCCGGCACCTTCGGGTGGCTTTGGCCCAAGTAGTCACAAACGCGATAACTCTCAAGTCTGAAGGCTCAATTCTCAGGACCTCCTGGGCCTTCAGACTTCAGACTTGAGACTTCAGACTTCCTCAAGCGAAGAGTCCCACCTGACCGCCGGTGTGCCAGAACACGACGGTCTGATCGGGTGTGAAGCGTCGATCGCGCACGTAGGCGATCAGGCCGGCCATCGCCTTCGCCGTGTACGTGGGATCGAGGAACAGCGCCTCCATTCGCGCGCAGAGCTCGATCGCTTCAGTCGACTCCTTTGTCGCAATACCGTAGCCGGCGCCGACGAACGAATCGTCCACCTCGATCGGCGTACCCGATTCAAGCGAGCGCCCGACTGGCAGAAGCTCCGCGATGCCGTCGACGATCGCCGCAACATCGGTTTGAAGTGACGCCGACGCAGCGTCCGCGCTAATTCCAATCACTCGTGTCTTCAACCCGAGCAGTCGGCAGCCGGCGACGAGCCCGGCCTGCGTGCCACCCGACGAGCTCGAATGGATGATCGCGTCAGGGGCTGGCAGCTGATCCATCAGTTCGGCAATGGCCAGAACGAAGCCAAGGGCGCCGAGTGGCGTGGATGCCCCGATGGGAATCACGAACGGCCGGCGGCCTTCAGTCCGAAGACGATCCGCGAGCTCGGACATTTTCGGCGTTCGCTCTTCTCTCGTCGCGACGTGCACGACCTCGGCACCGAGCAGGCGGTCTAGGAGCGCGTTCGCGCTCGGCTTCGCCGGCGGCGCGCCGTTTGCCACCAGGATCGCGTGCATCCCAAACTTCGCAGCCACTGCGGCCGTCGCGCGGGCATGATTCGACTGCACGCCGCCCGCGGTGACGAGCGTGTCCGCGCCGTCTGCCTTCGCCCGCGCGCCGACAAACGCCAGCTTCCGCACTTTGTTGCCCCCGAAACCAAACGGGATCGCATCGTCTCGCTTGACGACGAGTCTCGCGCCGCCGCCGAGCGTAGCGGACAGTCGTTCGAGAGGTTCGATTGCTGTGGGCGCCGCGAGCAGCGGCAGCGTTGGCAGCGATGCGACGCGTGCGCGGAGTTCGATGGGAGTCACCGGGAGGTATAGTACGTCCAGCGATGGATCTGTTGACGGCGCTTCGATCGGGCGGCTCGGTGATTGCCGCGGAACTTCGGCCCCCGCGGGCGGAACTGGCGCTCCACGAGGGCATGGATGCCTGGATCGACACGTACCATGCCGTCCAGCGGCTCACACGCCAGGGGACCTACGTTTTCCTGACCGACAGCGCCGTTGGCGCCGAGGAAGAGGACAACCTACGCCACTTGGTGACCAACCTTGGGCGCGACGTGCCGCGCGATCGCATCGTGCCGTTTCTGACTTCGAAGCACACGCTCGACTTTTGCTACTCGTACGCCGACCGCGCGCACCAGCACGGCTTTCCCACCCTGGTCGTGCTCGGCGGCGACAAGAGCGTCGGCGCCGCCCGCATCGTCGAGCACGCCTGGCAACTGCGAAAACTGCTCAGGGAGCGCGACCGCACTCTCGGGCTCGGCGGTTGGGCCAACCCTCACGTGGATGCGGAAAAACAGGTCGCCTACCTGTCGGACGGGGACTTCAACGCAGAGTTCTATCTGACACAGATCGTCAGCCATCATCACATTTCGCCGGTGGCGCGATTCCTCGAGACGGCCACGCGGCGAGGGCTCGGCATCCCCGGCGTCTTCGGCGTGTTCTTCTATCGCAGCGCCAACGCCAAGACGCTTGCGGCGTTGAGCGGCTTTCTTCCGGTCCCAATCGAAGGTCTGACGCGCGAGTTTGGCGAGGGTGCCCAGCCGGAAGACGTCTGCGCGCGGACGATTCGCGCGCTGATTCAGGCCGGTGCCAGGCACTTCTACATCAGCAACCTGCCACTTGCCCGCGCGCAGCACGTGCTCGCGGACATCATGCAGCGTGTCGAGGTGACGGCGTGAAACTCCTGCTTCCTGTCTTCATTTCTGGTGCGATTCTCACCCAACAGTCCGCCCAGACGCCTCTTCAACGCCTGCAAGCCTCAGTTGAGGCGACAACCAGAAGCGTCAACGCGACGTGGGGCATCTACGTCAAGTCGCTCGAAAGCGGCGAGGAAATCGCGATCAATGGCGACCGTCAGATGGAAACGATGAGCACGATCAAGATTCCTCTGATGATCGAGGTTCTGGAGCAGGTCAAGGCCGGGAAGTTCAAGCTCGCCGACAAGTACACGTTCGCCCAGGCCGACTCGCAGCCAGGGACCGGAACGATCCAGCGTCTGGACGCCGGCGCCGTCATGACCGTGAAGGACCTGATCACGATGATGATCATCGTGTCCGACAACACAGCCACCGAGGTGCTGTTTCGGATGGTCGGCGGGCCGGATGCCGTGAACTCCCGGATGAACACGCTCGGGCTGAAAACGACGCGCGCGATGAACGTTCCGTCGAAATGGTTTCCCCAGCTTCGCGCCGCCGCGTCTCCCGAGCAGTTCTATCGCGATGGCAAATACCCGTTCGGCTGGTCGACCGCCAGAGAAATGGGACACCTGCTGGAGATGATAGAGCGCGGCACACTCGTCGACAAGCCATCGTCCGACCTGATGCTGCAGATCATGCGCGGTCAGCTGTACCGGACGCGCATTCCCCGGTACGTGACGGGCTACCGTATTCCTCACAAGACCGGCGACTTTCTTCCTCACGTGGCGGACGACGTCGGGATGCTCGAGGCGGACGGACGGACGATCATTTTGAGCGTCTTCACCAACGATCACTACGGATCCGGTGAAATGCTCGAAAACGC
>AR_comb_assmDRAFT_10282146_pt1 | contig 10618 bp, 8 predicted proteins | sample ArasoioldDNA_FD_10543 | JGI IMG/M metagenome (IMG submission 10543) | reverse complement strand
TCGATTTGAGTAGCGTGCCGTCCATTGTTGGAGTTGCGTGTCGATTTCGTCGTGAAGCTGCCGCCGCTCGACTACATTTGCAAATCGCGCTTGCGCCGCCCACCGCTCTTTTTCAATGATTTGACCGAGGGAGCGCCACTGCTCGTCGGTTTGCACACTGATCGCGCACCAATTGTCGGCTCCGGAACAACGATAAACGCCCTGCGGCGCGAATTTTGTCGAGCGGTTTCCCAGCCGCGGCGGATTTGTACCGTTTACGGCGCTTGCCAAAAGCAGCGGCGCAATCATGGCGACACTGCACTCGAACTGGCTCAGGTCCAATTGAGCTCCTTTGCCGGTGGCGTCCCGTTCATCGACGGCCTGAATGATCGCATAGCAGGCGTGCAGCGCGCCGATGTAATCGTTCCAGGAGTTCGAGATAGCGGTCGGCGGGTCGCCCTCTGCGCCAGTCACCGTCATCAGGCCGCTGTAACCCTGCAGGTTCATGTTCATGCTCGTCCAATCTCGCCTTGGACCGTCGTGACCATATCCGGACATGCTCACGTAGATGATTTGTGGGTTGCGCGACGCGAGATTTTCATAACCGAGACCGAGCCGATCCATCACACCGGCGCTGAAGTTTTCCACGACGATGTCCGCCACGGCCGCTAGCCGGAGCGCAGTCTGGTTACCGCTCGGCTGTTTGAGATCGATGGCGATGGAGCGTTTGTTTCGGTTGGTGTTGAGATAAGAAGCGTGTCGCCCGTCTCGATCGATATAGGCGGATGGCCACGGATGGTCCGGGTGTTTGCTGCTTTCGACTCTGACCACGTCGGCGCCGAGATCCGCCAAGAGCCGTGTGCAGCAGGGACCCGCGAGCACGTGGGTAAAATCTAAAACGCGGACACCGGCGAGCGGCGCGTGGCTCTCGGCTTGGTTAGGATTGGTCATGAGTTACCTTAGATTGAGTTCTTTTTGCGCTTGCTGTAAAAGCGCGCGGCTTGCGCCTTGGGTCAAGGGGATTTCTTTTTTGACACCTCTCGGATTCGCGAAGCAACGGCGATCAAGATGACGACGCCAGAGTAAGGGGATTGAAAGTCCACGGCGAACGATAAACCTCTCCTGTGAAAAGGAACCAAAAATCTGCGTCGTAAATAGGTTATTTGGTTTGGGTAGTCAAATATAATATTGTGATGAAAACGATAGATAATCGTCAATGGAAATCAATCTTCATCAGTTGGAAATTTTCCTCTGCGCGGCGCGCGAACGGAGCTTTTCGAAAGCGGCGGATAAGTTACGCATCAGTCAACCGTCTGTATCCATACAGATCAAGAAACTCGAGGATTCCCTGCAGCTGAGACTGTTCGAGCGGCTGGGGCGGCAGATTTACTTGACGCGCGAGGGCACTGCGGTTCTGGAACATGTAAAGAAGTTGACTGATATCGTTTCCGATCTCCAAGGTGATATCAAAGAATTAAAAGGGATTCGGCGAGGACAACTTTCAGCAGGATGCAGCAGGGTTCCGAGCGCAACTTTGGTGCCGCTCGCGGTGGCGGAATTCAAAAAGCAGTTTCCCGAAGCCGAAATCTCGATCAAGACCGGCCGTCCCAATGAGATCGAACAATGGATTCTTTCCAATGAGGTGGATCTGGGAGTCGTCGAAGGAGATCCGGATTCCGGTCTCATTCTGAAAGAACCGTGGTACGAAGACGAGCTTGTTTTGGTTCTGCCGCGGCGCTCTCGCCTGCTCAAAAAACGGCAACTGTCTTTGCATGAAGTGATAGAGGAGCCGTTTCTGCTACAAGCGCCTTGGGGTCGCCCCACATTTATCGAAAGGGTGTTCGCTCAAAGAGGGATTACTATCAAGAAGCCGGTCACGCTGGGATCCAGAGAAGCGGTTAAAGCGGGTGTCGCGGCAGGGTACGGAGTCGCGCTATTACCAAAATCGGTGATTGACACCGAATTGAAAGCGGGAACGCTCAGAACAAAAAAAATTCACGACTTGGATATCAGTTATCCGATGAACATCATCTATCACAGGGACAAACAGCTTTCGCTGTCAGCCCGGGCATTCCTCGAAGTTCTGAGAAAACAAAGCGCGCGGTTGCGCTTATCGCTGCTTTCCCATCACGATCACAAAGAAAAATCACCATCGCCTGCCTGAGTTGCACTAACTCGGGCAAACTATTTCGCCTCGATCTCGGCGTGCCGGTTTTTTCAAACGGCTTCTTTCCCTGCGGTCGCATAGAGTTTTAACTATACAGGCGATAAAAATTATCAATTTGTCAGAGAGTGGGGCCTATTGTATGGTCGCTGCCGCGAACTGTGCACCGGCAGGGTATTTCAATGATTCAGCTCATCGCATCTCAGAGGAGAACCATGACGCACGGATTTAGGCTGCCTAAGTACTCTCGATGCTTTGTTGCCGTCGTGGCGGTATTTCTATTCAGTGGTTCGCTGGATTTTTCGCGAGCTGTTAACGCTCAGGAGACGATCAGCATCGGCATCGCCGGTGAAAACTTCAGCTTCTTGCCGTTCCGTGTGGCTCAAGAGAAGGGTCTTTACAAGAAACACGGCTTGAATGTGCAACACGTAAGAATTCCTGGCGCCAATGTCGCGATCTCCGCGCTGGTCACAGGAAATCTCGATTACGGCACGCATTACCAAGTTACGATGCTGTGGGGGGCGCGAGGACTCGGCACGAAAGCGATTTTTTCCAGCGCGTCCCGGCAGATGTTTTCATTGGTCGTCCAGCCGGGAATTCAATCGATAAAAGATTTGAAGGGAAAATTGATCGGCATCCCGTCCATCGGCTCCTTGGGGCACAAAATCACCGTCCGGGTGCTGCGGAAACTCGGCATTGATCCCGAGAAAGAAGTGAGAATGGTCGCCGTCGGCGGCGACGCGAGCCGGGTGCAACAACTCCGGGGCAAACAGGTGGACGCCACGATGATCAACCCGCCGCTCAGCATCATGATGAGAAAAGAGGGTTTTCATCTGTTGCTTCAGGCGGGCGACTACGTTGATGTTCCTCTAACGGGGCTGGGAACGACGACGAAAAAAATAAAGGAACGTCCGGAACAGGTAAGGAACGTGCTGAGAGCACTTTATGAGGGTTTGCGCTTTATCAGGACGAACCGCCAAGAGACCGTGGAAATTTTTTCCCGTTGGTTGAAGATGGATCCCGCGATCGCCGGCGAGACTTACGACCTTGCGATTAAAATGCTCAGCCCCGACGGGTTGATGAGCGACGAGAGTGTCCTGGCGGCCATGGAAATTTTCAGCGACAATCCCAAAGAGTTGGAAAACGTTTCTCTCGGCAACGCGGTCGACTTTTCGTTGTTAAGGGCCGTGATCAAGGAATACGAAAAATAGCGCGGCTTTGGAGGGTCGGGATGGAAAACAACTTCACGGATTTTGTCCACACCGGACCAGGCACGCCGGCGGGCCGGTTTATGCGCACCTTCTGGCAGCCGGTGTGGGTGGCGAAAGAGTTGGCACCGGGAGCCGCCAAACCGATCCGCGTGCTGAGCGAAGACTTTACTCTTTATCGCGGTGAGAGTGGAAAACCCCATGTGGTGGATTTTCGCTGCGCGCACCGCCAGACTCAACTCTCCGCCGGGTGGGTCGAAGAGGATTGCATCCGCTGCTTCTATCACGGTTGGAAGTATGATGGGGCGGGACAGTGCGTAGAGATCCCCGGAGAGGAAGAAGGGGTCGCGCAGAGAGTTCAAATCAAGAGCTATCCGGTCCAGGAGTATTTGGGGCTGATCTTCATCTACATCGGCGCGGGCAAGCCGCCTCCATTGCCCCGCTATCCCGAATGCGAAGGGCCGGGAATTCTCGACGCCTTGACCAAGGGTGTTTGGCCCTGCAACTACTTTTCGCAGCTCGACAATGCCGGTGACCCGATCCATATCCCCTATACCCATCGAGAGGCGCGGCGGAGGGTCGGGATACAGACGCCGATCCGTAAAATGGTTCCCCAAGAAACCGACTACGGTCTTAAATATACGACGACAACTTCCAATGGCGAGAAGATCGTCCGCCATTTTTTCATGCCGAACATCGTTCAGCTCATCACCAATCTCCGTCATGACGGCATTCTTCTCGATGACTCGCCGACCGGTGGCGCCGTCATGCCCCGTTTGGTTTGGCAGGTTCCCATCGATGATCGAAGCTTTGAGGCCTTCGTTGTTACCCATATTCCGGTAACCGGAGCGAAGGTGGAGAGAGTCCACGAACTGCGCAGCCAAATCCGGCAGGACGACGGTCCTTCGCCGCAGGACCTAGGCAAAGCGATTCTGACCGGGAAGTTGCGCATCCGTGATGTCGAGGTTCCGGATGTCTACAAGCTTATCCAAGTGGAGGATTATGTAGCGCAGGTGGGCCAAGGGCAGACTCCCGATCATTCTAAAGATCGACTATGCCGCAACGATATCGCCGTCGTGTTGCTGCGCAAGATATGGGAGAGAGAGCTCCACGCGCTGGTGGAAGGGCGCCCGCTGAAACAGTGGGGCCGTCCCGAATCGTTTGACATGATGGCGCAGGAATGACAATGGCTCGATCGAGTCGTAATTGCCGGCGCGAACACGGAGGATGTCGCAATGGAAAGGCCGAGAAGATTTGACGGTTTCTTAAAAGTTTTTGTGGTCTTTTTGTTTTCGTCGGCGATAGTTATTGGGCTTGGTCTGCGCAATTCCGCGACTCGTCCGCTAGCGGTTTCCGCCGCCGCGATGGCTGCGACCGCCGCGGCTCCAGGGAAGGGGAAAGCGCTGCTCGACGAGTTGGTTCAGAAAGCCCGGCAGGAGGGCGAGCTTGTCGCTACCGTGCAGTCGAGCTGGAACAAGGCTCTGGCGCAACCGCTCGGCGAGACCTTCAACAAGCGGTTCGGCTTGAATATCAAAGTGACGATCGCAAACATGAGATCGGCGCAACACTTTCCCGTCGCCATTGCCGAGACTCAAGCGCGCGCGCCGGCGACCTACGACGTAGTTCAGGGCGACGATGCCGAGATGATGCAACTGATCGGCGCCGGCGGAATTCAGAAGGTCGACAACTGGGAAACTTTGATCGCCGAGATCAATCCGGTGATCGCTTCCGGAAAACTTCGGCGCGAGCAGATCTCCCACGGACCATTCCACCAATTGGCGTTCCTGATCAATGCCAATGTGAAGCAGATCGTCTATAACCCGAAGCTGATCTCCGAGGCGGAGCTTCCCAAGAATCATGCCGACCTGGCCGACGCCAAATACAAAGGCAAGTTTACCCAACCGCCCTGGACCGCTCATTGGGAGATCGCGCCCGCGGTGTTGAGCAATTTCGACAGGGAAAAGTGGCTCGACGTGGTGCGCCGCGCCGGCAGGAATACCGCCGCCGTGCTGCCTGAAACCACCGGCGTGCAGCGCGTGGCGCTGGGCGAGTTCGCTTTTGCTCTCGCGCAGGACGCCTATTTCCGCCAAGTCATGGCGCAGGATCCGAAGGCGCCGATCGCCTTCAAGTATTTCGAAGACTACAACGAACGAAACTCGAATTATTACGGCGTGCGAACCGGCGCCCGCCACCCGGCCGCCGCGACCCTATTCGCGCTCTGGATCACGACTGCCGAAGCGCAGGGGATCTGGCAGGCGAGCGAGTTCAGCGCGGTGCCCCATGGCGAAAGCAAGATCGACAAGGAACACCAACTCACGATTCAGAATGCCAAAGCCAAGGTCGTTGGTTTTCTCGATAACGATAAGACCGTCGAGCTGCTGAAATGGTATCAGAGCGAAGAAGGACGAAAATATCTGGACGGAATGAGCCGCGCGATCAGGGGCGAATGAGTCTGGTTTCTTTCCTGCGTGACTACGGTGATAACCATGACACGGCCTAACGGTAATCGCACGGGCGCCGCTTTGCCCTTGGCGTGTTCGGCACTGGCGCTTTCCGGCATCGTCGTTCTGGTTATCTTTATTCTCTATATGACCTTCGTACCCGGCTTACCGACCGCAGCGGGATTCACTCTGAATCACTGGAAACTCATTCTTAGCGAGCGATTGTGGGTCACGGTAATTCCCAATACCGTCATTGTCGGCGTCGGCGCGATCTTGGTTTCGACGTTCTTCGCTTTACCGCTGGCATGGCTGCTGAACCGAACGACCATCCCGCTCAGGACCACCTTCGTGACCCTCATCGCAGTCGTCGGCATCATGCCAGGGTTTATTCTAGCGATGGGCTGGATCCTTCTGCTCGATGAGCGCATCGGTCTAATCAATTTGATCCTCAGTGGACTACTCGGTGTCGATGGTCTTCCGCTGGGCGTGAAGAATAGTCCCTTTGGCATCGCCTGGGTCATCGGCGTGATCTTGACACCGGCGATTTTTTTCTTGCTCGCCGGGCCCATGCGCACTCTCGATCCGGTATTGGAAGAGGCCGCCGCGGTGGCCGGATTCACTCCCTGGATGACACTACTCAAGGTGAGCTTTCCTTTGGTTTGGCCGGGCATCCTCGGCGCGCTCATCTATACGTCGATGACCGCGGTTTCGATGTTCGAAGTGCCGGCGTTGTTGGGCGCGGCGAGCGGTAAAGTGCCGGTTTTGTCATCGGAGATTTTTTACGCGGTGCGGCCAGGCGGCCCGGCAACCGCAAGCTTCGCCTACGGTGCGGCCGGAGTTTATGGCGTGCTCCTGGCGCTGCCGAGCTTGGCGGCTCTCTACTTTTATTTGCGCAGTTTGGCGCGCAGCGAGCGCTACCGAGTGATTACCGGCAAAGCCTATCGCCCCCGCGAATTCGACTTAGGAAAATATCGCTGGGCGGCGTCGGCGTTTGTCATTGTCTATCTCCTGCTTGCGGCGATATTGCCGATCTGCGTGCTGGTGTGGAGCTCCTTGTTGCCGATTCTTCAGCTTCCCTCGCTGGAGTCGCTCGCTAAAATTAATTTGCGCAATTACCACGGTTTGTTGGAAAGCGTCGGCGGGGTTGGGGTAATTCGCAATACCGCCGTCGTGGTGGTTAGTGTTGCCCTTCTGGTTTGCTTCAATAGTTTTATGATTTCTTGGGTGGTGGTGCGATCGCGGGCAAGGTTTCGTAAGCTGGTGGATGTTTTAGCCATGTTGCCGCATGCGATTCCCGGACTAGCCTTCGCCTTCGCGCTGGCGATGATCGGCATTTTAGCTTCCGTCTATTTTCCCGCGCTGCCGCTCTCCGGCACTCTGGTCATCATTGTCGTCGCGCATATCATCAATCGGCTTCCCTTCGGCACCCGCATCACCAACGCGGCTTTGGCGCAGGTTCATCCGGAACTCGAGGAGAGCGCGCAGGTCTGTGGCTCGCGGCACGGCACCATCATGTGGCGCATCGTCTGTCCGCTGGTCAAACCATCCTTGATCTATTTGGTTCTCTGGACGGCGATGCTGAGTTTCCAGGAAGTCACCATGGCGCTCTTTTTGTCCGGGCCTCACAACCAAGTGCTATCGGTGGCCATTTGGGAGCTCTGGGACGGTGGCAGCGTCGGCAAAGCGTCGGCCGCGGCGGTGGTGATGGTCGGTGTGATGGGCACACTGATGTTTGTTCTATTGAAGACCAACATCCGGCCAACCAGTGACGGCCTAGGCGGCGGGCGTGATTCAAATTAAAGAATTGCGCAAATATTATTGGAGCGATGGGGCCCGGATCAACGCGGTGGACGGGATCGATGTCGAGATCGGTGCCGGGGAAATTTTTATGCTGCTCGGTCCGTCAGGCTGCGGCAAGACCACCACGCTGCGCTGTGTCGCCGGGCTGGAGACGCCGGACGAAGGAGAAATCCGCTTAGGCGGACAGGTCGTATTCGGCGAGCACGGACAGATCGTCGTTCCCGTCTACCAACGCGGCGTAGGTATGGTTTTCCAGTCTTACGCCATTTGGCCTCACCTGTCGGTTTTTGAAAACGTCGCCTATCCGTTGTTGCATGGGCGATTTCGGATCGCCAAATCCGCGGTGAAAGAGCGCGTTTTTGAAACTCTGGCCCTGGTCGGCTTGGAAGAATTTGCCGATCGTCCGGCGCCCCTGTTGAGCGGCGGTCAACAACAGCGGGTGGCTCTCGCGCGGGCGCTTGCCTATGAGCCCAAGGTCTTGCTCCTCGACGAGCCTTTGAGCAACCTCGATGCGAAATTGCGCGCCGAGATGCGCATCGAGATCCGCCAGTTGATCAAAAGATTGAATCTGACTTCGCTCTACGTGACCCACGACCAGGAGGAAGCTTTGATACTGGGCGATCGCATTGCCGTAATGGGAGGAGGGAGAATCTTACAGGTCGGCACGCCGCGGCAAGTCTATGGCCGGCCCCAAAGCGAGGTGGTCGCCGATTTTCTCGGCAGCGCAAACCTATTGCCGGGTTCGATCGTTGTTTCACCTAATAATGGTAGCGGCGGCTCGGTCACAACCGCTGTGGGGATGCTGACGTGCACCTTGCCGATGGCGTCAGCGGCGGGCCAAAAGCTGACCGTCATGTTTCGTCCGGAGGATGTCATTTTGCGCGCCGTCAATTCATCGCCCGGCGAGAACAGTTTCCCGGGGGTCGTCGCACAAGCAATTTTCCTGGGCGGCAGGGTGCAGTGCGACGTGATTGTGAACTCAATCAAGGTTCACGGCGAGGCCGGCAAATCTGAGTCGTTCGAAGCGGGTCAGCCAGTGACCGTGGAAATCCCCCGTCACTCGATTCATGTCTTACTTTAGCGTGAGTCATTAGAGCTACTAATTTTTTTCTATAAGGCAGCATGGAGGAGTCAAAGGGCGCGAAAATTATGGTCGATGCGAAAGCAAAATGCGCGATTGTCGGTATCGGCGAAACCGCCGTGGGAAAACTGCCGGACATGACCACTTTGGCAATTCAACTCGATGCGGTTCGGCTGGCGTTGCGCGACGCGGGACTGGGGCCCGCCGATGTCGACGGCCTGCTGGCGATCCAACCGAATAACGATCCGCGCCGCTCCTATGCGCTCTCCGTGGCGCAAGCCGCCGGTATTCGACCAAGTTACGCGACCGACCTCGCCTTGGGCGGCGCAACCCCAGTGGCTATGGTCATTCATGCGGTTATGGCGATCCTAACCGGTCTATGTACTACCGTAGTTTGCGTACTGGGCCATAAGCAGGCCACGGGAGGACAGGAACCGCGGCGCGGCCGATTGCGCGACGGTTTGGAAGATTTCGAGGAACCTTTCGGTGTCTTGGGCGCGCCGACCATTCACGGCGCGGTTGCGGCGCGTCATATGCATGAGTTCGGCACGACCAACACTCAAATGGCCGCTGTTGCAGTGGCAATGCGTCGTCACGCGAGCCTCAACGACAGCGCGACTATGCGTATGCCGATCACGATCGCCGATGTCTTGGCATCGCGCTGGATCGTCAAGCCTTTCCATCTCTTGGACTGCTGCCTGGTGTCCGATGGCGGCGGTGCTATCGTCGTGACTTCGAGCGCCCGGGCGCGCGATTTGCCGAGGCCGCCGGTCTACATCTCGGGTTTCGGCGAAGGCCATACCCTCGGTCCGTTGGAGTCGCCGATGCTGACCACCCTTGGCGGCAGGCAGGCCTCACAATCAGCTTACGAGATGGCCGGAGTCGGCCCCAAAGATATCGATTTTGCCGAACTCTATGACTGCTTTACGGCGATCGCCATCGTGACGCTGGAGGATTATGGTTTTTGCGCCAAGGGAGAGGGCGGTCCCTGGGTCGAGAACGGACGCATTGAAATCGGCGGCGAGTTGCCGGTCAATACTCACGGAGGCTTGCTGTCTCACGGCCATGTCGAAGGCATGCTGCATATCACCGAGGCGGTAAAACAGCTGCGCGGCAATTCCGTCGAACCCGCGCGCCAGGTGGCCAATGCCAATCGCGGAATAGTCAGCGGCCACGGCGCAAACTTGAGCGCCCACGCGACATTGATTCTCAGCCGCCAAGCCCAGTAAGGGAAAAAAGATGGAAAAGTATCTAAAGCCGCTTCCTTCAGCCGATAACGATTCGCAAACTTTTTGGCAAAGCTGCAAAGATCATTCGATGGCTCTGCAGAGGTGTGCCGGGTGCAAGCGATTCCGTTACCCGCCGCGCTCTTTATGTCCCTACTGCCATTCGACTGAAGCGAAATGGACTCCGGTGAGCGGTAAAGGACAAGTCTATGTCACCCTTGAAATGTGCCGAAGTTATGGACCGGCATGGGAAGCGGATGTGCCGTACAATATTTCCATGATCGAGCTGGCGGAAGGCGTCAGGATGTGGAGCAACGTTATCGATTGTCCGCCCCAAGAGGTGGGCATCGGCGACCCGGTGGGGCTGGTTTATGATGACGTCACCGACGCGGTGACATTGCCCAAATTTCGCCGTGAGGCAACCTGAATAAAGCGTAGAGAGAGCGAAAAGAATAAGTGCTGGGCCTATAGGAGCATAGTCTAGGAACGAATTTATCAAAACAAAGCGGCTTGATTCCGAAAGAAAGGAAAATACCATGGCAATTTGCATTTCCCACGGCGGTACGACCACCTACCGAACCCAGTCACGGGCGTCCGAAATTCTCGTTGGCACGGTCGATGGAGTTACCATCTTGCGACGATACAATAATGGCGCTTGGCGCATCCATGCCAAGGCTTTGGCGGGACTGCATATTCATGCGTTGTTGATCGAGCCGTCG
>AR_comb_assmDRAFT_10424006_pt1 | contig 10619 bp, 8 predicted proteins | sample ArasoioldDNA_FD_10543 | JGI IMG/M metagenome (IMG submission 10543) | reverse complement strand
GGGAGAGATGCTGCCGGGCCAACTCGACGATGTCGACGACCTCCGGCTCGAGCTGGACCGGCGGAAGATCCTCGGCCACCTCCAGCACGCGCCGTGCCTGGTCGAGCAGCTTGGGGGGATGCGGCGGCGCGACCTCCACGACCCGCAGCCGGATCGGCTCCACGTCGAGGATGAAGCTCACGTGCTCGTACCGGCCCTGGACGATGACGCAGCGCGCATCCGGGGCGCCCGCGAGGGCTTCCCGGCAGATCTGCGTGGGCACGCCGACATCCACCTCCGGGCTCGTGAGCCAGGCGGACTCGTCGGGGCCGGCCAGCACCTCGACGTCCGTGATCGGCGAGAACAGCGGCTCCTCCGAAGCCTTCGCGACCTTGAGCAGCGCGACGCCGTCCCGGCCGCGGACGACGATGTACCGCGTCCGCCGGTACGCCTCGCGGCCAAGAAAGCGCTCCCTCAGCCGCTCCGGGACCAGCGGCAGATCCACGCTGGTGACAGCCACCTCGCGGTACCTCGACGGCATCAGGTTGGCCACTCGGCTCACCACACCCCCACGACCCCCCGTTCTCCCGACTCACGCGCCTGCCGTGGCATCCTTCACGCTCCCCGGGGCAGTCATGGCGATGGTGTCGGCTCGAAGGCCGAGGCGAAGGGCCTCCACGGCGAACACCTCGTTCTGGGTGACGTTGCCGAGGTTGACGTTGGCGCCGAAGCGCCGGATCAGCCAGGCCTGCTGCTCCTTCCGCGGGGCCTCGAAGACGACCCGCGAGAGCCCCACGGCGTCCGCCACGAGCTCGACCACCTCGGTGCGGATCCGGCCATCGTCCTCGTACAGGCCCACGGTCCCCGATTCACGGCCTTCGGCCAGCGCCCAGGTGGCGCCGGCGTCGAGATCGCCGCACATCTCCTCGGCCCACGCCTTCCCGGACACCTCAGCCGTCGGTGATTTGGACCCGACCTCGGCGATCACGAGAAACCTGCGGGCCGCCACGGAGACGAGCCGCCGTTTCTCCGACAGCGGCATCGCTACCGCCCCGTTCGACACCTCGACGCAGGAGAACCCCATCTCCGCCGCCCACGCGAGACACTGCTCGGCAACGCCAGCGGCCCATGCGGCCTCGAGCAAGGTTCCTCCGACGCAGGCCCGAACACCCGCACGCTGCAGAATCGCGACCTTCTCGCCGACGTCGGGCTCGAGGTAGGCGGTCCCCCAGCCCAGCTTCCAGATGTCGATCAGGTGCCCCGCCCGATCGACCAGCACGCGGACGTCGGGAGGGGCCATCCCCTTGTCGAGGACATGGGTGAGCCCAACCGAACGAGGCTTGGCGGTTCGGTCTGGAACGGGGAGGAAGTCGGGTCGCATCGCGTTCTCTATTGTAAAGACGCATGGACAATAGTTAAACAGAGGGCCCTCAGCAGCGCCCCCGGATCAACGCGGTACAGTCCTCGACCACCAGGAAGACCCGGTCCCGGACGCTGAGCGCCGCGACAGGGCGACGAACCCCTCCGCAAGCAACCTTGCAACAGTTTGCTCGCCTGCCTGGCGGAATGACCAACGGAATGACCAGACATTCCCTTTGGCTGCGGTAAGCGAGGGTCGAGGTAGGCCCGCGAGGGCTCGACGTGGGCTCGCAGCTAAGGCCCCCCTGGTGGGGGAACCTAAGGTCTTTACCTCAAGACCGGCCGGCTCCCTTACCCCTAGCGTCTGTTGCCGAAGCGGCGACCGGCGCCGCTCGACCGCGAGGAGGGGCACCATGCCGCGGTACCTGGTCGAACGCAGCTTCCCCGACGGGCTGGCCATCCCCATCGACGACGGCGGGGCCAAGACCTGCCAGGTCGTCATCGACGGCAACGCCGCCGAGGGGGTCACCTGGGTCCACTCCTATGTGACCCCCGACAAGCAGACCACGTTCTGCGTCTACGACGGCCCCAGCCCCGAGGCCATCCGCCGGGCCGCCGAGACCAACCAGCTCCCCGTGGACCGCATCACCGAGGTCCGCGTCCTGGACCCCTACTTCTACCGCTGAGCCCCTCCACTGCTGAGCCGGCCGACAGAGGGAGACCATCATGGCCACAGAGGATCTCGGCCAGGTCCTGACCGCGCCCTACCCGGTCCCAGAAGGGACAGCGCAGCTGTACGAGCGCGGCATCATCCTCAACCGCGCCGGCAGCGAGGTCGTCGTCGAGTTCAGGCTGCCCATGATCGGTCGGCCGTACATCGCCACCGGCGGGGCCCCGGCGCTGGATGCCGCGACGGTCCGGTTCCGCCGCGGCCACCACGAGCTCTCGACTCTGGCCCCTATGGTCCAGGCCGCCCTGGCCGGGCGGGTCGGCCTGGTCCCGACTGGTGAGCAGGCCACACCCGTCCCGCTGGCGGTGGGACCGGTGGAGGTGGTCGAGCCGGAGCGGCCCACCGGTGTCGGCGGCGGCGTCATCCCGGCCGTGTACGGAGTGCCCCTGAGCGGCTCGCTGGGCGAGCGCCAGCTCTACGACGTGGCCCTGGCTGGTGACGGCGGCTGGCGGACGGTGGCGCCACACGCGGTCTACCACAAGGACGCCTGGGCCAACTTCGGCCTGGCCCACATCACCGACACCCACGTGGCCCGGCGCATCGACGCCTTCCGCCCCACGCTCCGCAACCTCGGGCTGCGCGGGGCCGCGGCCCGGCTGCGCAACTGGAACGACCGCTTCCGAGGGTTCGTCCGCTACGCCAACTACCTGCACGGCATCGGTGCCCTGGACGTGATCGTTGCTACCGGGGACCTGACCGACTACCAGTTCGAGTTCGACGACGATCCCCAGGGGCTGGGCAACGCCGGCTTCCTGCGCAGGCTCGTCCTGGGTCAGGCGCCCGGGCCCGACTTCCACGACGTGGAGGAGCTGCGGGTGCCGATCTTCATGACCCCGGGCAACCACGACTATCGCAAGCACCCCTACTACCTGGTCTTCGAGCTGGCCCTGGATCCCTTCGGCCTGCACCGCTTCCCCAACTTCGAGAACTACCGGCTGCTGGAAGGCGAGGCCATCGCGCTCTGGCAGGAGCTGTACGGTGGCGACGGCGTCCCCAGGTTGGACATCGGCACCGCCGGACAGATGGTGGCGATCGACCCGGAAGCCAGGCCGTTTCGGGCCTGCCTGGCCGACGGCGGCTCCTACGTGGTCCGCCTGGGCGCGCACCGGCTGGTGCTGCTCGACAGCGCCCACGATGTCGGCGTCCTGACCGGGACTCAAGGCCTGATCAACTACATCGTCAATGTCGTCTTGACCGAGGACGAGCGGACCTTCGCCGACGCCTCTCCCAACAGCGAGGGCGTGGAGGCTTCGGAGCTGGAGCTGGTCACCGGCGCGATGGCCGAGTCACCCGGCGGCCTGGTGGTCGTGGGGATCCACGCGCCCCTGTTCAACCTATGGAACGACGAGTACCCGTACTTCCTGCGCGAGACCCAGCGCCCACAGCAGCGCGGCCAGGACTACGGCTACCTCGCCAGACACGGCAGGGCGACCATCAAGCCGCCCCTGGAGAAGAGCGTCGAGAGCCTCTGGCCGCTGTGGTTCAGCGCCGATGACGGCCACCGCTCCCCGACCTTCGTCAAGCGGGGCGGCACCGGGGACCTGCTGGACTACGCGGTCTCCCGCGGCCATGCCGAGGACCTGGTGCGGCTGCTGGCCGGGATCGGGTCACCCCGCGCCGCCGACGTGGTCCTGGCCGGGCACACCCACCGCCACAACGAGTTCGTGGTCCAGGCGAAGGGGACCGGTGAGCTCTCCTTCTCCATGGACTTCTATACCCACAACCCAGCCAGGTACTATCCGACACCCTTTGTCACCGGCTACCGTACGGTCGTCAGCCCCGGGCCCGTGCAAACCGAGACCCTGCTGGAACCCACCAGCGAGGTCACCTACGTCGAGGTCGACGCCGACGCGACCGCCGACGCGACACCCTGGCCGATGCCATACGCCGCCAAGCACCCCAGGCAGCTCCAGGTGCCGCCCTACCCGACACCGCTGTCGCAAGCAGTCGACCCGCGCGCCTGGTGGGCCACCCACCGCCCCCTGGTGCTGCAGACCGGTCCACTCGGGCCACAGGACAACTCCCAGGTCAGCTTCAGCGGCTTCCGGCTGCTGTCGGTCGCAGGCGACGTCATCGAGAAGGTGCACACCATCTCCATCGGCCGGCTTGAGGCGCACGCCTACCGGCTGGCGCTGGAGGACGCCGTCCGGCCGGACCCGCCCCGCCCTTACAGGCACATCGAGCGCGGCCGCAGGGACCACGCGCCCGAGGCCCGCGGCGCACCCGCCGCGATCAACCTGCCGACTCTCGGCGGGAACTCCGTCGTCTACCGCGACGCCCAGGGCCACCTCGACGAACTGTGGAAGGGCAACGGCGGCGACCGGGCGACCGGCGACGCGACCGCGAACGCGGGCGCGCCAGCGGCCGCCGGGGGCCCGTCGATCTTCTTCGAGGCCCCCATCGGCAACCTGCTCACGATCTACCGGTCCGCTGACGGTCACGTCCACGACCTCTACTGGTCCACCGGCGCCGTCGGGCACGACAACATCACCGGGTCGATCGGCGCGCCGAGGGCGGCCGGCGAGCCACGCGGCGCCCTGCTGGCCGACGGCATCAACCACGTCATCTACCGCACGGGCGACGGCCACCTGCACGCGCTGTGGTGGACGGGCGGCTCGCCAGCCGGCCACGAGGACATGACCGCGGGGCTGTCGGCACCGCCGGCGGCCGGCGACCCCTCGCCCTGGCTCGACACCACCCGCGGCCGCAACCACCTCGCCTACCGCGCCACCGACGGGCACGTGCGCGGCTTCTACTGGAACGGCGGGTCCGACGGGCACGAGGACCTGTCCGGCTTCGCGGGTTCGCCCAACGCGGCCGGCGACCCGGTCGCCTACTACCTGCCCGGCCACGACCTGCACCAGATCACCTACCGGGGCATCGACCACCATCTCTGGGAGGTGTACTGCGTGGGCGAGGAATCCGTGAGCGCCTGGGACCTGACCGTGAGTGCCAGCGCCCCGCCTGCCGACAGCGACCCGGCCGTCTACTACAGCGCGGCCAGCGACACCAAGCACGTCATCTACCGCTCCGCCGACGGGCACCTGCACGAGATCTCGTGGGTCGTCGGCGGCCCGCCAACCCATGTCGACCTCACGGTCGAAGCGCTCGCCCCGCCGGCGGTCGACCGGCCAGCCGCCTTCACCATCGACGGGCCCAACACCCAGCACGTCATCTACCGGGGCACCGACAACCAGATCCACGAGATCACCTGGCAGACCTCCATCTAGGCAGGCCCGAACACCGTGAGCGACTGGCGCAGGTCCAACAAGTGCCAGGGCATGTTCTGGGGCGGCAACGTCACCTCAGGTCCTGGTCCTATGGGTATGCGCCAGAAATCGCGCCCAGATCTGCTGGGTGACGTCGCTGGTGGGTACGCGGCGAGCATCGTGCGGGCGGTCCAGCAGGAGTACCCGAACGACCTGCACCACCCGATGACTAGCCCGCACGACCGCCCACGACCTCGCCAGATCCACCCGGCGTTCTACGGCTGCTACGACTGGCATTCCTGTGTCGAGATGCACTGGGCCCTGGTGCGGCTGCTGCGCCTGGCACCGGATGCGCTACCGGCCAGCGACGTGCGCACGGTGCTGCACGGCCACCTGACCGCCGACGCCCTGGCCACCGAGACCGCCTACTTCGACGATCACCCGCGCTTCGAACGCCCCTACGGCTGGGGATGGGCACTGCTGCTCGCCCACGAACTGTCCACCTGGGACGACCCGGACGCTCGGCGCTGGGCGGCGAACATCCGCCCGCTGGCCGACACCATCGCCGAGCTGTTCCTGGCGTGGCTGGCGCGGGCCACCTACCCCAGCCGTGACGGTGCGCACGCCAACAGCGCGTTCGGCCTGGTCCGCGCGCTTCCCCTCGCCAGGGCACGAACGCACGACGGCGACTCTTCGCTGCTTGCGGCGATCAGCCAGGCGGCCCACCGGTGGTACGGCGACGACACCAACTATCCGGCGGGCTGGGAGCCAAACGGTGGCGACTTCCTGTCACCGGCGCTCACCGAGGCCGAGCTGATGAGCGAGGTGCTCCACCCGGCGGCGTTCGCCGACTGGTTGGACCGCTTCCTGCCGGGGCTCGCCAACGGCCACCCGTCCTCCCTGTTCGAGCCGGCGATCGTGTCCGACCCGACCGACGGCCAGATCGTCCACCTGCACGGCCTGAACCTGTATCGGGCATACGCCTACCAGCAGCTGACCCGGACGCTACCTGACGCCGATCCGCGCGGGCCGGTACTGCGGGATGCGGCCCGCCGCCATGCCGAGGCCTCACTGCCCGCCGTGTGCGGCGGTGATTACATGGCCGAACACTGGTTGGCCTGCTACGCCGTCCTGCTGCTCACGTAAGCGTCACACGGGCAGGCCAGGCCTCCCACTGCCAAGGCGGTCAGTCACTCCGGCGCAGTTCAACTCGGCCGGTAGCGGGTGTGGCTGAACTCACCCTTGCCAAAGGCGAGGACCTTGGCGGGCTTCACCGCAAACACAAGCACGGGGTCATCGACGCCGCCGTCGGCGGGAGCGAAGCCGCCGTCGGCCACCTCAAACCGCCATCGGCCGTTCCACTTGCTGGCCCAGGCGGCAGCGAGCCGTTCGAGCGTGGCCCGGTCGGTCACGCGCTGGGCCTCGCCCTCGACCATCACGTCCAGCCCCTGGTCCCACCGGTTGCAGCCGGTGGTCATGACGACGTGAGGGTTGCTGGCCAGGTTCACGGCCTTCTGCTCGGCCGGGCCGGTGGTGAAGTGCACGGCGTCGTCCAGCCACACTGACACCAGCGGCGTGACATGGGGCCGCCCGTCGCCGCGAACCGTCGTGACCCACGACAGCTGGGCCGTCTCCAAGACCTCTCGAGCCTTCGCCCACGGCGTCGCCTTGGCACCGGGGCCGCTGAACCGCTCGTCGAGCTCGGGTACGAGTTCATGCATCGTCGTTCCTCTCGCCGAAGACCGCGCTCCCGGCCCCGTGTGGCTCCTGTCACCCCAGTTGACCTGGAGGAGCTCGACGCAGCGACCCCAACCTCACCGCTCCGTGGGGCTGGACTCCAGACGCCCTAACCGTAGCACCGGGCACGCGCACCGGCCTTGGGCGCTCGACGCACGGACAAGCGGATGGACAGTCGATTTGGGTATCCGTCGCTCGCGCAGCCTGGGATTGTCCACGGTCGCTCTAGCGTGCCGATCATGGCTGCGGTCGACGCCGAAGAAATGACAGCATGACCAGCCTCGTCACCCCGAGAGACATTTCAGGCCTCTGACCTGCGCTTTGCGCCCTGGCAGGACTCGAACCTGCACCTTACGGATTAGAAGTCAATCCACAGCCGTCTGGGCCGTCTCCCAGGGTGCCGTTCTTGCTGCTCAGGTCAAGTGCTCTGTCCAGGTGATGCGGTCGGGTCATGCCGAGTGCTGGTGACGGAATGACCGTCGGAATGACCAACCGGCAAACAGCGCCGCATCGTCTGGCCGCATACCACGATCGCGGTAGATCACCTCGATCGCTACGGCCAGGGAGGTGCCGGGAAGGCCGCCGCATAATAGACAGCCGTGGAGGCGTTCTCAGGCGACGATCCACTCGACACATGCGCCCAGAGGAGGAGCGACCGTGCAGACCAGTGGCACTGTGGGCGTCTATCCAGACCTGGCCGGCAAGGTCGCAGTGGTCACCGGCGGGTCGGGGGGGATCGGCGCGGCCACCTGCCGGCTGCTCGCCGCCAACGGCGCCAGGGTCGTGGTCAACGGCCGCGACCAGGCCAGGATCCAGGCCGTGGTCGATGCCATCCACGCCGGCGGCGGCGAGGCGATCGGGGTGACCGGCGACTGCACCGACCTGGCCGCGATCGAACGTCTGCGCCAGCAGGTGGAGCAGGATTTCGGCCCGGCCGAGGTCCTGGCCGCGTTCGTGGGCAGCGGACGCGCACGTCCCGGGCCGGTCGCGGACGTCCCTGAGGAGGACTGGCGGTCGACCGTGGACGGCAGCCTCACCGCCACCTTTCTGACCCTCAAGAGCTTCCTACCGGGCATGAGCCAGCGTGGCCGAGGCGCGATCGTCACCATGGCCTCCAGCGCGGCCCGCCTGCCCGGGTTAGGCGCGCCGGCGCCGTACATGGCCGCTAAGGCGGGCGTGATCATGCTCACCCGCCAGGTCGCCAGCGAGGTCGGCCGCCATGGCGTGCGCGTCAACTGCCTGGCCCCGCACACCATCCTCACCGAGCAGATCCAACGGGTGGCACCCGAGGAGTGGCGGGAGAAGATGGCGGCGGCGATCCCGCTGGGACGGCTTGGGACCCCGGAGGACGTCGCTCTCGCGGCCGTGTTCCTGGCCTCCGACAGCGCCGCCTGGATCACGGGCGTCACCCTCGACGTGGCCGGCGGCTACGTCATGACGTGAGCTCGACAGTAATCGGGGACGGCGATAGTCGGCGACATTGCCCGATCGAAGGGCAAAGGAATGACCAGCGTGACCAAGGCCCGGACACCGAGCAGCTTTCAGGTCTCTGACCTTCAGGTTTGGCGCCCCTGGCAGGACTCGAACCTGCAACCTACGGATTAGAAGTGCGACACGACCCGTCCGACTGATGCCATCTTGTAGCATCGGCACAGGTCAGGGTTGGCGTGCGGTCTGGCGACTGCACTCTGGTAGCAATCAGTGCTAGCAACCGGATTGCCAGAGGGATTGCCACCCATTCGAACAGCTGGGCAGTCGCGACAGCGGAGAAGAGCACGAGGCCCTCAGCCCCTACAAGCCCTTCTCGGTGCGTACCCCCGGGGCTAACCCTGGCGTGCTGAGGTGGTCTGGGCCCCGTTGGGTGACCTTGGTGTGTGCGAGTCAGGCAACGTCGGTGGCGTGGAGCTTCTCGTACTCAATAGGGGTGCGCCAACCTAGCGAGCTGTGGCGTCGTTGCCGGTTGTGGAAGATCTCCAGGTACTCAAAGATCGCGTTGGCGAGCTCGAGGCGAGTCGCCCACCGCCGGCGGTCCAGCAGTTCGGTCTGCATCCGGGCCCAGAACGACTCGATCACGGCATTGTCGTAGGCGTCACCGATGGTCCCCATCGAGGCCAGCAGCCCGGAGTCCTTGGCCCGCTGGGTGAACGCCCAGGAGGTGAATTGCGAGCCGTGATCGCTTGTGAAGTGGTTGACCCGCACCGCGACAGCAGCCTCGCGCAAGGGCTTCCGCCGCTGCCAAGCGGTGGCTATCGCCTGCTATTGCCAGCAGCCGGCCGTTGCCGGGTCGGCGACCTGACCATCGGTGCGGTGAAACGCTGACGACCAGGAGGTCGCAGACAGGGTGAGCCGGAGCACGCCGTAGTGGTCATCGTCGCGGTAGCGGGAGCTTGACCGCGGCGGCGTCGAGAAGCGGTACAGGCTGTTGCCCCCGGTGCCGACCACGAACTCACGGACACCGGCTCCGTAGTCGACCAGCTGCCCGAGCGGATGCAGCGCGCCGAAGCGCTGGTAGTTGTGGTTGTGGCCGCTTAGCACGACATCGGCGTGGGCGGCGTACAAGGCGTTCCAGAAGTACTGGGTCTGCGGGTCATCGCTGTGCCCGGCCGGGTCGGTGAAGCGCGCGTGATGCCAGTAGGCGAGCGTGCACGACCTGGAGTTGGCCTCCAGGTCGGCCTGCAACCACCTGACCTGGGCAGAGTCCCGGTCGCAGGAAGGCGCGCCGGCGGCGCCGCAGTTGGAGTTGAGCGAGATGATGTGCCAGGCGCCCAGGTCGAACGAGTAGTAACCCCTGGCTGGGTCGCCGGCCAGAGGGCCGAAGTAGCCAAAGTAGCCGGCCGCCCCGCTGCCCGGGTCGGCGTAGTCGTGGTTGCCTGGCGAGGGGCGGGTCCTGGCCTTGAAGCGCCCCCACGACCCGTGGTAGCCGGACGGGCTGCGGAAGTCGGCCAGCTCGCCATTGGGGTACTGGTGGTCGCCCAGGGTGAGCACGGCGGTTGGGTCGGCGTCCAGGATGAGGTTACTGGTGGCGACGTCGTCGTCCTTGCTGGAGCTGGGGTCGGGAGAGATGTCGCCGGCGGCCATGACCGTGACCGTTGCTTGAGCCTGGATGCTCGCCGACGCCCGCGACGCGACCGGGAGCCGGGCAGCAGGGGCGACGACCAGCACCGCAAGCAGCAGCGAGGCGGTGAGCATGACGGGTTGGCGTCGAGCCATACAGTCCGGACCTCCAGTTCAGCGGCTTGCTGGGCCTTCTGCCCTCTAGCTCGTTTCCTGTCCTTCGGGTCGCCCAGCGGTACGCGGGATGACGCAGCGATCGCGAACGGGGCGCTTGGTTGCGGTAGGGAGCTGGCAGCAGCGTTGACGGGTCAAGACGGCGGGAGGACCGTCACATCTTCCGGGTCAGAGGTGTCGGGGCTGGGAGGGGCTAGCCGCAGGTGGTACCAGGACGGTCTTCGGAGCTGAGTCGTGCAAGCGCCTAGAGTAGATCGATGGGATACCGAGATCCAGGCCTCCGCAGAGCCCGAGTGGCCTACCCCAGGGTGTGCCTCACGGCTCCCGCAGATCTCAGGAAGCCGACACCACCAGCATCTTCCGCTTGACCACCATAG
>AR_comb_assmDRAFT_10357485_pt1 | contig 10620 bp, 9 predicted proteins | sample ArasoioldDNA_FD_10543 | JGI IMG/M metagenome (IMG submission 10543) | reverse complement strand
GTGCCACCGGGAAAGAAGGTGCGGCTGAGTGATTTTGACCCGGGCTTCACCGGCAAATACGGGAAGAAAGAAGAAGCCCGAGCGAAACTAGTCGCCGACATCGACCGGTTAGCGGAATATCAGGACATCCTTTACGCGCAGGACAGCCAGGCGTTGCTGGTTATTTTTCAGGCTCTGGACGCAGCCGGTAAGGACAGCGCCATCAAACACGTGATGTCCGGCGTCAATCCGCAGGGCACGCAAGTCTTCGCTTTCAAAGGGCCGTCCCCGGAAGAACTCGATCATGATTTTCTGTGGCGTTGTCACAAGGCGCTTCCGGAACGCGGTCGCATTGGCATCTTTAACCGTTCCTACTATGAAGAAACGATCGTGGTACGCGTGCACCCGGAATATCTGGCCGGGCAACGCCTGCCTGAACTGTCGGCGAAAGAAGATTTGTGGATGCAACGGTTCGATCAGATTAACGAGTTCGAGCGCTATCTGGTACGCAACGGCACTCAGATTCTGAAGTTCTTTCTCAATGTCTCAAGAGAAGAGCAGCGCCAGAGGTTTCTCGCGCGGCTTAACACCCCGGAAAAGAATTGGAAGTTTTCGCTGGGTGACGTAAGCGAGCGCAGTCACTGGGATGATTATCACAAAGCCTTTGAAGAAGTCTTCAATCACACGAGCACCAAGTGGGCGCCCTGGTACGTTATTCCTGCCGACCACAAATGGTTCACCCATGTCGCGATCGCCGACGTCATCGTGGCAAAACTGAAGTCGATGAACTTGAGTTACCCGACGGTCAGCAAGGCCCGGATGAAAGAGCTAGCCCAGGCGAAAAAGCTTTTGGAGAGTGAATAACGTAAAGTGTGGGAATTCAAAATTGCCGGCAAGACTCAGTTCGCTCCGTTAGGAGCGGGATATTTATAGAAACTGGGCAAACACATATGTCGAAGTTCTCTGCTCGTCAGGTTCTTTGGATGTTTCGTGATACGGGAAGAGGAGTTTGCCTGCTTGAGATAAATCAACACTCATTTTGGAACTACCGGCTGCGCGAACATTGAATCATCGACTGCGATGTTCCGCTTGATTTCAGTAAACGTCCGCACCCAACTGTCGTAAGTATCAATCGCCGAACTCCGAATAGTGAATGGCAGCTTCACCCCATCAACATCCCGATAATCTTCAAAGTCGATTTGCTCAGGAATGGGCAAAGCGACAGTGTGATTGATAGTTGTCTTTCTTCTCAAGAGTCCTGTCTCAGCATCGAAATCGTAAGTAACCCTTTTTTCCGCAGTGGATGTAGCGACTACCCACATATCGCGTCCGTCGATCTTTTCGATGCCCGCGATTTGCATCTCAGGCCTGTGTGTGACTTTGACGATGCCGAAAACCGATGAGTTGATCCGCGCGGCCGCCACGTCGGCCGATGTCAGCGTGCGCAGATTAGTGCCATTTAAAATCCAACCGTTATCGCCGGCCAAAATCTGCCGAACCGAACCCTGTGGCGTCATCGACACGATTAGCAACTTGTCGGGCGCTGACAAAGTAATCTCGTTCGGCACATTGCGGTTTTGTGACGCTACGCGCGTTCCCTTCATGAAGAGTGTCTTCGTGCTGCTTGCGTTAGCGCCGCCGATCGCTTGGATGTAACGAGCGAAAATCTCTTCGACTGACGGACGTGCACGGGGCGCCGGCGTGGGCGGGACTGGATCATTCACTCCCTCGTGGCCCGACTTGGCTAAAGGCATCGAGGGCAAGCCAACCGTAGTGGTTTGGCCACGATGACAGGTGAAGCACGTAACCGAGTTCTGCGTGAAATCAACCTTGTTCGATCCATTGATTAGCAGGACCATCTGCAACATGCGGCGGCCGGTCTGTTTCTCAGGCTTCTCGTCGCTCTCCCAAACCCAGTTGTTTTGGCCGGTCTTCGGATCCTTGCCGTTGATGACGTGGCAAAAGGTGCATTGCTTCCCAATTGACACGGCCATGAAATTCATCACCCGATAGAGCTCTGACTCGCGCAGTCCTTTCAACACCTGAATGTTCTTGCGCGTTTGTTCGACCGGTTTATCGCCCGGCGGATTTTGGGCGTGTGTGCTGCGCGGGGAAATGACCATGCCGATCGAAAGGATTGCGAGTAAACCTGTAATGGAAAGCATGGTTGTAGTTCGCTTAGCCATGTTTTGTGTTCTCCAGCGGGCTCTGCGGTCAGGAACTTTAGCGACGGTCTGAGCAATCATACGCAAGCAAAGACAAAGGTGTTTCAGTTGGTGAACGGCCGAAATGATGGAGCTTCCTTGGTGCAAGTTACTGTTTGGCGGCCTCGTCGACGGCAACGGTCAATGTCTTCCGCAAACCAGCGCCTCTTAGATCACCACCGGTCGCGATAATTTTACCGAAGCGATCGACCAGAATCGGCTTAGGAAGGCCCGAGATTTCAAATCGTTTTACCGTTTCATTTTGAAATCCTCCGACGGCAAACGAATTCAACCAGGGCATCTTCCACTTGCCCTTTCGGAACTCCATGACTGTTTCGGGCTTCTCGTCCAGAGATATGCTTAGAATTTCAAATCCGCTCCTTTTATACTTTTCGTACACGGCGTGCAGGTTTTCCATTTCTTCAACACACGGCACGCACCACGTGGCCCAAAAATCTATCAAGTAGACTTTTTCCGCTAAAGTTTCGTTCGTGTAGGTCGTTTGATTATCCAGCGAAGCCAATGAAAAGGCAGGCACTGTCTTGCCAACCATGATGCTCCGATTCGGTCCGTACTCCTTCTTCGCGACGTTTCTTACTACCTTGTCTGGATGGTCATCAATGATCCGTTGAATGTAATCCGCATATTCCGCTACCGCGCCGGAGTTTTTTAAGGCTACGCCGATCAGACTCGGCTCAATAGCCCATAACGTTGAAACTGGACCTATTTCAGCCAGTGCTTTTTTCGTCAAGGTAGGATCCAGTGTCGCGCCATATGTTCCGTACCCCAGGTCGAGGTAGCTGAGTAACAGAAGCTGCTTGAAGAGAGGATCATTTTCTTTCGCAATCTGTTGTGATAGATCAGAAAGAGAGGAAGACCAATCAAAACTAAATTCATACGGTGGTTTGCCGCTCTTTTTGTGCGCGGCGAGAGCTGCACTCAGGGGCCGCCGGCGTTTTAGCATTTGATCATAGATTAGTGCGAATCTCGCTGCTTTTGAATGCTCGGGTATAAAACTAACGTCCGCGTTTGTCGCGGCCCTTACAAGGTTGTTGGGATCGAAAACGATTCTTACACGGCTATTCCGGGGAGTGACCACGGAGCGGTAGTCCCCGCTGCCGTCATAGATGTAGTCCTCCGATTGTGTGCCATTGATCGTGCCCCCGCTTTTTCTCACGCCACTGAGCTGATAAGCAAATTGCTTCGCCTGCGTTTCAAACTCCGCGACGAAGGTTCCGTCCGGAAGTTTTTGCATCGGTTGTGCGGATTGGGATGAAAAATTATTGAAGTCTCCGAGAATCTTAACGCCACTGAAATCGTTCCGATACTGATTAATGCCGAGTCGCATATTTATTTTGATTCTGCCTGGCCCGTCAACAAAAATCGGCACTTCTTCCTGCGAGTGATCGACCCCCGTGAATTGAACAAACAGCAAGCCGGTCTCACTCGTGGCTATCCGGAAAGATCCACCTCTGGATACTTGCAGTGACATGATCGGTTTGGGTTGATTCAATCGGCTCAAGTGCACGTGGGCCTTGATCATTGGGTGCCCATCATACCCAACTAGTCTGCCCGTGATAACTGTTTGTCGCTGCGCGAGAATCACAACCGGGCAGAACAACAAAGCAGCGAAGAAGCTTGCCACGAAGAGAAATCTCTTCAGCACGAAATATTCTGTGATAAACAAAGACATTGTGTCGATTCTCTACCCTTCTAATCCCGCGCTCACCGTCAACGCATCTTGCCAAAACCGATTTCAAGGACAAGATGACTAGGCGTAGTTACTGAAGGCCCTTTCATGAAGGACAACCTACCATTAAGCGACGGATCAAATCCTGCACGCTGTTAGCGTTTTTGTATTTGGTTAGTGAGAGCGAAATGTTCTTCGGTAGGAGGCAGGTGAGAGACCAGTAATTTGCTTGAACGTTCTCGCAAAGTGACTTTGATCAGTAAAGCCAGCTGCCAGCGCGATTTCACTAAGAGGATTAGTAGAACCACAGAGCTGATGACAAGCAAATTCGATCCGAAGTTGACGAGTATACTCTCCCACGGTACAACGGAAATACCGCCGGAACTCGCGGCACAGATGAGTCTCATGTACGCCGACTGACGCCGCGACTTTTGAGAGTGTCAGACGTTCCCGAAATTGGTCATGAAGAAGCTCCCGCGCTCGATTAAGCCAAGGGGGAACCGTTGGTCGTTGGAACCTTAGTGAACCACGAGTAGCTTCACCCAGTAACTCGGTTGTTAGTCCTTCGATTATCAACGGAGACAGTTCATCGATCTGGCGGAATTCTCTGTAGAGTTTGGTTGTCAGTTGCGCCACCAGCCCTCCCTGGAAGGCGGTCGGAGTAGCCAGAATCATCGAAGCCTGACGGATATTCTCCACCCACTTAATATCCATCAGGAGATTGAAACAACGAGCAGCACTGTGAAAGTGATCCGCGTGCGGCTCACCCGAAGGATGAAATATTAAAGTCGAAGCCCTGCAAGCGCGTGACTGCTTGTCGTGGAATTCAGTGAAGTGACCCTGAAGAACAAAACAAAAATAAGCGGAATGATGCGCATGCCTCGGCAGTTGAAGGCCTGAACTATACGCAGTCTCTGTTAAAGTAAATCCACCAACCAGCCTGCTTCTTACAACAGTGCCGTATAAGTTATTAGCATGAAGTCTCATCTCGCCGGAATCGTCCAACGCTAAAGTTCGATCTGTATCTTACCTCGTTTTGCGGTAGGGCTACAGTTAACGCACGAAAGTTTCAGTGCATCATTAAGATGATGCGGCTTGACGCCATGGGAATGTCACCCGCAGCTTATCGCAGAACATGCCGGCCACGCTAAGCCAGTACTAAAAAGCTAGCGTGGTTCACGACTTTGTGCCTTCAGCGATAGTACATTCAGCGCGGTGATTTGCGCGCTGCTCATACTGTCACTTGCGACGTTGACGTTCGGGGAATCTGCGCTGGATTCGCAGTCTGGCCAGAAGCCGGACGGCGTCCCGGCTCGCTACAAGCTATCCGTAAGAGTACTTCCGAATAGCAGGCGGATTGAAATTAATGGAACCATGCGCCTGCCGCCGGTCTCCACGGAAACCGACCGGATCGAGTTTCTCTTATGGTCCCGAATGCAGGAGGTATCAGCGCAACTGGTCGAACCTAAAGAGTCGGCCCCTTCTCAGGAATTGAGTAATAACGGCGCTGAAGGGGACCGAAAGTGGACACTAAACCTTGGACGTCCAATACAGCCTGGCGAAGCTGCCCTTCTAAAGTTCTCGTACGCGTCCGACGGGGGCGAGCCCGCACCGCAGTTTAAGATCAGCCCCGCCGGGTCATATGCCGGCGGCGGTGGGGAGTTGTGGTACCCGCAGATCGCATTTAAGAATCGCGACGTCGGCACTCTCAGCTTCTTTGTACCAACCGGCGAGATGGTGATCTCGAACGGGATCCTCCAAAGTACGCCAGAGCAAATAACTAAAGGTGAATATGTTTTCTCCGCAACCGAGCCAGTGAAGTTCGGCTTCGCCACCGGTCCCTATACCGTTTACCGTAAACCGGGCTCGCCCCCTTTCTCGTTATACCTGTTACGGCAGCGGGTGCAGACCCAGACAGACGCAATCTTCACGGGCTGCGCGCGCGTGCAGAAGTTCCTGTCGGGAGTGTTCGGCCAATTCCCTCATAAAGAGTTCAAATTTGTCGAAGTTGATTTCAGTCCGTCGATCATCACTGGACTTGGCGAGTTTGGCTTCATTCTGGCGGACGACTCGAAAATAGAAGACTTTGATCTCGCTTACTGGGCACACGAGTTTGGTCACCAGTGGTGGGGCGATCTCATTACGAGCGCCCCAAACACAGGCGGGCAGATGATGATGACCGAAGGGATGGCTCAATTCGGCGCGCTCCTCGCAGTGGAGAACATTGAAGGCACCGCCGCAGCGGAGCAATTTCGCCGGTCGGGTTACAAGGGAAAGACGCAATCGGCCATCGGCTATTTCCGGCTTGCTCAGGCAGGTATGGATTTCCCACTGACGCGTTACGTACCGAAAAACCAGGGCGAGACCACTAACATGCACCGGCTGGCGAATTCGAAGGGGTTCATCTTGCTTGACATGCTCTCCCGCAGGATTGGCCGCGAGAAGTTTGCCGCAATTCTGAGGAAATTTATTAAGGAGAATGCAGGCAGGGTTAGCTCTTGGGCTGAGTTACAACAGGCGATTGAGCGTGGCGCCGGACAGGACGTGCATTGGTTTTTCGAGCAGTGGTTCGAGCGGCCGGGCGCGCCGGACTATCAGCTCACGTGGAAGCAGAAAGGTCGAACGGTAGTGGGACTCATCACACAGCTCGCGCCGTATTTTCGCGCTCCGCTCGAAGTGGAAATCACCGGCCGCGGCGGTCATGTGCTGAAAACAGTCGAAGTTCTCGACGGGCAGACTGAATTTAGATTCTCCGTGCCGTTCAAGGCCACTGCGGTGACGCTCGATCCGCACTACAAGGTGCTGAGATGGCTGGTCGAAATCCGCAATTCATTGCCGGCGCGGCCGGCTTCCTGATTCGTTACTGTGGGAAATCCTTTATGCATCGGCATCGTGGGCGGGATGAGTCCCGAATCAACGGTGACCTACTACCAGCGCATCGTGCATCGTCACCAAGCCGAATTCCGCAATCATCATTATCCACGAATCGTCATCGCCAGCGTCTCGTTCGGGCAGTATGTCACCTGGCAACATGAGGGCGAATGGACGATGATCGCCAGAGGACTGGAGAAGGAGTTTCAAGCACTGGGGTCTGCTGGCGCCGACTTTGCACTCCTCGCGACTAATACGATGCACAAGGTTTTGCCTCGAGTGTACAGCCCGATTCCTGTTTTTAGTGTCCTTGATGCGATCGGACGGCACGCGAAGGAAAAGGGCATCAGAACTATCGGTCTTACCGGGACTCTCTTTACGATGAGCGACGGGTTCTACACCGAAGGGCTCGAAAGCCGGGGTTTATCAGTTGTGGTCCCAAACGTCTCACACCAACAAACCATCCATAACATCATTTATGATGAATTGATTTTTGGAAGGGCCAATACATCATCGGCGAACAAATTCATAAAGATTGCGCAAGGGTTGTTAGCACGCGGCGCGGAAGCAATTCTTTTGGGCTGCACCGAGCTGGAGCTGCTCGTCAGAGAACGCCCTGCTGAGTTACGCATCGTTGACAGCACCGCAGTCCATGCTGAGATGGCGTGGGAAATTTCAATAGGCAAGTCGCATCTCAGTTACAACTAGGTGAAGGTGACAAGTGGAGGAATGAATTAACGCTCGGCCGCGTCAAATCGGCCGCTCTATGGCTTCCTTATTGCCATGACGCAACTTAATACCATTGCATTCCGTGTCGTCCCATCGCCAGACACGAATGATCACGAGGTTAGAATTCTCGTTGATGGTAACGACTTCATTAAACAACACTGGCCCGGCATGATGGGCATGGACCCAGACGATGTTTTGTCGTACCGAGAATTATTACCACGCGACGAAGCGCACGAAGTGACGGTCGTTCGCTGCGGATGCGGCGTGGTCGAATGTGGCAGCGTCGGGGTTGAGATCTTCGTCAAAGGAAACTTTGTTCTCTGGGACTCATGGCAGCGACACAAAGGAAGACCCCCGGCGGAAACGCTTGTGTTCTCGCGAAGTGAATATATGAAGGCTGTGAAAGACGCTGTCGAAGATCATAGTTGGGAAACGCCAGACAGAACCGCCGCACGTATTCTCGCGTCGCTGGTTGAGCACCGCGCGTTGGCGCTCAACAATCTCAAATATCAGTGGGCGTCCGGCCGCATCCGAAAGTCCACTCTGGCAATTTCTCTCGCCCTTCAGCCGAGCGAGGCTCAAATCATTGTGTATTTCCCTTGGAATGAACAAACACCGGATGAAATCGCTCACGAAGCGGCTAATCTCTTGAAAACGGATCCCAATGAATGGCCAGATGCTGTCTGGTACGATCAGAAAACTGCGTTACCGTTCATGGGACCGGGTTGGCGATCCGCTTAACGCCGCGCCATCGAGCAATCTGGAGGCGAGCCGCAGCAGTGTTTTCCAGAGCCTTTACTAAATTGACAAATCGACCGGGGCCGCGCGTCGAGTCAACGGTTGGACAGCTTCCTAATTGAATGGTGGATTTCGCGATACTCGAAACTTTTCTCGGTCGCGTCCCTGCCGTTTCGGGGCCAATCGGCAAGGCTTCCAAGCCAAATGGAACGTGGTGGGTAAAATTCGGACTCGATATCGACAACGCGCTCGCTTGGCGAGTCGTTCAAGAACTCGGGCATGTACTCAATTACCTCTCGCTCGACGAACCATTGCCGACCGTCTTCAAGCCGGTCTCGCCACCGCCGTACATGAATGGGGGGCCGCGCGAATTCTTGTCTTGGGTTGTCGAATGTAATGACGCGCAATTCTCTCCGTCACGTTGCGCTGAATGGCTAGAGGGGCGCCTACCCAGACCCGTTGATGATATTGACGCCTGGAACAAGGACCTCGATTCATAATGGCGGCGCTACGCAACAAATCCTCGAACGCGAGCCGCGGCAAGACAGTTATGAGTGATGAGTTTTGAGTTACAGGCAATCGCGATTTTTTGTGCACACCGGGCCATCAGTTCCACCTTTGGCAGCGGACGCAAAGGAAATCGTTTGCCTGACGCTACAGCTTTGACCACAAGCAGAACAACCCTATCAAATGCCCGCAGGAGGTCTGCAATGAGTAAACCTTTGACTTCAATTTCCATCTTGGTGTGGCTAATCTCCGCGTCGCCGAACTTTGCGCAGGGAGTGGTGCAAAAAGACAAACGAACAAACAATACTTACGCTTCAGCCGAACCTTTGACAGAGCCGACAGTATTCGGCAATGGCCTCATCTCGACTGGAGACTTCGATTCGCATCCTGCCTTCACGCCTGACGGCAAGGGTCTTTATTTCGTGCGCAGCACGCCCAACTTTAACTTATGGACGATTCTCGTTTCGCAGTTCGCAAACGGAAAGTGGGGCACACCGCAAGTGGCTCCCTTTTCGGGTCAATACTCGGATGCCGATCCGTTCATCACCGCGGATGGCTCGCATTTTTATTTCATCTCCAACCGTCCTGTACCGGGCACAGCAACGGCGAATCTCGATATTTGGGTGATGGACAAAACTGCCACAGGTTGGAGTGAGCCAAAGAATGTTGGCGCTCCAATCAACAGTCCGGGTAGTGAGTGGTATCCGACCATCGCGGCGAACGGCACGATGTATTTCGGATCGGATCGCCAGGGTGGCAAAGGCCGCACCGACATCTATCGTTCGCGTCTGGTGGACGGCAAGTACACTGAAGCGGAAAATCTGGGAGATGCGATCAATACTCAATTTAATGAATTCGAGCCACTCATCGCTCCGGATGAAAGTTTTCTGATTTTCATGGCTGGCGGGCGGGCAGACGCGCGCGGCGGCTTTGACCTCTACATCAGCTACAACCGAAATGGCGCTTGGACAAAACCGGTGAATCTCGGCGACAAGATCAATTCCGCCGGCAACGAATACTCGCCCGCAATTTCTCCAGACGGAAAATACTTCTTCTGGACGAGCACGAGAGGTTTTGCCGATAAGCCGCTGGAGAAGCGTCTCGACTACAAAGAGCTGATGAACAGATTACGAGGGCCACGTAACGGGCTCGGTGATATTTACCAGATCGACTTAATCGAGCTGAACATTCAAGGCGCAAAGTAAATACTGACCGCATGACCTCTCAGTTGTGACGTTTGACAAGGCATTCCACTCAAAACTTCTCCTGCATGATTGCTTATGTATACGACGTCGCTTCGCGACGACTGAATCAGAATCCCGTTGTTCCCGCCAACAACTGCCTCAGCACGTACGGCAAGATTCCACCGTGCAGGTAGTAATCGATTTCAATCGGCGTATCGATGCGCAACGTGAGCGGCACTTGATCGGTTGAACCATCGGCCCGGTGAATCGTCAGCATTACGTCCTGACGCGGGGTGACATCGCCGCTTTCCAGTCCGGTAATATCGAACGTCTCGGTGCCATCAAGGTTTAAGGTAGCCGCGTTCGTTCCTTCTTTGAACTGACACGGCAGCACGCCCATGCCCACGAGGTTACTGCGATGGATGCGTTCGAAGCTCTGCGCGATCACCGCTTTCGCCCCCAACAGGCGAGTTCCCTTCGCCGCCCAGTCGCGGGACGAGCCCGTACCGTATTCCTGCCCGGCGATCACGACGAGCGGCGTGCCTTCACTCTGATATTTCATCGACGCGTCGTAGATGCTCATGCGCTCGCCATCAGGTTGATGAAGCGTCACTCCGCCTTCCGTGCCGGGCACCATCAGATTCTTGATGCGCACGTTCGCGAACGTGCCGCGCATCATCACTTCGTGATTGCCGCGCCGCGAGCCGTAGCTGTTGAA
>AR_comb_assmDRAFT_11812193_pt1 | contig 10625 bp, 11 predicted proteins | sample ArasoioldDNA_FD_10543 | JGI IMG/M metagenome (IMG submission 10543) | reverse complement strand
AAGTGGTGTGTTCAGCAAGTTTACAGTGGAAAGAAAAATACTGCCTATTGTTAATCGAAAACATGAGGATGACAAAACTCATAAACACTACCTAAACAGAATGAAGACCTTGAAGAGAAAATACGTAAGTGGTGTTGAACTTCTTAGTTGCAGCCCGGGTTTGGAGGGCATCCAAACACAAAACGGTTTACAGCATCAGATAAGGTGTGGAATAATTATATAAAGGTAAGCTTCACATACGTACATTAGCTTTTTCTTTTAGCTTTTTTAATACAATTTTAAATAGTACGTGGAAGGTTGCATCAATAAGATAATAAAAAAATAAATATTGAAATTTGTAATTATGCTAAAATATATATTTCTTTGAATTTTATGCGCATCCAAGTTACAAAAAATTCAAGAGATGAAACCTTTGAAGAATTTGATGATTTCAAGATGATATATGAGGACAACATAGCAACCGGTGGGAATGCTATTGGATTAGGTGATGATACGGATGCTCGAACATGTGAAATTGCTGGAAAAAAGCAAACAAGTTCTATTGAATCTTTTTTAATGGATGTCGAGGAAGATCATGAAACACCTTTGCCTTTTGTGGACAACAATTTAAGGGGCCCTTCAGAAAAACTTCCTATGAGAAAGAAGCGTAAAAGCAATACTAACCATGTAGGTGAACCAAAAACTCATAGTGAAGATTCAGAAGAAGTCCATACCGAGATGAATTCATTGACAACAGTAACTCATAAACTCTTCAATCTAATACAAGAAAGAGAAACAAGACAATAAAGAGAATCTGAACAAAGAGAGGCTGAGAAGAAGAAAAATAACGTATGAGAAGCTATCAAAGAAGTTCTTAATTTGGAAAACACAGTTCGTTACGATGCCGTTAAACTGATTCACCGATTGATGATCGTTATGGTTGGATTGTGCGTAACGTGATGGAGTGCTATAATAATTATCTTTTGTTTACAAGTATCATTGGTTTTCTATAATTTTTCTTCTAGTCTCATATGGTTTTCAAAAGCTTCTCTTTGTTTTCTAGTATTGTTGGTTTTTATTATATGATGGTGTTTCATGATCTTTATATTAGCAGTTTTTTTTCATGATTGATATGCTTGAAGGTTTTATTCTATTTGTTGTTCAAAACATTGCTATACAACAAGCGACCATACATTTTTTAACCGGATGAGATTAAAATATAATAAAATATTGTTTTCTTCCAAATCAACCCAAATAACTAGGTGGAACCCAAGGATTTCAATCACTCTATTTATAAGTAAAGCATATATTCAATTCCATTCAAATCTAATATGAAGTCAAATCCATACTCAAATCTTCAATATTGAATAAGGGGTGATTTTAAAAATTATTTGTAAATCATATAACCAATATCACATAATTTTTATAAAACATTTAAAATCAATGATTGAATAACACATGATTTTACTTGGATTTCCAAATCCATTCAAATCAATGATCTAACAACTCCCCCTAAGTATTTGGATCACGTAAATCGGATCACAAATATCACTAAAATCCCGGATATCCGCTCTGTGCCAAGTCCTAGTTCCTACGAGATTTTAATTTTACACTTTATAAAATTTTTAGTATTAAATTTAGTAAAGCTTCAAAGATTCTTTTGAATTTTCGGGGTGTTACATAAGTGAAAACTCACCGCATTCAACACTAGAGAAATTATATATGTATATGATTCAAAGTTGACGTAAACAATCATAATTACTCTAAATGAAAAAACCCTCAAATCTGATTTTCGATTTTTCTGGTGATGAAAAAATGATAAAATTGTCAGGATTTGCTTTATAATATAGAATGTTGGCTTTTTTTACAATACAAAAACACAAAAATAAAAATAAAAAAGACACAAAATAGAAAACCCATAAGTAAACCATAACATTCTCGCACGTAGGTGCGGATCAGGATCTAGTTACCTATGTAAGCAATATTGCTCAGTATTAGCTTATTTGAGTCAATCTAATAAAATTGTAAGAAAAAATTACGATTATTTCTGCTTTAGTTATACAAAAATCATTCTGATATTATATCGTAATCGGAGATTTCAAGAATTAGTTTATTCCATAACCGTTGTGACAAGAACGCATGTCAGGTTTGGCAAGGAGTGAACAATACTTATGCATAAACATATGATCATTTAAGTTAATATATTCTTACTGTCATTACAAAATATTGAACGAAATAGTAAAAACTTATATAAAGATCTGTTTAAAATTTAGATAAGTTTTAGATTTATAGTTTAGTATGAGTAAATCCGAATTGTATGTCTATAGACATTGATTTTCTTATAAATCACTTTCACAAATTTTCAAATTAGTAGCGGTATGCATAGATATTTTGTCATCTCCCATCGTGTTATAGATTAATATATTTGAATAAGGAGTACAAGCTTAAATTTGTTGACAAAATAATGACACAGTACCTGGGTTTTTTTTTTTAAATAAGGTTCATGTCACTATTTGTATTTGTTGTTCCCTAAATCATTAGTTCTTTTTTTTTACCGCCCTAAATCATCTCTACACTATTATTTCAGTAATGTTGAAAGAACTTTAACCTATCGTGATGTGTTATATTACATTACATGTCATCGTGATTTCACATAAACAAAAAAACAACTAGAGGGTCAAATACATAATTTGACAAATCAAGACACGCGGATCCTCTCCTGGAGCAGTGGACCATTCGACGTAGAGTTGAAATCTTTATGATCCAATCACCCACCCGAGACCTGTGTTGTAATAAGGCTTTTACTTTCAGTCTTCGGAGTCCAACCAGATAAACAAGCCCATTGTGGATTAATAAACATTTAAACATTTCAGTAGAGGCAAAATATGTTTTATTAGGTAATCAAGCTACATTTTCTGAACAAAGAAATCAAGTTTATCTTCACTTCGACTAGAAAAAGAGGTATCTATCTAGATTTCTTAAAATCTTATAAACAACCAAATCATATATCTAGATTCAATATCATAATTTAGCTTCATGTATTTAGCCTAATAAACGAGGTTTCTACATTATATCTTAAAACAGTTTCGATTCCATAGATTCCAGTTATGCAGATTTGTTTTCAGAATATTCTTAAATTCTATGACGATTATACAAGCTACTATTTCCTAAAATCTTATAAACTACCAAATCAGATATCTATCTTCATTATCATAAATCAGCTTGATGTACTTGGCCATATACACGGGATTTATACATTATATATCATAACAGTTTTGATTTCATATCTTCGAGTTATGCAGATTTGGTTCCAGAATATTCTTAAATTCTATTTTGATTATACCATTTTTCTAACCTAAACAATGTATGATTGAAAACTATAAATACTCACATAACTTACAACCCTAAACACATCACCCTACTGCAATTAAATAGCAACAAGTTATAAACAAAATGAATGGTGCAATGGCTACGACTTACCTTGCTGACCTGAAGCCCTTCAAAACCAGCTGGCGTGTGCAAGTGAAAATCCTCCATACCTGAAAACAATACACAGCTCAGTCAGGAGAAACACTCGAAATGGTACTAGCTGATCAGAGGGTACGTTCAATCTAAACATTTTTTACAAATTATGTGTCGAGCTGATTTATAGAATTTCGTTTTCTAATGTTATATAAGAACTTTCCAGGGATGCAAGATCCATGCAAGTGTGAAAAAGGCACTGGTGAAAAAGTATGAAAGGCACATTGCCCTTGATCAGTGGAGAATCATTGAGAACTTCTTTTTGGGTCAAGTCAGGGGACAATTCCGTGTGACAAATCATCAGTTCAAAATGGCATTTGTTAACAGTACATTTGTTTCACCATGTCCTACCGTGACTAATGATGCCTACCTGTCATTACCAACGTTTGAATCCATTATTGTTGGTGAATTGAATCTATTCTATTTGGTTGGTGAGTAGTAACAAACGATATTATTTTTGAGTATTTTGATTTCTGTCATCTATATGAAGTGAACCTAACACAACACTACTTATTGCAGATGTCCTTGGCCAAGTTGTCAATGTTGGCAAAGTTGAAGACATAGTTGTCAACAACGAATCAACCAAGAAGCTGGAATTTGAGCTTCGAAACGAAATGTATCATTACTTTTTTAGAATAATGGTAGTATATATAAACTATATTGATTAATAATTGTAAAATGGTTTGTGTTTTAAGGAATGATCGCCTGCCATGCACTTTGTGGGGGAAGTTTGCTGATCAGGTAATTCAGGAGTGTGAGAACTCAACTGGAGAGATTGTTGTGTGCCTTATTAGGTTTGCCAAAATCAATACCTTCAGAGGTAAAATCCTAAACCGTTATTTTAACTCTGAAGTTGCTATTACTATGATAGTGTACAGATTATCTCTGAAACGATTTACTTTTTGTTTTCGTTTATGTTAGGGGAGAACCAAATCACAAATGCTTTTGATGCTTCAGTTGTTACCATCAATCCAGAGTTCCCAGAAGTGGAACATTTCAAAAACAGGTAATCAAATACTATATTGTAGGTGTTTTGATTGCTAATAAATCATGGATATTAAGTTTGGGGTTTATTGGCTGATTGGTAACTACAGTTTGCCAAAAGATGGTCTTGCTCTCACCATTTCCGAGACTAATCCAAGACGTGAATTGTCATTCGGAAGTGATGGTTACTTTGACCAGTATCCCATAAAATCTATTTCCTGCTTACTTCATTTCTTAGAGGTAGCCATATTGAATAGGAATGTATAGAGTTTTAATACTGAAATCATATCCTAATAGTTGTTTGAAAAAATTGAGTATATTTTCAGGTTCAAAAATGCAAGGTCATGTGCAAGATACATACTATAGAAGGTGATTTTGGGTGGTTTTATGTTGCCTGCAAGAAGTGCAGCAAGAAAGTTGAGATGAACAATAAGGACAAGACCGCCATTGCCGATAAACCAACAAAGACTACATACTGGTGTCCAAAATGCAACCTTAACATCACACAAGTGGTTCCAAGGTATACCATTTCATTCCTTTTTATATAATTATATTATTGTATATGTAGTCTATGTGGATCACTCATTAAGATGATTTCTTTTGCTCCTAGGTTTAAGTTGCATGTTGGAGTCATTGATCAAACAGGAGATATCAAATGTATCATGTTTGATAGTGCTGCATCAAAGATGATTGGTCATTCAGCTTTTGACCTTCTTGATGGGGTTTATGATGATGATGTGAGTAATGACAATGGAAAAATATATCTGATTGGTTGGTTTTTCACTAATGATCTATCGATTCTTATAGACTATCATTGATAACACAGCTGCAGGATCCTGAAAGAATGCCTCCTTCTATCAAAAACTTGGTTGGGAAAACCTTTCAGCTACTTGTGTGTATTGAGAATGACAATTTGTCTGGAAGGAATGATACATACATGGTTGGTAAGGTCTGGCCAGGTGTTGATATTGTGATGATTGAGGATGCTGATGATTCAGAGAGAGCATCTAATCATTCTCACACCTTATCAAACATAGAGGTATGATTGTATTTTCCAACGTCTCTAAAATACTTAATGGCTGGAACATAATAATAAAACGTGATGTTTTTTTTGCAGGCCATGAAATTACTCACTCGCACCAGTGAAGTTAGTGAGATGTTAGTGTCTGACACTGCTACGCCTAAATCCAGAGGTCTATCGATGATATAACAGTGGAGGGATGCTCTACTACCAAGAAGATTTGTTTGAAACCAGTTAAATTGGAGAAACTAGATGAGAAGAATGATGAAATGGTCGGAAATGAAGAAGATGAGAAAAAGTCTGGGGTGAACAATGAAGTCAATGAGAATCCTGAGCCGGATTACTCAGAATACGCTGGCCTCTGATTATGTCCTTTTCAATACCTCATTGGAAAGAACCAGCATGCGAGGAGAAGATATTCATGTTTCTGTATTTTTTTTCTTTCATGTTGATCTAATAATGTCTACTTAGGAAATAGCAGAGTAAATGATTTACTCTGATTAGTAGTCAAGCTTTCCGTTTCATTTTTGTTTTTCAAATTTATCAATAAAATCTTCTCTTCTAAACATATTCGTTTTTAAGAACAACCATAAGACATGCAATAGGAAGAATTAACTAACCTTATTATACTGTCCTTGAAAATACTGTTTTTCTTTCATGTATCCCATTCTATGTTAATCTGCATATTAAAAAGAAATTTAAAAGAGTACTGAATTAAACATATACACGGAAAGAACTAAGTATACATATGACATAAATATATTACCAATTGATAGCCGAAGTGTATTGTCATATATATGCTTTATATAAGTTATACAATAAATAGGACAAAAGTATATGTCATATACTCATTTATGTGTGACATACTCGATCCGACTAAATTTAGTCCATCAATTCTACATTGAACACTAGGCCTATATGCATATTTATAAAATGAATATCTATTTATAAAAATATCAGATTACGTTTACAAAATTTAGTAATTTGCCTATTATTTTGCTAATATCAGAAGCACAATGAACATTTGAACATTTCAGTTGAGGGAAAAACAGTTTCATTAGATATGCAAGTAAAATCGAATAAACAACCAAATCAAATCTTTCTTCAATATCGCATATCAGCTTTCTTTGTACTTCTATTAAAAAACCATAAAAATTCGTTATATCTAATTTCAGTTATGATTTCTCGAAATCTCATAAACATCCAAATCATATGTCTATCTTCAATATCACAACTCAACTTGATGTATCTGGCCTAATAAACGAGCTTAATCCATTATATCTTATAACAGTTTCGATTCCATATCTTCAACTAATGCAGATTTTGTTCCAGAATATTCTTAAATTCTATTCGATTCTTGAAACAGAATTATACTATTATGCTAACCTAAACAGTTTATGCTTGGAAACTATAAATACACACATCATTTACAACCCTGAACACATCAGCCTACTCCATTTTAATAGCATAAAGTTCACTAGCAAGATCTAAACAAAATGAATGGGGCCATGGCTACAACTTACCTTGCTGATGTTAAACCCTTCAAGACTAGCTGGCGTGTGCAAGTGAAAATCCTCCACACCTGGAAACAATACACAGCCCAGTCAGGAGAAACACTCGAAATGGTACTAGCTGATCAGAGGGTACGTTCATGTTATGCAATATGATCAAAGTTTTTCTTAATTTCATATATATACTTCTTGATGATAAACTATAATCTTCTGTGACAGGGATCCAAGATCCATGCAAGTGTTAAAAAGAGTTTGGTGAATATGTATGAAAGGCACATTGCGCTTGACCAGTGGAGAGTTATTGAGAACTTCTCTTTGGGTCAAGTCAGGGGACATTTCCGGGTTACTGATCATCAGTTCAAGATGTCTTTTATTAGCCATACATTTGTCTCACCATGTGTTTCTATTTTTGATGATCCTTACATGGCATTACCCACATTTCAATCCATAATTGTTGGTGAACTGAATCCATGTTATTTCATTGGTAGGTATTTCATTAATATTATAGTGTGCTAAATTAAAACTTGAACACTTTATCGTTAAATATAAGACCAATTTTCAACGTGCAGATGTTCTTGGTCAAGTTGTCAATGTTGAGAACATTGACAACATGATTGTCAACAACAAATCAGCAAGGAAGCTCGAATTTGAGCTGAGGAACGAAATGTGCGTAAATAGAAAGATTTATTTCATTAGTTTAATTGTTACTTCTGTCAGAATGATCGATTGCCATGTACTTTGTGGGGGAAATTTGCTAATCAAGTAAGCCAGGCATGTGAGAATTCAATTGGTGGGATTGTTGTTTGCCTAATTAGGTTTGCCAAAATCAGTACTTTTAGAAGTAACTGATAAACCATTATCTTACTTATATTTACTAATGTTTATGAAGTACATTGTTTTGCCTTTACCATTATTTACAAATACATTTCATCTGTAATAGGGCAAAACCAGATTACAAATGCTTTTGATGCTTCAGTTGTCATCATTAATCCAGAGTATCCAGAGGTGGAAGTCTTTAAGAACACGTAATAACTAACCCTTTACTATGTTTTTCACTTATAAAATGTTATTCACTTATAAGTATACTTATAGTAGAGATTCTGAGTCTAATGCTAATTACAGTTTGCCAAAAGATGGTCTTGCACTCACAATTGCTGAGACTAAACCAAAGCTTGAATTGTCTGTTTGAAGTGATGATTACTTCGAACACTATCCTAAAAAATCAATATCCTGCTTACTTGATTTCACTGAGGTATAAAGTTTAATCATTATTGTATTTTGGTTCGTTACTCTGGAATTAATATCCTATTAGATGATTTACTAATACTCTTGCACCTATTCAAGCTCAGAAATGCAAGATCATGTGCACCATTTTTAAAATAGATGGTGACATGGGTTGGTTTTATGTTGGGTGCAAGAAATGTAGCAAGAAAGTTGAGTTGAAAAATAACGACACCTCCATTTCTGTTAAGCCTAAAGAACTCACATTTTGGTGTCCTAAATGCAACCTTAACATAACACAAGTGTTTCCAAGGTTCGTGTTCTCATTACTATATATATAATATATTCCTACACTTTATATATATTGATTAGTAAAATAAATAAGAAAATATTTGGTTATAGGTTCAAGTTGCATGTTGGAGTCATGGATCATACAGGAGATATCAAATGTATTCTGTTTGATGGAGCTGCCACCGAGATGATTGGTGATACAACATTTGATCTGCTTGATGGCGTGTATGATGATGATGTGAGTAATAACAATTCAGAATAAGATTAACAAATCAAAATTTTATCATTAAGTTCTTATATCGTGTCATTTATAATTCAGTTGCAGGATCCTGCAAAACCGCCTCCTTTTATCAAAAACTTGGTTGGAAAAACGTTTCAGCTACTTGTGTGTGTCGAGAATGACAATTTGTCTGGAAGTAATGACACTTACAGGATTGGTAAGATCTGGTCAGGTGTTGCCAATGTGAAGATTGAGGATCCTAATGACTCAGAGGGGACAATCAATCCTGATCATCTCATCTCAGGCAGTGAGGTTGAAATCTATATCGATTTTGTTTTCTACTACACATTATAACTATGAACTGAAACTTTTAATTATTCCAGGCAATGTATCTACTCACTAACAGTAGTGAAGGTAGTAAAATGTCAGTTTCTGGCATGACTACTCCATCTTCCAAGAGAACTGTGGAAGATACATCTTTGGAGAGATGTTCTACTACCAAGAAGACATGCTTGAAACCAATTAAGTTGGAGAAACTCGATGGCTTGACTGAGATTGGAAAGGAAGAAGACGAGAAGGAGGTTGGGGGAAAGTGATGTAGGAAAAGACAATTCTGTGTCCAATGAACAAGATTACACTGCACCAGATTGTTGCATTCCCAATAGATCATTGGAGTCAGACTAATGTCGGAGAGAAGATATTCATGTTTAGTTTTTTTCGATGTTTTTGTTCTTTTGTATTGGTTTAATAATGTTTACTTAGGGTATATCAGACTAAATGATTTACCCTTAGTAGTAGGCAATCTAGGTTCATTTTGTGTTTCTTTCTCGCTATCATCAATAAGATCTTCTCTTTTAAAAATATTATCTATTACTTTCATTTTTATAATATATGCTATATGAAGAATCAACTGACCTTTTAATTTCATAGACTCTGCCCACCTAATCCATATCTTATTCTGTAGATATTAACCTACAAATGAAAAAAACGATTATATTGCATCAGTAAAATCTATATATATACAAAATAGAGTTAATCAGTTTTCATGATTAGTGAAAAACAATTCTTTAAACTAAGTAGTTTAGTACAACTTAAGTTAGTATATTTGATTAATAAACTATCCCTTCTTCGGAGTTCAATCAGGTAAACAAGCCCACTGTTGATTAATACACATTTGTACATTTCGGTGGGGGAAAAAACTGTTTCATTGGATAATCAATAGAAATTTGCTGAACAACCAAATCAAGTATAACTTCAGTGAATCAATTCAGTTTGCTATGTACTTCGTCTAAAAAAACGATATTATTATACCTAATACCGGTTACGATTTCTTAAAATCTTATAAACAACCAAATCATATATTTAGATTCAATATCATAACTCATCTTAATGTACTTGGCCTAATAAACGAGGTTTCTACATTGGGTTAGTTACAATTGATATTTTGTGAGCTATATTTAAGCTAGCAAGTTATTATATCCTAACAATATATTCTAGCCAACAACTATATATTCTCAAAACATTATAAACGCGTCAGCCACAGTCAAGCAAATCTTATGATCTTTTTTCTAGATTACGGTGTCTTCCTAATTCTTACCTGAATCCTTGAAAGTTAAGAATTCACAAGCAATTTATAATATACTACATTCAATTCTTTGTGATTCTTATTTAAAGAGTTTCGCTAGCTTTTTCATTATTAACACAATTCCTTTTTTGTATACTGTAATGCAGGATGAGGAAGATAAAAGATGGTATGTCAAATGAGGATCCAAAGAATGGGTCTAACAAACGTTCTATGCCTGATTTTGATAATGAAAATTGCAATCCTAACCAGAGTGTCACCAGTATTCCAACCCATGTTCCAAACAAGCAAATT
>AR_comb_assmDRAFT_10193998_pt1 | contig 10629 bp, 7 predicted proteins | sample ArasoioldDNA_FD_10543 | JGI IMG/M metagenome (IMG submission 10543) | reverse complement strand
TTTACGTCTTGCAGGTCAGCTAAGAATTCGAAGAGGGGATAACTCGGCTTGGGAACCAGAACCTCATCGTCTGGATTGCACAGTAAACGAAAGATGTACGAATAAGCCTCACTGGTGCTCGCCGTCAGAATAATGGATTCCGGATCAAGATCGAACACTTCGTGGCTTTCACGATAGTATTCCACGACCGCCTCACGTGCAGACGGCAAGCCCTTCGACTGAGGGTCATATTTCAACGCCTCAGGAGACACAAGCGATGAAAGAATCCCTTCTTGATTGTATGGAAAATTGGCCTGCGTCGGGTTTGAAACAGTGAGATCGAAAACCTCAATTCCGGCCGCACGCACCTCAGCCTGAACTTGGGTGAACAAATTCGGAGTGAGCTTCCAACCTGTGCGATGCGAGAACATGTTCCTGAGATCCGCAGAGAGCACGCCCGATATTTAGGCTGCTGTTCCCTGGTTTGTCACGGCTGAAGGAAGAACCCAAGTTGCTGCGGAGAGGGCAGTGTCTTGTTGTGCCAATAAGTGCTTTGCACATCTCGCATGGCAACAATCTTGGCCTGAAATTCGCTCGCCAAATTGTCATAGCGCACCAGCACGTTGCCGAGCCAGTACGGCCGATTCTCTCTGAGCCACGCTTTCTCGTACAGCCCGCGCAAGCGCGTCGTCGCGTCGCGTAAATCCTCAAGACGTGCGTTTATGGCCGTCATCTCCTCGAAGTCGGCGCTCACCCGTTCTGGATCGCCTTGATTCAGATAAGCGTCCCAATAGAACTTGTTAAGCTCCTGCGTGAATTGAATCTTCATCCCCAACGTATCGAGGCGCCAAGCGGCAAAGATCATGTCGTCGATTGTGTCCGAATTCGCATGTGCCTCTGCCCGCTTCGTGTAAAGAGTGCTCAGGGCGTGCTCGGCGCCCAGCCGTATATCTCGAGCGGCAGGAAGTGCTCGCTGCATGCGCATGGCACCATCTGACGAAAACGGATCTGCCCAGAACAGGTCGTCGTAAGCACGCTCGATTCCCACTGCCGCTAAAGCAGAGTGCGCTCGACCCAGATTGTCAATCGCTTCACGAAAACTAGCGTCTCCGTTACGGTAAAACGCCCAATCGTAAGAAGACTTGAAGTTGTCGATACTCGACTCTCCGGCCTGCCAACCCGCCGATGCACCGAACACGAGAGCAGGCCAGTCCATATCGAAGAGCGATTCGCCATCGTCATCCCAAGTCGTGTTCAGCATGCCGATCGCCCCCGCCTTTTGGCCATCGCGCACAAAATTCCGGATGTTCACATACGCAACTTCCAGTTCCGGCCAGATCACATTCCAATCATTCACACCGGGTGCCACCACGATGCGCAATCCCGCATCTTTGTATGGCTTTAGGATTGGCTCAAATGTAGGCTTGGCATCGTAGTCCCAAGGCACGGCTATCATTTGCTTTGGAAGGATGCTGAGAAGTTCCGGATACTTCACTGCGATATCTCCCCAGAACATCAGCTCCTTGTGATAAGGCTGGAGAATCTCAAAAGTTTTCTGCAGGTGCTCGAGGTATACGCGTCCCATCCCGACTTGATCCACCCGCCCCTTGGTCTGGCCCCGGCCCAATTCGAAAGTCTCGTCGGCGCCGATGTGAAGGAACGGTCCTGGAAAGAGCGGAACCAGTTCCGAGTAGAGGCTGCGGATGAAGTCATAAGATTCTTCCTTCGTCGGCGTGAGCACGTGGCCATGGGGAGTTTCCGCGATATTCGAGTAGACATCGTACTTAAGGGCATGATGCAGGTGCCCAAACGTCTGCTGCTCCGGCAGGATCGTGACGTAGTACTGCTTCGCATATTCCACCAGGTCGCGAATCTGGTCCGGAGTCAGGGCTCCCTCTTTCGGCGCAATCAGCGGCTGACCTTTGAAATCGAATACATGTTCCATGTAAAGCGCAAACAAGTTGACCTTGTACGATGCCAATACGCGGATTTGCTTCTTCGTGTACTCCGGCGTCGGCACTGGACCGCGGCTGATGTCGTCGTGCACACCTCTCCACTCCATGCTTGGCCAGTCGCGAATGGCGACGGACGGGCAAACAGTTTGCTTATCCTGCCGGCGCAGCAATTGACGAAGAGTTTGGATACCGTAAAACAGCCCTTGCCCACTTGCGCCTCCGACCAGGATGCGGGACTTATCGACGTAGATGAGATAGCCCTGCTCACTGAAATCTTTGTCCGCCTTCAGGCCCTTGCTTTCAAGTTCGGCACGCAGACTCGGATCATCGAGCCGGCCGAGCACAATCGCGCCAGTTTTTGGTTCCCTCTGCACATTCTCTGCTTTTAACTGCGACCCTGTTTGTTGTTCGATCTCCTGTTGCAGCATCTCAATGGAAACACGGTAGTCTGCGGCGTGAGCAGAGTTCGAAACTATTTTGGTTTCGCCGGTGATAACAAATGTGCCCTCTCCTAAGCGTACTTCCTTCGGCGCTGGAAGGAGCTTCAGCGTCACGGCTGGATCATTCGTTTGAGCGAAACAGCATGTAACGGCAAGTAGAAGAAGAAGAACGAGGATCCGGCGGTGAGTTGGTTTCATATCGTTCGGTTCGTCAAGAAGCACTAAAGAATAGAGCGCAGACTAAGCCCGGCCTCCAGGCATTGTCAAACAAACAGGTTGAGTGGTAGCAACGTTGTTGCGACCAGTGCGTTCTATCGTTCGAACGCCTCTTTGTTAACCACGTATGGCATTTTGGTGACATCGCCTCCGTAGTTGCCCTCCAGCACGTCCATCAAGCCCTGCACACAGCGGCCTGCCATACCCCGATTCGGATCGGTCGACAGCCGCGTAATTCTGGCGGCGCTGGCAAAGTGCGGGTAGAGCCGGCATCGATCTTCAATCGCAGGATCGCGGAGCGGCGAGTCTGCCGGCAACGGTTCTTTCTCATAGACATCCAACGCTGCACCAGCGATCCATCGCTCGCGCAGGGCTTTGGCCAATGCTGCCTCCTCGACGACGGGCCCCCGAGAAGTATTGATGAGGTAAGCCGTAGATTTCATTCTTCGAAGAGTTCGCTCGTTAAAGAGATGATAGGTGGGTGTGTCGCTTTCTCCTTCTCGCAGAAGGGGCACGTGGACACTCACGAAGTCGGCTTGAGAAAGGGCGTCATCGAAAGTCGTATAACGGATCCACAGCTTCTCGCGAACAATTCCCTGCTGGAATCGGAAATTCTTGACCTCCTGAATGCGCTTCACATAGTCGTGATTTTCAAAGCCTGGGTCGTAGCACAGGATGTTCATGTCAAACCCTGTGCTCTTTTTAATCATGGCTTGACCGATCCGCCCGGTGCCAATAATGGCGATGGTCTTGCCAGTGACTTCGTCCCCAAGAAATGGAAGGTATGGATGCCAGAAGCCCCACTTGTTTTCACGAGTGAGGTGCTCAGCACTCCATAGGCGCCGGGCGAGATCACCCATCATGAAAAACGCGAATTCGGCGGTTGCCTCGGTAAGTACATCTGCGGTGTTGGTAAATGGGATCTTGAAGTGATTCGCATCCGCACGATTGATATTGTCAAAACCGACAGCAAATTGCGCGACCACCCTTAGTTTTCCCTTGCCCGCCTCGAAGATCTCAGCATCAATCGAATCGCGTAAAGTCGTAATAAGACCGTCAACACCGGATCGAACTTTATCGATGATCAACTGTTTGGGCGGGGCTTCAGGGCGGTCATAAACTTCGACGTCGTAACCGCGCGAGCGCAAAAGGTTGATGGATTCGCCGATGTCGCAGGTCGCAAAGACACGAAATTTCCTGGTCATGATTGTGCGTGATAAGTTCAATTTAAGCGCACGACCCAACGCCGCGCGAGTAAAAGACCCTACAGTGTACGCCGGAGGCCGAGTTTGGTGCGAGAGCCGCGAGGGCAAGTTGCGGCCTGCGACTAAACAGCGCAGAGTGCGTCTTTCATCTGTTCTCTTGGCTTGCAGATTGATTGTCCGTCGACTGCAATCATCTCTCTTATCACATTCATGACTTCCCTCGGTCTTTTTTGGCCGGCCAATTCTGCGGCGAGTACCATACCCACAGCGATGCTTAAACCTTGCCCCAACAATCCGGTCGACAGGGACATCCTAACTGGCTCTCAAGCTTCCTGAAACCAGTGCTCTAAGCACGACGCACGCTTTTCAGCTTAGGAAGGACTCCTCCACCAGTGAGTCAGGTCACAGGGGCTCGTGAGGTGAGGTCAGAGAGCTCAACGAAGTTGGCGGTCGCCTGCCGAATCGTGAATTTGCTCGACTACAAATTCTTCTGGGTCCACTCGTTGATGCGGAACAATGCCTTGTCGAGGTTTTCCAGCGAATTGGCAACGCTAAAGCGCAGATACCCTTCGCCAAACTCGCCGAAAGCAGTACCCGCAAGGCACGCCACTCCGGCCTCTTCCAACAGTGCCGTCGCAAGCTTCTTCGATGGCACGCCCGTCTTCTTGATGTTTGGGAAAGTATAAAAAGCACCCTTGGGCATACGACAGGAAAAGCCCTGCACTTTATTCAGGCCGGCGACGAATGCGTCGCGACGTTTTTTGAACTCCGCACACATCGCGGTAACGGAAGACTGGTCTCCGCGCAAGGCTTCGATGCCTGCAACCTGGGTAAAGCTCGCCGTGCAGGAGTTGGAATTGGTCATGAGGCGAGTGACTTGCGCCGCCAGGTCGGACCGCATCACGCCGTACCCCATTCGCCAACCGGTCATGGCGTATGTTTTCGAGAATCCATCCAACAAGATCGTCCGTTCCTTAAAACCCGGCACCGACATGATGGAGAAGTGCTCACCCTCAAAGATCAGGCGGCTGTAGATTTCATCCGCAAGCACGAAAATGTTGCGGTCGGCAACCGCATGAGCGATTCCTTCAATGTCTTTCCGGCTCAGCACACCACCGGTCGGATTCTGCGGCGAGTTGATGATGATCAATTTCGTTCGATCGGTGATCAACGACGCCAATTCGTCCACGTTAAGTCCAAAATCCCGCTCTTCTCGTAACTGGATCGGAATCGGTCGGCCACCGACGTAATTGATCATCGACTCGTATATAGGAAACCCAGGGTTCGGGTAAATCACCTCATCGCCGGGATCGACCAATGACAGGATCGAAAAAAAGATGATCGGTTTTCCACCGGGGACAACAACAACCTCGTCGCTGCTCACCGGAACTCCCCGCGTGCGACTCACGTAGTCGGCGACGGTCTGGCGTAATTCGGGCAAGCCGGCGGAAGGCCCATAATGCGTCCAACCCTTGTGTAGCGCTTCTACGGCAGCCTCTACGATATTGCTAGGAGTCGCGAAATCTGGCTCCCCAATCTCGAGATGAACAATCTCCTTGCCTTCGCGCTCGAGTTGGCGAGCCCGGTTCAGGACCTCGAAGGCAGTTTCCGTTCCGAGCCGCGACATCCGGTCGGCTAAGCGCAATTCGAATTGGGTAAGGTGTTCCATGGCGGCAAACCGATTGATTATACGCCCACGACTCGGGGCGAGATGCCGACACACGCTCATTCCCGGGGGTAGTAGGGTGGGTTAGGAACCGAACTCCCGAGGCGACGTGATCGAGCACGGCCGAGCCGGGTCTCAAGCTACGTCAGGCTGAAACACCAGAATTCGTTTTGAGTAGCCAGCTGTCTAACTTTTTAGAATCAGCCGAACCATTGAACCCGCACCCAAGTGACCAGAAACATCACGGCCAGCGATGCCAGCAACGCCAGAAATACTCCGTCTGTCCCGCTCATCTCGACCTCCGAGCCTGATGCTAGACAAACTGGACAGCCAACTCCGTGATCCCGTCACACACAAGCTGTGATTTCCATCACGATGAACGTTTCCGACCGCGTTTATCGTCTCCACCCACAATCGATCTGCGCCGACAGGGCACGACGTTCGGTCCGTAGCGGGTTCATTCACGAAGTGAACCTGCCGTGCCGAGACGCAGCATCTTGACAAGGGAGTTGTGGGATTGTCTTGGCGATGCGATTTCGAACTGCTCTTTCCAGGCTAAGAAAGGCTTTGTTCGGGCATTTTCACTTCTTGTTGGCAGCTTTCTGTTCAGCGAGCCGCTTTTTTAATTCTGCTTTTTGTTGGATGCGCATCGCTTGCAGCTTTTCAAGCTGAGTCGATGTGAGGATCGGTTTCAGCTTCTCGTCTGACGACCGCACGATTTTTTCAAATTGCTTGATTTTCTCACCCTGGGATATCACCGTGTTTCCCCACAGATAGTTAAGTTCTCCTGACTCCTGCTCCACGATCGGCTTGATCTTGGCCTGTTGGTCCCCGGTGAGGTTCAGCTTCTCGGTGAGGTTTTTCATCTTTAAGCTGAAATATTGGCTAGGAGCTTTCGACAAATCGAGCGTGGATGAAGCTGACAACTGCTCGTGACGCAGGATTGGAACTTCGGTTGTCTTGCCGTATTTGTTGAACGTAATCGAGTTGCTACCCACCAAGACCAGTAGCTCCATACCAGCTGCGTATTCCACACGGTTAGCGCCATTCGGTGGCGTGTAAAGGACAACGTAAAGGTCATTGCCCACCTTCAAAGACACATCGTAGCGGGCAGGATCGCCGTCGGCGCCGGCATGTGGTGTCACTGCAGTGATGGTGGCCGTCTGATAGTTGGATGTGCCGGTTTGACCGAGGCTGAAGACCGTCGCAAGGCCGATCAGAATTGCAATGGACCATATCCGCATAGCACTCTCCACGCCGTCGGAAACCCGGCTAGCGTCACTAGTTGACTGAAATCCTTGGGCCGATTGTTCTCGTAATCTAACACGAAACAGTACTTGGACTGGTGATTCTACTTTCCAGTACTGAGCTCGCACGTCCCGCGATCCTACGCTAGGTGACAAATTCACGCGCGGATCTCAGAGGAATCGCAGGAATTCAACCTGGTTCGTGTGCGAAAGAGAGAGACTGAGTCGCGTTTTGTCTCTGACAGAATCCATCGCATCGCGGCATCGTCCGTGAGTTTTTGCCTACATCGCGTAACTGTCCTGACGCGTCCTTTCACATAGGGCTCCCTAAGCATGGAAGATGATGAGATCTGTGTGCTTTCGTAGACTTGCGGAAATCCAGAACGATCTTGCAGTTCTGTGGGTAATTCAGACGCATTTTTGAATGGAGCAATCTCAGCTGAGAATTACAATCCTGAAATGGCAAGGTCCGACACAGCGATCACCATTGACGAATATCTCCGTCAACGTCTCAAGCCCGTGGAGGGCGCAATTCCGCATCTCCCAGGCATTGAAATGTACGGGAACTCAATTCCCGCCGGATCAGTCGGCGGAGACTTGTTCGAATACATCAACTTTCAGCAGCGATACAACATCGACGCGCGGATCCAACGAGCACTAAAACTGACTGAGGAGTTCCTGCAGCCTCTGCCTCCTGGGGAGGCTCCGCGCAATTCGGTGGATGATCACATCGAGTGGCTGAAATCCAGATCCGACTACCGCCCGGCGCAGGAAATCCAATACAGAGAGGCCCGAAGCTCCGAGCAAGTGCGAGTCGCAGAAGATCTGCGGGAACTTTACAGCATTGCCGGTGTGTTGATGGTGGACGCCCAAGGTCATGGAATTATCTCCGCCAAGATTGCCTCAACCGTCCACGACACATTTCACGCCTTAATGCTGAGCGAACTGGATCGCCGTGGCAAAACCACACCGGACCTCTTTGAGAAGCTCAACCTTCGGTTGGCGCAATCGGTCACGGCACGTAATGCCCTCGGAAGAAGTGAAAAGGAGAATGCACGAGAAATTGCAACGATGCTTTATGGTGAAGTACACTCGAGTGGCAATTTTCGTTTTGTGAATTTTGGCCACCCGCCACCACTGGTATTCTCCGCCGAAAGTCAGAGCTTCCTAGAAATTGACCAGAGTCAGATGGTGCAATTCCTGGCACTCGGCCTGCAGATTCCAGAAGACAATCCTGATCGAAATCGATATGCCTCAATGCAGTTGCGGCGTAAGCGGGCAAGCCTTGCCGACATCGCCGAGATCACGTTGATGAATCCTGGAGATCTTTTGTTTCTGTATACAGATGGCGTTTATGACGGAACGGATGTTGAGACCCGTAAGCAACTTGAGACGCTCCTCCGCGAGCATTGCCATGAGCCACCGAAAGACATCTGCCAAGCGTTGCTGGACTTCGCGGTGAAAGCCGATGAGGAATTACGAGAGATTGGCGAAGCAGACCGCATCGACGACAAAACGGTGTTCATCGTCAAGCGGAACGCCTAATTCCCGCGTGCAGAGGCTTTACATGGCAGTTCCCGATCGAATCCTGTGTTTGACACACCGTCCGGGAACGATACCATTAGTCGAAGGGAAGTTCCGAAATGCCCGTTCAAATTGGAGCCAAGGCGCATGGTTTCTCCGATCCGACTGGACTTTTGTCAGATTGCCATCGCCGTATCGAAATGTTTCTCGGATCGCTTCAGCAAGTCGCGAAGGTCATCGATCACCCTTTGACACCGGATGTTCGCGCCGCACTCGAGTCTGCTCTCCGATACTTTCACGAGGCGGCGCCGAAACACACTGCTGATGAAGAAGAATCTCTCTTCCCACGGCTGCGCGAAATTCATGACCCGACGATTGAAAAAGCAATTTCGACCTTAAAAGCTCTAGAAGATGACCACCTTCGGGCGGACACGTTGCACGGTGACGTATACAGACTCGGAGAGCAGTCCCTTCGCCAAGGGCACCTTTCATCGCGCGAGGCCACCCAATTCCGGCAGGCAATCAGCGATCTTGCTTCAATTTACGCAGAACACATCCGGATAGAAGACAACGTGGTCTTTCCTGCCGCAAAGCTGGCGTTGTCCGAAGCCCACAAAACGGCGATCGCCGAGGAAATGGAATCTAGGCGCCGCTAATACCCGCTGATCACTTTTCGCCAAAACGGAACGTCAATCCGACGGTGAAATCGATTGGATAGCCTGGCGTACCATGCACGCGCGAGATGGCGAGTGCGTTTGGATTCACGCGCGACTCGAAGTAATTCTGCGTCTCCCAATACTGCTTATTGTTGAGATTGTCGATCGCAAAATTGAAATCAACTCCGTGCCGAACCGTCTTGGATACGCTGACATCCAAAACATCCAGCCCATGCGCCCGCGGCACAGCGTTGTTCGATCCATCGAGAATGTACGAACCGATATGGCGGTAACGCAGCGACGCGTTGACACCATGCCATGCGCTCAACGTCAGGCCAGAATTTCCCACCGAATGTGGCGCACTATCGACATACATCCGCGACTTGCCAAGATAGAAGGCATTCGAGACCTGCGTGAAGCCACCGTTCCACGCGAGGTGGCTTGTAATTTGTAGTGAGCTCTTCGCTTCCCACCCATAGGATCGGCTGGGCCCTTTGAATTCAAAGCTTCCGTCATCTGGAATATAGACTTGCTCGTTGGAGCGGTTGATCAGAAAGATGTCGGTGCTCAGCGAGAATCGTCGTAAATTATGTGCCGTGCCCAGCTGGTAAAAGTCTGTCGTGGCGATTTTCGGTGCATCGGGCCGCTGCACGACGCCTCTCGCATCTTCGCTGGATATCCCTCTTCCGTAGCTGGCGTAGAAGGTGAGCGGGAGACGAGCCGAAGGCGTATAGGAGAAATTTAGTTTCGGCTGAAATCGGGACGCGCCCTGAAGACCGCTGTCCGCCGCTTCCACATGATCGTCCACGTTAAAGCGGAAGTAGTCATATCGTAAGCCCGCATCGACATGGATCCGTTGCTGAAAGAAGTCGATGCCTTGCTGGATGTAGCCGGCGATATTCGTAACATGCGCGTGTGCGCTGGTTGTGACCGCCTGCACGACTCGTGCTTCGGTTTGGTTCAGGCCCACGTTGATCTGATTGTCGTGAAAATTGCTGCCTGCCGTAAACAATGCATTGTTTCCCAACCATTTGTATGGATGGAGATATTGGACGTTCGCGCCCTGCTGCAGGCGCGAGTCGTGCTGCTGGATCTCATCCCCATGAATAGGGTCGCTCGGCAGATAATGATTCAGAAAAAAAGTAAAGTTGGAATACAAATCGAAGAGCGACCGGCCGACAAATCCATCAATTTTCAAGATACTGCCATCGCTAAAGTCCCGCTTGTAGTAGGCACCCAGAGTGCCCAGCCGCACGCTGCCACCGTCATACGGGTCGATGTACCCGAATCGGTCAAGTTTGCCGGAAACCACAAGGTCGAGCGGAACCTGGCCAGATGAATAAAAGTCGTTCGTTCCGGCATTCAGCTTGAATCCCAGCGACGTCTTGTCACCGATGTGACGCGTGTAGTTACCGGTCACATTGTTGCGCTTGTATCTGTCCGGGTTGATAAAAGGACCATCGGTATGCGACCCCTCGTAGGCGATAAATCCATCCGCGTGCTCGAGTGCGGGACTGTACGCGACAAATCCGCGATAGGCATTGAAAGAACCGCCCTGTACTCGAACTGTCAGTTTGTCTGAGAGCGATTCCTTCAGTCGAATATGGACAACTCCGAGCCCGGAGAAGTCCCCATACTCCGCGCTGAACGGGCCATTAAGAATGTCTACATCGTCAACCAACTCGGGCGTCAGGCTCTTCAAGGCTCCAAGATACCCTTGACCGTGTCCCTGAGTGCCTTG
>AR_comb_assmDRAFT_10049117_pt1 | contig 10629 bp, 9 predicted proteins | sample ArasoioldDNA_FD_10543 | JGI IMG/M metagenome (IMG submission 10543) | reverse complement strand
CCTCCGGATTCGGGGTGATTCCCTGGCTCTGCCTGTCTTGAATATTCTTTATGCTGAAACTGCTCCCTGTTTGAGCTTCCTTGGCTTCGGCTGAGTCTGATTCTGCCCAATGCGCGGCAATGTTGCTGCCCACTCTTTTTGGAATCCACACCATCGGTTTTCCATTGTGGCCCATAGGGGCGCTGGTCTTGTCCTCCGCAGCAATCTGGCCGGTGATATTCAAACCGGACGCCACTTCAATCTTCATCGCCACGCCGCCCGCAGCCAACTTCTCGGCCTCGATTGCATTTGCCGCCACCTTCTTTCTACCGGCAGAAACCACCAACGCGTATTTGCTGCCCTTCGGTGCGCTCTTGGAATTGAACTGCACAACATAGCTGCCCGGCTGCAGTTTGCCGGTCGCGAATGTTCCTCTTGCATCCGTAGCGCCTTTGTAGGCGGCCTTCCCGCTGGAATCGGAAACCGTTACATTGATCGACGGAGCGGCGGCGGAAGCAACGGAAGCCCCGACCGCGATTAAGCTGACGACAATACTTAGGACGATAGTTTTCATGTTCTCATTTCTAAATAGCTGCGTTTCCTAAACCAAGCACATTTCTTACGCTATTTATAGATGATTTTTTGGACGACGCAACCCGTTCTTAAGGCCCGCAGGACTGTCGGCATAACTATCGCTTAGGCGACTACGCACACTCGAATATGACAACGCCGCATCAGTCATCATCACCACCACCGTTTCAGCGATCGGATATCTCCGATGAGATTACCCGCGTTAAGGTGTTCATCTGGTTACAGCTGTTTTTTCTATTCGTTTCCATCTTCACGGGCGGTTTTCATTACAAGCTTTGGTCCATGCTCACAGCGCGCTACTGATTCAGTCGATCGGTATTACCCGCCTTATCGTCGTTCTTGATCAGCCGCGCCTGCGTCGCCTCGCCTTCACAACCGCAATCGTTCTTTATCTTCTCGCGCTGGTGGACATGGGCATTAACGTCCTGATTAGTGGAGTTGTTGGGTGGCGTGCCTTTTCACCATGACCAGTCGCCTAACCAGGCGATGCATCTTCCTCACAAATCCGTTCATAATCAGACGCTCACAAGGGGTGTCCTCGTGCTGATTATTTCCTCGACTATGACGGCACCTTGAGCGAATGATCGAACATGGCACAAAAGAAAGAAGGACCGGAAACGCCGACGCCAAATCCAGAGCCAGAACCGGAGCCCACGACACGGCCTTAGTTCGTTAGGTGCCACTTGGGCTCCGCGTCCTAGTTTTTGGCGCAAAGCCAATGACTCGCCACTGGTTGCTAGCCTGCTTTGCAGCAACGGCGCTTTTTCTCGTCTCGTGCGACGAGTCTATCCACTCTAGCTACCCTACAGCTGCAGCCGCCCGTGCTGACGATGGCAACCGCGGATGGACAAAAGAATCGCCGTCGCCGCGAAGGTCACAGACGCCTGAGTCGACATCCATGCCAACAGAGAGCCCAATAAAGTTACCGCCGCCTGCGCCGTAACTAGTTTAAGAATATCGGAACGAGCATGTAGATAAGTGCTGCGACCAGAATCGCGATCACGTCTGCCGCAATAAAGTCTCTTTTCAGGTTCTGTTGAGCGCAGAGATACGCGCGCTTGCCTTGCTTGAGGCGGAACGATAGTCTCGGCCTTCCGTTCGGTGGTCACGGACCGCCGCTACAGGGAAACGTAACTAACCAATGGAGGAATTGTAATGAAGCGAGTTATACTCACAGTTGTAACCATCGTAGCATTGGCTGGCGCCGCGACGAGTCTGCGGGCGCAGGATGCAGTTAAGGCAGATGCGAAACATTATACCGTCGCGTTCGAGAACGATCAGGTTCGCGTCCTAAAAGTGCACTATGGTCCCGGTGAAAAATCGGCGATGCATTCGCACCCGAATGTCGTGGCTGTGTTTCTGAGCGATGCTAAGGGCAAGTTCACATTTCCGGATGGCAAAAGCGAAGACTTCAATGTGAAGGCCGGTGACGCCATCTGGAATGAGTCCAAAACTCATCTCCCAGAAAACACTGGTGACAAGGCCTTCGATGTGGTGGTGGTGGAATTGAAGAGCAAGCCCGCCGCCAAGTAACAAGTCAAGGAGCGGCGGTTTCCGAACCGTCGATCTTATTTCGGACGGACTCACTTGCGTTCAACTCTGTTGAACGCCGTTGTCCCCTCATTGAGATGAGGCGAGAGACGATGATGGCGATGTACATCACTCCGAAGAACATCTCCAGCATAACGAGCGAGCGAGCCATCGGAGCAGTCGGCATAATATCGCTTAATCCCACTCCAGACAGAACGGCGAAACTAAGGAAGAGCATTTCCAACCATGACCGCTGGGCCTGCGGATCAATGGCGGTGCTGAAACTTCCCGGGACAACATGCTGACAAACCGAGTAGGCGAAAGCAAACGCCCATGCCAACAGCGTGAAGGTCGCTCCCGCAGCCAGCAGTTCATCGATCGTCACATCCGTATCAGCGAGCATGTATGCGATGAGTCCTATGGCTGCGTAGAAATAAAGCGCAGACTCGAGGAGATACGCGATGTCGAGCAGACCCTTGTAATCGCCAAGAAGTGCGACTATTGAAATCGTCACGGCTGGCACAGCTAGCATCCACCCGATCCAGTTGACCACGGGACTGCGAAAAACTACCCAGAGCGCGAGGGCGAGAACCAGGTTGCCGAAGATCATGAAGCCCGCCCGCCCCGAACGCGTTCCTTCCATCAAGGGATCGCACATTACCGTAAGGACCTGCGCAGCCAGCAAAAGTCCGGATGGATGTCTCAAACAGATGCTTAGCGTTCGGCTCATCATGGGTGCAAAAATGTGTGAGCGAAAAAATCATCCTGCCAAAGTCCTTGAAAATGGAATCCCTGATTTTACAGAGCGCGTGAATTTGAATGAAGAATCCGCGGCTTCTTCTCTGCTACGCTCGCGTTTTTTTCCCCTTGTCGATCACACGCTGCTCGATCTCGCGCGGCATCTCTTCGTAGGAACTGAATCGCTCGGAGTGAACGCCGCGCCCGCCGGTGAGCGAGCGCAGATTACTCCCGTAACGGTAAAGTTCCATCGCGGGAACTTCTGCTCGAATGATTTGAAATTGCCCCTCGACATCCGTGCCGAGAATTCTCCCGCGACGGCTGGAAAGATCGCCTACGACTTTGCCGATGCAGTCTTCGGGAAGGCGTACTTCGATTAAATTGATTGGTTCGAGAAGACAAGGCCGGGCTTTCAGGAACGCCTCCTTGAATGCCCAATACCCCGCCACCTGAAACGCGATGTCCTTCGAATCCACCGGGTGCATCATCCCATCATAGAAATTTGCTTCGACATCCACGACCCGATAGCCGGCGAGAATTCCTTCCGCGCATGCGATCTTGATGCCGCGCTCGACCGACGGCACAAACACGCGGTCTACGCACTGACCGGAGAGTGATTCGGTGAAGGCGATGCCGGAGTTGCGCGCTGCGGGCGCGACCTGGAGCGCGACCTCGGCGAATTGTCCTGCCCCGCCGGTTTGCTTTTTATGCCGATAGGTATGGTCGGCGCGGCCACGAATCGTTTCGCGAAATGGCACCCGCGGCTCGACAAGATCGAAATGGAGGTTGAACCGTCGCCGAAGCCGCTCACCGATCACTTCGAGGTGTAGTTCGCCCTGCGCAGAAATGATGGTCTGATGCAATTCAGCATCGACGCGAAAAACGAACGCCGGATCTTCGTTGTGGAGAGTCGCGAGCCCCGCAGCCAATTTATCCTCTTCGCCTCTCGCTTTGAGCTGCAACGCGGCATGAATGTTGGGATCGGGATAATCCGGCACGGAAAGTTTCACTGGATGGTTCGAGGCACAAAGCGTGTCGCCTGTATGTGTGTCCTTAAGTTTCACGGTAGCGCCAATGTCGCCCGCACCGAGACGCGACACCGGCTCGCGGGTCTGACCGTTGAGCAGAAAAATCGCCCCCATCCGTTCCGTCAGGTTGCGGTTGGGGTTGAATAATTCGTCACCGGTAGTGATTTGTCCGGAATAAATCCGGAAGAACGAAAGCTCACCGAAGTGTTCTTCGTTCATTGTCTTGAAGACCTGCAGAACCGACTCAGTCCCGCCGAGTTTCACTTCAAGCTCGGTCCCTCTACGCACATCTTGTCCATCGACCTTCTCGTGATCGAGCGGCGACGAACCGTATTTCGCGATGAAGTCGAGTAAACGGGCGACGCCGACGTTCGACGTGGCCGAGGTGCAGAAGAGCGGAATGAACATCTGATTCTGCACCGCGGCGTGAATGTCCGCACGAAATTCTTCCTCTGATAACGAGCCTTGATCGAAAAACTTGTTCAGCAAGGTGTCGTCCGATTCCGCGATGAGTTCGATCAATTCACGATGCAGTTGTGTGACACGATCTTTCCAATCACCCGTCGCCGGTTCCTCGCGAAACTTCCCGCGCCCATCGGTTTCATATGTGATGACTTCGCTTCGCAACACATCGAGGACTTGATTGAAATTCGGCCCGGGATTGATCGGAACATTCAGCGGAAAAACTTTTGGCCCATAGTGCGCACGCGCGTCGGCCAGCACTTCGTCGAAGTGAGCGTTCTGTTTATCGACAGCGTTGACGACGAGTATCCTCGGAATTCCGCAGTCCTTCGCGCAATGCCACACTCGCTCTGTGCCTACGCCAATGCCGTGCTGCGCGTGTATCACCACCAGAGCGAAGTCCGCCACGCGCACCGCTGCCAATGCCTCACTGATGAAATCTAGATAACCCGGTGTATCGAGGATGTTCAGCTTTTGGCTCATCCAGGTGCAATGCTGCAATGAGGTCTGGGTGGAAATCTGGTGCTGCCGCTCGCTCAGGTGATAATCCGAAACGGTGGTACCTTGTGCAATGCTTCCCATTCGCCCGATCGCGCCCGCGCACGCGAGCATCGCTTCGCACAGCATCGTCTTGCCAGACGACGCGTGACCGACGATGGCAAAGTTCCGAAGGTTCCCTGCAGATAGCGTGGCCATAACTCAAATCCCTTCCTAGTCTAAGCAGGCCTCGCATTGGCTGCGAGCGCAAACCTCAACTGATGGCGCCAAGGCTAAGGAGCTGGTCTTTGGGTGCCCGTATGTAGAATTCGTTATCGACTGTCGGAAGGGACGGTGCCTTTCACTGGAGACCGCTTTGCGTTCAGTCCCTAACGAGATTTTCAGCGAGAATCACCTGACACACTTTCAGCCGCTCTGCCTCTACACGATCTCCCTGTTCGATCGCACGCGATTCTAAGCGGCAATAATCAGGTCCAATTAATTGCGGGACGTTTACTGCAGCGGCACTCAACGCTCGCCACAACAAACGCTTGCCAGTGATACCCAACCCCAACGTTTCCAAAGCAAGAAAAAGTCCGTGGTTCACTTCTGGCCCTCCCACGTCGCTCTCTTTCAGTTGAATCTTGCTGCGCGAGAATTTTTCCATAAGCCAGGCCCCAGCTTTGCGCACGGTGCTTTCGTTTGCGCTCACCAAATCCATGATGTCTCGCAAGGTTTTGTGATCAGCGTCAATCTCGCTGCGTAGCTCGCGAAAAAACTGCTCACGCGTGCTCCCTTCCGAGACCTCAATCAATCGATCCAATAACTCCAGCGCTGCGATCGATCCGGCCAAGTGATCATTGAGATAACTATCAAGCGCCTTCATTCGATTCACAGATCAATTCGGCTCCCGGTTGATGCTTGCTCGCATGGCAGATTGCCATCTTCCGTTCTATCGATCTTTTCAGTTAAGGTGATTGTCCCTGTCACCGTTCGAGTTTGCAGCGGGTAACCCATCCCTTGCATGGACAGAGTATTGTGAACAACGAGAGGCGTCGCTTTGAATCGGCGGCCGTTTGCCACCAGTGCTGCTTTCTTCTTCCATGCATCGGTCAGTTCTTCCTTGGTAAGGGAGAGCGGGCCGCCCGCAACGATTTCGAAACTCTTCGGATAAATCGGTTGAACAGAATAGTTCACCTGCCATGAAACTCCCTCCGGCCGCGGCTTGAATGCGGCGCAACCTATCGCCCCCATACACGCCGTCATCAAGATAATGACTAAAGGCGGCCTCTTCCTCTCAGCCCCGATCTTCACATGAGCGGTTCGGCCGCAGACCGTTTACTTGGCTCGGAATAAAGAACCAACTTCTTTGCCAATGCCTCTGCTGCTTCATTGGCCATTTGTGGCCAGAGCTTTGGATTCTGTTCCAGGTTTTCTAACGAGGTCGCCGTATTGCTTGTAGCCCATTCGTCCTTGCTCCAGAGCAGTTGCCCATCGCATCCCAGCAAAGTCCCTCTTGCCGCGATGACCGCGCCGAGGTCGCGTCCATTTACCGGGCCTACTCCATAGCTATGGATTTGTAGCTCGAAAGTTGTGTCCGCATCGGTCGAGACCAATCGCATCGGTGATATTTTTAAGGCCGCCTCTGTATGCCGACGCATCAACAACCGTATATCGATTGGATTTTTTGACGCCGCTGCATCGAACCTGTGAAATCCAGGGGCTTCGGAAGCGGCACCGATCGCCGCCCCCAGAGCAGCACCAATCAGCCCTCCATAAACGCTCATGCCTCGCGACACTTTACCGGTGGTGTCGTGGTAAACGTAATGCTCGGGAGCCTTAATCTCGGGTTTGAAGGCTACTGTCTTATACGTATTGCGATCGACAGAAGTAAACGGTTGCTGGGTGCAACCAACCAAAGAGAACGAGACTGAAACAAAAATGAGATAACCTAACTTGTTAAGAAACGGCATCGCGCGATTCTTTAAAAGCGCGGATCGATTGCAAGACGATTCTAGCCTCCCCTGCCCCACCGTCCACGAATGACACCTAACTAGGCATGTTTTCGGCTCAGCAAAGGCTCTGTGCGCACTTGGGTTATGGTCGTAAGAACTGGAATCATTTGGGGCGGTGTTCTGTTTGTGATCCATTTCCTCCTTGCGCTTGGGATGTTCATCTATGTCTTTTCGCAGCGAGGTATCGCCCAAGCGGAAATGGTTTGGGCGCTTTTTTTCCTGATAGATTTTCCAACCTTTCAGATCATTTTTCCCTGGCTTTCGTCGACGGCAGCGATGCAATTTGTTTTCGACAAGGGCTACGATTTAGTGGGTTCTGGCCCGAACCTTCGCACATTCGTTATGGTCACGATTGCGGGTGGTCTGCACTGGTTTCTTATCGGTAGCGTCCTAGGGGCAGTGTTCGGGTGGATTCGTATACGAGTGTTCCCGAAAGCAAGCCATTCCGAATTGGCCAACGATCAGGACGAAGAAGAGAGGACCTAGAGTCGGTTCGAAGGAAGTCGATAGGTTCGGTGCGGGATTCTAATTGTGACCGGTAAGTCGCCGGAGAAGCGCCTTTTGGATCTCTCTCTCCATCGCTCTTTGTTTGAGGTCGCGCAGCTTAAACTCGATTATTAACGCGAGAAATGAGAGTGAGTAAACCGCGACGATTACTACGGCAGCCCAAAGGTCGATCGGATCGATAACCCACATCTTGTCTTCAAAATAATCCAAGAGTCAGCGATAGGCGAACAAGAACCGCTCCCACTGCTAGGATCTCTAACCGGCTAGTGTTTCGTCCGAAGCTGAGTCAGAATGTTTCTTATCTCTACGTCATTAGGGTTGAGGCGTAAGCACTCTTCAAAATGAGTCACGGCTTCATCGCGCCGTTCAAGCCGGAGGAGTAAATTTGCCAAATAGAAATGGGCCCTAGAAAAGTCGGGCCTTAGTCGTAAGGCTTCGCCGAATTCCGCGAGCGCTTCCTCTGTCTTATCAACCTCAGTCAGACTGAGGGCGACGTTAAAATGGGCTTCAGGATAATTTGGTTGGATCCGAATTGCGGCCCGATAAGAATTGATCGCCCTCTCCCAATCACCCTGGCCGGCCAGAGCTACGCCAAGACTATTATTACCCTCAGAGTAGTTAGGTTGGATCTCAATAGCCTTTCTGAAATGGCGAATACCATCTTCTGCCTGGCCGTTGTCCAGTAATTCGCGCCCGAGATTGTTATGGGCAATGTAATTGTCAGAAGTGACATCAAGTGTATGACGCCAAATTGTTTCACTGTTCTGCCAATAAGAGACTTGGCGATAACAGAGCGCCGTTAACGTCGTTATTACGAACCCTGCCAGAACGAACAATAGCTTTTGGCCGTGGCGCAGTTTCTCAATTAGCTCCGCGGCTGCGAGAATTATTATGAGGCACAAACCGATCTGGGGCAGATAAGTGTAGCGGTCCGCCCGGGCCTGTTGGCCAACCTGAATAAAACCGATGACTGGGACTAACATCCCCAGAAACCATAGCCAGCCCACGAGAAGGTACGGTGAGGTTCTTTTCTTTGCGAGAGCCAGAACCGAAATAAGAACAAGCAAGGTAGCGAAGAAGACTACTGCCCCAACCGGTATTGCACGCGGATAGGGATAGAATAACGCCAAGTCTCGCGGCCAGACTGTATTCCAGATATACATTCCGAAACTAACGATCGCGTTGGCAATGCGCTGCCCCGGTTCAATGTACCCTTCCTCCGCAACCGCTCCGGCTTGTTTCTGAAGAATAAAGGTAAGGACACTCCATCCGGCTGCGACCAAAACGAATGGGACCTTTTCCAAAATCAATCGGCCCAGACTAAGACTGTCGTTCGATCCCCGATTGCCGACAGAAAACGTCATCCGATTGAGAGGCCAATAATCCAGCAGCAACAAAACGCAGGGCACCGTTACCAGTGCCGGCTTGGACAAGATCCCGAGAACAAATGAACTAAGGGCCAAGGTATATCGCCATATCTGGGGCTTCGCCGCGTAAGCCGCATAGGCATGCAAGGTCAAGAGGAAGAACATCCCACTGAGCACGTCCTTGCGTTCGGCTACCCATGCTACCGATTCAACATGAAGGGGATGGATTCCGAAGAGAGCCGCAACCATTGCACTCGGCCAGAGCTGGCCGAGCAATTGCCAAAAGAGCAAAAACAACAAAACGACATTGATGGTATGAAGCACGAGACTCGTTAGGTGATGGCCTCCTGCCCAAGTCCCATGGAGCTGGACATCCAACTGATGTGTCAGCCAGGTGACGGGGTGCGAGTAACCCGTGTGTCCGGTCGTAAACGCCCACTTCACATCCGGCCAGTTCAAGCCATTGAGGACGTGAACGTTTGCCCTTACATACTCGTTGTCATCGTAGTTGATGAAATCATGCCAAAGGATTTGGGCGTACGGAAGCCAGACAAGGACTACGAGGAAAAGACAAACGAACCCTAATTTGACCCGTTCCGTCTCGTCCTGAGAGGAAGAAAGAGCGGCCGGTCCGCCTCTGACAAGTCGCTTTCGTTTGACCGTGTCTCGCATTTCAAGAGGCGATTAAATACAGAACGAAGGCTTTATCTTAATCAAGTTAGGTTCGTCGGACCTCGTACCGCAGTTCGACCATGCCGCTCTTGTAGGCTTTAACGGCAGCGAGATGAAGGGCGATGTCTTTGTCGAGGTTCTCGAAAAATCGGATCCCATCGCCAATCAAGATCGGTGTGATCGAATAATAAACTTCGTCGGCGAGCCCGAGACGAAGGCATTCACCGCAGACTGCACCGCCCCCCACAAACCAGATACTACGGAACCGGGGCCGAAGGCGCTCGTTCACGAACTCCGTGAGATCACCCGAATGGAACTCGACCGTATCACGAGTCCGCGCCAGCTCCCGAGTCGTCAATACGAAGGTAGGTTTGTCGCCATACGACCACCCCAGTCCCTTGGCTTCGAAACGAAGCGCAGTTTCGTAGGTTCGCGATCCCATGACGTAGCAATCGATCGTCTTGAGGAATTCATCGACGAATTCGGGATCCATCGTCTCGCCATCTTCGAATTCGTCTGAAGTCTCTAGCCAATCGACGCTGCCGTCCTTACGAGCGATGAACCCATCGAGGCTCGCAGCCATGTGAATCGTTACGTGAGAATCAGTGTTTGGTGTCATGTTACGCTCATATCATGCATTCATTTCACCTAACGAGATGCGGCTGAAGGCACACTTTGCAAAGCGTACCGCAGAACGGTCGGAACGGGAGGAGCGATCGATTGACATCCGCCACCTGGATTAGTGTGGCCGGTAATGATTTGCGATCAAGAGCAGCAGCAAGAGGACGAGTAATCCCGCCGCAATTACAATGAGCCCTTCTTTCGCCTCTTTAGAAATCAACATGATGTCAGATGTTTTGATGCGAGCTTCAAAAGATCGCAGCGTTGGACAGTATTAGAGTCTTGCGAAGGATGTCAACCACCCCGTAGCGCAGACTTCTAAGTCTGCAGCGCGTGATTGCAAGCTACGCAGGGTGTGCCCGCGAATCTTCGCGAATCTTTTGAAAATGGCCCAGCGTTTTAACGCTGGGAAAATCATCCCATAAAAAACTTCAGTCCCTTCAGGGACGAAAGAATCGCGGCGATATTATTAGGCGTCGCAGACCAAATGACGGTTCTGTCGTCCCTAAATGGACTTCATCATCTTTTTTGTATTAAGGACCCAGCGCTGACGCGCTGGGCTATTTTCAGAAGAATCGTGAATGCGTGTAGCGCAGACTTCTAAGTCTGCTGTATCGCAGATTTCCAAATCTGCAGAGCGTG
>AR_comb_assmDRAFT_10742951_pt1 | contig 10631 bp, 7 predicted proteins | sample ArasoioldDNA_FD_10543 | JGI IMG/M metagenome (IMG submission 10543) | reverse complement strand
GGCTTCGACCAGGGAGATACCGGAGCGACGGCGGCGCCAGACATCTCGGTCTCTCCGAGGGTGAGCCAGTGGGCGGCCGTTGTCAAGTCCAAGCAGCGTCACGGGCGCGCGAGGAACAGGCGCTTCTCCGCTCCCAGGTGGGACGGCCAGTGGAGGCGGCTCACGCCTGCGAACCGCAGATACGCGCGAAGCGCGTCTCGCATCGCGTCTACGAACCCGTCAGCCCGGCGCGGGACGAAGCCTTCCTCCCACCAGATGTTGACGACCTGCACGTGGTCGTCGGCGCGCTCGATCCGCGGCTCGATCCGGGCGACGAGGCGGTCCCGGAAGAGGATCGGGAGCACGTACCAGCCCCAGCGGCGTTTGGCCGGTGGCACGAACAGCTCCCACACGTAGTCGAAGTCGAAGAGGCTCCCGAGCAGGCCGCGGTCCCAGACCATCGGATCGAACGGCGACAGGAAAGCCACGGACGCCGGCGGCTCCGGCGGCAGCTGCAGGAGCTCGACTTCCTCGGCCAGGACGAAACGCTTGCCCGGCACGCCCTCCACGCCGATGGGAACGAGCTCCCCGCGCTCGACGAGCTCCTCGCGCAGCGCGGTTCGCCCTGGGAGCCCAGGCAGCCTCGGGTCCGCCTTCGCGTAACCCAGCCCGCCGAACGTATCGGCGCCCGCGACGCCGAGGAGGCCGTGAGCGCGGTACCGCGACAGGAGCTTGTGGCGGAGTTGTTCCTCGAGCGGGAGCTTCCGCGCGAGGAGCTTGGCCGGTAGCAGTCGCTCGAGGAGGTCGTAGTAGCGGCGGTTCCCCTCTCGTCGCGCCAAGCCGAGCTCACCCGTGACGGCGTAGGCCTCGAGCACGGCGCGTACGGTGTTCGTCGGCATCCCGAACCAGTCGGTAGTCGGACCCCGCTCGCGCTCGAAGTCGAGCGCCGACATCGGGCCCTCGACGCGGATTCGCTCGAGCACTCGCTCGCCCACCTCGGCGTTCTGTTCCAGGGTTCGACGTGCGTGGAGCCCCGGGGTTCCACGGAACCACGGGAACTCGCTCGCCACGACGAGCGAGAGGCCCTTGTTGTACGCCTCGAAGATCTCGCGACGTTCATAGAGGAGCTCGCACCAGCCCGGCTCGTAGTCGGCGACGCGGGCGTGGAGATAGATGTCATGGCTCCGGCCGGCAATTGCAAGCGGGTCGAATTGGATCGAGCCGAACTTGCGGAAGACCTCGAGGACGGCATCTGGACCGCCTTCGAGAGAGCGTGCCGGCGCGAGCAGCTGCCGGGCGACGAGAAAGCGTCGCGCTGCCTCAGCAGTGACTTTCACGCGGGCGGACGCTACCTCGGACAAAGCGTGGATGGGGCGTTACCCGCCTGTTGCCGCGCTGTTAGTCGCCGCCGCAAAGCTGCGTCACGATGAACCTCGCGAAGCAGATCGCAGTTGCAGCGCTCGGTTGCCTCCTCCTCGTCCCGGTGGCGGCCGCCGGCGCGGCGTCCCAGCGGCCGCGTCCCAGCGACGTCCCCGGAGCCGAGACGTCGATCGCGCCCAACGACTTCCAGGTCTACAACGACTACGCGTCGCCCGAGCGGACGTACTCCTCTCGCCGCGCGGTCGTTCACTACGTGTTGCTTGGCATCGATGCGCCGCCGCTGAATGACGACGACTCGGACGGCGTTCCGGACTACGCCGAACGCGTCGGCGAGGCCGCCGACCGCGCACTCGCGTACTTTGAGCGTCGCGGATTCCGGCTGCCCCTCCCCGACGAAGGCGGCCCGGACATGAGGCCTGATCTCTACATCTCGCGCTTTTCACCGGGAACGCTCGGGGTCGCCTTTCCCGCCAGCAGAGCCCAGGGCGGTGCGTTCGCCGTCGTTTCGAACAATCTCGATCCCAGTGCCGAGCGCAGCTTCGCCAGCGTCTACGCGACCGTCGCCCACGAGCTCTTCCACCTGGTCCAGTTCTCGTACTTCGGCCCAGATGTGGAACCCGTCCTCCCGACATGGATCCTCGAGGGCACCGCCGCCGCGATCGAGACGCGCGTGAACCCGCAGCTGGACGATCTCGTCTCGACCATCCAGCTCCGCTCGTGGTTCTCCGCGACAGAGCGGAGCATGACCGAGCGGAGCTACGGCGCTCAGCTTCTGTGGCGCTGGCTGGACACGAAGCAGCCGCGCTTCTTGCCGACGCTGTTTGCCAGGCTGGCGGCGCAGCCTGTCGCGGGCGACGGCGAGCGCGCGGTGGCGTCGACGTACACCGGCGTCTCGGGACGGCCGTTCGCAGCTGCGTTCCATCGGTTCGCGGTCTCCGTCGTGACGAACGGCGACGATGAGATCGAGCCCGCGCCCGGGCCGGAGCGCGGCGTGCTCGCGCCCCTTTCTGTCCGCTACCTCCGCGTCGCTGCTCCGAGAATCGGACGCTCCAGGCTGAGCGTCACATTCGCACGCCCGGCTGCGGCGACGCTCGTCGAACGAGTCGAGAGTGACATTGCGGGTGAGCCGCCGCGTATGCGGCAGATCACACCGCGCGTGGCCGATGGTGGCCGGACGCTGGAGTTCACCGTCGCGGCCGGACCGCGCAAAAGCGCCGTACTCGTGCTCTCGAACGGCGCGGGCCGCGCTGCACGTTATGCCGTGAGCGCGCGGCGCAGCGCCACGATGTAGCCGAGGCGTTCAGCGCTCCCGGCAGCCGCAGCGACAAGCGCCGCAGCATCGTCGTCGAGACCTCCGGCCGCACTCAATGCCTCTGCCGATTCGAGCAACGCGTCCGTCTGCATGCCGCTCTCGGGCGCCGAGGCCATCCGTTCTCGGGCGTCCTCGACCAGTTGCTGCGCACGCGCTCCGTCGCCGCGGTGCGCCGCTACCTGCGCGAGCACGATCCGCCACCAGACGTCGACCCAGAGCCCTTTTGGCTGTGCGAGCTCGGCTATGTGAGCGAAGTGCTCTGCCTCGTGGTCCTTTCCCTGATGCGCGAGGACGAGGCCGAGACGCCAGGCGACGTTCATCGCGGAGTGCTCGTCTCCGAGTGCCGTCACCGCTTCGTAGCCGGCCCGAAGTATCCGCTCGGCGGCTGCGTCGTCGCCGGCCATCGACTCCACTTCGCTCATGGCGATGGAGTGCGCGGCTGCGGCCTGACGCAGATCGAGCTCCTCGAGCGTCCTCTGTACCTGCCCGACTAGCGTCCGCGCTTCGTCGAACTCGCCTTCCATGGCCCGCAGCAGCCCCAGCGCCCCGGTCGCGGATGCGCGCACGTACTCCGACGTCGTGGCGTCGCGGATCTCGGTCGCGCGCGCGATTCCCTCCTCGACGGGCAGCGTGCCGCGTGGCAGCGTGATGCAGACCCAACCGAACACGTAATGCTCGAAGTGGCGGGCGTTCGCGCGACGCGCGTACTCGAGGGCGATCGAAAAGCGGGCGCCGGGGTCCCGAAAGCCGGCCCGGTCGAGTGCGTGGAACCGGAGGAGCTCAGCCATGGCGAGGCCCTCGTAGTCTCCGGCCCGCTCAAGCACAGGGGAGGCTTCCTCGACGTCCTCGAGCATCCGCCCCGGTGACAGGGTTTCCTCCGACCAAAGCAAGATCAGGGCAGTTCCGAGCCTCGCTCGTGCCGCCAACCGTTCATCGCCAAGCTGGGCGGCGACGGTGGATGCCTCGGCAACCAGTGCGCGAGCGGCCGCGGAGTCACCGCAGTAGACGAGCGCCGAGGCGAGCCTCGTCAGCAATTCGAGACGGTCGGGCGCATCGCGTGGCAGGAGCTCGTTCGCGCGGCCTAGCAACTCAGCAGCGGCGACCATGTCGTCCCGCTCGAAAGCGTCCGTGCCCGCACGTCCCAGATGATCGGCCGCGCGTGCGGCCAGCCGGTCGACGCCAGCACCATGCTCTCCCGCCTCGCGCCGTGCGCGCACCGCCTGGTCCAGGTGATAGCCCGCCGTGAGATCGACATCCTGGCCACGCTCGATGGCGCGCTGGACGAGGCGCTCGTGCAGTTCGGCGCGTCGCCGCTTGGTCAGGCTGCCGTAGGCGACGTCCCGGATCAGGCTGTGACGGAACGACCAGCCGTCTCCGCCCGCGTCATCCACTTCGCCTGGACGAACGAGCTCGCGTCGCGCCAGCGTCAACAGCGAGGCCGATGGATCGCGCTCGACGAGCTCCGCGAGATCCTCTTCGCTGAAGGACGTCCCGCAAACCGCCGCCGCCTGGGCGACGGCGCGGTCGGGCTCTTCCAGACGGTCGAGCCGCGCGGCGAGAAGCGTCTGGATCGAGTCCGGCACCGATCCCGCGTGACCTTCGAGAGCGGCGGCGAGGAGCTGCTCGATGAAGAGTGGGTTTCCTTCTGCGACACGCAGGATCCGCGCTCGCGCCTCAGGGTCGAGCTGTTGTTCCGAGGAAAGCTCGTCGACCAACGCGTTGGACTGCGCGTCAGTCAGTACGTCGAGCAGGACCGACGAGCTGCTCAGCCGGCCGCCGCCCCAGTGCGGCCTCAGCTCCAGCAGGTCGGGGCGGGCGAGGCAGAGCACCAACACCGGTGCACGAGCGAGCTCGACGAGCGACTCGACCAGGTCGAGAAAGGCAGGCGCTGCCCAATGCATGTCGTCGAGCACGACCAGCAGCGGGCGATCGTGCGCCAGGCGGACCAACAGGCGGCGTGCAGCCCAGGCTGTCTCCTCGGAGCGGCGGTCGCGGATCCAACCCTCCAGTTCATCCCCGGCGCCTTCACCGAGTAGCTCCCGGAGCGGCGCATACGGCGATTCCTCTCCTGTGGGCCGACAGCGTGCGAAGACCGCAGTGACGTTGTCACCGAACCGCTGTGCGCACTCGACGGCGAGACGAGTCTTCCCGATTCCCGGCGCGCCGAAGATCGTCACGAGGTGGGCGCGACCCTCGGCCGCGGCGCGCTCGAGGTCGGCGAGGATCTGCGTGAGCTCGCGCGTACGTCCGACGATCGGCGTGTCTAGATGTCGGGGGAGCGGCGCCGCCTCCGGATCGACGGTCTCGATACTCCACGAGCCGTCCTGAGCGGAGCCCGTTACGGCGTGGCGGACCAGCTGCCAGGTGCGCGGGCCTGCGAGCACCTGGCCTGCGGTCGCCAGGTCGCGCAAAGTGGTCGCTTCTTCGACCGGAGTGCCAGAGACCACCGGTTCGCCGGTCACGACCTCTCCCGTGGCGAGGCCGATCCGCGCCGCGGGACGCAGCGCCACAGCGGCGCGGGCGGCCTGCAGCGCATCGTCGTCGTGCACGGCCGGCACGCCGAACACTCCGAGCACTCGCCCGCCACCGAGGTTCTGCACGGTGGCGCCAAAGGTCTCGAGCACGCGCTCTGCGCCGGTGCTTTGCTCGTTGAGCTCCGCGCGTCGCGCCTCCGGATCGTCGGAAACATCGGCCGGCGTGACGTCAGCGGCGAGGACAGTGACGGTCTTGCGCTGGTCGCCAACTCGTGCGCGCGCGGGCGGTGGCTCGGCGCCGGCAGGCGCGTCAAGCGCGGGATCGCGCTGCAACACGGCGCGCTGCAGCTCCTGCAGCTCGCGACCAGGCTCCGTACCGAGCTCGTCGGAGAAGGTCCGCCGAGCTTCGGCATACGCCTCGAGTGCATCGGCCTGTCGGCCCGAGCGGTAGAGCGCGACGATGAGCTGGCGTCTGAGGCGCTCGCGGTAAGGCTCCAGGGCAACGAGCTGTTCGAGCTCGGGCACGAGCGCGGCCTGCCGCCCAAGCGCGAGATCGGCGTCGATTCTGTCCTCGAGCGCGGCTGGGCGGAGCTCCTCCAGGTGCGCCGCGGCACGGCCGACGGGCTCGCTCGCCAGGTCGGCGAGGGGCGAACCGCGCCAGAGGGCCAGAGCGTCGGCCAGGCGCTCGGCCGCAAGTGCCGGTTCGGCGCCGCGCGCATCGTCGACGAGTCGCCGGAAGCGGTCGAGATCAAGCTCACCGTCGTCGACACGTAACAAGTAGCCAGGCGGCTGTGTGACGAGCCGATCGCCGAGCTCCTTGCGCAGACGACCGAGATGGTTCTGCAGAGATGCGCCCGCAGACGAGGGCGGCGCGTCGCCCCAGACCCCGGCAACGAGCCGGTCGGTGGAGACGACCCGGTTCGCGTCGAGCAGGAGCAGTGCCAGCACCGCCCTTCGCTTCTCGCCCCCGAGCGGCAGCACACGCTCGGCGTCTCGTACTTCGAGCGGGCCGAGGATCCGGAATTCCACCGGCCGAGCCTAGTCGCCTAGGGCTCGCGGATCGTCCAGGTGGTCGTGAAGTCCGGGTCGACGACCTCTTCGCCCGTTGAGCGAAGGCGGTAGATCCCCGGCTTCGCCGGATGGAACGAATCCAGGTCCGGCGGCAGCGTCAGCACCTCGCCGTCGGAGAGGACGACCTTGACTCCGTCGTCCGGATCGACGAGCGCGATCCGACCGTGATGCTGTGTCTTCTCGATCAGCGTGTCGTCGGCTGCGATCCGCGTGATTCCGATCACGACGTACTTGCCCAGGAGAGTGTTGGGGTCTCTGGTCATGTCTTCCCCGCTACGCTGCCGGGACGTGCGTGGATTCCGGTCGATCGCCTCGTTCAAGCTGGGAGTATGGGTCGGCTTGGTGACAGCAGCCGCCTTCGCCAAGCGGGCGCTGCCTTCGCAGGGAGGAGAGACGAGTGACGAGGTCGCGCTCGTCGCGGTCCTCAACGGCATCGACTTGAAGAGTCGCGCCACAAGCTTCAAGGGCGGCTCGATGTTGGCCTGGTTTGGGGGGATTGCGCTCGACCTGCGCGACGCCGAGCTCGCTCCCGGCGCCAGGCTGACAGTGCACACGCTCTTCGGCGGCATCGCAATCAAGACACCGCCGAGCTGGCGAGTGAAGTCCGAGCTGACCGCGCTTGCGGGCGGCATCGACGCGCGGACGCCGGCCCAGGACGATCCGAATGCGCCAGTCCTGACCCTGGACGGCTTGGCACTCTTCGGAGGCGTGGCTGTCGGCGCCAAAACCGACGCTTAGCGGAGGACACTTCGCGGGACGCACCGTAGCCGCGGTGTACGCCTTCCCGAACCACTAAACACGAGTCCGCCGCCTTCTCGTGCGAGTTGCTCAATGAGATCGTGGCGTCATGATCAACGGCCAAAGGACGCCTGCTCGCCGGGAGTACGAGGTCTTTCTCGCCGCAATTGCGGCGATCGGCCTCTACGTGCTCGATGACAGCTTCCTTCAGCCCGAGCCCGGCAGGTCGGCGGGTGACCACGTGGCGAGCGGGACGATCCCGGTTCTCGTCTTGGTCGCGGCCGCGCTCGTCTATCCACGCGTACGTGCGGGCGCGCGCGGTGTGCTTGCCATTTGCCTGGGCGGCACCGCCCTCGGCGCCGGAATCGCAGTTCCTGTCCGCCACGCGATCATCGACACGCCGACCGGCGACGATTACACGGGCATCCTTGCAACGCTCGCGGGTCTTGTTCTCCTTTTCGTCGGTGTTCTGACTCTCTGGCGGTCCCGCCGCGGCGGAAGTCGCAAGCGTCGATACGGGCGCCGAGCATTGATCGGGATCGTCGGCGCCGTCGTAGCCTTCGAACTGGTTGCTCCGATCGCGTTCGGCTTCGGCATCACTCACAAGGCGCGTTCGCCTGTTTCCGCAACCGATCTCATCCGGCCGTACGAAGAGATCAGTCTTCGCACCAGCGACGGTCTGCGGCTCGCCGGTTGGTACGTCCCCTCGCGCAACGGCGCCAGCGTTATCGCCTTCCCTGGCCGTTCAGGCCCGGTCGACCATGCGCGGATGCTGATTCGTCACGGTTACGGCGTTCTGCTTTTCGACCGGCGGGGTGAAGGCGAAAGCGATGGCGACGCAAATCTCTTCGGCTGGGGTGGAGACAAAGATGTGCAAGCTGCGATCTCCTTCCTGCGGAGCCGGCCCGACGTTCACGCCGGGCGGATCGGCGGCCTCGGCCTGTCGGTTGGAGGCGAGCTCATGCTCGAGACGGCAGCGAAGACCGATGCCCTCCGCGCTGTCGTCTCGGAAGGCGCCGGCTTCCGCTCGATTCGCGAGGCTTCCCAACTCCCAGGCGCCTCGAGATGGCTGCTCTTTCCTCAAAACGTCGCGCTGACTGCCACTACGGCACTGTTTGCGAATGAAGGGCCGCCGCCGAACCTGAAGGAGCTCGTCGCGCGCATAGCGCCGCGCCCGGTGTTCCTCATCTACGCGAAGCACGGGCAGGGTGGAGAAGAGCTCAATCCCGACTACTACGAAGCGGCAACCGGCTCGAAGGAGCTCTGGAAGATCGACGACGCTTCGCACACCGGCGGGCTTGATGCACGCCCGGCCGAGTACGAACGGCGCGTGGTCGCCTTCTTCGACCGCGCTCTGCTCGACAAGTAGACGGGATCGCTGAAGCTACGCGCGCGGCCGGCGAGGCTCACGGTGGACCGCCTCGACGTTGTTGCCGTCGGGATCGAGCAGGTAGGCGGCGTAGATCCCCGGCATGAACTCCTCGTAGCGCGGCCCCGGCCCACCGTTGTCGCGATAGCCCGCGCCCACGCCGGCGCGGTGGAAGGCATCCACTTGCTCCTTCGTGCTTGCCTGAAAGGCGAGGTGGACGTTCGTCGAGACGGGACGATCCTCGCGGATGGCGAGGTGCGCGAACATGATCCAGTCCTCGGTTTCCGAGACCACCGGGATTGCGAGAGGCTCGAGGACGATGCGGTAGAAGCGCTCGCTCTCCCGGCGTTCCGAGACGCCGAGCTGCACGTGGTCGAAGATGCTGCTGTGAAAGTCGAAGCTCATTCGAGTCAGGGCTGGATCCCGGCCGCGGGCTCGCCGCGACCGGGATCCAACATCCGAGGTGTGTTATCTCCTGATGATCCGCACGGACGCCGACGCGACACCAGAACGCGTCAGCGCGTTCACAGCCTCGACGTACGCGGTGTACGTGCCGCGCGAGCCCTTTCCGTACTCGTGCGTCACCTGCGGCGCGGTCGTTTCGACGATCGGCGAGCCGTCGCCGAAGTCCCAACGATATTTCGTGATCTCGGCACCGCTTTCAGACGACGCCTGAGCGACGAAGTCGACGCGGTCGGCGCGGACGCGATGCGTGACTGAAGCCGACACGTTGTCCGTGACGAAGTCGAGCAAGAGCCCGAGCGCCGACTGGGCCGACAGCTCGCCGCGGTTCGCGTTCAGCCCTTCGAGCCCGACGTGGAGCAGCGCTGCGTTCCACGTCACGAACGGGTCGAGCTGGTCGACTGTCGGGTCGCCCGCGACACCGATTGACGCGCCGTCCGTCAACCGCGACACGGCGGTTCCGTCCTTGTTCGTTGTCGTGTAACGGCCCAGTACGCGTGCGTGCGGCTGGACCTTGGAGCCGTTGTACGGCTCGGTGCACTGGTCGAGCATGTCGGCTGCCGTGACCAGGCGGCCCGCGTCGGGGAACCGCTGGTTCCCGGCTCCGTTGCCCCCGAGGTTCGCGCTCACGTCGCCGGTGTGGCCGAAGAGCGTGAACGCGGTCTCGAGCTGTGCCGTCGGCGCCGGCGCCGAGGCTCCGCTTCCGTAGAAGTCGCGGTCGCTCCGAACGGCCGGACACGGCGGTCCGGCTGCCGGGACGGGCCCGAACGTGTTGCCCGTCAGCCAGCCCGACATCAACGAGAACAGGTAGTCGCTGCCGACGTTCTGGTCGTACAGGTACTGCGAGTTGAGGTCCTGGCCGCTCATCACGATCTTGCCGCCCGTGACGAGGTAATCCTCCAGCGCGAACGAGCCGCCGGTGTGTGCGGCCGACCAGCTCGTGGTGTTGTTCCCGGTGAAGAAGACCAGGGCCCGGTAGTTCTGCAGCCGTGCGAACGTGACGCCCGCGTTTCCGGCGGCCAGGGTGCCACCGTCGAAGACGTCGAAGCTCAGCCCGAGGCCCTCGAGTGCAGCGGTGTAGACCGGGCGGAAGTCAACACCGCCCAGGTTGCGGTCCCAGTCGATCAGCAGGACGTCCTTCGCGACGCTTGGATCCTGCACACGCACGAAGTACGGGATGGTGTACGTCTGCCCGCCGCCGGTGATCTCGAGGAAACCCTCGTAGTCGCCGGCAGGGGCTCCCGCAGTCGTCACGTCGAGGTTGAACGCCGAGCTGCTCTCCGGTGTCGTCGTGACGGTCGGGGTCGGCACGACGTTCACAGCCGCATTCCCGACGACCTGGCGCACGTTGAGCGAGTACCCGATCGAGCCACCGCTGTCGCGCATGTCGGTAGCGGTGATCGTGACCCGCTTCGTCTCGGTGGGATGCACAAGCCCGAACGAGATCGAGGGCGGATCGAACGTCAGCAGCGGGTTCCCGAGCCGGGCCGCGTTGACACGACCCGCACCGCGGTGTTTCGCCAACGCAGGGACGTTGCCATCGAGATCGAGGGACATCCGCGTTTCCGCCGTGTTCATCAACGCGCTCTTGACCTGCGCGGGCGTCCACGACGGATGCTTCAGCTTCGTCAACGCAGCGAGCGCTGTGATATGCGGCGTCGCCATCGAGGTGCCGCTGAGCTCCGCGAACTGTGCCGACGGATTGACGGCACCCGTCTGATCGTTGACCGACGAGGACAGGATCCCGGTCCCCGGTGCTGCGATGTCCGGCTTGATTCCCATCGTCACCGCCGGGCCTCGGCTGCTCGAGGCCGCGACGACGTCCGGCCACCCCGATGTGAGCCGC
>AR_comb_assmDRAFT_10093268_pt1 | contig 10632 bp, 9 predicted proteins | sample ArasoioldDNA_FD_10543 | JGI IMG/M metagenome (IMG submission 10543) | reverse complement strand
AAAAAAAGTATCAATTTAATAACTTTTTTGTACACTCAACAACACAAATACGGAGTTCCTTTCGGATTCTGTGCACTCGGATGCGCAACGCATTCATTCCTCCAGCGCCATCTGCGAGCACCCTCCTGACTTGAATCTTGTCGCGCCCATGCTGGCCGTGATAGCGGGTTACGACATCGCGGTCTCCGGGCGATAGTTGACCCAAGCAACGGTCCAGACACTGCAGCTCCAGTTCGTGCACCTTCGGGTCCGGATGCTCTGGAGAGGCGACATCAACCTCCAAGGTGACAGATTTTCGCTCACGCGTGCCCTCGAGCCACACATTTCTTGCTACTCCATAACAATAGGCAAGCGGGTTTTGATACTCCACGCACGACTCAACCTTTGCAACCACAATGTCCACTGTTTTATCGAACAGATCATCGGCATCCGTACAGCCTTTATGAATGAAGAACCTGATCAACTTCGCCCTGATCCGTTGGTACTCTCGCACAGCTAACTCATCGTCTTCAGACAGCCTGCGAAGAAACTTTCCGAATGCTTCCGGCGTGAGCGACCTTTTCTCCCCCCGTTGTGGTGCCATAGCCACCTACGAAAATGCAGCCTGATGAAGTGGTCCCTCTATCTGTAATCTCCCTGCAATACAAAAGCGGCCCAGTAGTACGGATGGGCCCAGTGTTCGTCCTGCACCATCTCGAGTTGTGCACCGCGCAAGGCCGAACTTGGGCTTTCGCCCTTCTTTATTCGTACATAGAGGTGAGACATAAGTGTTGCGGTCGCATCGTCATTCACCTTCCACAAGCTTGCAATGACACTTTTGGCTCCCGCATACAGAAAACCACGCGGCAAACCCATGATCCCTTCGGACTCCAGGTCCCTGCCCAACGCCGAGTCACAGGAACTGAGAACCACGAGATCGGCCGAAAGCTTCAATTTGTAAATGTCGCCCAGGCGCAAATAGCCATCTTGCCTTTTGCCCCTCCTATCTACCAATGACAGAATGAGCCCGGACATTTCTGGGTGCCGAGCGTCGACCACCCCGTGTGTTGCGAAGTGTACCAGACGAAAGCGTGTGAGCCCATCCGTGAGTACGTTAGCGCGGCTAGCGTCAAAGTCCAGCGCAACATGCACACCTTGAGGATCTGGGGACCGTAGCACTTTTGCAATTGCCTCAGCCTCGTCACGTGAAGCCGGCAGTCTGGCAATGTACTGAGATCCTCCGACGTCGCGGATGGCCCGGGTCAAACTGGCGGGGCGATCTTCATAGCTTCTCTTGATGCCTGATTGAAGTGGCGACACTCGCTCGTCATCTGGTTCAAAAACTGGATCGGCAAAAATCGCCGCGGTGGCTGTTGCTGGAGCGCGCCTGCTACTCACTTTTCGCAAAGTCCCAAGCGCCGACGCTGAAGGCAGAACGTCGACTTCAAACTGATTAACCAGAAGTTTCTTGCCTGCAGCGGGGCCAGGAAGTGGAAGGGCAGCAAACGGGATGTATTGGAGAGATTCATCCGGCACAATGAGGAGGCGTTTTACCCCTGAAAGAGGAATCGGCTCAAGAAGCGATCGGGATAGTTGCTGAGCATGCAGGCGATATGCCTGGTCTGCATTACGCGCTCTTGCCTGGTAGTCGACCGCACTTTCTCCATTCCTTAACTGTGGAGGAATGAGCTCCTTTCGAAAAGCATCCACTGATTGCCTGATTTGCGCTGACTTCGGCAGTTCGTGGGACGTGACCTGGTGTGGGCCTACGACCCATACATAACTCTTTTCGTCCCCGAGCGCGTATTCAAGCAGAGCCGTGTCTTCGCCAATCTCCGCCTGTACCTTCTCCAGCGTGAGAGTCGGCGCCATTGACGGATCTTCCTGTTTTGAATCGATGGCACGAACGTCGGTTGAATCAACGGGTGCTAATTGCCTTTGCAGAAGCTCATCGCAGGGGGCGTCTTGATCCGATGTGGTCAGCAAATCCAGAAGAGATCGAACCTTGCTTCTTTCAGAAGCCTCAAACGCCTTTTTGGCGAAGCCGAGTTCTGATTCCTGTTCATAGAGTGACATCAGCACCTGTACATACAGTGCATAGTAGCGGTGCACAGAAGCGAAATACAAAGCACGTGTATCAAAGTGCGAAATACTAATCCTCTGATTTTCGACTATGTCAATCGTCTTCTCAATCGCTAGCCGCGAGTCTTCCAACCGATTTAATCGCCGATAGATCCAGGCTAACTCGTATTGTATCTTGGCAATCTCTTCAATCTGACCTGTCTTTTCCTTGAGAGTGTTGGCCCGTTGGAATGATGCGATAGCCTCGGAGTATTTTCCCCGACGTGCTTGTAGGTGGCCAATGCGAATCAGAGTGTCGCTCTCGCCATAGATGTGCTCCGCAGCCTGATAGGCTTCTAGGGACCGGTGATAAAACACTTCGGCCTGGGTGAACTCAGCTTCAGCTTCGTAAGCACTTGCAATGTTCGAAAAAGCTGCGGCCGTGAGCCAAGGAGTGTTTGCCTTGCGTCCGAGGCGCAAATCCAGCAGGTATAGCGGTAGCAGCCGTTTGTAGTTCTTGGTAGCGGCCAGTGCTTCGCCCATTCCGCTAATCGCCTCGTGTTCTCCGCGCAAATCCCGGACCGCCGCAAAGGCAGCTTTGGCACTCTGGTAATAGTCCAACGATTTCTGCCAATCGCCTGTTGCGCGGTTTGCATATCCCAACCCATTCAGCACACTAGCTTCGTCATCCTTGTCGCCGATCTCGCGGAACAGTGGTTCGGCGATGCGATAGTTGCATTGCGCAGTTTCAAATTGCCCCGTTAAGATCGCGAAGATTCCTAGGGCAGCGCGCGCCTGGGCAACACCGTAGCGATTTTCGGTGGAAGACCACAACCCTAACGCCTCTCCCGCTGCTTGTACAGCTTGCACCCTTTCACCGCCGTGAAAAAGGGCATATGCCAGCATGACGAGTGCTTGCGCCTGCCCATTCTCGTCCTTTACAGTGACGAATAGGTCTCGCGCACGCCTGAGGTGCTCCGCGCTCTTCGAGTAGTCTCCGCCGGAATAGAGAACTTCTCCACCAGCTTCCAGCGCTTCGGCTTGCGCTTGTTCGCTAAGGTGTTCGCACAGGCTCGATGCTTTCCGTGAATAGTCGTCCGCAAGAGAATAAGGGCCGATGCTGGCATATATTCGAGCGATATCGCTCAATGCCCTACATTGCACTTCCGGGCTCTGTGCGACGTTGGAAGCTTCCTCTAAGGATTTTCGTGCATTGTCAAACTCGCTAAGGATCAGATAGATCTCACCGACTTGTAGCTGAGACTCCGCCGCCTTGTCGTACGAGCGGGCAACCGCAAAGAGGCGAGAACTTTCCCGGAACAACCTGGTTGCAGATAACAGGTTGGCGGCGGTCTGCTTCTCGCGAAGGACCGCCGCTCGTTGGGCCAATTCTTCGGCTTTGTTCAGTAGAGAACTGTCGCCACGATCCACGCGGGATGTGGCGACGGAGCTACGGTACTCTGCCGAAGTTTCAAGGTTGTAGGTTCCTTCCGCAACGTTGACCTGTCTAGCCCCATTCATGGCGGGCGACCGGAAGAGAACGCACGCAAGCAGTGGCGCAATGGTGTGCCATCTCATAGTGTCCTGATCCGCAAAGCCACGCCGAGGAGTAGTTGCACATTCAGTGGCTGCATTCAGCCACCAGGCTCACGCTCCAGGTTTTAGGGCCAACCGTTCCAGTTCTTTGGTCAAATCTTCGTTCTCTTTCCGAAGTCGCCTGATCTCCTCGCTCGGTCCGCCTCCGCCTCCGCTCGGACCGCTAAGCCCACCAGCGCCCGGGCCGCTACCCAATCCGGCCGCGACTCCGCCGCCCACCACTGCCGATAGGTTTCGAGCGACCTGTTCAGCGGAATAGTGCAAGTCCAATTTGTTGGGAAACTTCCGCGCCAGAGCTAGAGACCATCCATGCTTGATAAACGTTCCCCACCCCTCACTCTCAAAAAAGGGCAAATGCCGAAAATCTTTCTCTAACTCTTCTATCCTTCCATTACGAGCCTTTCGAGCATCGCCGGGTCCGCCTTTCACCAAGGTGAGATTTACGACTCCGGTTTCGGCCTCGCCCAACAGTCTCTGGAGTTGCGCTTTCTCGTTCTCCTGAAACGAATACGGGAAATATATAGAAACTCCGTGACAACCCTCTACATTTGGCCTCGTCACATTGGCAATCACGTTTTCTGTGTTGGCAATCTCCTTCCGAACTTGCTCACACGCAGTCTTTAATTCCCCGTAATACTTCTTGTTCTCACACTTGTTTTCGTTCAAACTAGCGGGAAACTTTTCGCAAAAATCATAGATATCCACGAACAAACCGAGGACGAAATCGCGAGAGATCTTACGAGCATCGATGATTGCATTGCTGAGATCCTCGTCAGCAACCGCGCGGAGCAGAAGATCCGCGAGGTTACTCACTGGGCGCGTGATTTGTTCTATGTTTTCTAAGTCGAGGCCCGAAAGCATGATCTCCTTTACCCCATTGCGGTCCGTGACGAGATAGTCGCGGAAGGACTCGACATAGATCTGGGGGATCAACTCGGCAACTTTTTTCGGATCCTCGCCATGACCTCTCAGCCCCTCCACAATTCGTGCATACGGAAAGCTCACATCCGGCACTTCATCTTGCGATGCAATCATGTACTGAGCGCAGCCCTGCAGCGCAGTGGCGACTTCAACCATGCTCATCGAGCAAGCATCAAAAGCAATGAAATCGAGTTTGTTCTCTTTGTTGAACTTCGTATTTTCCAGAGCAGTCTTGAGTTTCGCAGGAGTCAGATATCTTTCTCCTGTTGTACCGGGATCTCGGTCCAGCAGCAGTTCCGTCCCGTGCCCCCACAGGATCAAACAATAGTGCCTATCCTTTGGCTCACTGAGCGGCTCGGACGCCAACTTCACAAAATCGCTTAGGGTATCTGGATTCGCCATGTTGAGTTCGCCATGGGGCTGGGCAACATCGCTAAGCGGCTTCGTTTTGTTGGTGCCGTCAAAGCTGTATAGAAATGTCTGCTTGTTGCCGTCATTGGGGTCGAACAGTGCGATCACTTTATCTCCGTCCTCTGTTGCCGCTTGTCGTAATTGATTCAAGGAATCAATCGCGAAGTTCGCTAGAACATCGTCGGCGGAGATGTAAACCATGATGGTCCAATTGTTCTTCACATTTCCGTTATTCATACCTTCCTCTCACTCGTGGATTGAAATCCAAGGCCCGCCCAGGAACAGAAAGGGGGTGGTTGTGTCATTGACCACCTCCGACAGATTAGGGTTCCGTTCGGAGTCACATATTCAAGTGACCAGAACTCGGAAAACATTTCAGACCTTCGCAAAACGCGGCGGTTGTGCGGAGGTCAGACTTGAGAAACCGGAATTTTTGTCGACTGGGAACCGTTTGGAAAAGGTACGGTGCAAATCTTGCACCTTCGTCTTCGCAAAATCAATAAAAAGCTAGCGCCAAGGTCACCCGCCAGGAGCCGTTGCTTGCATTTTTAATGCTGGCTCTTCAAGCTATAGATTCCATTGTGTTTGCTGCGATTATGAGAGCCTAGCTCTCAGGAATCAATCACAGTTGTCGCTAGATTCGGTTTTCTTTCGAGGAAAAATCTCGGGCCCGGATACTTCAGGGCCGGGTCTAAGGGGAGACTAGGCCATCAGTTCGGATCCTGGCTACGGGATTGAAGCTTCGCACGAATGTACCGGCATTCGGATTTCTAACTTTCTTGTCCGCCACCCGAGAAGCAATCCCGCCGGTTGGACACTGCTCGCGATCGAGGATATCGCCACAGCGATGGCGGTTGTAAACCCTCGAGAGCAAAGCAGTACTAACTAAATGATGTCAGATTACGCAATGCTTACGTCGCAAAGCTTGCGCAAATTCTGCGCCGCAGAAGCAGGCTATCGTCGATGAGTGCCGAAGCTATTTTGCGCATTTCATCTCCTCATCCATCAGAGGCCAGCGATGCGATCAAACGCACCTGTTCGATAGTTGAAGTTTGCTCGGGTGCCCGTATGCAGGAAAGACCTGAAATGTTTCGCGCTTTTTCTCATAAGAAGCAGAGGGTGTTTGTACCAGTTTTAGTTTTGGGCTCCACTGGGGGGACCCTCGAGGAGGAAATATGAAGCGCAACCTTTTCGGAATCCTGACCACATTGACATTGGCTTTGTTGATCAGCGTTCCGCTCTCTGCACAGACCATAGCGAAGGCAACCGTTCCGTTCGACTTCACGGTCGGACAGACTAAAATGCCAGCCGGCACGTACGAGATCAGTCCTCTCTCGCACGCGATTTTAATCATGGACAGGAAGACAGCAAAGAGTGTCTTGAGCCTCTTCAACTCGGAGGAACCTAGCAGGGGTGACAGCACTCCGAAGCTGGTGTTCCACAGGTACGGCGACAAGTATTTCCTGTCGCAGGTTTCCCGTGGAAACGGCGGCGCCGTTATGCAGCTTCCTACTTCCAAACTGGAGGAAGAAGTACGAATCGCAGGTAGCAGTGTTCCACAGAAGACTGTTATCGCTGCGAAGTAAACGGCACCCTACGGCGACGGCCCGGAGCTAACCGGCTCCGGGCTTTTTTCGTCACCCCGATGGCACTCCGGCAGGTCAAGAGACCTTGACGATCATTGCAGCGGGCCGGTTCAAACACTCAATTATTATCACTGCAACTGACCGTCCAGTGAGACCTCACCCTCCGACACTCGCTTTGGCAGTGATAAAAACGTGATAGTTTTGTGCTCAAAACCCTTCGAATCTAGGCAGATCCGATCAAAACACAAATCTGGGAAGCGGTTAAGGAATCAAGTAGAATAGTAAATTTCCTGAACGGATCAGAACACACTGGGTGATCTTCAAAACCGGCGGATGGCGGGCAATCCCGTCGTTGGTGGGTTCGACCCCCACTCGCTTCCGCCAATGTTTACTGTGGGTTGAGTGGAGTCTTTGAACTTCGAGGACTCAACGTTGGACGGCAAGATTTTCCCGCGCGGCACATTACTTCAATCGCTGCGCAAAGCGGCCGAATCCTTTTCTTTGTCGTCCTCTACCTCCTTCCGGACTCTATTTTTGATAACGCCGATCAGTTTTGTACTATGGATCCCTACTTGGCCGAATACGTTAAACGATGCCCAGGGTTGATTGGCCAATCCCGCCGAGCTAACAATCTTCACGAAAAGCTCCTTTCCCCTGTGGCCACCGCCAAGGCCAATATCGAATTCATCCGCTGACGGTCGAATATCTAGCACGACCCCGCGCTCCTGTTCGCCGACCGTGCACGCGGACGGATCCCAGAGGATTGTTCCAGCGAAAGCCCACGCCTGCGGATTGGATGTATTGCCAATGTAGACTTGGAAGGTGTCGCCTGGTGGCGACCCAAAGCATCCGGAGATGCCGTTCAGGTAAGTTATTTCGAGTTTCTGAGCCACAGTGTGCGGCGGGATCTTCAATTCCACAATGGCCAAGGGATCGTCGTCCGGAAACCAAACGACACGATAGAACTCCCCGGTCGCACCTCCCCAAAATCCGCCATCGGTAGCGGGTTCGGGTGGGCCAAACCCAATGAGTCGCCCCAGCGGAGAATCTTCTCCAATATTAACAACGTCGAGAGTGCCTTGCCTGATAAGTGCGTTTCCGGTTGCCACCTGTCCGAGCATTACTGGTGAGAGGAACAGCACAAGAACGCAAACACCCATTACTAAACAAACGAGCCATATTGGTGACGATAAATCTCGAAATGATAAATTCCTCATATCTCCATCTCCGGTCGGCCTAGCTGCTTTAGGTGTCGCGCCATAGGACTCCGCGGCCGTGATAATGGCAAGGCAGTACCCCGTTCGTCTGTTCAAAATTGCTCACTTGGTGTAATGTCAGCAATTTGGAAAACCATCGCAGTGGATGGTGAAACATCTCGTGCTGTTGAAGAGTCCGTCAGCAGAACCTCTTTTCAGCTGCGAGCAGGCGCGGCCGAGTATTTTCTCGCTCAGTCGGCTTACTTGTTTGTAAAAATATCCGAAATTATCGCGTGAAACGTGTACTAGATGGAAAAGGAAGTACAATTCTGCGCCTAGCGACAGTGAAAGGAGTAAACCGTGGCACATTACTTTTCAGGACGAAAACGAGTTGGCGAGTCCTTTGTCATCACGATATCCGATCGCCGGAAAGTGTCGTGCGCAATTTTCAAGCGCTGGATTGAGAAACCTGGGTACGAATGCTGCTGTGGCCTATCGTCTGATTTCAAGATCACAAAGACCTTCGGATTGTCGGAAAAGGAATCCTCGATGCTTGAGAGCACGATTGGCGGCTCTATAGGCAAGGAAGGCATCGCTCAACTGAAGAGCGAAATCAAAGACACATCAGGGCGCGAGGTCGAATGGACATTCACTAAGGCTGAGGAAATGGCGTATCGGTGCGAACCACCACGATGCGGTTGTAAGGAAATACGAATCTTCCAGCTCATCTACGAATATGACTTGGTCGGGTATCGGCGAGGAGGTTGGATTTTCCGCAACGATTATTGGGACATTGAATGGGGCCCCGAAACACTGCGAGAAGAAACCAGTTCCTATTCGAGTATGGCTGATACAACAAAATATGATCCGCGCTGCAAGGAATGCGGGGAGGAGCACTCACCGGAATACGATGGTCGTATTTCCTTTGATCTTGGACCACTTTGTCTCCTCGTGCCTTACAAGATGAACCAACAAGGCTTGACCATGTCGATCGGCAAGTTCGGACTGCAGTTTGGGATAAACGATTACGAACGGGTCTTCTCTGGCCTTTCGAACCGGGGTCTTACGATTGAATTTGCGTCGGAGCTTATCGATAAACCACTGCTTTTTCTCTCAGGATTAGGGCCTGCGGGCCGACTTGAGGGTAACGCCAGGTTCTATTCAGATCTGGTTGCTGGCCGAGAATCGAAAAGTGCCCCTCGTTTCGGGGCGGATGTTTACTCGATCAGGGATATTTCCCAAACTGATCCTCAAAAAGCGTGAGTTGTCGCTGCTCGAGTTGCCTGGGGGTTCGCCAGGGCGCGATTAGAAAATTAAACCTTCCTAACACTGAAAATAGAGAGCAGAAAAGCCAGCATTCCTGCGGATTTCTAGCCTCGCTTTTGGAGAGGTTTTCTAACACCTGGCATCTGCCTATTCTCAAATCCCGGGCCACAGAGTGCCGATTGGGAGGTTTTAAGTTGTAAATTGGGGGATTTTGAGTGAAATGGCGATTTCGCCAATCATCCTGACAGCCATGTGCCGTTCGGGTACGATTAGGTGTCGATGCACTCGGAAACCAGCAAACGCAATACTCGTTACGGTTGGCTGAAAGTCATTGGCGTAGGTCTGATTCTGATCGCCGTGGGCCTGTTGCGTCTGCTCGGAGGCGTTCACGTGGTTACCCATTGGACGGGACAGCCGATGTTTTCGTGGGGCCTAATTGCAGGAGGGATTGTCTGCATCCTCTTAGCCTTCATTCCGAGTTCGTGGATTGCCAAGGCTGCGGGAACGAACACAAACAAGAAAGCAAGATGAGTTTAATTGCGATGGTACGCCAACCACAGGAGTAAAATCCCTTGGCATGAACCGTCCCAAAGGCCTGAATCTTTCTGCGGCTTCGATGGCAGTTTGCAACGCCATGCTCTGGGCCGTTCTCAATCCAGCGACACATTCGCACTACCTGAGAACTCTTTCTGCTTGGACAGTCCTAATCCTCGTCGGATTCGTGGTGATTTGGTTCTATTGGCGCGGGAAGAACTGGGCAAGAATCGCGGTGCTATTTTACTCGGCGATTTGCATTTGGAACCTCAGCGCATGGAGCAGATTGTCATCTTCTCCGGGTTTCTTCACCACCCCGGTCCAAGTCTTGATGGCGAGCAGAGCTGTGCTGGGATTAGTACTGTTGTTTTGGCTCAATACCAGATCCGTCCGAGAGTTCTTCCAAGGCAACTCTCAGCACCCGTCTGTGTCCTAGCAAACGTCCAAAAAAATTGCTTGGCTCCGCGATGATGAGTGTAATGGGGATGTTTCAACAGCAAAGCATGCGAGTGCTATTGCTCCGCTATTTCGTCTTGGGTGAAAACGGCGCAATTCGCCTTACGCACGTGATGCGTTTTGATGTCAACTGAATAGCACCGTGCCTTCTCGTCGCGAACGAAGAGCGAGTTTCTCACTAACTTCAAGTTGGTGATGTAAACGGACTGAACATCTTCCTCAATCCAAAACTTAATGTGCGTGTGGAAGACTTTGGCTCTCCATAACTCACTTCCAGTGGTAGCATCCGTCGCGACAATGTAGTGCTTCTTTCCGTCGTCACTGATGCCGCGCGGCGTGTGAACACCATCAACAACGACTGGGACGTCCGCTGAATAGCGGACTCCATCTGCTAGAACGGGATGAACCGGCTTTGGAGGTCGCCGTTTCGCGGAGGCACTCGTCACTGCGAGTGTGGCTATGGCCATCAGGATCCAGAAACGGAGTGTCAGCATAACGAACTAGTGTAGTTGACGAAACCAGGCCACAGCACTCAGAATCCCTTGGCAGGGTCAGTGAGTGCTATCGAGAGTGGGTGTTGAAAAAGTCAGAGCTAGGACGGATCTTGTGCGGGGTGGGTGGAGCGG
>AR_comb_assmDRAFT_10041667_pt1 | contig 10634 bp, 10 predicted proteins | sample ArasoioldDNA_FD_10543 | JGI IMG/M metagenome (IMG submission 10543) | reverse complement strand
CCACGGGCCAACCGCGGGCGGCAAGGAGGCTTCCCAGTGACAATGAAGGTTGGTACTCGGCAAGTGGATGGCGTCACCATCGTTGACGCGAGCGGCCGCATCACTCTCGGCGAAGGCAGCGTCATTCTCCGTGATACGGTCCGCGACTTGCTCTCAAAAGGCAACAAGAAGATCGTGCTGAATCTGGCCGAAGTGAATTACATCGACAGTTCCGGCATCGGCGAACTGGTCAGCGCTTTCACCACCACCAAGAATCAGGGCGGCGAGCTAAAGCTGCTTAACCTCACCAAGAAAGTCAACGATCTTCTCCAGATCACCAAGCTCTACACGGTTTTCGATGTGAAAGACGACGAAGCATCTGCGGTCAAGTCGTTCAAGTAGCTCCCCATTTAGCTCCCCATTTCTCGCGTGATTCTGGCGCGAGGAGTGGGGCGCTGCACAGCTGCACATATGAGTCAGCACCTGTTAGTTCCGTTCCGGAACTAACCTCTAAATAAATCCCAAACCATCACAGACTTCTGCCTCGTGCGGTTTCTAAGATCAATCCATGCTCGCATGGAATGCAGCAGTCTCCGATGCCGAGGTACGGACGGACGCCCTCGCCCGTCCGTACCGACAGCGCCCCGCAGCACGTCCCGCAATGCTCGACAGAATCCCTGCTCAACTCGTGCTGCTGATTTTTCTGCTAGCTCCCGCCTCAGCCAGAGCCGCCAACTGCCTCCGCATCCACGAAGCCGCTCAGCACATCGGCGAAGCGAAGTGTGTCACAGGAAAAGTGGTTCGAATCAAAGTCGGGGCCAAGGGCGTCCACTTCCTCGATTTCTGCGAAGACGCGATGGCTTGCCCCTTCACCGTCGTGGTCTTTGCGGGTGACCTGAAAGACGTCGGCGATGTACGCCACCTTGAAGGACGTACGATTGAAATTCATGGAATTCTCAAGGCTTATGATGGCCGACCCGAAATCATCCTCAACCGCATCAGCCAGATCGAAGGCGGCGCAGCCATGATTCCACCCCTCCCAAAGAATTACGATGTGGAGAATCGCGGACACTTCAGCGCCGGACGACTGCGCCCGACCAAGAAACCCTCGAAGATCAAAGCCAGGCCAAATACCACCGCAACCTACGGCAATGACGTAGAGGGGGAAGATTCAAATTAGTGCGGGACGAACTCGAAATCCAGATCCAACATTGCCCCGCAGCAACGACAGCAGCATTTAGAGCCGTTAACCTAAAATCGCTCGGTCCCTTGCCGTTGCCCCACAAAGGCCGCTGCGTGCTGGGCCATGCCGCGACCTCTTGCTCGGGATCGAGCGCCCCTAACTAACGTAATTTGCCGGACCGCACCACCCTTGGCACACTGCAGAGAGTGCGTGCAGGTAGACACCTACATATCACTCGTCTATGGGCGACAAATATTTTCAGGCCTTTGCTTTGGCCTACATGATCGGTTGGCTTTTGGCACGCATGCCAAAGAAGAAGTAAGCGACGCAGTCCTTGCGTCCGCTCAGACCATTCCCTTCCGCAATTCCTTCAGCGGATACTTCGTCCCGCGCCATACAATCCCGTCATTCCGCAGCGTCACAAACATCGAGCGCAGCAACGTGTAGATGAACATCCCGGTGCTCACCGGGTGCAGCAGGACATAGTACGGTGGCACTGACGACCGCCAGGACATCCCGACATAAATCAGCCCAATCGAACCCAGCGCAACCGCGAACGGCAGCCGCGCCCAGCCCTGTGCCAGCCAGATTCCAAGGAACGGTCCCCAATTGATGAATGCCAGCCCAAACGCCGATAGCAGCGTTCGCCACGACTGGAACGACAATATCGCAAAAAAGTTCTTCGTCAGATTGTTCACAATTCCCAGCGCGCCGTGGGCCCAACGAATTGAGATCAAATCCCCACCAAAAACATTCCGCTGTCGGAATCCCCCATTCTTCACGACCTTTCCCAGTTTCATGTCGTCAAGCACTTCCATCCGCAGCGCTTCGTACGTCCCAACAGCGTCATACACACGCCGCCGCACGAGGTTGAACGCGCCCACACCCATGTGATCGTCGGTGCTAGGGTCAGCCACCTTCCATGGACGATGTCCGAACATAAACATCGTCTGAAAGAACGCAATCATCATGTATTCACCCGGTCGCTTCATGATCATCCGGGGAAACAGTACGACGTGATCGGCAGGCTCGGCCTCGGCATATGCCAGAGCCCTGCGCACCGAATCTGGCTTGAAGAGCACGTCGGCATCGGTAAACAGCAACCACTCGCCGGTAGCCTGATTCGCCGCCGTCCACATCGCGTGCGTCTTTCCCAGCCATCCCGGGGGCAATTCGGTGTGATGAATCACTCGCAAACGTGTCGAAGGGTAGGCATTCCGCGCGACCCGCTCCATGATCTCGCCCGTGCGATCCGTCGAGCGATCGTTGACGGCGATTACTTCATAGTTGTCGTAATCGAGGGCGAGCAGCGTTCGTAGTGCCTGCTCAATCGAATCCTCTTCGTTGCGCGCCGGAACGATGATGGACAGGCGAGGATTGCCCGAAGGCAGGACAGGGTTACGATCCCATTCGGGCCGGGACACATCCGCGACAGAGGGCATCCCCAAAGCGGCATCGACAATGCGGGAAAACCAGGCGAGTGCGAGAATGAGTCCCGCAATCCAGTAAAAATAACTCATCGGGGAGGATTTTGAATTCCTTCGTGAACCTTATTGTCCTTAGTGGTTGAATGATTTGGGCCGATCCACAGCAACAGCCGGCGCAAACTTCATTCCGTAAAACAGTATGGCAGAAGAAATCCCCATCGCGATGATCGGCAGCACAAACGCTGCCTGTAGCGAGCGCCAGTCCGCAACCCACCCCATCATTGTCGGCGAGGGCACATCCCCCAGGATATGAATTACGAAGATATTCACTGCCAAAGCGGTCGCCCGAACGTGTGCCCCTACGGAATTGATCACGGCCGCATTCAGTGGCGCGGTATTCAGTAACAGAAAAAATGCCGCCAGCCCGATGGCCGGGACCATTCGAGGTCCCTTCGTAAACAACGCCACAATCATGAACGGAATACCGAGCAACATACTCGCCGCCGAGACGAGGTAATACGCGTTCTTCATCTTCTTTAGCAGGTAGTCTCCGAGGAATCCGCCTACTAGCGAAGCCAGAATGCCGTCGATCACGATGATGAGGCCGAACAGCAGGTTCGCCTTTTCCAGCGTGAAATGCCGTTCGCTATAGAGGAATTGCGGCATCCACACTTGAACACCCCCGAGCGAATACGTCATGAAGGCCATTCCCAAGGTCGCTGTCAGGAATGCCGGATTCTTAAACAACGTAATCGCGATCCGCACCAGCCTTTGCATGTACAGCGCCACAATGGTGAAGAACTCTTTCACCAGGCCGCCCGCAAAATCAGGGGGAAGCAGATCTCCGAGTTCGCCGTCGTGGGTTGAATCAAACCGCCCGCGCTCCGGTTCCTTCAGAAACAGCACGACAAGAGCGAGCAGGAATCCCGGTGCTGCGGCGATATAGAAAGGAAAACGCCAGCCATAATGCGGAGCCAGGTATCCGCCCAACAAATACCCCGCCGCTGAGCCTACCGGAATCGCCAGATAGAAAACTCCTAGGATCCGCCCGCGTACGTTCTCACGAAACAGATCGGCCACAAACGTCGGTGCGATTGTGACAAACGTCGCTTCGCCAACGCCCACCAGCGTGTGCCGGATGAGCAACTCGGTATAGGTATGTGTTACCGCCGTTAGCAGCGTCAGACCGCTCCAGAAGATCGCTCCCAAGGAGATGATCATTTTTCGGGAATAGCGATCGGCGAGCGGCCCGACAAAGGGCGCAGCGACCATATAGAACCCAAGGAAGGCGCTCGTCAGCAAACCAATTTGCTTTTTCGAGACGTGAAATTCCGCTTGCACTAGCGGCTGCACCGCGAACAACACATTGCGATCCGCATAGTTGAGCAGATTGAGCGCCGTCAGGACCAGCAGAGCGGTCCAGGGTTGCAGATCTTCTTTGGCCACGGGTCGAGCGAATATATCACGGGCAAGTTAAGGCCGCGGATGCTCCACAAAACCCAGGAACCACAAAGGACACGAAGGCGCACAAAGGAAATCATTCAGTTTTCCTTCGTGAACCTTCGTGTCCTTAGTGGTTATCGATTTTGACTTACTTCTTCGGCCGAGGCCACCGCGCCACAATCGTCGTCGAAATCCCGCCCCGCGGACGAAACTCTCCCCGCACCTCGGCCCACACCGGCTTTGCCCACTTCACCACATCTTCCAGCACCTGGTTCGCAATGTTCTCCTGGAAGATTCCCAGGTTGCGGTAGCTTTGCAGGTACTCCTTCAGCGACTTCAGCTCCAGACAATGCTTATCCGGCATGTATTGAATTTTCAGAACGCCAAAATCGGGCAACCCAGTCTTCGGACACACCGAAGTGAACTCCGGATCATCCACAATAATCTCGTATCCCGGAAACTGATTGGGCCAGGTCTCGATCTCGGGAAACTTCGCATCCAAACCAGCGGCGGCGTGTTCAGGCGTATAACGTGGCGACTTCGGCATGCGCTTATTGTATCGGCTCTGTCCGAACCACGTGGTTCAGTACTCCAGCTCAGCGGTGTCTAAACGTGCAACAAATCACACCAATGCAGCCGGCTGGCCCGTATGGGCATCAAATCTACTAGCGTCTCTGAGGGCTTCTCCGGTGCCGTCGTGGCCTTCCGGGTGGTAAATTACTGCGTACTGTAATTCCTGCCTTACCCTGAAAGAAACTGGTTGGCGTTGACAAACAATTCGAATGCGCCGTCGCGACGACGCTGGATCTGGATCGTTGTTGGCCTCCTCTTAGTGCTGCTGGTTTCGTACTCTTATCTGCACCAGACCCCACTGCGCGTTCGCGCAGTCACGGTGAGGCGTGGTCCTATCCGCAGTCTGGTTTCCACCAACGGGAAAGCGGAGCCCATTCAGAACTTTGAAGCCCACGCCCCGATCGCGACCACGGTGAAGCGCCTGTTGGTGAAGGAAGGCGACCGCGTCCGCAAGGGCCAGCTACTTCTCGAGCTCGACGACGAGGCGATTCGCTCGCAGGCCGCTCGTGCGCAGTCGCAGATCAAGACGGCACAGGCCAATCTGGCCGCAACCCAAAATAGCGGTACGCAGGAAGAAGTTCTCACGCTCAACTCGCAGCTGACGAAGGCACGCACGGCGCGCGACCTCGCCCAACGCAACCTTGACTCCTTCCACCGCCTGCAACAACAGGGTGCGGCATCTCCGGGTGAGGTTCGACAGGCTGAAGGAACACTGGCCGCTGCGCAAGCCGATGTCAATCTACTCGAGAAGAAACAAAAGGAACGGTTTTCGCAGCCGGAAGTTGCCCGCACTGAGGCTCAGGTCGCCGAAGCACAAGCCGCCTACGCCGACGCCGAAGATGCCCTCAGCAAATCGAGCGTCCGCGCACCGTTCGATGGAATCGTTTACGCACTCCCCGTCAAGCAGGGCGCGTTCGTCCAGACCGGAGATCTTCTGCTGCAAGAGGCCGATCTTTCGCACATCCTCGTACGTGCCTTCGTTGACGAACCTGACATTGGTCGACTGCAAATCGGCGAGCGCGTTGAGATCACTTGGGACGCTGTCCCCGGGCGCGTTTGGACTGGCACGGTCAATGTGGTCCCATCAACGGTGAAGCCGCGCGGCAACCGCAATGTTGGCGAGACTACTTGCCGCATCGACAACAAAGACCTTCGCCTGCTCCCCAATATCAACGTCGGGGTAACCATCGTCGCCGCAGAGCATGACAATGTGCTCACCTTGCAGCGCGACGCCATGCACATCGACGACACGACTCCATATGTGTTTCGCATTGTTGATGACCGCTTGAAGCGTCAAGAGATTCAATTTTCACTGCAGAACCTAACTCGTGTCGAAATCACTTCCGGCGTCTCGGAAGGTGACGCGGTCGCCATGCCCGCCGAAGAACCGAAGCCGTTGTTCGATGGTGCCTCCGTCAAGGTAGTCCCGTAGCCCATGCGTAGAACCTCGCTTCGCTCTTTCGTTTTCCTCTGGATCCATGGATTGTTGGGCATAGCACTGTTGTCGTCCGTGTCTGCGGCGGCGACAGCGAAAGAACTCCTTGCCTCCGGCCGCGTCGATGAGGCGATCGAAACTCTGCAGCAACAAACTGCTCGCTCTGCAAACGATGCGGAATCATTCAACCTGTTGTGCCGCGCCTACTTCATGGCGGGCGAGTGGGACCGTGGTATCACGGCCTGCGAACGCGCGCGGAACCTCGATCCCCAGAACAGCCTTTACACTCTCTGGCTAGGACGCGTTTACGGTGAGAAGGCCGCTCGCGCCAGCTTTATATCTGCAGCGAGCCTGGCCGGGAAGGTTCGCATGTCGTTTGAGCGTGCCGTCGAGCTTGATCCCAAGAGTTCCGAAGCACGCACCGATCTGGCTGAGTTCTATTGTGAAGCACCCGGTATTGTCGGCGGAGGAAAAGACAAGGCGCGCGCGCAGGCCGATGCGTTGATGCCCCTGAAACCCGCTCGAGCGCATTGGGTGCTGGCTCGCATTGCAGAAAAGGACAAGAAGCCTGCCGACGCGGAGCGCGAATACCGCGCGGCCATCGCGTCGAGCGGATCCGAGGCTCGAACCTGGGTCGACCTCGCGAATTTCCTCCGCTACGCCAATCGCCTGGACGAAATGCAGCAGGCTATCCACACCCTGGAATCGAGTCCGGTCGAACATCGCGAGGCTTTGATGAACGCCGGAGGAATTCTTCTTCGAACCGGCCGCGACTTTCCTTTGGCCTTGCGCCTGCTCCGGCGCTATCTTGCAGAGGGTCCTGTAGAAGAAGGTCCTGGCTTCCAGGCCCACGAAATGGTCGGACAGTTACTCGAGAAACAAGGCGATCGCCGCGGAGCTGCCGAGGAGTACCGCGCGGCCCTGGCTCTGTTCCGGACCCATCGGAGTGCGCAGGAGGCTCTGAAGCGAGTCGAACCCTGACCATGGGTATCAATCTCGTCGCGCCGATCGGGCTCGAGAAGCGGATGTGTTAGTCCGCAAATGCGTCTCAAAAACCCGGCCGCCACTCCCATTCCGGCGTTTAGAATTTCGCTTGCATCCAAATTGTTCATACGACGATTCACCTCACTGCTGAAAGGGACGCAATGAAACCTTCGAGCCGCGGTGCACTTATTCCCTGGATTCTGGCCCTTCTCCTTTTGCCCTCTGGCTTGCTGGCCGAAACTGTCCCCCTCAAGCGCGTGGTGGAACTCGCGCTATCGCACGCAACTGCCGCAGGAGTTGCCGCGGCTGACGAGCAGCGCACCGCGGCGAGCTACCACGAACTGCGCAACAACTACATTCCACAAATTTCGACGGGTGCCGGCCTCGGATATTCACACGGTTTCCCCCTGTCCCTGGAGGGATCTGCGCCGTCGTTGTTCACCGTAACCACGCAGTCCGCATTGCTGAACCCGTCTCTGCGGGAATTCATCAAGGCCGCCAAGGCAGATTCGGCGGTTGCCTCGCTGAACACCAAAGACCAGCGCAATCAGATCATCCAGGACGCTGCCTTGAGCTATGCCGAACTTTCCAAGTGGGAGTTGCGCCTGGCAAAACTTCAAGAAGCAGACGCGGACGCCAACAAGATGGAAGCTGCCGTAGAACAACGTGTGAAAGAAGGTGTGGATCGCGAAATTGAGAGCACGAAGGCGCGTCTGTCCGCGGCGCGCGTTCGCCTGCGAATCGCAGAAGCACAAGGCGCGGCGGATGTGCTGCGCGAACACTTGGCCAAGCTCACAGGACTACCCGCGGCGGAAATTCAAACTGATCCAGACTTTATTCCCGCTCCACCTGCACCGGCTGCTTCAGAGGACACTCCCAAGCAGGCCGCGGATTCCAGCCCATCCGTGCAAGCGGCTGTCGAACACGCCCGCGCTCAGTATTTGCGAGCCCAGGGAGAACACAAGACCCTGTGGCCCAGTCTCGACTTCGCCGCGCAATACGCGCTGCTTTCGAAGTTCAACAATTACGAGGACTATTACATCCCTGCAAGACCCTGTACCGTTGGCGGCGTTTCTGTGCTCTGCGTGGCAAACACGTTCCAGCAGAACAATGCGACGATTGGTGTGAGCATCCGTTTTCCGCTGTTCAATGCCTCGCAGCGCTCCCGGGCTAAAGCTGCCGATGCCGAAGTACTCAAAGCGAACAAGCAGGCAGAAGCTGCGAAGAACCAGGCCACGGAAGAAACTCTTCGTCTGCAGCGGACAGTGACCCAGATGCAGGCCGCCCGCGACGTCGCTGAGCTAGAAGCCGAGATCGCACAGAAAAATCTCTCTGCGGTCCAGACCCGCATCGACGCCGGAAGCTCCAACCTGCACGACCTCGACGACGCCCGCGCACAGGTCAGTGAACGCTTTATCACTTTGCAGGATGTGACATTTGAACTCCACCGCGCGCAGTTAGGACTTTTACGCGCCACCGGCGATTTGGAGAAGTGGGCGTTGGGAAAGTAGCGCCATCTACCGGATATCATGCTGAGCGGAGTTTTCGTCCGCCAGCGGACGGGATCGGAGTCGATGGATCCCTATCTTCTCCCGTGACAAGAGGCGAAACCAAAGGGATCTACAACCCCCCTCTCAACATCTTCACCACCTGCCGAATCGCCTTTTCATTCCGTCGGTACCATCGCCATTGCCCGTGCTTGGTCGCCTCGACCAGTCCAGCCTTCGCCAGGATCGACATGTGATGAGAAATCGTAGGCTGCGAGAGCCGTATCCGTTCCTCGATATCGCCGCCGCATAAGCAGGCTGAAGGAACATGCTTAGGAGCTGGGGTTTTGCCTTCACTGCTTTCTTTTAAGACCAGCAGAATCCGTCGGCGAGTAGGGTCAGCGATGGCGTGAAGCGCCCGGTCGAGAGAGGTTTCAGAAGGCATGCCGACTACAGATAGCGCGAAAATTGATGGCTGTCAATGTATGCCTACTTCTTCACGATCGGACTATACCCATCCCCAATCAGCCGAGTGCGCATCGCCTCCGCGTCTTTGGCGTCCGAGTAAGGGCCCAATTGCACGCGGAAAAGCTTGTCCGACGCCGACTGTGCCGCCACAAACGCCGGATATTCCTTCTTCTTGAGCGCATCGACCAGGGCCTCGGCGTCTTCCTGCTTACTGACCGCCGCCACCTGCACGAAGTATGCAGAGGTCGGCAGCACCGCTGCGTTCTCGCCCGAAGTCGCTCCTGTCGCGTTCGAAGGCGGCGCATTCGTCGTGGTGGAATTCGCGGCAGATTGGGATGTGTCTGCCTTGTTCGCGGGCGTCAGCTCCGGATTCGCATCCTTCTGTTCCACGGCCTTGTAAAACGTCATTGGCTGCGATCCGCCCGAAGCCGTTCCACTACTTGCCTTGCTCGCATTCGACAAAGTCTGCGGCGTGACAGCTGCGCTTGCCGTTGTCACCGCCGGTTCTGACTTTCGTCCCAGCGAGTATCCCAGCGCAAAAAACAGCGCACATATCCCCACCAGGCCGAAAAACAGCACTAGCAACTTGCCTGTTCCCAGCGTTATTTCAGTATCTTCCGACGACGCCATAACGTACTCCAGTTGCTTGCAACAAACCAAGTGCCCACCTCTGGCCGATGTCGCCAGAAGTGAAGATTTCCCTCAGGTCTCGTTCCGACTAACTATGCCGTCTTTCCCGGCGGAGGATTGTCTCCCGTTTTTCCCAGCAGCTTCTGTATCCCCGAGAAGAAGTCCACCGGAACAGGGAAAACGACCGTCGTATTCTTCTCTACGCCAATCTCTGTCAACGTCTGCAGATACCGCAACTGCACGCTGACCGGCTCGCCTGACAGCAGGTGCGCCGCGTCGACCAACCGCTGCGCCGCCGAGAATTCGCCTTCCGCGTGGATGATCTTCGATCGCTTCTCGCGCTCCGCCTCGGCCTGCTTAGCCATGGCGCGCAGCATCGACTCCGGCATGTCGACCTGCTTCACTTCCACATTGGTCACCTTCACGCCCCACGGCGACGTATGCGTATCCAGAATGCTCTGCAGCCGCAGATTGATCTTGTCGCGATGTGCCAGCAACTCGTCCAGCTCTTGCTCGCCCAGCACCGACCGCAATGTAGTCTGCGCAAACTGCGACGTCTGATAGACGTAATTAGAAACCTCCACCACTGCCTTCCGCGGCTCTATCACCCGCAGGAAAATAACGGCGTTCACCTTCAAGGTCACGTTATCGCGCGTGATGATGTCCTGCGGAGGAACTTCCAGCGCCTCCTGCCGTAACGACACGCGCACCATGCGATCCACTGGCGCAAACACCAGAATCACTCCCGGCCCCTTCGCCGCAGGCAACAACCGCCCGAGCCGGAAGATGACCCCGCGCTCGTACTCCGCAAGAATTTTGATGGAACTGAGAATGTAAATTACGATGATGACAACAACAATCGTGCCAAATCCGCCAAGTATTTCCGGCATGAAGCCTCCCCTTCAGGGAGCGACATCGCCCCTACCGCGGATTGTATAGCAGCCGCGCACCCGAAGTTTGCAAATTGCGGATGGAATAGTTGCTTGGCTTGATGCCGGAGAAGCAGCCGAAAAGTCCCGGAGAAT
>AR_comb_assmDRAFT_10598812_pt1 | contig 10638 bp, 8 predicted proteins | sample ArasoioldDNA_FD_10543 | JGI IMG/M metagenome (IMG submission 10543) | reverse complement strand
TCTGGACCAAGATCGCGAATCCCTCGCGAGCTCTTCTCCCAACCTGTTGTGCCGTTGAATCCGCGCTCGATTACGCCCGCTTGAGGAGATGTCAGAATTGCCAATACCGAATCTGGACCGGACTGATTCAATTCGTAACCAAGTTCAGCGCCATTACCCGTAGTCAACGTACCCTTCATCACCCGCGAGGAAAGTTTGTCGACAACTGCCGCACCACCGATAGCTTGATAATATTTATCGAAGATTTGGTCGGCAGTGGGATTTGGTTGCGGCGAACCTGCAGCAGACGGAGCCGGAGATGGTCTCGGTTCGGGAGTTGGCAATGGGAATGCAACTGTGTGGGCGACTGAACTCCGTCCTCGATGACATGTATAACAACTAACTTCGGGGTTGCCTCCGAAGCTGTTCTTGTTGATACCCATCACCATCGTGATCATTTGGCGCGCAGATTTTTTCTCGCCTTTTTCATCAGAAGCAAAATCCCAATTCCCATCTTTGTTGACGTGGCAATAGTTGCAACGCACACCTAACGACGCAGCCATATAGTTCATGACCGGACTGAGTTGCGACTCAGGCAAGCCCTTGAGAACTTGAATATTTTTATGTTTTTGATCGATTGTCTGTTCAGTTGATGCGCTGGCAGGTGGTGTCGCTGGTGGATTTTGTGCGGAGGTGCGATCAAAGACAACAACTAACGCGCACCCGATGCTTAAAAGGAAGATGGCTACACGGAGCAACTTCAATGACTGTTGAGACATTTGGCACTTAACTCCTCGGCACAGATAGATGGTGAATGCGAGACGAGAATACCAGCTTTGTGTCGGCAGATGCCAAAAGAGTTCTGTGAAGGTGGTGTCCTAACTTACTCCGACCAACTTCGATAGCCTACACACGTCGCCTTCTTGTAAAGGAATAGCTGGTCGTATTCAGATCAGACTCTGCCGATTCTATTTTTGTAATTTGTAAGGAGAGATTAAGAATAGCGACACCGTTTGCAGTCCGGTGTTGCCGTAAATAGTCGGTCTACTTGTTGAGCGCTTCCTGCTGGTTCGTTCGCAACTTCGTAGGAACGAGAGCTTCAAACGATTTGTAGATCTGAAGGTACATCTGAGTCTCACGCGGAATCAGGTTTTTCCAGTCTTCGCCGCCACGTCGGATATAACCAGGTAGTTTTGCAGCGTTTGAATTATAGCCGGCAGCCAGTATTTCACTGGTCGTTGCAATTTTCGAATTCAGTGCTGCCCTCACATCCTCGTTTGCTGACAACTCATTCCACGTGTCCTGCATGTAAAGCAGCATCGCCTGGAGTGCGTTTGCATGATTGCGCATTGCCGTTACAAAGTCAGGAATAAGTCCGACGCCGGGATGCCTCTGTCGTTCGAGGTTGTAAGCCCATGGAATCATCTGAACCATGCCGCCGGCTCCGGCAGTGCTGACGGAGTAACGATAAGTATCGAGTTCATTCAATGCATAAAGCGAATAGATTTCGTCGTAAAGTGCGACGCGATTCTCGTTGCGAAAACGGTCGTGATCGATATGTTCGACCATGCAAAGTCGCTCGGCCACGTTAACGATGTCCGGCGAAATAGCTACTCCTCGATCTTTCAATCTCTTCACCGCGAGATCCATCATGTTGCGAACGTACGCCTGACCGGCACGCACCAAATCATTTGACAGCAGCGCGGGATGAGCCGAGGTGTAATACGCCATCTCTTTGAAAGCACCACCATGTTCGATCGGATACTCGACGATCAAGGGCACCAGTGCTTTGCCGTCCCCAGTGAAAATCGTAAGAGCCGTGTTGACTCCATTTGCTCTGACTACACGAATGGTTACGGGAGTTCCCAGTGAACTAGTCAGCCCGAGTTCTGCGCCTTTGGTGAGAAAGCTTTGCTTCGGCAGTGTAATCAGATGCGTACGCGACGAGTCGCGATCGAGAGCTGCTATAGTGACGAAGTCGATCGAGGGCGCTGTCATCGCTGTGTTCAAAGGTCTCGATTTCAAGAGACGCTGAGCCTCGTTGATTCGACCTTGAATCATCGACGGACTCAAAAACAGGATTCCGCTCTGCTTGGTAGTCGGATCTGGTGAACCGATAACTTCAGCCGGTGTGCGCGTCGTCACAACTTGTGGCGATGGTCGCACTGCTGCAGTAGGCAACACGGGATCTGGAATCTTGGTCGTTTTTTTGGCGACTTGAGACACCGTCCGTGGGCGTGTCTGCGCCGGAGCGGTTTGAGCCTTTGTTTGGATTGCAGAAAGAGAAATAGCGCTGACGAGCAATAGAACAGGGGAACTTCTTTTCATAATGTGTTCCGGAGAGTTTACTTCAAAATATCTCACCGGGGGGCGGTGAGTTTGGCTTAGATTCGCCCATAGGGCTAGAAGTTGTCAACCTGTTTTTGAACACAGCCACTATCGGCTTGTCGTTAGTATATGAACGTGCGCACCTCGACTTGACTTAATCCGTCGACAAGTAAGAATACTCTCGCCTTTTAACCCCCAAAGAGGAGCGCACACTAACCATGGTCCGGACGCGCTGGAAGCGAGTTCTAGGATTTCTTGCTCTATTAGTCATCCTCATCATTTCACTTGGCATTACATTTACAATTGGTTGGCGCCCTTTCGTCGGACCCAAAGCGCGAGCACTCACGGAGCGTCACTTCGAAAGCACTCCAGATCGGTTAGCCCACGGAAAGTATCTTGTCGAGGCGGTGACTGGTTGTCTCGGATGTCATTCGCCGGCCGATCTGCGCAAGGCCGGTACTCCGCCGCTTGAAGGGAAAATTGGTGCGGGGTCACCTTGGCCTGATAAACAACTCCCGTGGTTAGTTGCGCCCAACATAACTCCCGACAAGCAAACTGGCGCCGGGGATTGGAGCGACGACACATTCGCAAGAGCGATACGAGAAGGAATTGGTCATGATGGACGCGCGCTGTTTTCGGTTATGCCGTACGCGAACTATCGGTCCATGTCAGACGAAGACCTGGCAAGTATCGTGGTATACATTCGTTCACTGCCGGCGGTGCACAACGAATTACCCAAAACGAAGATACCTTTTCCCCTAAACTTTTTGATTAAGAACATGCCACAGCCAGTCGTTGCAGCTGTAGCGAATCCCGAAGTTTCATCACCCGTGAGACGGGGTGCGTACCTGGTGACTATGGGAAGTTGCGCGGATTGCCATACACCGCAGGAACGTGGTCAAGCAATTCCAGGGATGGACTTCGCAGGCGGATTTGTTTTTGATGGTCCAACTGGAGTGGTTGCGAGCTCAAACATAACTCCCGACCCTTCGGGTATTTCGTATTATGACGAAACTCTGTTTCTGCGAGCGATTCATGAGGGAAAGGTTGGCGCGCGACAACTGAATGCAGTTATGCCGTGGTCGTTCTACGCAAAGATGACTGATGAAGACTTGAGGTCGGTCTTTGCGTATCTCAAAACCTTAAAGCCCGTGAATCATCATGTCGATAGCGCGGAGCCACCGACCGCTTGTAGGCTCTGCCGTCAGAAACACGGGCTCGGAGAAAAGAACTGAGATCAATCAACGGCGAAACCGATATTAACGACTGCAGTGATGTCTTTATCTATAGCTGTCGTGTCGTTCATTCCAGAATCAGAGACATCGTTTGATCCTGCCGGAGTTATTTGCAGGACACCCATGCGCGCAGTGCGAACACTGCCAATCTTGCTGCCTGTGCTGTTGGCGATCTGCTCGGCGCGAGTCTTTGCGTCTTTGGCTGCTTCGGCGAGCATGTCAATTTTCAGTCCAGCTATTTGGGTGTAGTAGTACTCGGGCGGCATCGACTCGATGAGTATGCCTTGATTGATCAGTTCAGTTGCCTCGCGCGCGATTTTTGAGATCTTGTCGACCTCGGTGGAATTCACCTCCAGTTCCTGGCGCAGCGAATAGCCAGTAATTTCCGCGGTCTCACCGCCATCGCTGGTTTTACCGTGAAGAGTCTGCGTTGAAATTGAAGAAATAGTAATCTGGCTCTCCTGGATACCTTTGCTCACCAGATACGCCTTAACTCGTGGAACTGCCTCGGACAAGGATCGATACGCGTCGGCCAATACCGGCGATTGATAGGAGATTGAAGACTTCCAAACCACGCGATCAGACTTAATGCTCTTGCGAGCAGAACCCGTGACGGTAATCGTTTGATCGCCACGCTTACCCTTCACGAAGAACCAACCACCAATAAAGGTAGCGATGATGATGGCAATTGCCACCGCAACACTGCCCAAAAAGTTTCCTGACCGTTCGTCGCTCATAAGTTAAAGGGCTCCTTCCGACAAAGTGGCGTGCAAAATACAGGTTTTAAGGTTTTCGCTCAACAGTAATTGCCATTGGACCATGCGGGGCTAACCACAGCATAGCAATGGGACGGGTACGGCGTTTCCCTTACTTGCTTTTATCTCGCGCCAATCACTCTGTATACTCACACTCGTTTCCGGTTTGATCTGAAACCAACCTGCGTTGAGCCTCCAACCATTTCGAAGGGAGCGTCAATATGCGTTCTAACATACCGACACGTCTGATTACTCTCAGTTGTCTCGTTTCGTTCGGATTACTTATCGGAGTTTCATTGAACCTTGGTACTCGCGCGCAGAATTCGACTACTGGTGGCTCGCAGCAAATGATGAAAAAAAATAGTTATCCGACGGCAAAAAAAGGTGAGCAAGTTGACGATTATCACGGCGTCAAAGTGGCCGACCCTTACCGCTGGCTTGAAGATCTTGACTCAGACGAAACACGCAATTGGGTGGAAGCTGAGAACAAACTTACCTTCGGTTTTCTGGAAGCAATTCCGGCGCGCGCGGCGATTAAGGATCGACTAACGAAACTTTGGAACTTCGAAAAATTTGGAGTGCCATTCAAGGAAGGAAGTCGACATTTCTATTATCGAAACAGCGGGCTGCAAAACCAAAGTGTGCTTTACACGGTTACTTCGGTGACCGATGAACCTCGCATGGTTCTGGATCCAAACACTTTGTCCGCGGATGGAACCGTTGCGCTTTCGGGAATTCAGGTCAGTAATGGTGGAAACTTGTTGGCATACAGTCTATCGGCGTCCGGATCGGACTGGCAGGAATGGAAAGTTCGCGACGTCGAAACCGGGAAAGATTTGTCAGACGATTTGAAATGGGTAAAGTTTTCAGGTGCTTCGTGGACGCATGATAACAGCGGCTTCTTTTACTCCCGTTATAACAAGCCTGAGAGTGATTCACTAAAGGCGACAAACTATTTTCAGAAAGTTTACTTTCACAAACTTGGTACGCCTCAGGACCGAGATGAATTGGTCTACGAACGACCGGATCAAAAGGATTGGCTATTTGGAGGACAGGTCACTGAGGACGGCGATTATCTAATTATTCCAGTTTCCCAGGGCACGGATTCCAAGACTCGTGTTTATTACAAAGATCTTAGAAGCAAAGATTCTGCTGTTGTGAAACTGCTTGATGATTTTGATGCCGCTTACACTTTTATCGGGAATGATGGACCACGATTCTGGTTCCAAACTGACCTTCAATCACCTCGTGGCAAAATCATAGAGATCGACATAACGAAACCAGCACGAGAGAACTGGCGCGTACTAGTCCCCGAGAGTAAGGAAGCTCTCCAATCCACCACACTCGTCAATCACAAATTCATCCTCAATTATCTGAAGGATGCTTACACACAGGTCAGAATTCACGACACGACCGGCAAACTCTTAAACGAAGTGGAGTTTCCCGGTATCGGCACGGCAGATGGCTTCACCGGCAAAGCTACCGACACCGAAACGTTCTATTCGTTCACTGGATTTACAACACCGACGACAATCTATCGTTACGACACCAACACCGGGAAGAGCACTATCTTTCGACAACCAAAAGTTGATTTCAATCCAGGCGATTTCGAAACCAAGCAGGTTTTCTACTCGAGTAAAGATGGGACGAAAGTTCCAATGTTTCTCACGTACAAAAAAGGATTGAAACTAGATGGCAACAATCCCACGTACCTTTATGGCTACGGCGGATTCGACGTTTCGCTCTCACCGGCCTTTTCAATTGGCAATTTGGTCTGGATGGAAATGGGTGGAGTTTATGCTCAACCAAGTCTGCGCGGCGGTGCTGAATATGGTGAAGATTGGCATCAGGCCGGTATGAAATTAAAAAAGCAGAATGTGTTTGATGACTTCGTCGCCGCAGCAGAGTGGTTGATAAAGAACAAGTACACTTCGACTCCAAAGCTTTCGATTGGCGGTGGTAGCAACGGCGGATTGTTGGTGGGTGCTGCGTTAACTCAGAGACCCGATCTGTTTGGTGCTGCGGTTCCGGCGGTTGGCGTGATGGATATGCTGCGCTTTCAAAAGTTCACGATTGGCTGGGCGTGGGTATCGGATTATGGCTCATCGGAAAATGCCGACGAGTTCAAAGCTTTGTACGCATACTCACCACTGCACAACATCAAGCCTGGAACCTCCTATCCTGCTACGCTTGTGACTACGGCTGACCACGATGATCGTGTATGGCCTGGTCACAGTTTCAAGTTTGCCGCGACACTACAGGAAGCGCAGGCCGGAGCCGCTCCTATCCTGATTCGTATCGAGACTAAAGCCGGACATGGCGCGGGCAAACCAACTACAAAAGTGATCGAAGAGATAGCTGACCGTTGGGCGTTTCTAGTGAAAACGCTGGGCGTGAAGACTTAAGAGATCGCCAAGTCATCAACTTGCAGGTTTGCAAGAGGGGAATCGTTCGAATCCTGCAGTAGCGGATTAATCTGACCACGGCGCGGGCTTCCGCACCCAACGAAACTCTCGAAGCTTTTTCACCAGGTCCGCTGGCAGCTTACCCTCATCACTCGCCGCGACATTCGACTCCACATGCGAGAGCTTACGCATGCCCGGAATTATCGTTGTCACGTCGTCGTTGCTAAGAATGAATCGCAAAGCCAGCTCGGGCATCGAAATGTTTGTCGAGTGTTCTCGGTTCCAATCCTTGAGAACTTGTTTGAGCGACTCCGCGCGATCGACACTCGGATTCAAATTCTCAGCCGTGAAGTAGTTGTTGCGCCAATCTCCTTCAGGCCATCTGCTTTCTTTTGTCAGTGTACCGGTAAGAGTTCCTTCATCAAACGGCACTCGAGCAATGACCGCTACGTTCGCATCGCGGCACGCCGGAAACAATTCGTCTTCAGGATTTTGATCGAAGATATTGTAAATAACCTGGACTGAATCAATCTGCCCGCTTCGAACTGCACGCACACCATTCCACGGTTCCCACCGATTGATGCTGAGCCCGATTGTCTTAATTAGCTTCTGGCTCCGAAGATCATCCAGTTTGTAGAACCAGCGATCATCACGCATCCACTCATCACTCCATGTGTGGAGCTGGACAAGATCAAACTCATTAAGCCCGGCATTCTCAAGACTGAGATGGACAAATTTCTCGACGTGATCCGGTGGATACGATTCCATTAACGTCGACTCAGGCAATGCCGGCCATTGCAGATTCTTTGGTGGAACTTTAGTCGCGGTGTACAGACGCGTCGATGGGTTCGCTCTGACAATTTGGCCCAGCAAATTTTCACTTCGACCCTCACCGTAAGCATAGGCGGTATCGAAGAAATTGCATCCGAGATCAACTGATGCTTGTAAAGAGCCAAGTGATTCGTTGTCGTTGGAGTTGGACCAGCTGCCCATTCCCCACATGCCGTAACCAACGTCGCTTACCTGCCAATCCATTCGGCCAAATTGTCTGTAGTTCATTCCCGGCTCCGGTTTCAATGTTTTGAAGTCAGTTTATCTTAACGTAAACACGACCGAGATAGCTTGCGGACCGAACACCAACTATGAAGCCAGGACACAAAAACGCCCCGGAAACTTTAGTTTCCGAGGCGTTATGTTTAATTCTTTCTGAGGTTAGTTGCTTCCCGAAGTGGACGCGCCATTATTGCTGATAATAACGTCTTGATTGGATCCACCGAAGGTCACACCGAGTAGCTGAGAATCGTCACCAGTTCCGCTTGAACGAATCTGGAAGTCTCCAGCTTTCTTTTCGCGCGGTGCTAGCTTCGCCATGGCCTGGGCCACCTCTTTACCATTTTTGACGATCGACAATTGACCAGTCGCATCATCAAATTTCAGATCGTAGGTACCCTTTTTAACCAACGTTCCATTCACTTTTGTGTCGTTCTCAAAAGTGATTTTGTGCTTCTGAACTTTGGCGAATGCGGCGACGCTCGTGAGCGCTCCGACTAACAAAACTACTGCTATCCGATTTACGATTGACTTCATCACTGCTCTCCTTATCCCGTGTTCGGCTTACTTCTAAAGCCCCTCTTGGTTCTTCACTGCAAGCCAGGTTTCAAATTACGATGGTCTCTCTGTCACCCTATATGACTGCGAGTCGCGTACCATCAAAGATTCGCTTATGACTGCTCTCTCCACTGCGAAATAACACCACTCGCAGTGTTGTTATGACAAAAAATACATCTGCACGAGAGGCCTTCAGAATAAGCTGTAGTTCGTTCACTTTCTCGTACAGTCACTGCTGTCTCTATTCGTTTCACTCTATCAATTCACCTTCGACGAGCAATTGGTTTCAAAAAATTCTTTTCGTCGCTGCATCAATACTACTGAATCAGCGTTCATTCACCGCGCCCGATTTGTTACGCTCTCAACGACCTCGTAGTTCCATGATCCACTCACTTTTTTAGCTTACAGACATCAGATGCTGTTAGTAAGTAGCCTTTACCAACGCTATACAATTCTTTACAGTTCCTTACAAGATTTCTGGGATTCACTTTGGTACACTCTCCTTACTCTCTGAGTTGCTTCGCTGGCCTTAGGTTTATCCATCCCGAAAACTGACCTTTGGTTAGCGTGCGGCGTCTCTCAAAAAAACTGTTAATTCTGAAGGAGATCTTGAATGAGAAAAATAATTAGCGCTTTGAGTTTGTCCAGCGCTCTCATATTTACTCTGGCTGTGCATGCCGCCGCACCCGCCAATTTCGCAGGAACCTGGAACCTTGATAAGAGCAAGAGCCAGGGATTGAATCAACGTTTACAGGGTGCTGATAGCGTCACCTGGACGATCACACAAACAGACAAAACGGTGACGATCGAAGAGAAGGTTACCGGTGGTCAAATGGGTGGTGGTCCTGGCGGCGGTGCTCCTCCAGCAGGTGCTCCGGCAGGTGGAGGCGGTGGCCAAGGTGGCGGACGTATGGGTGGCGGTTTTGGTGGCCCACGTACGTTCAATCTCGACGGCAGCGAAACCACTGCGGATATGGGCCGAGGCAAAGTTGCTCGAAAGGCCAGCTGGTCAAACAATGGTGGCACTCTCGAACTAGTGTCGAAGAATACTTTCGCAGGTCAGGATGGTGCAGAAGTCGTTTCAACCACAACCGAGAAGCTGACGCTTTCGGGTGACGGAAAAACGTTGACTGTTACTCGTAAGACCGAAGGTCCAAGGCCGAGCGACAGCACTTACGTTTTCACTAAGTAGAATTCCCGATCCACTTAAAACAAGAGCACGTGACGCTCATGTCGTCACGTGCTCTTCGTATTTATCGGACGTTCCTCAGCGCAAGCTGCAAACTATTCCATCCAGTCGCGAGTCATGTCACACCAAAGCGCGAGTCCTCGCCATTCATTGAAACGGGAGTAGTACCGAGCGATTTTTTTGTCCGTTGCCTTCCGGCCGTTATTGCGCACCTTGAAGAACTTTGCACGAGTCCATGAATCCAATGCCAGGCCGTCGTATCTTCCTACGAGTTTCAAGAGATTTTCCGCGGCATAATCTCCCACACCTTTAACGCGCTTCATCTCCTTTATTAATTCCGGGGTTGACAGCGGACTATTCAGCCATGCTTCAACATCAAGTTCACCGCCAGCCACCCGGTCTGCCAATTCTTTTAGATAAGGTGCTCGATACCCGGAGCGAACTTCGTTCGTAAAAAACTTCACCGGCATCAAGGCCATTGCTTGTGGGGAAGGGAAGGTTCGTTTGCCGTCGCTGCTTTCGCGGCCCAGATTATCCACTATGCCAGCCACCATGATCTTCGTGAGGGACCATGAACAATTCGTTGTGCAGATCATTTTTACCAAGTCTTCGAACACGGTTGGTGACCGGAGCATGCGACCTGCTCCCTGTTGAGCGATCCAGCTGAAATCGGGGTCGCCGGTCATGATCTTGTAAAACGTCTGCAGGTCATCGTCGAGTCGTAGGATATGACGCACGTCGCGAAGCACTTGAGCTGTATCCGCATGACCTAAGTTACGACTGGGTTTTATGCGAACCTGTCGTTTTCGTCCGGTGAGCGAAACGGTCACCGGTGCTCTCGCTCCCAGGTCGATTACGCGCCACAGCTCCCAGTTGGGTTCGTCTATCGAAAATGGTGGGAGTTCACACCAACCGTGGCTAATGATTGTTCTTTGAAAGCTAAATCCCGTTGGGATTGGTATCGTGATTTCGGTGGCCATTTGGGTGATTTTCCAGCTTCCGTTTTAAGGAATTTTAATTGAATTGAGCTTGTATTGTTCAAGTTCGGTCAAGGTGATTCTTGACAGTTTAAAGCTCTCAACCTAGACTGAGCTCACTTGAAAAAACAGTGTGTGGAAGGCTGACTCCTTTCCCCCAAC
>AR_comb_assmDRAFT_10199563_pt1 | contig 10638 bp, 11 predicted proteins | sample ArasoioldDNA_FD_10543 | JGI IMG/M metagenome (IMG submission 10543) | reverse complement strand
GGGTCGCACCTTGACGTGGTGCTAGACGGAAACACACAACCAACAAAAAATGCATGATGAAACGCGCGGGGTGCGCTATTTCAACATGCACAGACTTACGGGGGCAGAACTAACGAAACTCATTGCTGTAAAGCTTGTTTATACGGGTATGCTAGGAACTGAGATAACTCCCGTCCTGCATCAGGAACGTCGGCGCATACTAAGCGAAGTTTATTCAAGCTGTCAAATAAAAAAACGAGTTAAATCCCAGACCTGTTGACCTTACGGCTGTCCAGCCTATTAGACAGCGAATGAAAGCTCTATTCCAATATCTATTTTTTCGAACTCATTAACAAATATTGGAGTGGATCTACGGCCTCTTCGTTGATACGAACTTCGTAGTGCAGGTGAGGACCCGTTGAGCGTCCCGTTGATCCGACCTCTCCCAATAATTGACCACGAGATACCTGTTGACCAAAGTCAACATCGATGTGTGAAAGGTGACCGTAACGAGTGCTCAAGCCGCCACCGTGATCGACAATCACAAGTTGACCGTAACCGTTCTGCCAGCCCACAAACGAGACGCTGCCACTCGCGCCGGCCACGACTGGCGTTCCCATTGAGGCTTCGATGTCCTGCCCGGTCTGAAATTCGTAACCCGGTCCACCAAATGGATTGCGTCTGCCCCCAAAACCACCCTCGAGTTTCCCGTCGACTGGCCAAATAGTTGGCGTGTTTCCGCGTTCCCGAAGTATTTCTTCGTAAGAGCTCATGTCTTCCTCAAGACGGCTCATCTTGGACGCGAGTGTTGCAAGTCCCATCTCGTCGAGCGGTAACGCCGGACCACCTGAGCCAGGTGTTACTGCAGCTTCCTCGATTACACCGGACTTTTCAGCCAGTTTGCGCGAAGTGTTTTCCACTTTTTGGACGCGGTTATTCAGCTTTTCTAATTCCTGTCGCTGCCGGTCATTCTCCGCGTGGAGGCGATAATTCTCCAATTCAGTTCGCAGATGCGCAGCCTGTTGCGTCAAACCATAAAACCCAACGGCTAGCCCGACACTCACGAGCAAAGCTATCGCGCAGAATATCGAGACTACTTTTCGCTCAATGCGTATTCGTTGGACTGTGGCTTTTGATCGGGAAGTGTGGGCGATAATGAACGAATAGAAACGATCTTCTTTGGCCATGTTGGCGTGCTCCTTCTTGCTGTCGCGAAATAAAACGAGGCTGCGTCAGCAACCAAAGCACAACTCGCCAAAAAGCGATTTGCGCAAATTAACTTTCGATTTCGTCGGAAACCTATTGAAGATTGCAGCGGACGAATTGAAACCTCAAGGTACCGCTGAAGTGAAATCCATCCGGCCGGTGCTGCAAAGACGCCTGACCGTATCACAGCCCGAGGAATCGTTGCAACTTAAGTAAAACAAGGAAAGGGTCAAAACAGAAGGTCCTGAGCTCGGTAGAACTCAGGACCCGCAATTAAACCCAAATGGCTACGTTGTTCTTAGAGTTCCTCGAACTCACGACGTTTTCGGGAACGGTCTCGCAAAATTGCGAACACAATCAAGACCAGCACCGCTACAAAAATCGCAACGATCGCGATTTTTATCACCAGTATAAGAAAGCCAACCAATGTCACGAGCTGCTTGAGCAAGGCAACTATCACGACGATGAGAGCGAGTATGCTTCCGATTCCGCCAAAAACCTTGAGTATTCCCAACATGATGACTCCGTTTATGAAGACTAAATTACCTACGACCTGCGCTCGAATGGTAGTGGATCTTTTCGCGGGAACTGGGTTGTTTCTCCTGTTCGAAAAGCCGCCGTGTCAACCGGACGAGTAGCTACCACCGACGGAGGAGGACGCCTTGAATCAAACCGCACTATGCGATCAGATGCCTTTCCTCGACGAAGATAGTCAAACAACATGTACGCGCCGAGTGCTACTAACGCGACCGGCAACAGTTCCTTTATCGGCAGCTGCACACCCAGAAGTGTGTGTAATAGGAACAGCGTGCCTATGATAATCAATGTCGTACCCCAGGCGAAGGGATTTCCATATAGACGACGAGCAATAACATCTTCTTCAGCATCCGGAGATAGTCCTGCGCGCATGAGTTGGGCGGTACGGCACGCGTCGACAGCAGCAAATAACCAAGTGCCCAGAACTCCGAGAACGAAGAAATGAACGCCTTGAGTCAGGACTGCCATCTGGAAAAAACTGGCGAAGATTGCAAAGTGGACTATCGCCTTAGATGTTTGACCGTTGTACGCGGCGCCTAACCCTGGAACGAATGATAAGAGCGTTGCTACGAACGGCGAGCTCTTGCGTCTGACGATGTGCGACGGAGTAGCGTGGTGTCGCAGGAGTTCAACACCAGCCACGATGCAATCCTGGCAAAACGGAAAACCACGAACACGGTGGTCGCAAGCCGGGCACAACCAACGCGCGCACTGATTGCACTGAACAACCGCTGGGTTTTTTGCGTGATAGCCGCAGTACATCATCTTCTTACTTCACAACCTTACTACCGCTTGTTGTGATTATCAGTTGGCTTTGAACCAGTTTTGCTTTGCTCTTTTTGCTGGTCTGTCGAATCTTTCGCGGGTGCCGGAGGTGCTGGACTTTGCTCTTCTGGACTTACTAGGTCTTTCGCTCCGTCGATAATCTCTTTCACTTCCGTGTCGGACTGTCCACTAGTTCGTTCAGCAACCTGAAGCCCCGCCTTGTATACGCCACTAATCGATCCATCGGCAGAGACTGTGTTGGTTAAGACGACGATCGAAACCAACAACATAGTTGCTACTGTAGCGAGCTGTGGCGAAACGATAGGATCGAGCCACAAACGAAGCCATGAGGCCGCACGGGATTTCCATGGAGCTCTTATGTCCTGAGGTACGATGGTACCGAGTGTGGCTTGCAGAATTCTTTCATTAAGGCCCATCGGCAATGGTTGCTCTTCACCGATGTAGCTATAGCAGGCACCGATTGCACGAACGACTTCACCAGGCAGTTCAGTGCAGCGGTCGCAGAGAGCGGCATGTCGTTCCCAGCGGTGATAAAGATGTGCAGGGAGGAATCCATCGAGATAGTCAGTGAGAAACTCTTCGAAGTCGGCGCAGCTCATGGCAGATTCAGGAACTGTTCGCTGCAAAATGCGCGCTTCGAGTTCTCGCGAAGGCTTAGGTACAGGTGCAACGCGACAGGCTTCCATTGTGCTTCGCACTGCCGACAAGATCTCATGACAAACAGGGCACCGCAGTGAGTGCTCAGCCATTTGCCGACTAATTTCAGGAGCGACTACGCCCTCAATGTAATCGGTTAATTGATTCTCGAAATCCGAACAAAGCATTATCGTTTCGCTTCCTGCCCCACTTATTCAAAGCCTCTTTCCCGTCCCTTGGAAAGCGCTTCGTTTTTATCAAGACTCACCCATTGCTACAACTTTCATCCGCCTTAGTATCTTTGCCAACTCGATCCGGCCGCGATTGATGCGCGACTTAACGGTGCCCTCGGGTATTCGGAGTAAATCCACGATCTCCTGGTAACTCAGTTCTTCAATGTCTCGCAGGATGACGCATGTTCGTAAATCCGGCGAAAGTTTATCAATACCGGCCTGTACCTGGGTGCCAAGTTCCCGACGTTCCATTTCCTGCTGAACCGTATTCGACCTTGAGTGCAGGTGATAAGTATGGTCGGCCAAATCATCCGCGTGATTGTCATGTGGCGTCCGCTGCCGTTTTCGATAATCATCAATTATCAAATTGCGAGCCAACCGCATCAGCCAATTTTGCAAATCACCTTGCTTGGAATCGTACTGATCCAGAGAGCGGTAGACTCTTACAAAAACTTCCTGGGTCAAATCTTCGGCGGTGTCGGAACGGGAGGTAAATCGGTAGGCGAGGTTGTAGATGCGACGAGAATAATTTTGGACAATTTCTTCCCAAGCCGCGCCGTCGCCCGCGCGACACCTGCGAACCAGCTCAGCTCCTTCGCTGACAGCCAAAACCTTTATAGCCCCCACCCTATCTTCTCCGGCTACCGTATTTGCAATCAGGCAAGGTGGCTAACCTTGTCATCAGCGATTACGACACGCCGCAAATTAAAGTTCCAGTCAAACTCCAGCCTGGCATTTTAGAGTTCGCCGTCCTCACATTCAGCAATTTCCACGCCGTAGGATTGGCAATGTTGCCGTAACTACTAAGCTGTAGTAGCCTTTGACAGCGACCCAACATGTTGTGGTTTGGTCGTTTGGAAGTCAAGCTTATCTTAGGCGTAATAGTCCTTTCGGGAAACTTGAAACCACACAATTATCGCAAATACGTTGAGTTTGCCGGGCTCTGCTTACTGGCTGGAGCATTGTTCTGGTGGTTTGGGCGAAACCTGAACTGGACCGAGGTACGCCAAGCAGTTGGCCACTCCGATCCATATCTTTTGGCAGCCGCCACGACGATCGTTTGCCTTACATATGTAATGCGCGCGTTTCGCTGGGGAGCTTTATTACGACCGCTGGGTCCTTCTCGATTTTCCGATCTCTTTTCAGCGACGACTGTGGGTTTTGGCGCTGTCTTCTTAATTGGCCGTGCCGGCGAGGTGATAAGGCCCGTGGTGCTGCCAATGCGAGACCCTCGAGTGCGACCGAGCGCTTCTTTCGTCACCATCATGGTCGAACGTATCTACGACATGATGGCTGTCGTACTTCTGTTTTCGCTAAATCTAATCTGGTTCAAGACTCCGGTTTCGCTGCAGAACGACTTCAGCAAGGTTCGGGTTGCGGGCATCGGGCTTCTCGTTGCGACGATAATAGGAATCGGCGTCCTTATTTGGTTTCGGAAAAACTCCAAGTGGGTCATCGATGTGTTGACCAGACTTCTTGATCGTTGGCACTTCATTCCGAAGCGTCTTTCGAAGCTCGTGATTAGCACGCTCGAACAACTTGCACGCGCTCTTCGTGTACTAGTCAACTTTGCTGAGTTAGCTGAAACGATCGGCTGGACTGCGGTCTTGTGGTTGAGTGTAGCTGTCGCGAACTTGATGGTTGCAAGAGCGTTTGGTTTGAACTTCGTATTATCGCAGTCAGTTTTCGTTCTGGGTTGGTCACTGGCTGGTTCATTAGTGCCAACACCGGGCGGCGCCGCGGGTGCATTTCATGCTGCCACGGCAGCGGGCTTTATTTTCCTCGGCGTCGCGCCCGAGACTGCGGCCGCGATCTCGATTGTGATGCATATCATAGATTTTGGGCCAGCCGTTTTGTTTGGCTTTTTCTACATGATCCGAGGTGATTTGAATTTTTCGAAACTCCGCGCACTTGCAGCGCCCGAGGCAGTTGAACACGTTGTTGAAGATGAGGAATTGGTGCCGCAGAATCTCAGCGGTGAATCACGAACATTGGGAGCGTCCTAAACAGAGTTTTCCGAATCACTTGGCGAGGTCCAATTCTGATGAAATGTCCATTCTGTGCTTACCTGGAAGACAAAGTCGTTGATTCACGCGAATCGCGAGAAGGCGATGCGATTCGGCGCAGGCGTGAATGTCTCCGTTGCGAAAGAAGATTTACTTCGTACGAACGAATTGACGAGATTCCATACATGGTCGTCAAGAAAGATGGACGCCGCGAGACTTTCGATCGCAACAAGGTCATGGCAGGATTGTTGAGAGCTTGTGAGAAACGCCCGGTACCTTCAACTAAACTCGACGGCATCGTCAATGCAATAGAAAAATATGTACAGGAGTCTCCCGAACGTGAACGGCCGACTAGTAAGATAGGCGAAATGATCATGCGCAGACTGAAAGAACTCGACAAAGTTGCATATGTCCGTTTCGCTTCTGTTTACCTTGAGTTTGAGGACGTCTCTGAGTTTATGACTGAGCTGAAACACCTGGTAAGAACAAGAGCCAATAATCAAATTGGTCGTAAGTGACTCTAACGTGAGAAGGCGCCAATGATTAAACCGGTTCGCGCAACAGGACTCGAACGTCTCGAATTGCAACGGCTACGCGACCGTGTCGGTCGACTTTTCTCAGCGCTGCAGGAAGCTACGGAAGCTGAGAACCCGTTAGCGTCGGGAGCGTGGGCACCTCCAGTTGATCTTTCGGAAACGCCGGACGCTATTTGTTTGCGAGTTGAACTGCCCGGTGTATCCGGGGATCAAATAAAGATCGGTTTGTGCAATACCAAACTCCGGATCTGGGGTGAAAAGAAAAGACGCCCCGCACGTCGCCGCATAATTTCGTACCTGTGCTCAGAACGAAGTTATGGAAAATTTAACCGCGTAGTTCCTCTTCGCTGGTCCATTAATGTCCCTACTGCTGAAGCGGAAATTGACAACGGAATTCTTTTCATCCGGCTCCCCAAACTAGATGACCGTCGCGGCGGCGAGTTCATTCTAAAGGTCAAGGACACAAGCAAAGAGCTAGCAGATTGAGTTGTAGAAACGAGGGTGGCTGACTATGGCGATCATAAAGGAACCAGAATTTACCGAAGCAATCGACACCACGGATGCCGACCAGCAGGTGCAAATACCAAATGAGCTGCCGGTGTTGCCACTGCGCGACATCGTGATCTATCCATTTATGATAGTGCCGCTGTTTGTATCGCGCGAGAAGTCTATTCGTGCGGTCGATGAAGCTCTCGGAGAAAACAGAATGATCCTTCTCGCTTCGCAAAAGGATCTCGATAAAGAAGAGCCTACTGCGGAGGATCTTTACTCAGTTGGCACAGCGGCAGTGATCATGCGAATGCTCAAGCTACCTGATGGGCGCATTCGAATTCTCGTCCAGGGTTTAGCTCGAGCTCAGATCGAATCGGTTGACACAAGTGGCGAGTACTTGAAATCTCGGGTCAGCGTGATGCAAGAAATTCTGCCGCCTGAGCGTTCACTAGAAGTTGAAGCGCTCGTTCGAAATGTGCGCGGGTCGATGGAGAAGGCGATCAATCTCGGCAAAAATATTTCTCCGGAAGTAATGGCGATTATCGCTAACTTGGATGATGCGGGTCGTCTGGCTGATCTCTCCGCGTCAAATCTTGAACTTAAAGTTGAGGACGCACAGTCGGTACTCGATATTGCGGATACTACGGTGCGACTAAGACGCGTAAATGATCTTTTGAACAAGGAGATCGAAGTCCTAACCGTCCAGCAGGAGATCAATACTCAAGCCCGTGCTGATATTGATCGATCACAGCGCGAGTTCTACCTCCGTCAACAGATGAAGGCGATTCAGAGTGAGTTAGGAGAGGGTAATGAGCTCGCTGAAGAGATAGCGCAGTTCCGCGAAAAGATTGAAGCGGCAAAAATGCCGAAGCCCGCAGAAGAAGAGGCGCTGCGTCAGCTAAAAAAGCTCGAACGCATGCATCCTGATGCCGCGGAGACGGCCACGCTCCGTAACTGGATGGAGATCATGACAGATCTGCCGTGGTCACGTTCGTCCGTGGACAACCTTGATCTTGCCAAAGCAGAAAAAGTGTTGAACGAGGACCACTACGGATTGGAGAAAGTTAAGGATCGAATAATTGAAGCTTTGGCTGTGCGGAAATTAAAAGAGAAACCCAAAGGTCCGATTCTATGTCTGGTTGGGCCTCCGGGAGTGGGCAAAACTTCACTCGGTCGTTCGATAGCTCGTGCACTCGACCGTAAGTTTGTTCGTTTATCTCTCGGCGGTGTTCACGATGAAGCGGAGATTCGTGGCCATCGACGAACGTATGTTGGCGCGATGCCTGGTCGAGTTATTCAAGGTGTCCAACAGGCCGGTACGAACAATCCGCTGGTCATGCTTGATGAGATCGATAAGGTCGGTGCTGACTTTCGCGGCGATCCCTCGTCCGCGTTGCTGGAAGTTCTCGATCCCGAACAGAACAATAGTTTTCGTGATAACTATCTGGGCGTCACGTTTGATTTATCAAACGTTATTTTCATGACAACGGCCAATGTGTTGGACACGATTCAGCCGGCGCTGCGCGACCGCATGGAAGTGATTAGACTGGCCGGTTACACAGAAGAAGAAAAACGCGAAATTGCAGTGCGTCATTTGATGCCGAAGCAGATGGAAGAGAATGGCATCACTCCGCGAGAACTCAATATCTCCAAAACTGCATTGACGACTATCATTCAGCAGTACACACAAGAGGCTGGCCTTCGACAGTTAGAGCGTGAAATAGGTCGCATCTGTCGCAAGGTCGCCCGCCGGATTGCTGAAGGCCACAAGGGCTCAACTAGAGTTTCACTTAAAAACATTCACGAGTTCCTGGGCGCGCCGAAAATAATTCCCGAAGAGGCACTCAAAAAAGATCAGGTTGGAGTCGCAACCGGCTTGGCTTGGACAGCAGTTGGTGGCGACGTGCTGTTTATCGAGGCGTTGAGAATGAAAGGCAAGGGAAATCTAGTTCTCACTGGACAGCTTGGCGATGTTATGCGCGAGTCTGCGCAAGCTGCCTATTCATACGCGAAGTCCAGAGCCAAAGAACTCGATATACCTGAAGACGATTTCAATAACTATGACCTTCATATTCATATCCCGGAAGGCGCGATTCCGAAAGACGGACCGTCGGCTGGCATCACGTTGGCTACAGCTATGGTTTCGGCGTTATCAGCGCGCCCCGTTCGCAAGGATGTTGCGATGACTGGGGAAATCACGCTTCGCGGAAACGTCTTGCCGATTGGGGGCGTCAAGGAAAAAGTGCTGGCGGCCAGGAGAGCACGTGTTTCGACGATCATCCTGCCGCAACAAAATCGCAGGGATCTTGATGAGGTACCAAAAGAGCCTTTTAAGGATATAAGGTTTGTGTTCGTGGATAACATGAGGCAGGTATTTCGAGAAGCATTAAAAGAGGAGAAGGTCATACCTCCTACGACCTCGACTTCTCGACCGCAAAGAATGCCGCAGGCTGCTACCGTTCGCCCTGCCTAGCACGGTCAGAACGAGTGATTCTCGAGCGAAACCGAACATGTCGGCGGGCAGCCAATACGCGAAAATCTTTGCAACCGAAGTGACCGTAACGGAATCTTAGCTCAGGTTTTTTGATGCTTCCTCGCGACGCCCCGTCCCGTCGCTTAAGTTCGTTGCATGACGCACCGGACTCTTCCCCAAATCTGGGGTTTACCATAATCGAAAGCCCGATACTTATTTACTCACTTTTGGCCGCAAGCCGTAGATCAAGGAGTTAGGTTATGCCAACATCACGACGGAGTTCCGGTTTAATCGTCAGCGCAATCGTTGCGTTATTCTTAGCTACAGCGGGCTCCGCGATAGCGCAAACGAGTCCGAGCGCAAACTCGGACATCAAGATCAAGAATTTTGGTCAAATGGACGATCGCTTTTTTAGAGGAGCACAACCGAAGCAGGAAGATTACAAACAACTAGCAGCTTTAGGTATTAAGACAGTTATTGATCTGACGGACGATCCGAAAACCTACGAAAAATCCAGTGCCGAAGCTGTTGGCATGCACTATGTAAACATTCCAATGAGCGACACGCGTTATCCTCAAAGCTCACAGATCGATGAGTTTCTGAAACTTGTAGACAATCCTGCGACTGGAAAGTTCTTTGTTCATTGTGCCGGTGGTCGACATCGAACCGGCGTGATGGGGGCTGTATATCGTTTCAACCATGATCATTGGAACTATGATCAGGTGTACGCCGAAATGAAGAACTACGACTTCTATACTCGTTTTGGACACGGCAATATGAAAAAGTTTGTCGAGGACTATGCCGTAAATTTCCCGCAGAACACTGCAACCGCTACTCAGACCGGCTCCGCCAAGCAGTCAATCGTGAAAAAGTAAGCTAGCCAACTTCACCTGAAAATAAAAACCCACGGGCCGCGGCTCGTGGGTTTTTTGTGCAACTCAGGGGTAAACCTTATTGATACAAATACGAATAGCTCTTTTTCTGATCCCACTCGATCCCCTCAACGTCAGCCCCGTCCAAACGTAGAATCTCTTCACTCAGCTCATCAGTACTAACAACGGGACTCACATCAACCGCGAACACCAGACCCCCAAGCGAATCTTCGCTCACGTCACGATCAATTGTTCTGAGTTCGCTGTCGAAACTATGCTTCTTGAACACTGTCCGGAGTGCTTGTTGAGTTGCCGCTACATTCCGCGTTGTGACTTTGACCTCCATCGATCGAGAAACGACTTGAGGTTCCCGCCACTCTATCAGCCAGAGTACGAGCAAAGAAAAGGCGGCAAGAATCAGTGCAAGGTCCCAACGTCCCACTCCCGATGCCAAGCCAAGCGCCAGACTGATAAGCAGGACCGTCGTTTCTTTTGGATCTCGAATGTTGGTTCTAAACCTAACGAGTGATACGGCGGCAAAGATACCTAGCACGAGCGGCGTTGTCGCCGACTATGATCATCAACGCCGCGGCTACAATCGCGAGAAGGATCTGAGTCTCCGAAACGTAGGGATTTCTCTTTAATGCCAGAACGCGTTTGCGTGGTCGAAACGCCAGAGCCGCTCCGAGGAGTGCCGCAAGCAACAACCTCAGTGAAAGTCGGCCAAGGTTTTCTGCCCAACGCTCACCTGACGCTAAGTCCTCATTGCTACTGTTGCCGAACAAACGGTCTAAGACATTGTCGCTATTCGTGTCTCGCACAGGCGGTCGTGCTTGTGGCGTTTCACGAACGACACCCGCTGGCTGCTGCTCAGCAGGTCTG